>ERZ1673749.137-NODE-137-length-109593-cov-7.060280_pt1 | contig 109593 bp, 88 predicted proteins | sample MGYA00580204_ERZ1673749 | MGnify/ENA primary metagenome ERZ1673749 (study PRJEB41218, sample SAMN15661745) | gut metagenome | host: Homo sapiens | place: Canada: London | collected 2015-08-20/2019-03-30 | study: EMG produced TPA metagenomics assembly of...
TTCGCTCGTGTGGCCCTACATATAGTTTTCCAAAATTCGAATATTTATTCAATTGAAATCCGTTTTCTTTTCATAAAGTGAAAGGAAATCTATTTCCCGTCCCGAGACAACGCAAGATTAAACAGTCCGTGCAACCTGTACAAAAGCATAGCGATCCACAAAATACTCGGCTGCCTTCTGTGCATCTTCCAGATCATTGAAGATGCCAAACATGGTCGGTCCGCTTCCGCTCATGAGAGCGAGTTGGGCGCCCTGTTCCTCCAACTCCCGCTTGATTTTTGCAAGTTCGGGGACCTCCTGAAAGCTCACCGACTCCAGATGATTTTGCATTAACGAATAGGCTTTGGGACTATCGTAGGACATGAGATCAATCAGGTTTGAAATGCGGACCTTCCCATTCGGCTTGATGTGTTGGTAGACATAGCGCGAGCTGAGGCTTTCCCCGTTGTTGACCAAAAGAAGGGCTTTCCCGTAGTAGTTCTTGAGAGGGGTGAGAATTTCCCCTCTTCCACAGGCCCGAGCCGTTCCCCCCTTTATAAAAAAAGGAACATCTGAGCCCAGCTCTCCGGCGATATCCTTCAGCTCCTCCTCACTTAAATGAAGGCTCCAAAGCTCATTCAAACCCAAGAGGGTGGCCGCTGCATCGGTACTGCCTCCTGCCAACCCGGCGGCGATGGGGATGCGCTTGGTTAGTTCAATCACCACCGAATCCTCCTCCGCACGATCTCGTAAGGCTCGCCAGGCCTTATAAATCAGATTGCTATCGTCCAATTTTAAATCCGGATGGTCACAAGTGAGCACAAAGCCACCCCTTCCCTTCTCAATGGAAAGCGTATCGTGGAGATCGATCTCCTGCATAATCGTATCGATCTCGTGGTAGCCATCCTCCCGCTCGGAGAGCACATCCAAAGCGAGATTGATCTTGGCGTTGGCCTGTCGTTCAATATCCATAGATTTCCTCCTAAGAAAAGGGGGCCTTTGGCCCCCTTTCCCTCCCATTACATTGCATCTGCTTAGTCAAAAATTGTCAGCTTCACAGTCGATGTCAGAACATCCGTATAAGTGTAGGATACCACACGTTCAATGTCGAATTCGTTATTAATCCTTACCGTAAAAACATCATCAAAAGCTCCCTCGATGATCCCCTCCTTGGTAATAATGCGCTTTCGACCCTTATCCGCTTTTACCTCCACTTTTCGTCCAATGTTTTGCTCAACTTCCGCTTTGATTGCTTGAATCGCTGTATTATCTTTCACGATGGGTCCCTTCTAGGTTCACGAGTTCGCCGGCAGAAGCAAAGGAAGCAGGTCGAACGTATGGGCCAACAGTTTTACTTAGCGAAAGAAAGCTCGATACGCACGATAAGTCTCGTAAGCATCCGCCTTGCTTGCCAATTCGATGGGGGCATGCATGGAGAGCATGCCGGTTCCACAATCCACCACCTCTGCGCCGTATTCTGCAAGAATGTAGGCAATGGTTCCACCGCCACCCGCGTCGATTTTTCCAAGTTCTCCGGTCTGCCAAATCACGCCGTCCTTTTGGAAAATCTGACGGAGCTCGTTTAAGAATTCCGCATTCGCATCGTTGCTTCCGCCTTTTCCACCGGATCCGGTATACTTTGAAACAGTGATTCCGCAGCCCATCCAAGAGCTGTTGTCCTTTTCGAAGACATCCGGATACATCGGATCATAGGCCGCCGTTACGTCGGCGGAAAGAACCCGGGAGTTTGCCATGGTCCGCTTGAATTCCAACTCGTTATAGGTCTCTTTCCCGGAAGCCAACACCTCGGAGACCAGATTCTCAAAGAATTTGGAGTGCATTCCCGTATTGCCAACGGAGCCGATCTCCTCCTTGTCTACCAGAAGCGCAACCGCTGTCCGTTCCGGATTCTCGGTTTCCAAGATGGCACGCAGGTTCGCATAGGAGCAAATGCGGTCATCATGTCCGTGACCCGCAATCAGAGACCGGTCGAATCCCACTTCTCTGGCAGGTCCCGCGGGAACCACTTCAATTTCCGCAACCTGGAAATCTTCCTCTTCCAAGTCATACTTCTCCTTGAGGAGTTTTAAAATGTTCTCTTTCACGGGATCCTTGCAGTCCTTGTCCCGGTTTCCGCCGTCATGACCGCAGACAACCTGGAGCTGCTCTCCCGTCACAATCTCTTTTCCCGTCTTCGCCATCTGCTCGCGGGAAAGGTGAATCAGAAGATCATTGATATAGAATACGGGGTCTCCCTCTTCCTCACCGATGTTGATGTCAATCTGTTTTCCCTCTTTGGTAAACGCAATTCCATGAAGAGCGAGGGGAAGCGTGGTCCACTGGTACTTTTTGACACCTCCATAGTAGTGGGTTCTCAGATAGGCCATGTTTCCCTCTTCATGAAGGGGAACCGCCTTTAGGTCTAAGCGAGGACAGTCGATGTGGGAACCGACAATGTCCATCCCGTCCGTCAGATTTTTGCCCATGACAAAAAGGGCAACTCCTTTGTTCTTATTCACGGCATAGAACTTCTGTCCCGGCTTTACTTCCTGGCCCTGGATAGAATCAAAGGGAACAAATCCCTTCTCTTCGGCTTGGCGAACAATCTCTTTGCTGGCTAAACGTTCCGTTTTTGCGGTAGATAGAAAACGAATGTAGCCTTTTGAATATTGTTCCAATTCCTCCCGTTCCTGCGAGGAAAGTTTTTCATACACTTTAACTCTCTCGTAGCCCATGCTTCCTCCTTATTAAATAAAATAAAAGTTGCGAATCGTTTGACCGAATTCGCAAAGTCCATAAAATACTACGAACTATATATATCCAATTATACAATTTTTAAACAAAAAATGTTATATTACTTTCAAATAGGGTATGCTAGTAAGACAGTGTAATGAAGAAAGGAGTAACTATGGCTGATCAACCACAAGAACAAGAGAATTCGGTCGTCTTAACCAAGACCATGCTGATATCTGAAGTGATACAAAAGAAGCCGCGGACCCTACAAACTCTTATGATGAGCGGAATGGGATGCATCGGCTGCCCCTCCTCCCTGATGGAGACCGTGGAGCAAGCCGCTTATGTTCACGGCATCGATCCCGATGCCCTGATCGAACGGCTGAATGCGTGCTAAGAAAATTTCGATACAAAAAAAAAGGAAGGCCGAAGGCCTTCCTTTTTTTTGTATCTTCTACTTTTTCAGGAGCTCGTCCAACTTTGCTTTGTCAAAGCCAACGACATCCTCATCATCCACGCGGATAATGGGAACACCGGCGTAACCCTTGGATAGCAGTTCCTTACGAGCATCCATGTCCTTGCTGATGTCTCTCTCATCAAATTCGATGTTGTTCTCTTTTAAATATTCCTTCGCCTGCTTGCAAAAGGTGCAGGTGGGCGAAGTAAATACGGTAACTTTCGCCATAATCAATCTCCTCTCCAATTTCTTTCATCCTCATCGGACAACTATATATTACCCAGCTTCGCAAAGATAAACCATCCCTAACATTTTTTTAAGCAATCTCGAAGGTCGATAAAATTTTTTAGGGAGAGGTTCTCCGGCCGAAGGTTCGGATCCAGCCCCAGGGAATCAAACACGGCTCTCAGCTCGGATTTGCTCTTTCCCGTTGCCCGTGAAAAACCATTGATTGCCGTCTTCCTCCGCTGTTGAAAGACCGTTTGGAAGAGCCGTCCCAGCTCCTCCGCCCCTTGGGGAATCTCCCCCTCCTGTTTTAACACCAGGTGGACCACCTCCGAATCCACCTTGGGGGATGGCATAAACACCTCTTTGGGAGCCCGAATCACCCGTTTTGCCCGGGCATAAAGTTGGATAAAGAGGGTTAGTGACCCGTATTCCTTGCTGGAGGGCGCTGCCGTCATCCGGTCGGCCACCTCCTTTTGAACCATCACCGTGAGCGATTGAAAGGGGAGTCCCTCCGTCAAAAAACGCTTCAGCAAGGGCGTGGTGATATAGTAGGGAAGATTCGCCACCAAGCGAAGTGCTCCCTCTCTTTGCTCCCGGGCGAGCAGGGCCGCAAAGTCCAGCTTCAGGGCATCACCCTCCACCAGGCGAAATTTCTCATCGCTTCCAAAATGATCCTCCAGGATCGGCAGGAGCTGGGGGTCAATCTCCACGGAGATGACCCGGTGGGCCTTGCCCAGGAGCTCCTGGGTGAGGGTCCCGATGCCGGGTCCGATCTCTAAGACGGTATCCTGCGGCCCCACCCCCGCTTCCCGGACAATCTTTCGAACAATGTTCCCGTCGATGAGAAAGTTCTGTCCAAAGTTCTTCCGAAAGTCAATGCCCCATCGGTCCATGACCCGGCGAATCACCGCCGGAGAATATAGGGGTTCGTTTTCACTCATGGCGGGCCTCATGGATTTTCTTCATCGTCTCCTCAAACTCCTCTCGACCAATCTCATAGTCATTCAACCGATGCAGCAGCTGTTTCGCATTCCCATAGCCGATATGGAGAGACTCTCCCAGAGCGAGTCGGCGCTCTTTGGAACCCGCATCCCCTAAAAGGCCATGACGGATCAGGTCCTCCCTGCGAAACTCCTGCCGGATCTCTCCAAGCGTTGCATGCGCCTTGCGGAGGGCTTCCCAAATCGTTTCGGGCCGGGCGTTTTCCACTCCAATGTCCGCACCCTTTTGGGCCCCGCTCCGGGCAATGTAGGCCTGTCGAGCCTGAGGAATCCGCTGTCGAATACGAGAGCGAATGCGTTCCCCCGCATAATCGGGATCGGTGAGAACGATGAGCCCTCTCCTCTCCTGAAGCTCTTCCAATCGGTCTAGCAGGTCGGGAGGGAAGCCATGACCATGGGTGATCACACACTCACAGTCCACCGCTCGTTTCACAGCGGCAACATCATCCTTCCCCTCCACGACGATGATCTCCAAAATATGAGGACGCTGCCCGCTATCGTAATCCTGCGTCATTTTCCGCTCCTTGTTCTCGTAAGGCCTTAAGCTCTTTTTGAATCCCATAAAAGCGGCCGGCATTCTCGGTAAAAACGTCGGCCAAGCGGTCGGGCGATGTTTCGCGCAGGGCCGCAATCGCCGATAGAGTGAACCGGCAATAACCGGGCCTGTTCCTTTTTCCCCGCTTCGGAACGGGAGCCAGATAGGGACCGTCCGTCTCCAACAGAATTCGCTCTTCCGAAACGCGTTTCGCAAGCGCCTTCGGGTTGGGAGCGTTTTTAAAGGTGACCATGCCGCCGAGAGAAATGTAGCAGTCCCAGTCTTCCAAGCGGTCCCAGCTTTCGACCTCCTCGTTAAAGGAGTGCATCAGGATTTTCAGCCGACCTCCAAAATTCTTCAGGATGGACAGGGTATCCTCCCCGGCCTCCCGGCTGTGAATGACGACCGGCTTTTGGCAATCCTCCGCCACTTGCAGCTGCCGCTCGAAAACTTCCCACTGTTTCTCTCGGGAAGCCGTGTCATAGTGATAATCCAAGCCAATTTCCCCCACGGCAACCGCTTTCGGATGCCGCAGGAGGTCCTTCATCTCCGCTTCCCAGTCCTTGGTATAAGATGCGGCTTCCTGGGGGTGGGTCCCGAGGCAGGCAAAAATTCCGGGATTCTCCTCCGCTAGGGCTAGGGATTTGAAAGAAGACTCTCGGTCACAGCCGGGATTGATGACGGCAAGAATCCCCTCTTGCGAGAGGGAGGAAATCAGCTCCGTCCGGTCCTCTTCATAAGCGACATCATCAAGATGACAATGGCTGTCTACCAACCACTTCATGCCCGCTCCTTTCTCTTATAAAAAGACTCCTGTGCCCACACAGGAGTCTTTTTTTCCAACAAACAGCTAGCCAATATAGGTCCCTTTTTCCACGGAATCAATGGGGCTGAGGGGAGCCACCGTGCCATGCTCCTCATCTTCCGCCGTCAAGATCATGCCGTAGGATTCGATGCCCCGGATCTTTCTCGGCTTTAGGTTCACACAGAACACGAGTTTCTTCCCAATGAGGTCCCGGGGTTGGTACCAGTCTCGGATACCGGAGACGATCGTTCTTGTCTCATCGCCAAAGTCCACGGTCTCCACTAACAGGCGATCCGCATCGGGATGGGGTTTGCAATCGATGACCTCGCCCACCCGGAGCCGCACCTTTTCAAAATCTTCAAAGGCGATGGTCGCATCCGCAGGCTTCTTTTCGCTTTCCTGCGTTTTCTCGGGTTTCTCCCGATCGCCGGCTTTTTTCTTCTCCCCCGTTCGGCGCTGGCGGAGGTCCTCCAGGGAGATCCCCAGACGTTCCGCAATCAGTTTGTCATTCGCTTCATAGAGATGTCCCAATTCCTTCTCCAAATCCAGACGCGGGAAGAGGGGCTTTCCATTCACCACCTTCGTGCCTGCCGGATAGACGTTCGCTTCGCTCGCCCGGGTCATGGGCTGTGCTTCCATTCCAATACGACGGAAAATCTCCTCCGAGGTCTCCGGCATGAAGGGGCGTAGGAGGCAGGCAATCGCCCGCAGGGAGTCGGCAAGGCGATACAGAACGGTGTCCAACCGCTTCCCATCCTCTTTGGCTAAGATCCAGGGAGCCGTCTCATCGATATACTTGTTCGTCCGCCGAATCAGGGTCCAGATTTCCTCCAGCACATGTTGGAAGGTGTAGTCCTTCATCTCTTTCTTCACATGGTCCAGGCACTCCCGCTGAATCTTCAGAAGATCTTCATCGGGGCCCTGCGTTTCTCCCGCTTGGGGAACCAGTCCCTCGCGATATTTTTCAATCATCGCGATTGTGCGAGACACCAGATTTCCCAGATCATTGGCAAGATCCGAATTGAGCCGCTGTAAGAATTTCTTCGAAGAGAAATTTCCATCCGTTCCGAAGTTAAACTCGCGAAGAACAAAGTATTTCAAGACATCTCGCCCGTAGAGTTCCACCAGGGGCTCGGGATAGATCACGTTTCCTTTGGACTTGCTCATCTTGTCATCGTCAAAGAGAATCCAGCCGTGGCCAAAGACCTGGTCCGGCAGGGGCAAATTCAACGCCATCAGGACAGCCGGCCAAATAATGGTATGGAAACGAACGATGTCTCGACCGACAAAGTGGATGCCTGCCGGCCAATAGTGCTTAAATTTCTCCGGGTCATCTCCATAGCCGATTCCCGTCAGGTAGCAGATCAAAGCATCAATCCAAACATAGACCACATGATCCGGGTCAAAGGGAATCTTTACGCCCCAGTCGATCTTGTGCCGACTCACGGAGAGGTCTTCCAGGCCATCCTTAAAGAAGGATCCAATCATCTCCTTCTTCCGGTTGAGTGGCTTGATAAAGTCTGGATGGTCTTCATAATACTTCAACAGCCGATCCTGGTACTTGGAAAGGCGGAAGAAATAGCTCTCCTCCTCCCGATATTCCACGGGACGACCGCAGGAAGGACACTTGCCATCCACCAACTGGGATTCCGTCCAGAATTCCTCGCAGGGGGTGCAGTAATATCCCTTGTAAACGTCCTTATAAATGTCCCCCTGATCATAGAGTTGCTGGACGATTTTTTGCACGTCTTTTTCATGCTGAGGGTCCGTGGACCGCACAAAGGTGTCCGGTTCCACATCCAACAGTTTCCACAAATCCTTGATGGATTGGACGATCGGATCGATGTATTCCTTGGGCTCCTTTCCCTTGTCCGCAGCCGCCCGGGCCAACTTCTCCCCGTGCTCATCGGATCCGGTGACATAATAGGTATCGTAGCCCAGTTCATCCATGTAGCGACGAACGGTGTCGCACACAATGCTGGTATAGGTATTTCCCAAATGCAGATTCGCACTGGGATAGTAAATCGGGGCCGTAATATAGAAAGGCTTTTTGCCCTCGCCACAATGTTCTTTACACATACTTTCCTCCTGAATCCTTCTTCATTCCTTGTTATATCATAAGCTATTTATCTTCATTTGATAATCGGTCGGAGTGTTCCAACACCGTTTTTTTCAAATGGGGGTCCTGGATCTCCTCCACGCGGTCTTCCAGCTCCGCATAGATTTGATGTTTTTCTTCCCTTGTGGTCTCGTAGTCCTTTTGATTCCACTCCTCCGCCTTATCCTGAGCCGCCTTGTCGATCTCTTCCCGGAGCTCCTCATTGTCCATCGGGGAGTTCTCCAGGAGATGGCGGATGGTATTTCGATGAGACTCTTTATACTGAAGGTTCTTATCGTATTTCCGCCGAAACAAAAAGCCGAGCACCCTTCTTCGCCCCGCTTCTTGGCGAATCCTGCCCTTATTTTTTAACCAGGCGAAAAGCAGGAGGGCAACCAGGACCAAGCCCACATACCCAATCACGGGATAGAGCTTCTCCACCAGCGTTTCAAATCCCACAAAGCTGAGGGCAAATCCCACCGCCAGCAGGACAAAGAGCGCTTTCGAAAAATTTTCCGGCTTTTTTACCGTGAGCCGGGACGCAATCGAATAATACATTCCCACGCCGGTATTAAAGATCATTCCTAAAATGACCAGGGACATGAAGATCCCAAAGGCCGGATGGATGCGGTTTCCCAGGGCCAGCATGGGCATGGCACTGCCTGCGATGTGGTCCAGCTGTAAGAACATGCTCACCGCGGAGAGCCCCAACAAGCCTGCAACCAGGGCTCCTCCCAGCAGACCGCCCCGGCCCGCCGCTCGGGTGTTTACCTCATCTCCTCCCATGACAAAGGCCATGGAACAGCCGGTCATGAGGCACATTCCTAGGTAATTAAAGGCGGAAAGAATAAAATTTGAAATGCCGGGACTCATCTTCCGGGAAAGCTGTTCGGCCTGGGAAAAGGTCAGATCTGCCGTGAAAATGGAGAAAACGGCAACCACCAAGACCGTCACCACGAGGAAGGGCGTGATTACCCCAATCACCTTGACCACTTTGTCGGTATCCAGCATGCCGACCGCCCCAATCAAAAGGATCATTCCCAGGGAGCCGATCCAGACGGGAATGCCAAACTGTTGATGAAGGTTCGTCCCCGCCCCCGCAATCATCACAAAGCCGATGAAAAAACAGGTAAGCAAAAAGGCCAGATCCATCGCCCGGGACAGCCAGGCACCGGCGATGGAATCCATCACATCGGAATGGGCATCCGCCAGGAAATAGCTTCCCAGACTCAGTATAATCCTTCCTGTCAAAATGAAGAGCAGGCCGGCGACAGCGACGCCCCACAGTCCCTTGCTTCCGTTGCTGACAAAATATTGAATCATCTCCTGTCCTGAGGCAAATCCCGCCCCCACGAGAACCCCGACATAGGCGAGCGCAATTGAGAGTACTTTTTTCAATTCTTCCTTCCTTTCTTTTCTTCAAAAACTCTTTTTTCCATAAAACAAGAAGGAGGTGCCCTCCGGGACCTCCTTCTCTGAAATCATTGAAAGACCAATTGTAGTATAACCCATCGGTTATCTTATAAACAAATTCCGCCTATTATAGACTCTCCCTCCGGAATTACCCTCGCACAGGGTCGAGAAGGATTACTCCTGCTTCAGCCGAAAGCGGCTGGGACTGAATCGAAGTACCGAAACATATCCCAGGAAAAGAACGACGGCAAGCACGCCAATGCTCGCAAGGGCAACCGGCATGGGTGGCAATTGGAGCAGAGGATAGATCATATAAAAGCAGAGTATATAAAGTCCGAGGCCGATGCCACTGTAGATCCAACTCTTTGAACTCCCCTCCTGATCAAAGGGCTGCAGGAGATAGTAGAGGAAGAGGTAGACCGAGCTGAACAAAAAGTACAGGGTCAGGCTCAGAGTCATGTGGGGCAGAAATTCCGGGAAGTGACCCGGATAGACAACGACACCACAGAGGAGAAAGAAGGCTTCCATCATCAAGAGAGGCAGCAACATGGCCCGAAGCAAAGAAACGTAGCGGGCCTGAAACATCGTTCGAATCACTTCTTGCTGTCGATAGAAGGGGTAGTGAAGCAGGCTCCGGTCGCAATTGAGAAACATGGCTTTGATGATGATAGCGTTGTTATAGAGCAGGTAGCTCAACGGTAAGATTCCGGCAAAGAGGAGGGGCTTCCAGGTCGACAGTGTCTCTTCCCGATGTCGAATGAGGAGAACGAGAATGACAATGGCCGCGATCAATAGGGCCATGCTCTTCCTCTGGATGGGCTTTGTCAACATCCGGCGATGACGGCGGAAGAAAAGCTCGTTCATGCCCGCATATCCTCTCAGCTTCGTCGTTGATTTTCCCGTTTCCAAATCACTGTCCTTGAGCCGGGTGGAAGAATTCTCCGCATTTTCCACCATTTCGTCCATTTCCAGCAGATTCTTCTTCATCTGCTCCATGACCGCCCCATAGGACTCTCTCGCCCAGAGTTTTCGAACGGCGAAACAGGCGGGGAGGAGCAGGATAAGAGCAAGGGGCAGACTCCCTTCCATCAGGGAGATCTTCGTGAAAAGAAAAACGACGGGAGTCCCCAGAATCAACAGGAGAACCGGCAATTTTACAAGGTTCTTTGTCGCATAATTGATTCCCGTCCGATCGAAGAGATGCATCCATAAATAGGCGGCAAGACTTTCCACTTCCCAGAGCACCAAGCTCCACAATAGGGCGAAGCCCCAGGACCGGTGAAGAAAAATGGCCACGCCCACAAAAACCACGCTTCTTCCAAAAAAGGAGAGCAGCGGCTGCAGGATGACAAAGACTCTCCCCAGGTCCCGGCCGGGCAGGTGGAAGAACCGATGGGCTTCCATAAAGTCTTTTGCACTTTCTAAGAGCCGATTCCGTCCCATGGCGAAGAAGGCGTAGACCAGGAAGATACAACCGCTGGAAAAGAAAAAATCCAGAGGAACTGCCGCGGAATAACTTGGCAAAAGGCGGAGAAGCAGCGTATTCAAATTGATGCCCACCCAGGTAAGGACTCCCAGGACGAAAAAGAGGGAGAACAGCGATTTTAAAATCGCCTTGAGTGCCGTAAAGGGCCACTGAAGAAAATCAATTCCCTTCTTCCAAGCCGAAAACCGATAGAAGTCTCCCATGTGCTTTCCCAGGAGAGGAAGCCGGCGAAACAGCCAAATCGTTCCATTCACATTGGCATGGAGATACATGCGCTCCAGTAGTTGAAAAAACAAACGGCTTTTCATGCTACGCTCACTCCTCTCCCTTTTCCTCTGCTTTCTCCAGCTCCTCGTGTACTTCCCGAAGCTGGTCCTCCCCGATGTCATCCGAGAGAAGGCGGATAATCTTCTCTTCCAGGCCACTCTGCTGAAGAATCTTCTGGTCAAGCGGTCTCAATTTTCCCCGGGAGAGAATCACCAACTCATCACAGAGATCCTCCGCAAGCTGAAGAATATGGGTGGAGAAGAGAATGATATGATCGCCCCGAATCGAGCGAATCAGCTTCTTGATCTGAAGTTGCACCACCACATCCAGAGAAGTCAGCGGCTCATCCATCAGAATCACCTTCGGTTGTAGAATCAAAAACATGATCATCTGGAGCTTGTTTTTCATACCGGTGGAATAGCCGCTGATGAGGCGATCCCGGTCCTCCTCTTCAAAGTCCACCAATTGAAAGTAGTCGTCCAAGGACCGGTTGCCCTTGATCTCCGACCGGTTTCCTTCCATAAAGAAACGGATAAACTCATTTCCCGTTAAAAAGCTGGGAAAAGAAGGCTCTGCAATCATGAAAAAGAGGTCCTCCATGGACAGGGGGTGCTTGCCCGTCTCATCCTCCAGATACACCGATCCGTGATCCTTGCGAAGTTCCTCCGCAATCAGGGAGAAAAGGGTGGTTTTCCCTGCCCCGTTTCGGCCCAACAGACCGTAAATTTTTCCTTGGTCGAATGCTCCCGAGAGATTGTCGATAACGTGTTTGTTCCCAAACGATTTGGAGACTTGATCGATGACGAGTTTCATTGCTTTTTTCTGTTATTCCTTTCTGCTTTTACCAAACAACCATATTTCCTCCCCATTTTATCACAGCTCCCACATTCTTTCTGTTCTCCTTTACGAGAGTCGTGCGCTGTGCTAGCATGAAAGCAACGAAATAAGCAGGCAGGGAAGGTGCTTACAACACGGGAGCTTGCAGGGGTGATTTTCCTACGAATCGAGAGGCTTTGGCAAAGAAAGGTGGTACCGCGTTACGACGCCCTTTCCCGTCAGGGTCTTTTTTATTTCCGACGCCTTGGTGAAAGAAACCCAGAGAAAGGATTGCACATGAGAGTCGAATACGAAAAAGAATATGATAATGTCTTGGATGAATTGAAGGATCGTGGTTACTTTGACAACACCACCAATGAAGAGGAACTGAGAAAACTTCTCGCACAGGAGTCGGTTCCCTTCTATATCGGCTTCGATGCGACGGCGGATTCCCTCACCGTCGGTCACTTTATTCAGATTATGGTCATGATGCGGATGCAGGCCTATGGCCACCGGCCCATTGCCCTCTTGGGAGGGGGCACGACCATGATCGGGGACCCTTCGGGTCGGTCAGATATGCGGACGGTGATGACCAAGGAAAAAATCCAACACAATGCGGACTGCTTCTACCGCCAGCTCTCCCGCTTTCTCGACTTTGGAGAGGGCGGTGCCATCCTGGAAAACAACGGAAATTGGCTGATGGATCTCAACTTCTTGGAGTTCATGCGCGGCGTCGGTGTCCATTTTAACGTGGGGGAAATGATCAAAAAAGATGCCTACAAAAACCGCTTGGCCGCAGGCGGTCTCACCTTCTTTGAATTTGCCTACATGCTCCTGCAGAGCTATGACTTTTTGGTGCTCTACCGCAAATATGGCTGTCGTCTGGAGCTTGGGGGCTCCGACCAGTGGGCCAACATCATCGGTGGCGCTGACCTGGTAAAAAAAGCCGAGAATACCGATGTGTTTGGCTTAACCTTTAAGCTCTTAACCACCGCCGATGGGGTAAAGATGGGAAAATCCATGAAGGGCGCCGTTTGGCTGGATGAGGAAAAGACCTCTCCCTACGACCTCTTCCATTACATGCGAAATGTGGATGACCGGGATGTCCGCCGTTTCCTCCTGCAGCTCACCTTTCTGCCCAAGGCCCAGTGCCTGGAGCTGGGGGACAGGAACGGCGACATCAACAAGGGGAAGGAAGTGCTTGCCTATGAGGTCACAAAATTGGTTCATGGGGAGGAAAAGGCCAAAGAAGCTCTGGAAACCGAGCGGTTCCTCTTCTCGTCGGGCCGTCAATCGGAGAACATGCCCTCGGTAACCATCCCCGTGACGGAGGACAAAATCGGCATTCTCAACCTGCTCACTCTGGCAGGATTGACCTCCTCCAACGGAGAAGCCAGACGCCTCATCCAGCAGGGAGGAATCACCATCGATGAGGAAAAAATCACCGATCCTCGTGCGGAAATGGACCGGGAAAAATTGGTCCGGGGAATCACCATCAAGAAGGGAAAGAAAGTCTTCTTGAAAGTGATTGCAGAATAAATTTTATAAGCTATAAAAAAGGGAGCTCTCCTGAGAGCTCCCTTTTTTATGGCTCTTTTCCATCGCTTCAAATTCTTTTCTATTTTTTGCCGGATGGGTTTTTGTAAGCCTCATAAGGGGATTCCCAAAAGCCGATGCGGGAATTCCGACCCTTTAACTCAAAATTAATTTGCAAGGCGGGCAGGATTGTACTACTATTTGCTTAAGGGTTAAAGGACCCCCATTTCGGGTATCTTTAATGAGGTGTTAAGGAAAACGTTTTGTGTTTTCCAGTGAAATATGAGGAGGAAGATATGGCGTTTAAAACTACAGAACAACATGAGGAACTCCGCAAAAAGGTTCGGGAGTTCGCCGAGAAGGAAGTAAAGCCCATTGCTTTCCGTCTTGACCAGAACGATGAATTTCCTGTGGAAATCGTCAAAAAAATGGGCCAGCTGGGTTTCATGGGTGTCCCCTATGAAAAAGAGTACGGCGGTGCCGGTCTGGATGTCATCAGTTATGCCATTACCGTGGAGGAATTGGCCCGCGTGGATGGCGGTGTCGGCGTTATCTGCTCTGCCCACACCTCTTTAGGCAGTTGGCCGATTTACGCATTCGGTACCGAAGAGCAGAAGAAAAAATACTTAGTTCCCCTGGCAAAGGGTGAAAAAATCGGTGCTTTCGGTCTGACCGAGGAACACGCCGGATCCGATGCCAGCGGCACCGAAACCACGGCAGTTCTGAAGGGCGATTACTATGAGTTAAACGGGGGAAAGATCTTCATCACCAACGGCCAAGCCGCTGACACCTACGTCATCTTCGCCGTAACCAGCCCCGAAAAAGGAACCCACGGAATCAGTGCTTTCATCGTGGAAAAAGGCTGGGAAGGCTTCACATTCCCCAACCAGTACGACAAGATGGGAATTCGTTCCTCCGTCACCTCCGAGCTCTCCTTCAAAAACGTGAAGGTCCCCAAGGAAAACTTGTTGGGAAAAGAGGGAGAAGGATTTAAGATTGCCATGATGACCCTGGATGGCGGCCGTATCGGAATCGCCTCCCAGGCCTTAGGAATTGCACAGGGTGCCTTTGAATCGGCACTGGCCTATTCCCGTGAGCGTATCCAATTTGGGGAACCCATTGCCACAAACCAGGGAATCAGCTTCAAGCTCGCCGACATGGCAACCCAGTTGCGGGCCGCTCGTCTCATGATCTATAGCGTTGCCGAGATGAAGACCAAGCATGAGAAATACACCAAAGAAGCCGCGATGGCCAAATTATTCGCTTCCGACCTGGCAGAGCGTCTCACCAGCGAGGCTCTCCAGATTCACGGTGGAAACGGATTTATCAAGGGCATTGACGTGGAGCGCTTCTACAGAGATGCCAAAATCACGCAGATCTACGAAGGAACCAATGAGGTGATGCGGGTGGTAATCGCCAACCAGATTGTCGGTAAGATTCGCAAGAAGAAGAGTGCCGCTGCCGCTCCTCACGGCAAGCCGGGTAGCGCAACCGGTCCCCGTAAGAACATCATCTTCGAGGGAACTCCCCAGGAGCAGGTGAAACAGCTGGTGGAAGCACTCAAGAAAGACGGCTTCTCCTTTGATATCCAAGTAGACCCGTGGGCGGATGTCACCTCGGTGGAGCGTCTGGTTTCCGCCGGACAGGGAATCGGTGACAAGAAGAACATGAAGCTCATTGAGGACCTGGCCAAGGCCGTTGGCGGTGCCGTGTCTTCCTCCCGACCCGTTGCAGAAAACCTGCAGTATGTACCCATTGAGCGCTATGTGGGTATGTCCGGGCAGAAATTCAAGGGCAACCTCTATATTGCCTGCGGCATCTCCGGTGCCGGTCAGCATCTGCGTGGAATCAAAGAGGCAACAACGATTGTTGCCATCAATAACGATGATCGGGCTCCCATTTTTGCCAATGCCGACTATGGCATCGTCGGAGATGTCAACGAGATCCTGCCCCTGCTCACCAAAGAGTTAGAGCATGGTCAAAAGCGTCATGAAGCCCCCGAATTTGTAAAGATGAAGAAAACCGTAAAGCAGGAGCCGAGAACCTCTACGGACGTTAAGGTATGCTCCGGCTGTGGTCACGAATACAATCCGGCGTTGGGCGATCCGGAAGCCGATGTTGCTCCGGGAACCCCCTTTGATCAGCTTCCGGATTCCTATCAGTGCCCGAAGTGCGGCGATCCGAAGAGCAACTTCATCGATGCAGAACAATAAGGAAAGTTTTCTTCTCCCCCTTTGCAAAGGGGGGAGGGGAGCAACCCTACGTGCTATATCTTAAGGAGGTAGATGATGCATAACGTACGTGAAATTGTGGAAAACCTATATTGGATTGGGGCCAACGATCATCGCACCCATCTGTTTGAAAATATTCATCCGATTCCCGAGGGCGTAAGCTACAACTCTTATGTGCTCTTGGATGAAAAGACCGTCCTGTTCGATACCGCCGACTGGTCCGTGTGCCGTCAGCTATTGGACAACCTGGAATTTGTCCTGGATGGACGGAAGTTGGATTACATTATCATCAACCACATGGAACCCGACCATGCGGCAAGCTTGGGAGAAGTCCTTCTTCGCTATCCGGAGGCTACCGTGATTTCCACGGAAAAAGGCTTCTACTTCATGAGCCAGTATAACTTCCACGTGGACAAAAAGATTCAGGTCAAGACCGGCGACACCTTCAGCTCCGGAAAGCACAACTTTGCCTTTGTGGAGATTCCCATGGTTCACTGGCCGGAACCGATGGTAACCCTGGATACCACCAACGGCGTCCTCTTCTCTGCCGATGCCTTCGGAAGCTTCAAGGCTCTGGACGGAAAGATGTTTGCGGACGAAGTGGACTATGACAGGGATTGGCTGGATGAAGCCCGTCGTTACTACACCAACATCGTCGGAAAATACGGTCCCCATGTCCAGTCGGTACTGAAGACGGCGGCAACCCTACCCATCAAGGTTCTGTGCCCCCTCCATGGTCTCGTCTGGAGAAAGGATTTGGGCTACATCCTGGACAAGTATGATAAATGGTCCAGCTACACCCCAGAGGATAATGCGGTGATGATCGTCTATGCGTCAATGTATGGCAACACCGAGGAAGCCGCACAGGTTCTCGCTTCGGAGATTGACAAGAGAGGATATTCCGATATCTCTGTCTTTGATGTATCCAGCACCGATGTTTCCTATCTGATTTCGGAAGCCTTCCGTGTCAGCCACATCATCCTGGCATCGGTAACCTATAACCTGGGCGTTTACCCGCCAATGAAAGACTTCATCGCCGATATGCAGGCGCTGAACCTGCAGAAGCGGACCATTGGTATTGTAGAGAATGGAACCTGGGCACCGAACTCCGGAACGGAAATGCGGAAGATGATTGATGAGATGTATGAGATGTATTATCTGGATACGGAAGCTTCCTTCATCTCCTCGTTAAACAACGTCAGCGTAAAGGATATCTACGCTTTGGCAGACTCTGTCGCGGAATCCTTAAAGAAAAATCAGTAAATCCTCCCTACGGTGCCCGAATGGCACCCGGGAATAAAGAAAATCCCCATTGGCATCGCCAATGGGGATTTTCTTTTGCGCCACTGCGGACCTATTCTTCTTGAAGGGCAACGATGGTTCCCCCACCGATGACCCGATCTCCTTGATAGCAGACGACGGATTGGCCCGGAGCAATCGCCCGCTGTTTCTCATCGAAGAGGAGGCGAACGGTGCCATCCGCCTGCGGGAGCAGCCTTGCGGGCTGGTCTTTCTGTCCATAGCGAACCTTGGCGGTCACGGCGACTTCGTCCTTTTCCGTTTCTTCCACCCAGTTCCAATCCGCGGCCAGTAGCCCCCTAGCATAGAGCTTTTCCTCCGGACCAATGAACACCTGGTTCTTCTCCATGTCTTTCCCGTAAACATACATGGGCTCTTTCATCGCCACTCCCAGGCCGCGACGCTGACCGATGGTGTACGCTATGGCGCCTTTATGCCGGCCGACCACCTTTCCCTTCTCGGTTCGAATTTCCCCGGGCTCAAACGACTTATGCTCCCGTCGCTCCAAGAAACCCACGTAATCGCCATCAGGTACAAAGCAGATGTCCTGTGAGTCATGCTTTCGTGCATTGATAAAGCCCTGCTCTTCCGCAATCTTGCGAATTTCCGTCTTCCGATAGTTTCCCACCGGGAGCAGGGTGTGGGCTAAGCTTTCCTGCGTAAAATGGTAGAGTGCATAGCTCTGATCCTTACTCTCATCGATCCCCCGCAAGAGGGCATAATGGTCTCCCCGTTTCTCCACTCGGGCATAGTGACCACTGGCAACATAATCGCAGCCCAATTCTTCCGCCCGTTGCAAGAGCTTATCAAACTTCAGATAGCGGTTGCAGTCCACACAGGGATTCGGCGTCCATCCCTTCCGGTAATAGTCCACAAACTTTTCAATCACCTTTTGATCAAAGTCGTGAGAAAAGTCATAGACCTGAAAGTCAATCCCCAGCCGGAAACATACACTCCGTGCATCTTCCACATCGTCGAGGCTGCAGCAGGTATGCCCCTTGGGAATGCCGATTTCTTCATTGTTGTAGAGTCGCATGGTAACCCCGATGCAATCATACCCCTGTTCCTTGAGCAGGTAGGCGGCAACGCTGGAATCCACCCCTCCGGACATGGCAACTAAGACTTTTTTCTTCATTCCTGCTCTCCTTTCTTACCACAGATTTCCTGCATGGCCTGAATCGTTGCTTCGATTTCTTCTTCGGTATTCTCCGGCCCGAGGGAAAAACGCAGGGCACTCTTTAGGCGCTCCTCGGAAAAGCCCATGCTGACCAAGACATGACTCGCTTGGTTCGCCCCCGCTTGGCAGGCAGACGCCGCAGAGGCACAAATTCCTTTTTCATTCAGCCGGTAAAGAATCACATCATGATCCCCGTGGTCCAGGCTTACGTGAACATGACCCGGTGCCCGGTCAGCCCCCTCTCCGGTAACCCGTAACCCCGGAATCTGCTTGAGTCCCCGAATGAGGCGGTCCCGCAGGCTGCGGGTAAAGGCCCACTCGCTCTCCCCCGCCTCCAGGTGCTCCCGAAGGGCTGCCACCATGCCCGCAATTCCCGGAACATTCACCGTTCCGGAGCGCAATCCTCGCTCCTGTCCTCCTCCGTAAATCAGCGGAAGCGGGGTTGTTCCTTGGCGACAGAATAGGGCGCCCACCCCCTTGGGACCGTTAAACTTGTGGGAGGACAGGCTGAGAAAGTCCACAGGGAGTTGGGCAAGAGACAGGGGAAGATGCCCTACGGCCTGGACGGCATCCGTGTGCATGAGGGCCCCATATTTATGGGCCAGGCGGCCGAATTGTGCCACATCCTGAATGGTTCCCAGTTCATTATTTACCATCATGAGGGAAACCAGGGCGGTCCCTCCCTGCCTTTCTTCCTCCGCCAGGGCTTTCTCCAGGGCTTCCGGCAAAACTTGGCCCTCCGCATTGGGCGAAAGAAGATGGATCCGGGCTCCCTCTCTCTCCAACAGGGGAAGGAGTTTTAGGATGGCCTCATGCTCAAAGGAAGAGGTGATAATGGCGGACCTTCCCTGTTTTTTTCCCTGGAGAAAGCCGCTCCAAAGCGCCTGGTTATCGGCTTCTGTCCCCCCCGAGCAGAAGACGAGCTCGCGAGGCTGACAGGAGAGAAGCTGCGCCAATTCCTCCCGCGCAAAGACCAGCCCTCTCGCACTTTCCTGACCGGCTCCATGACTGGAGGAGCTGTTGGCAAAGTGCGCAAAGAGGTAGGGCTTCATGGCCGCAAAGGCCCCGGGGCTCAACGGGGTCGTCGCTGCATGATCCAGGTATATCCATCTTTTTTTCTCCATGCTTTCCTCGCTCTCTACGAAAAAAACGGAGGTAGCGCACAACATTCGCCTACCTCCGCTTTCCCATCTCTCAAAAAAGGACTAGTCTTCTTTTTCTTTTTCCTTATCCTCTTGACCGATTTCAGGCACATCGGCTGCATCAACGGTTTCCTCTTCTTCTGCAGGCTGTTCCTGAGGTTCGCTCAAGCTGGCAACGGGTGTTTCCAGGTCCAAAAGAATATCAATGTTTTCATCCTTGGCAATATCCAAATCCGCCACCGTCAGCGTGTCTCCAATCTGCATTTCCTTCACGTCCATCTCGGTCTGAGAAGGAATGTTGGAAGGCAAGCACTCCACTTCCACTTCTTCCAACTGCTGGTTCAAAACGGACGGCTGCACGCGAATCTCTCCACGGTTTAAGAGGATGATTGGTACGACGACCTTGATCTTCTCATTCATGTTGACTTCGTGGAAGTCAACGTGTAGGTATTGGTCACGAACCGGGTGCTTCTGTGCTTCTTTAATCAGCACCGTGTGCGTCTTGTCCCCGGCGACTTCCAAATCCACCAAAATCGAAGTTCCCGCTTCTCCGTAAACGCGGTTGAATTCCAACTCGTTTACTTGGATGCTGATTGGCTCCTGGTCTTTCTGGTATACAACTGCCGGAATCTTTCCTGCATTCCGCAGCTTATCAACTTGATTTTTTCCTTGTGCTTCCCGTTTTTCCGCATTCAATTTGATCTCTGCCATAGTCTCCTCCTTAAAATCACATATGTGTTAATTATACTGAAAAATAGGCGTTTCTTCAATCTTTCTCTATTTTCCCGCTTTTTTCAGTGCTTCCTTGACCGCCTGCCGAAAACCCTCGCTGGTCCGCGTTGCCCCCGAAACCGTATCGATATTCTCCGACTTTTTCTGGGAAAGCTGCTCCAGGAGCCGGTCCAAGGCCTTCCCCCCAATCTCCTTGGTCTCCGTCTGCTCCAACACCTTTGCGTCATAGATGGAGCCGCTCTCATCGATGGTCACGGAAACTTTTATGGCTCCCTCTTTCGAATATCCCCGGCCGCTTCCTTCATAGGTTCCGGCCTTATACTTCTTCTCTCCTCCACAAGCAGTCAGTGTCAATGTCGTCAAAACAACAAGGAGAGCGGTTAATTTCCCTTTCTTCATCGTTTCCCTCCCAGACTCCGGTTCATAAAGCTGCAAAACTCTTTATTGTTGTCCGTGTTCTTGATCATCTGGACAAACTGCATCATCAGCTCATCATGGCTTTGCTCATGTCCTCTCTTCCGTAAGAGGTTCATGGTTTCCTGCTCCTCTTTCGTTAACAGCAGGTCCTCTCGGCGGGTTCCCGAGGCAAAGATATCAATAGCCGGAAAAACACGCATCTCCGACAGATCCCGACTCAAATGGACCTCCATGTTTCCCGTGCCTTTGAACTCCTCATAGATCATATCATCCATCCGGGAGCCGGTATCCTTTAAGCAGGTGGCGAGGATGGTTAAACTTCCGTCCCCGTGAATGTTTCGAGCCGCTCCGAAAAAGCTCTTGGGCGGATACAGCGCCACGGGATCCAAACCGCCGGAAAGGGTTCGACCACTGGGTTGGGTCGTGATGTTGTAGGCCCGAGACAGTCGGGTTAGGGAATCCAAGAGGATCATCACATCCTGCCCGCTCTCCACCAGGCGCTTTGCCCGGTCAATGAGTTTCTCTGCCGTCTGCGTGTGATTGACCGCCGGCTTGTCAAAGGTGGATGAAATCACCTCCGTCCGGATCGGATCCTCCGCCTTGCGCAGATGGTTCACGGACCATTCAAAATCCGTGACCTCTTCCGGTCGCTCATCAATCAGCAGAATAAAAAGATAAATGGAAGGATACTTCGCTTCCACCGCCTGCGCAATCGACTTCAGGAGGGAGGTCTTGCCCGCCTTTGGCGGACTGACGATAAGCCCTCTCTGGCCCTTTCCGATGGGGGCCACCAGGTCCACAATGCGGTTTGAGATATCTTCCTTTCCTTGCTCTAAGCGGATTCTCTCATTCGCATAAATCGGCGTAAGCTCATCAAAATCCTCTCGATCTTTGAAGGAAAAGGGGGCGGTGCCATTCACCGACTGGATATAAATAATGGGGGCGTACTTGTCCTTGTCGTGGTTGTCTCCCACAATGCCTTCCACGATGTCTCCGCTGCGAAGCGAAAAACGCTTGATGTGGCTCTGGGGAACATAGTAGTCCTTGTTCTCCCCTTCCTCGGTCTCACTGCGAAGAAATCCGTATCCTTCCGCCATGACCTCCAGGACTCCGGAAGCGGAGGGAAGATCTCCATGGGGTTCCTCCCCCTGGCTGAGACCAAGCTCTTCGTCTCTTCTCTTTCTTGGAGAGGGATTTGGCTTTGCGACCTCGGTTTTCTCCCCCTCCTTCGCCGAAATCTCCCGCAAAGTTTGCCGTGTCCGGTCCGGAATCGACTCCTTTACCTCCTCATCCAATGAGCCTGCCGGCGTTTTCTTTCGGTGGTTCTGTCCCGTCTTATGATTGGATCTTTTCCGTCCTTCCTCTCCGTCCTGTTTCCGGTCTTTCCTCGCTCCTGCCTTCCGGCCGGAAGCTTTTCGAAACGACTTTGACGACTTGGAGGAAGCACGAAAGGGGTGAGATCCTTTTGAGGGTTCGTCCTCCCTATTTTTTTTCTTCGTATTCTTCGAGAGGGGCTCCTCCTTCTCCGGGGCTTCTTGTCGCTCCCGGAGCCATTGCAGCAAATCGGATTTTTTATATTTATAGGCACTTTTTAACCCGCGTGCTTTTGCCAATTCTCGTAATGCCGGTACTTTCATCTGATCGAATGATTCCAAGGGTCCCTCCAAAAGATAAGTAAAGAAATAAATAAAGTGTACGGAAACAAATACTGATAAATTCACTAGTAGTATATACTAAAATGTAAAACAACAGTAGTCGAAAGAACAAAATTAGAGAAAATACAGCTGAGTAATGTAGTGAAGAAGAACCATAAGGACGATCTGTAAAACAAACCATGCACTGTCTTTCCATTCTGAAAGCTCGCTCCGTTTATAGCTTTATGTTATCATGCATATTCATTAAAAAAATAATATATCGTTGAATATAAGTAACTTCATTTCTTAATTTCAAACATAAAAAAGAGCAGCGAAGCTGCTCTTTTGAAAACTCAGAAATTGGATTGCCGGCTCTTCCAAAAACCGGTTTCTGTAAAGGCAATGCCTGAGAAAAGGAAGCTCTGGCCGTTCCGCCCTCTTCCCCACGCTTTTCCGGGAAGTTCTCTATTTTGCCTTCCCGACCGATCCGAAGATTTCCATCTTTTCTTTCACCAGCTTCACGATGGCTTCCGATCCCGGCGCCAACAGCTTTCGAGGGTCAAAGCCCTTGCCTTGTTGATCCTTTCCCGCTTCCACATAGGCGCGCGTGGCTTTTGCAAAAGCAATCTGGCACTCCGTATTCACATTGATCTTCGCGACCCCCAGCGATATGGCTTTGCGAATCATCTCCTCCGGGATTCCCGTTCCGCCGTGAAGAACGAGGGGAAGATCGCCCACCTTGTCCTTAATGGCCGCAAGCGCGGTAAAGTCCAGGCCCTTCCAGTTTTCCGGATAGACCCCGTGAATGTTTCCAATTCCCGCCGCCAGGAAATCGACCCCCTGGTCTGCAAGCTTTTCACATTCCTCGGGGTCCGCAATCTCTCCTGCGCCGATGACCCCGTCTTCTTCCCCGCCGATGGCACCGACTTCCGCTTCGACGGAAATTCCCTGTGAGTGGGCAATATCTACAATCTCACGGGTTTTCTGCAAATTCTCCGCTAACTCATAAGAGGAGCCATCGAACATGACGGAGCTGAAGCCGGCCTCGATACAGGCCTTCGCTCCCTCGTAAGTCCCATGATCCAGGTGAAGGGCGACCGGAACCGTGATCTCCATGGACTCCACCATGGCCTTGACCATCTCTGCCACCGTCTTAAAACCGGTCATGTACCTTCCGGCTCCCTCGGAAACCCCCAAAATCACCGGGCTCTGGGTCTCCTCTGCCGCTGTGAGAATGGCCTTGGTCCACTCCAGGTTGTTGATGTTAAAATGGCCCACCGCATAGTGACCCGCTACCGCCTTGTTTAACATTTCTTTTGCATTTACCAGCATAATTTTTCCCTTTCTTCGGGGATCAGGAATCCCTCGACCCTATATTTTGTCCAGATGCCAGATTTCCTCAACATATTCCTCAATGGTGCGGTCCGAGGAAAAATAGCCGCTGTTTGCCAAATTCTTCAAACATTTTTTTGCCCAAAGCAGGGGCTTCCGATAGTCCTGTTCCACTTTCTCCTGGGCTTCCACATAGCTCCGAAAATCATAGAGATGATAGTACTGATCCCCCCGACTCCCATCCTGAGGTGCTACCAGGGAATTATAGATATCTAAAAACATGAAGGTTCCCCGATCGGAAAGCCGCTTTTCATCTAACAGGTAGTCGATAGCCTGCCGCAAGTCCAAATCCTTGTAATAGAATTCTTTCGGATTGTAGTCGGCACTTACTTTTTCCAGCTCTTCGACCGTCGCCCCGAACCGATAATTCGCCTCTTCCCCCGCCTCCCGAAAGATTTCGATGTTGGCTCCATCATAGGTTCCGATGGTCGGGGTCGCATTCATCATAAACTTCATGTTTCCCGTTCCCGAGGCTTCTTTGCCCGCTGTAGAGATCTGCTCCGATAGGTCTGCGGCGGGAAAGAGCTTTTCCGCAGAGGAAACCCGATAGTTTTGAAGAAAAACTACGCGGAGCTTGCTCTTGGTATCGGGATCATGGTTCACCATCCGGGCAATCTCATTGATAAACTTGATAATCGCCTTGGCCCGAAAATAGCCGGGAGCCGCCTTTGCTCCAAAGAGAAAGGTTCGGGGAACGCGATCCAGACCCGGATTCTTCTTGATTTTGTCATAAAGATAAAGAATGTGAAGGGCATTCAAGAGCTGCCGTTTATATTCATGAAGCCGTTTGATCTGGATATCGAACAGGGAGTTCGGATCGACCTCGATTCCCTCCGTCCGGAGAATGTAGTCCGCGAGCTGTCTCTTCTTGGTCCGCTTGATCTCCAGAAGTTCCCGCAAGGTTTCTTCATCCTCTAAGAAGGCTTCCAACCCCTTCAGCTGCTTGAGATCCTCTTTCCAGGAATCGCTCTTCAGCTTCCGGCTGATGAAGTCCGCCAACTCCTGATTGCTGAACATCAGCCAGCGTCGAGGCGTGACGCCATTGGTCTTGTTATTGAATTTTTCCGGGAAGAGATCCGCCCACTGCTTCAGGGTCTCCGATTTCAAAATCTGTGTGTGAATTCCCGCAACGCCGTTCACGCTCGTTGAGCACCAGACCGCTAAATACGCCATCTCCACCACATGATCATGGACAATTCGATAGCCTTGAATCCTCTCCTCGGAGAGCCCCTGTTCCCGCAATGCCTGTACCATCTGTTCATTGATCTCCTGAATCAGCTGCAGGCAACGCGGGCTGACCTCCTCCACAATGTCCAGGTCCCATCGTTCCAGTGCTTCTTGCAGAACCGTATGGTTGGTGAAGGCAAAGGTCTTTCGAACAATCGCATACGCCTCTTCCCAGGAAAGGCCTTCCCGGTCGATAAGGAGCCGCATGAGCTCGGCAATGCCAATCACCGGATGGGTGTCATTGAGCTGGATACAGTGTTTGTCGGCAAAGTGCATAAGCTTCGTGTCCTCGGGCGCCTGCTTCCGGTATTTCTCTAAGAGATCCTGCAAGCTTGCCGACACAAAGAAGTACTGTTGTTTGAGCCGCAGCACTTTTCCCGCCCGCTGAATATCATTGGGATAGAGAACCCGGGTGATATCCTCCGCCTGATTCTTCGCCTGGATGGCTTGGCAGTAATCAAAATTGTTAAATTGATCGAAATTAAAGCCGCTGTCCACGGGCTCCGCCTGCCAGAGACGCAGGGTGTTGACCACCCCATTCCGGTAGCCGACGATGGGCATATCATAGGGAACCGCTAGGACCACCTGGTCACGAAATCTTACCACCTGGGTATCGCTGTCCTTGCGAAGGGACCAGAAATCTCCCCTCCTGATCCAATCATCGCCAAGCTCCTTTTGAAAGCCATCCACAAATTTTTGCTTAAAAATTCCCTGTGAGTAGCGAACGCCATATCCCTGCACGGGATAGGACAGACTCGCGGCGGACTCCATGAAACACGCCGCTAACCTACCCAGCCCGCCATTTCCCAGGGCGGCATCTTCCTCCTCATCCTCCAGCCGGTCAAAATCAATGCCCATGTCCCGGAGCATCTCCTTGGTCTGCCGGAGAATTCCGAGATTCAGCAAGTTATTTCCCAGGGACCGGCCGATGAGAAACTCAGCAGAAAAATAGTACTCGTTTCTCATCCCCTGACACTTCTTTCGGGTTTTCTGCCAATCTTCCTGGAGCCGATCCATGATCAATCGGGAGAGGGCCCCATACTTCTCGAAATCGGTGGCTTCTTCTCGGGTGACCCCAAACAGCGTCAGCAGTTTCTTCTCAAAAGCAGCTCTCCATTCTTCCTGGTCCATTTTTGCCTCCTAGACTGGGCGTTATTCTCCCGCTTTTTTCGCTAACATCTCCAGTTTCTTGACTTGGTCCTCTTCCTTCAGGGCATCGATCATCTCTTGAATGTTTCCGTCGAGAAAATCCTGAAGCTGATAGATGGTCCGGTTGATTCGGTGATCGGTGATGCGGCCCTGCGGAAAATTATAGGTGCGAATCCGTTCGGACCGATCGCCGGTACCTACCTGGGAACGACGGTCCGCCGACAACTCTTTCTGCTGTTCCTCCATTTTTAGGTCATAGAGGCGCGCCCGCAAGACCCGCATGGCCTTGTCTTTGTTCTTGATCTGGCTCTTCTCATCCTGGCAGGTCACAACAATCCCCGAGGGCATATGGGTGATGCGAACGGCAGAGTCCGTCGTGTTGACACTCTGTCCGCCATGACCACTGGACCGGTACACATCAATCCGCAGATCATTGGGATTGATCTCCACATCCACATCTTCCGCTTCGGGAAGAACCGCAACGGTTGCCGTGGAGGTATGGATTCGTCCGCTGGACTCCGTCTCCGGAACCCTTTGCACCCGATGCACGCCGGATTCATACTTTAAATTGGAATAGGCACCCTCTCCCTTGACCATAAAAGTCGCTTCTTTAATGCCACCGATTCCCTGCTCCGAAAGGTCCAGGCTCTCCGTTTGATAGCCCGCCTTGTCCGCATACATGTGATACATCCGGTACAGGTCTCCCGCAAAGAGCCCCGCCTCTTCTCCGCCGGCCCCTGCCCGAATCTCCACGATAACGTTCTTGTAATCGTTGGGGTCCTTGGGCAGGAGAAGCAGCTTCAGTTCATGCTCTAAGCGGTCTGCCTCTTCCTTCTTTTCCTCCAGATCCAGCGAGAGCATCTCTTTCATTTCCTCTTCGTTGCTCTCCTTCAGAAGGGCCTCATCCTCCTTGGCTCCATCCATCGCCTGTCGATAGGCCGTGTAGCTCTCCGCCACCGGCTTCAGATTGACATAGTCCCGATTCACCTCCTGCCACCGCTTCATGTCGGCAATGAGTTCGGGATCCGCCAGGCGCTGTTCCAGTTCCCGGATCTGTTCCTGTATGTTCTCCAAGTGTTCAAACATCGTATCCTCTTTTCTCTTCGGGCCAAACCCCTCGCAGGATGCGGTCCCGATGGGTGTAATCTTGAATCACTGCGAGGTCCGCAAAACCCGCAGTTTTAAACAGCTCTTTTACGGAAGCCCCTTGTTGATCCCCAATCTCCAAAAAGATGCGGCCGCCTTTCCGGAGATGGTCTCCCGCCTCTCCCGCCAGTCGCCGATAAAAATCCAACCCATCGTCCCCGGCGAATAAGGCCGTCTCCGGCTCATAGGACAGCTCTTTTTGCAGCTTCCCTCGCTCCCTTTCCTCCACATAAGGCGGGTTGGAAATCAACACATCGTATCGCCCGGGCAGGTTTTCAAAGAGATCGCTTTGAATCCAACGAATCGGTGACAAGGTCTTTGCCTCCCCCTGCCGAAGAAACTGTTCATTCTCCTTTGCCAGGTCCAGGGCCTGCCGGGAGATATCGGAGCCTGTCAGTTCCTCCGCCTGGCCCTCCAAAGCGATGGTTAAGGGGATGATTCCGCTGCCAGTTCCCAGATCCAAAATGTGGCAGCCACACGTTCCCTCCTGTAAAACCAGCTCCACCAAGCGTTCCGTCTCGGGGCGGGGAATCAGGGCTCTCTCATCCACATGAAAGCTTCTCCCATAAAATTCCCAGATTCCCAGGGCATACTGCAGGGGGCGATGGCGATGACGATCCTGTAAGATTTCCGCCATCCTTTGGCAATGAGCGGGGGAAAGAATCTGTGTCGGATGCCGGAGGATCTCCGAAATCGGCTCATCCAACACATAGGAAAGCGCCAGGAGGCCCTCCCGCTCGGGAAAACGCCGAATCCACTCTTCCGTTGTGCTCGCCTTATTGTTCATAAGTCTCCTGTTCCATTATAAGCGAAATTGAGGGGAAAATCCCCACATAAAAAAGGACCGGCGCAATGCCGGTCCTTTCCACTTCCACTTAGTCCAAGTTGTATTTTTTCTTGAAGCGCTCGACACGACCACCACGTTCTGCAGATTTCTGTTTGCCTGTATAAAACGGATGGCACTCCGAACAAACTTCAACTTTCAAAGTCTTCTTTGTCGAACCCACCGTAAAGGTGTTTCCACAAGCACAAGTAACCTGTGCATCCTCGAAGTACTCCGGATGAATGTCCTTTTTCATAATCTCACCTCTCTCCGTCAAAATCTCAATAGCCTAGTTATTGTACCACGATGGGTTAGAAAATGCAAATTCTTCTCGAAAATTTATAGAACGAACCGGCCCTTCCGGAAAACCACCGGCGAAAGAAGGGCCGTGGGATTGATGATCCCCCCTCGTTATGCTTCCGTTTGTGCCTCACTCCCAATCCCATACTTACGCGAAATCGTGTCCAGCTTGTCCACGAGCAGGGGGCCAATCAAAACAATCGTCAAAATGGACATCAAACCCTGGGTAAAATTCACCGGAACGCCCGCCATATACATGGCCATGATCGACTGCTTGGTCCAGACGGCCTGGGTGGTGAAAATAACGGAGGTGTCCAAAATGGGTCCCACAAATCCCATGTAAAGGACAAAGGCAACGGCCGCCATCCCCACATAATACCACGGAGAAATGGGACGATCCTCCTTCCGCCACCGATCCCGCTTCTTCCGAAGGGGTTTATGATAAATCCATCCAAAGACCATCGCTCCCAGGCCATAGGCCACCATCTGCCAAGGGGTCCAAGGTCCCTGACCGAAGGCGAAATTCGACAGGAAGATGCTCAAGGATCCCGTTAAAAATCCAACCCGCCAGCCAAAGACCGCCCCATAGAGCATGCACAGGGCCTCAATGGGCTTCATATGGGGAAGCCAGGCGAACACGAGACGGCTGGCAACCGCCAAGGCCATGAGAATCGCATAGAGCATCAATTCCCGGGCATCGCGCTTCTTCCTTTCAAAATGCCTTCCCATCAGCAGAAAGCCCAGAACAAAAATGACAAATGTGGCAATCATCCATCCTTCTGTACGCATCCCCTTCTCCTATTCTCCGATTTTTCGTGCATCATCTTCTTGTTCCCATACCAAGCCATGACCTCCTCCGCCGTGACGGGTTCCCGACTGAATCTTCGCACCAGCCGTTGCGCCTTTGTGGTGAAAAAGTGATTCTCCCGAAAGAAGGGATGGCTTGCCTTGGTCATGACCAGCTTCCCATCAAAAAGCAGGGAACAGACGTCACAGCAGGCCGCTAAAAAGTCGAGGTCATGACCCACCATCAAAATTGTGGTTCCGGCTTGCTTGAGTTCCCCCAATTGCTCCCTCAGCATCCGCTTGAGTCCGGGGTCCATCCCCTTCCCCGGTTCATCCAAGAGCAGGAGCCTGCGAGGTCGACTGAGCAAAAGTGACAAGGCGAGAAGCTGTTTCTGCCCGCCCGACAGGTCGTAGGGAGACTGCCCTCCCTGCTGCGCAAAGGGGAGCTTGGACAGCGCCTCTTCCCACCGGTCTCCATAGGCCCCTCGCAACTCCTTTTCCACCGAATCCTGCGTGAAGAGCAGTTCGGGATCCTGGGGAAGATAAGCGAGCTCCCCTCTTTTTCGCACCTCTTCCAGCTTCTGCTTCCCCTTCCAGCGAAGCCTTCCCCCTTCCAGGGGAAGCTGTCCGGAAAGAACGCGAAGCAGGGTGCTCTTCCCCGCTCCATTGCTGCCCATGAGGCCATAAATCATCCCCTCCTCCAAGCAGAGGGAAAGGTCTCGAAGCAGAAAGGCCTTATCGCGACCAAAGCGGAAGAAAAGGTGCGTGCCCTCCAGAAGAGGGGACTGGTCCGGGAGGGGCACCGTCGAGGGCTTGGGAATCCGATCCTTTTCCTCTTCCCCACCTTTCCCGACTTCTTGTTGCAAAAAGCGGAGCCCCTCCCCCGTTGTCACGCAGAGCCGGTCCGCCCGGTCCGCTTGTGCCAGACTGAGCCGGGCGGGCAAGGGGAAGAAGGAAGCATCCTCCTTCCCTTCCTTCATCCAGTGATAGAGGACCTCTCGCGGCGAGCCCGTGTAGAGCAGATGTCCCTGTCTTAGCACGGACATACCGTCCACCTCTCCTAAGAGCCGCTCATAATTGTGTTCGGTCATCAACATGGTCATGCCAAAGTCTCGTTGCAGCTGGAGAAGAATCTCCAGGAACCGCTCCTCCTGAATGGGATCCAGCTGTGACCCCGGTTCATCCAAAAGAAGCAGGTCCGGTCGCAGAATCATGGCCGAGGCCAGGTTCAAGAGTTGCTTTTGACCACCCGACAGGCGAGCAGTGGGGGTATGGTAAAAAGATTCCATCGAAAAGTAGGCGCAGGTTTCTGCAATCCGCATCTGAATCTCGTCCCAGGATAAGCCCAGATTTTCCAGGCCAAACGCCAGTTCCCTCTCCACGGTGTTCATAACAAGTCCATCGTCCGGATGTTGCGGCACATAGCCGATGGCCGTCTCCTCCAAAAACTCCGGCGAACCATTGAACAAAATCTGCCCTTCTCGCTGTCCCTGAGGACGAATGGACTTTTTCAATTGCCGAAGAAGGGTGGTCTTCCCACTTCCGCTGGGTCCCACCAAAAGGTGAAAGCTTCCCGTTTCCACCCGCATGGAGATCTTCTCCAAGCTTTTCTCCTTGGCAAGGGCATATTGAAAGCCTAGCGCTTGTAAACGAATTTCCGCCATTTCCATTCCTCCCATCCATAAGCCACCATCGGTAAGCAGCACAAGGCCAGAAGGCCCAAGCGGGCCAAGCCTCGCAGCCAGAATTGTATCGTGCAGAAAAAGAGCAAGAGAAAGAGGCAGGAGGCGGCAAGGTCAAGACCGGTCCAGGCCTGTGCCGTTGCCTCATGACGGCCTTCCGCCCCGTATCCTCTCCCATTCATGATGGTGGCCCGCTTGAGTCCATGTTCCGCGGACCAGCCCATGACCGATAAAAGAATTCTCCCGCTCTCCTTCATCCGATGGACAAAGGAATTTCCCTGAGGGAAATTCAGGGCCGCTGTTTCTCGGGTACGTCGGACCCGAGTCTCCAGGGTCTCCAGTTCTCTGAGGCCGGAACTCACCATCAGGCTGAGGGAAGGAAGAATTCCATGGAAAAGTCCCAGCGCTTCTTCCCCGGAGAAGAAAAGTCCCGCCACCTGAAACCAGAAGATGGCTCCCAGCAGGAAGAGCCCCGTCCGATAGGACCAATAGAGCATCTGCCGAGAGATTCCCTTACCCAGAATGGTGACAAGCGGGGTCCCATAGGAACTCCCAAAGAGCAGGTTGAGTCCGAACACCATGCCCAGAATAAGGAAAGCGCGCTTTCCCAAATGGACAAGCGCGCCTAGCTTTTTCCCCGCCGGTTCATAGACGACGAGCGTCACAAGAGCCGACAGCACATATACCGTGAGCGAAAGCGTCTCCGGTAAAAAAATCGGTAAGAGGATCATCCCCGCCAGATACATGAAACGAGTCCAGGGATGAAGCATCTGTCGAAGCATTTACTTTTTTCTCCGGTTCCAGAACAGCAGACCCCCGAGAGCGGCTAAGGCGACGATCAAGGCGATAACCACCTTCATGATGATATCTCCCGTCTTCGGAGAGGATGTCTTCCGGGAATGGCTTTTTTGGCTGCTTTGCTCGGTTTTCCTGTTACCGCGGGGCTTTTCTTCGTCCCGATTTCCGGCAAACTTATTATGGGATTCCGAGGAGGAGCCGGAAGAACTTCCCTGCTTGGAAGAACTTTCGGAATTGCTCTGTCCGGAGGAGCCGCCGGAACCGCTCTCTTCGGAAGAGCTGACAGAGCTTTCTTGCCCGGAAGAGCTCACCTCCGAGCCGGAGGACTCTTCCGGCTTGGGGGAAGAGGTCAGAGCATAAAGGGTCCCGGAGTCATTGCGCACATAGACGGTTCCCTCCCCATCGGTGATGGGGCTCATCATGTTAAAATTCTTCTCGTTTCCCTCCGGCAGAATGACCTCTTCCGCGCTTGCTTTTCCTGTTGCTAAGTCATAGCGAGCATAAAGAAGGCCGCCGGGCTCCGCATTATACGTAAAGAAGGCATCGAGGTAGCCTTCCTCTTCATAGGCTTTCGTCACCAAGGGACTTCCCTGAACGCTTCCCTTTGTGGCAACCTTCGCTTGGGTTCCCTGTTTCACATTGAGGATGTTCAGGAAGCCCTGATCTCCAAATTGGCCGGTCTTTGCTGCACTTCCCACAAAAACAACGACTCCCTGTTTCGTGGAGACAATGGTGGGTGCACAGGTGGAAGCTTGTGGCAATTTGTAGGCGGAGACCAAGTTCAATTCCCCGCTTTCATTAACAGACACCACAGAAAGGGTTCCGCTCTTGTCGGTGAAGTAGAGCCGGTCCCGGAAACGAACGAGACCCGAGGACTGACCACCCGCCAGCTCCAAAGAGCCGGTTTGTTCCCCCGTCTCCCGGTTTAGGGCAATTAATTTGGGGCTTACTTTTGCCTTTGCGTCTCCGAGGGTTCCATAGACAATGAAATTTCCTAAAATCTGTGCGGAACTTCCATAGAATCCACCGGGAATTTCAAAATGCCACTTTAAACTTCCATCGGAGAGATTGAGCGCATCCACGGTAGCCAAAGAAGCTCCCGTCTTCTTGTCCGCACCAATCACATTCCCCTGATTGCTCACATAGAGAGTGGTCTCATCCGCATGGAGGTCGGATGCTCCGGAATAGGGGTTACGAGCCACTGCAGGAGCCTGGTATTCCCAAACTTTTTTTCCGGTCTCTAAATCATAGGATAGGATCCACCCCGTCTTGCCGGAAATATAAATCCGCGATCCCTGGATCAACGGGCTATAGTTGGAATAGCCATTGTTCTTTTCAATCGGAAAGCTCTTCACAACCTTTCCCGTGTTTCGATCCAAGAGGGAGAGCTGCTTCTCCGTGATGACGACGAGTTTTCCTTGATAGATGAGCAGATTCTTGGCAAAGCCAACTTGGGCCTTCCATTTCAGTTTACTCTGCTCTTTTCCCTGGGGAAGTGCGGTGCCTACCGCCGCGTTTCCCTGTGGATTTCCCCCGACGCTGAGCCAATCGGCCGCTGCAAATCCCTGCTGCGGGACCAGGACCAGTACAAGAGCCAGTCCAAAGGCCAAGATTTTTTTGATTCCCTTACGCATATGCGCCTCCTAAAAATTAATATCCGGTGACATAGGTCCACTGGACCCGATCCCCGTCTTGAAGAAGGTAATTTCCTGCGGACTTGTTGGGTGTTGTTCCATTGACATGGTACATCCAACCGCTGGAAGGGCCTCCGTCAAATTCATACAGTCCACCGATTCCTCGCACGTACATCCCCATGGAGGTATTCGAAGCATCCAAAGCAATTCCCTTTTGTCGGCAAGCCTTTCGTAACACATCCAGAGCACTCGCCCGTTCCTTTGCCCGGAACCGGTAGGGACCTGCCAGAATTCCATTCTTTGGCACCAGGGCTCTCTTCTCCGCACTCAGGTCGGGATTCTCCTGAAGAAGCACCTTACAATCCACCGTTACGGTAAAAGTGAGCATCTTCGGTTCCGGAGAGGGTAGCGGAGTCTTCTCGGGACGAGGCTTGCTCTCTTGCGAGACCTTTGTCGAAGACTCCCCGGCAGAGGATGCCTTTCCGCTTCCCGAGGCTGCCTCTGTTTTTCCCTGTGAACCGGCGGCTCCCTGCGAAGACGCGGCCCTTGGCTGCGATATCGTCTGGCTCTTCTCCGAATACGCCGAGGAAGCACTCGCCGGGAGCTCCCCTTTACCCTCCGAAGAAGATTCGGACTCCGAAGAAATGGAGGAAGCTCCTTGCGAACTCGATGGCAACGAGCTCTCTTCCGAAGAGGCGATCTCCGAGGAAGCGGATGTCGTCAAGGAGTTTGCCTCCCGGGAAGAGGATCCCTCGACCAGTTCAAGCTCACTCTCACGGCTTCCCTCCTGCGTGAATCTCCGGAAAAGAAAAAAGCCGGCGACCAGAGCTATGGCCAAAACAATGGTAATAATGCGCTGTTTACGGTATTTGTTCATGGCCCCTCCAAAAGCTATCGAAAGACAACCATTACGGTTTGAAACAGAACCCAAAGATCATGACCCAGGGAAAACTTGCGAAGTTCCGATACGTTAATCTTCATCTTATCGGGAAGGACCTTCTCGCGATAGGTTTTCTCCGCGGTCTCCGAATCCTTGAGCAGCTCTCTTTCATCTTTATAGGCAATGCTACAGAGAGAAGTCACCCCCGCCGGTAAAAGCAGGGTGAGTTTCATCTCTTCGGTATATTCCTCCACATAGCGGGGCACCTCGGGCCGGGTGCCCACCATGGTCATGTCCCCTTTTAACACATTGAATACCTGGGGGATCTCATCAAAACGCCAATTGCGAATGTGCTTCCCAACACGGGTAATGCGTGCATCTCCATCTGCGGTCACCAGGCTTCCCTTTCGGTCGGCTCCATCCACCATGGTTCGAAACTTATAAATCCAAAAGGGTCGACCGAATTGGGTAACCCGTTTTTGCCGATAAAAGACGGGACCCGGACTATCAAGACGAATCCAGATGGACAGGACCAAAATTACCGGTGATAATAGGAGTAAAATCACGAGGGCAATGACGATGTCAAAAATACGCTTCACCACCAATTGCCCATTTTTTCTCCGCAATTTCGCTGCTTCCCCCCGAAGAAACGGTGTTTGAAAATCAGGCGGTAATCGATCTAATTTAGGAATCCTCATAATCCCTCCTGCGGAATTCCTCTTTCCTCCAGTTTATTTGGAAAAAATGGTCTGAAAAGACTCTCGGAAGGCCTCCAGTACGTAGTCCACATCCTCATCGCTTAAGCAGGTATGGAGTGGCAGGGTCACCTCATTGACAAAAAATTGGACGGCATTGGGAAAGTCCTTGGAATCAAAGCCCATGTTGCGATATGCCGTCATCATGGGAAGGGGCTTATAGTGGACATTGCAGGCTACCTCTCTCTTCGCCATCTCGGTGATGAACCGATTCCGCTGGTCTATCGTTGCCTTCGGCAGGCGAAGAATGTAGAGATGGCCACTGGAACTTGCCTCCTCCGTAAAATGCGCTAAGTCCGTGCATCCATATTCCTCGCAGCAGACGGCGTGATAGCGGTCCACGATATCCCGTCTTCTCTGCAAAAGCTGCGGATAGCGGTCCAATTGCCGAAGGCCAATGGCCGCCTGAATATCCGTCATATTGCATTTATAGCCGGGCATGACGATATCATACTCCCAGGCCCCCAGCTTGGTCTTTGCCAAGGCATCCTTGGACTGGCCATGGAGGCTGAGAAGCTGGTACTCGTGATAAATCTCCTCAGAATTGAAGGGAAGCCCCTTTCTCCAGGAAACGGCACCGCCCTCTGCCGTGGTTAAATTCTTTACGGCGTGGAAAGAGAAGCTGGTAAAGTCCGCAACGGAGCCGGACCGCTTCCCCTTCTGCTCGGCTCCCAGGGAATGCGCCCCGTCGGCTAACACCGCAATTCTCCCCAGAGCCTTTTGTCGATCATTGGAAGGATGAAACAGAGATTTTTTGCGTGTAACCACGTCAAAGATTCCCTCATAGTTTTCCATGATTCCCCCGATGTCCACGGGGATAATGGCCTTGGTTTTTTCCGTGATCAAACGTTCCAGCTGGTCCAAATCCATCTGCAGATCCTCCGCATGGATATCACAGAGGACCAATTTGGCACCCACGTGGTCCACAACGGAAGCGGATGCGGTGTAGGTATATGCCGGGACGATCACCTCGTCGCCGGGTCCGATGCCAAAGATGCGAAGGGTCAATTCCAAACATGCAGTTGCGGAATTCAGACAAACGGTGGTGTCCGCTCCGGTAAACGCCGTGATTCGTTTTTCGAATTCTTTGACGCGAGGACCCGTGGTGATCCACCCAGATTTGAGGGCTTCCACGACCTCTTCAATGTCCTCCTGCCGAATATCCGGTGGTGAAAAAGGGATTTTCCGTTGTTCTTTCATTGCATGCTCCTTTTCATTTACACTTCAACTGTGGTTCTCAGCTATTATATCCTATTTTCCTCGGATTCCCGTTTCTGCGGTTCTTTTTCCGTCTCTGTTATAAAGTCCCGGGTCTCCGACTTCGCTGCCAGATAGCCGGCATCTTTCTTATGGACCTCCCGATAATTGTGGGGAATTCCATCCACGGACTCCTGGAAGGTGGGTACCAGCTCCGCCAAATAGTCCCGAATATGGTCCGTCTCCCGGTAGGCTACCCGGTAAAGCAGGGGAAGCTGACGTTCGAAGAGGGAATCGTCCATGTCAATGGGCTCCCCGATGCGAATCCGCCGGTTCTCCGTTCTTTGCAGCCCCTCCTCATCCATGAGAACCTCTTCATAGAGTTTTTCCCCGGGTCGAAGTCCCGTGTACACAATCTCTATGTCTTCTCCCAGGGTGAGCCCGGAAAGGCGAACCAGGTTCTTGGCCATATCATCGATTTTTACGGGTTTCCCCATGTCGAGGACGAAAATTTCGCCTCCCTGCGCAAAAGCGCCTGCCTGGAGAACGAGAGAGACCGCCTCCGGAATGGTCATGAAGAAGCGGACGATGTCCGGATGGGTCACGGTGATCGGTCCTCCTTTTTCAATCTGTTTTTTGAAAAGGGGAATCACCGACCCATTGCTACCCAGCACGTTTCCAAAGCGAACCGCCACAAAGTCCGTCTTTGAGCGGCGGCTCATCATCTGGATAATCATCTCGCAGAGTCTCTTGGTGGCACCCATCACGTTGGTGGGGTTCACCGCCTTATCCGTGGAGATCAAAACAAAGCGTTTCACATGGTACTCATCGGCGCACCGGGCCGTGTTCAGCGTGCCGAAGACATTGTTCTTGATGGCCTCATTGGGGCTGACTTCCATCAGGGGGACATGCTTATGAGCGGCGGCATGGTAGACAATATCGGGATGCTCCTCCGCAAAAATGGACCGAAGTCGATCCTTGTTCCGGACAGAGCCAATCAAAACGAGGAGGTTGAGCTCCGGATGTTCCCTCTGCAGCTCTATCTGAATTTCATAGGCATTGTTTTCGTAGATGTCGAAGATGATGAGCTTCTTCGGGTGGAAGGTTGCCAATTGCCGACACAGCTCCGAGCCGATGGTGCCCCCGCCTCCCGTCACCAGAATCACCTTGTCTCTGACATCTTCCGCAATCTGGTACATGTTGACTTCAATGGGCTCACGGCCCAGCAGGTCCTCCAGATTGACATCTCTGAGCTTGCTGACATTCACCTCCCCGGTGATGATCTGATACATTCCGGGAAGAATCTTCAGATTGCAGGAAGTCTGCTTGCAATAGTTTAAAATCTCCTGCTGTTGCGACACGCTGGCGGAAGGAATGGCAAGGATAATCTCCTCAATCCCCAATTCCCGGACCGTCGATAGAATATCCTCTCGTCCCCCATAAATCCGAACGCCCTCCAGGTAGCGACCCTTCTTATCCGGATCATCATCAATCAGGGCAAGCACCTCATTTTCCAACTTATCCGAGACGCGGAATTCATGGATAATCGAACGGCCTGCTTCTCCCGCACCGATGAGCATGGTAGGAATCTTCTTCGTAACTTCCGTCTCCGGCTTACGGGAGGTTAACCGCTCAAAGATAAAGTAAAAGCGCTGGACAATACGAACCGCAGACATCCCTATAAAAAGGAGAATCAATTGTATAAAGTAGCAGCCATTGGGTACTCTGGGGCCATTAATCAATCCCCGCATTAAGCAAAATTGAAGGGCGACCGCCAGAAAATCCGCGAAAAAGAGCTGAATAAATTCATGGGTACCGGCATAGGCCCAGATACTGCGATAGATACGAAACAGAGAAAAGATTATGATGGATAAGACGGTGAATAAAGGAGCCCAAACGAGCATGTGCGAGAAAATCACGTGAGGAATCGCACTTAACCGCAGATCATAGCGGATCCACAGAGAGCCAAAGTAGGCCGCATTCACCAGCAGCACATCACAGAGAATCATCGCTAACAGTTTCAAGACATAAGTCTGGCTGCGCTTCTTCGTATTCATTCCTGTCCTCCCAATCCTTTCAGTTGCTGTAAGACGTTACGAAAGATTCCTTCGAGTTGTTCGCTAAGCTTCCGATAATCATAATGTTCAATCAATGTCTTCTCTCGGTTTCCCATTGCCTGCCTCTCTGCTTCCGACCAGGAAAGGCAGGTCTTCAGTCCCTCGACCAGGTCCTCCGTGCTTTGGCTTTTTGCAACCACCCCTAACCCATGCTCCTCGATTAACGAATAGTTGGATTTCACCGTGGAAAAGATGGGCACCCCGGAGGCACAGTATTCAAAAAACTTATTGTTACTGATTCCATATTTCGTCAAGGGCGTCCACTGAAAATGAAGCAGATTTACATCCCCTCGGCGTAGGATCGAGGGGATTTCTTCCTTCTTGACTCTGCCTTTAAAGATCACATGCTCAATCTTCTCCCGGCGACACCGTTCCTGCAAGCTTTCCCGATAATTGCCGTCCCCATAAAGATAGAAATAGACCCGGGGAAGGGCAGTTTGAATCTTTTTTGCCAGATTCAGGATGATGTCGAGATCATAGACGCGACGGATGGACCCGCAGTAAATGACCTTGAAGCGGTCCGTGCGGTCCAGATCTTCATCCTCATAGACAACCGTCTCTTCATTGGTCCGAAAGGCGGCCAAATCGATCCCGTTGTTGATCTGGTGAATCTTATCCGGGGAGACGTCCTGCCATCCCTGGGATTGGACGTAATCCCTTCCGCCGGCCATGGTGAAAATCAGCGCATCCGCCTGTGCATAGAGGGAGTGTTCCAAGCGGTAAAGAATCCGAATGAAGGGATTGGAGGGTTTCCTGTCTCCGTACAGCTGCAGGGAGAGTGGCCAAAGATCCCTTACTTCCTGCACAAAGGGGATGTGGTGCTTCTTTGCAAAACGAAGGGCCGTCTTGCAGCAGAAAGGTGAAGGTGAGGAAGCATAGATGAGATCGGGCAAGCCCTGTTGCTTGGCGTATTGCTTCATGGTTCGCACCACATTTACCGGAAATTGCAACATGTTCATGGCTCGTTTGTAGTTATTCTTTTGGTAGCTCACCGTCTTGACATAGGTGTAATTCACCCCATCGACTTCCACCCTTCGAAAAAGGGACCCGTCCTCAATCATGTTAATGTCGGTATTATGAATCATGCTGGAGGTGAAAATCTCCACCTTGTGGCCCGCTTCCTGAAGAAAGCGGGAAAAATAGTAGTGCCGCACCAGGCCCCCGAAACGGGGAGGAATCGCATAATTGTTAACAATCCAAATCTTCATTCTTTCCTATCTTTCCCGCAGATGCCCTAACGGACCGCATCCAACAGGGTATCTGTGATCGTTTCAAATTCCTCATCCGTCATATAGGCATGCATGGGCAGGCTCAAAACCCTCCGACTCATGTCATAAGATACCGGAAGATCCTCCGGCTGATAACCTAAATCCGCAAAAGCCTTCTGCATGTGCATGGGATTGCGATAGTAAATCATGGTGGGGACCCCATGATCCTTCATGGTGGCGACCACCTGATCGCGCTCCTTCTCATCGTTTGCCATGATCGTGTATTGGGCCAAAGCGGTGAGGTTGCCCTCGGGAATGACGGGCACCGTGAAGCCCCCACGGAGCTTTTCGGAATAGCGTTTCGCCAGCTCTCTTTTCTTCTCTAATTCCTCGTCTAAAAGCGGGAGCTTCACAAGAAGCACCGCCGCCTGCAGGGTGTCCAAGCGGCCGTTAATTCCGATTCTCACGTTATCGTACTTGGAGGATCCCCGACCGTGAACCCGGAGGGAATCCATCAGCTCAAAGAGCTCCTTGTCATCCGTGAAGATCGCTCCCCCATCCCCATAACAGCCCAGGGGCTTGGCGGGGAAGAAGGAAGTTGCGGACACATCTCCGAAGGAACAGGATTTTTTGCCATCCTGCTCCGCTCCGAAGGCCTGGGCAGAATCCGTGAGCAAGAAGAGCCCATGATCCTTGGCAATCTTTTCGATCCGCCGATAATCGGCAAGGAGGCCGAAAATATCCACACTGACAATGCCACGCGGGGTCAGCTTTCCTTCCTTCTCCACCTTCGCAATGGCTTCTTCCAGCACCTTCGGGTCCATATTATAGGTCTCATCCGAGTCGACAAAGACGGGGGTTCCTCCCACAAGACTGATGGCTTCCGCAGAAGCAAAGTAGGTAAAGGAGGAAACAAAAACCGCATCCGTCTTTTTCAATCCATAGGCCATGAGGGGAAGAATCAATGCGCTGGTTCCGCTGGAACAAGTCAGGCAATACTTCCTTCCAGTATAGGCAGCAAGTTTCTCTTCCAGTTCATGAACCTGAGGCCCCATAATGAAGTGCCGATCCGAAACGACCTGGGCAAGGGCCCGGTCCATCTGATCTTTCACCTTCTCATACTGTCTTCCTAAATCGATGAATTCCATCTTACTCCTCCACGCTTTCTAAACGGCCATCCCGAAGACGGTAGGTTCTCCCACAGTGCGGACAGCTTGTCTTTTCCCCTTCTTTCATCTCCTCCAGCCTAAAGAGGTGACCACATTCACAGGCCCAACCGATCTGACGGGCGGGAACGCCGGCCATCATGGCATAGTCTTTCACATTCCCGGTCACAACCGCTCCCGCGGCAATCAAGGAAAAACGGCCCAGCTCATGGCCACAGACAATGGTCGCATTGGCGCCGATGGTTGCTCCCTCATGGACAAGGGTCTGCCGATAGCCGGCGCTTCCCTTCGGATACCGGGCCCGCGGATTCAAATCATTGGTAAAAACACAGGAAGGGCCACAGAAAACGCCATCCTCCAGGATGACCCCCTCATAGACGGACACATTGTTCTGGATTTTTACATCATTGCCGATGCGGACCCCATTCGCCACATTCACATTTTGTCCCAGGCTGCAATGGGCCCCGATCGAGGCTCCCTTTTGGATGTGGCAAAAATACCAGATTTTTGTCCCCTCTCCAATGGTAACGCCCTCATCGACATAGGAGGACTCATGGATAAAATAGGACTCAGTCATGGTTCTTCTCCACACCTTCCCCAAAGGTTCCCTTCATGTCGATGCTGGCAAATCCCTCCAGCGGGAAGGTCACGGGCTTTCCTGTCAGCTGACTCTTGTAAATCGCAAGAACCGTCTCCAGGGCCCGACGACCCGCATGGGCATCCACGTAGGGAGGACGATCCTCTTTGATCGCTTCCATCACATCATGGAAGAGCAGGCTATGACCATTGCCGTAGACATTGCTGGTCTGCTCCCGGAGGCCGTTCAGCTCCTTATCGCCATTCTCCTCATCTTTAAACTGCCAGACATCGATATTGTTGGTGGATTTTCCGCCGATCTTCACGGTGCCATCCCGGCCAAAAACATACAGCGTTTCTTCCAGATTCTGGGGATAGACGTTAGTAGTTCCCTCCACGGTGCCGATGGCCCCATTCTTAAACTGAATCACCGCCATGCCCACATCCTCGGCTTCCAGATAGTCGTGGAACTGTTGGCGGGTCTGACCGTAAACGGACACAATCTCATCGCCAAACATCCAACGCAAAAGGTCGATGCCGTGAATACACTGGTTCATCAGACAGCCACCATCCTGTTCCCATGTGCCCCGCCAGGGTGCCTGGTCATAGTAGTCCTTGTTCCGATTCCAGCGCACATGGATGGATCCATGGGAAAGCCGGCCAAAGCGTCCCTCTTCAATGGCCTTCCGCAGGTGCTGAATGGCGACATTAAAGCGGTTTTGATGGCAGGCGGAAACCTTGACATGGTGCTCCTCCGCCGCATGAATGATCCGATCCGCATCCTCCAGAGACATGGCCATGGGCTTCTCAATAATCACGTGGATGCCGTGCTCGATGCAATACAGGGCAATCTCCGCATGCTTTCCACTCTCCGTGGCGATGCTGATCAGCTCCAGGTCCGGATGGTCTTCAATCATCTTCTTATAATCGGTGTAGTGGTCGATGTTCCGGTCCTCTACCCCTCCCTTTTCCAACAGGGCATGAATCTTGCTCTCCACAATATCGCAAGCCGCCACAAACTCCAGCTTATTGTTTATCACTGCCTTCACATGATTCACGGCAATGCGGCCGCAGCCAATCAAAGCATACTTCACTCTTGTCTCCTTCCCGGGTTCTCCATGGAGAACCATCCCTCTCAACAGGATCCTTCCAAAGAGGGGAAAACGCGAAACGGCGGCCGCTCCAGGGCGACCGCAGTTTTCTTGGAAAATCTATTTCCTACAATTCCTCTACATTCTCGTATTTATCTGCATCTTTGACCGCGCGTCGGGTGTCAAAGACGGCCTTGGCATGTTTCACAATCTCGTCATAGTCAATGGAGGAATGGGCGGTGGTAATCACAATCAAGTCCGCCTCCTCTACCTTTTCCATCGGAAGCTCTTTCAATCCCTCATAGACCCGGCCCTTGTGCTTGTAGGCGGGAATGAAGGGATCGAAGAATTCCACCTGAGCCCCCGTTTTCTTCAACTCTTCAATTACATCAATCGCGGGGCTCTCCCGGTAATCATCGATATCGTTCTTATAAGCAACCCCCAGAACCAGGACCTTGGAACCGTTCATGGCCTTCTTATGCCCATTGAGGACACGCGCCGCCCGATCCACGGTATATTCCGGCATCCGGTCATTGATTATCATAGAGCTCTCAATCATCGAGGTGTGGAAGCCATACTCCCTGGCCTTCCAGGAGAGGTAATAGGGATCCAGGGGAATGCAGTGGCCGCCCAGTCCGGGACCCGGATAAAACGCCTGGAAGCCATACGGCTTAGTCTTTGCCGCATCCACAACTTCCCAAATGGAAATTCCCATGCGATCACAGAGCATGGCAAGCTCGTTCACCAACCCGATATTGACATTCCGATACGTGTTCTCCAGAATCTTCTCCATCTCCGCAACCGCCGGAGAAGAAACCGTGAAGATTTCGCCCTCTAAGACCGCCCGGTACATGGTGGAAATCACCTCGCCGGCATCCTTGCCGATGGCTCCCACGACCTTTGGCGTGTTTTTCGTCTTGTAGACCAGGTTCCCGGGATCGACCCGCTCCGGAGAGAATCCCAGATAGAAGTCCTCTCCGCACTTGAGACCCGATCCCTCTTCCAGGATGGGCTTAAGGAGCTCTTCCGTCGTTCCCGGATAGGTGGTGGATTCCAATACAACCATGGTGTTCTTCTTGAGGTGCTTCGAAACGTTGATTGCCGAAGTGCGAACATAGCTGATATCCGGTTGCTGATGGTCATCCAGCGGTGTGGGAACGCAGATCGCCACAAAGTCCACATCCTTAATAAAGGAGAAATCTTTCGTCGCTCTCAGTTTTCCCTCGTCAACGAGTTTTTTGAGGTCATCATCGACCACATCACCGATATAATTGTGTCCTTGGTTCACCAATTCCACTTTTTCATCTTGCACATCAAATCCAATCGTCTGAAAGCCCGCCTTTGCTTTTTCCACGGCGAGGGGCAGACCTACATAGCCCAGACCGACCACACCAACGACGATCTCGCGATTTTCAATTTTTTTCAGTAAATCTTCTTTCATTCCCATGGTATTGTATCTCCTATAAATTTCCTTCGAAGTTACAAGATTCCCCGATGGTTTCCGGAGAAACCTGTAAAATTCCCGGTCGCTTTTCCCAGGACCAGATAATGACAGTTTATCATATTCCGACCAAAGTCGGTAGTTGCCCGATGGTGACAGCCTCTCTCCGCCTCTCCCCTATTTCTCAGTCCAGCTTCTTGAGATAGTAGAAGAGGTAGCCCAGACTCAACAGGCCCGACAGGATATAGATTCCCGTGGTGGCAATCGCCGCTCCGATGGATCCGTAGGCCCGGATCAACAGCACGTCAAAGACGATGTTTGCCACTCCTGAGATCACCGCAACCACCGCATTCCAGCGAAACTGGTGGAGCATGGCGAGAATGTTTCCCGATAGAATCCGGAGGGTTCCCATAAAGAAGAAGCCAATCGAGAGCACCCGGAAGATGGGGATGGCACTCGTGTAGTTGGGGAAGAGAATCCGAAAAATCAGGGGTGCCGCGAAATAGAGCCCGAGACTGATCACGGCGGTAACCCCCGCCATGGACAGGTAGAGCAGCTTCAGCTGTTTCTTCAGCCATCTTCCGTCGTGCTGGTGGCTTGCCACATAGGGATATACGTATGTGACAATGGCTGAGGGAATAAAGGACAGGGCAAAGGGGATTAAGGTTGCCGTGTGATAATCCGCCAGCACACTGGCATCCGATATCATCGCCCCAATCAACCAGCCATCAATGATATAAAGGAGGGAGGAGACGCTGTTATTGAAAAGGCTGATCAGGCTGACCCGCCAAACGTCCTTTTTCTCCTCTCGACGGATGGCCTGATTCCCTTCCTCTTCCCCCGCCTCTGTTTGCGGAACCTTTCCAAAGAGATAGAGTCGGTATCGGGGAATAATTACCGCCAGCACGATAATATACGCCACATAGCGTAAAATTACAATCAAAGGCAGACTTTTTAGGAGGGCACCGAGGATGAGCATGACACTGCTTGCCAGTGCGATTCCCGTGCTCATGTAGGAAAACTGCTTGTTGTAGAGTTTCACCCGAAAATAGCACTGGTAGACCTCGATGGCATAGTAAAAGAGTGGGGTAAGAGCCATCAAGGCCAGCACCTCCCCGGCTCCGGCAATCGGAAAACGGAAAAAGGCGCAGAATACGAGAATGGCCCCACAGAGGAGGAGGTTAAAGACCATGCCCACCCGAAGACCATACTGGGTAAAAAGGTTCTGTTTATAAGGCTTATCCAGGTTTTCGCTTCCCATCTGCAGGATCGCCGTGCTCATTCCCAATCCGCTGAACATCAAAAAGGTGCTCAGGGCGTTCAAGGCGTAGGAGTACACTCCGTAATCGCTTTTGGAAATAAAGTTTAGGAGAATAATCCCGCTGCAGGATGAAATTATCTTATTCAGAACCTGTGAAGAAAAAATGTGTAAAAATCCCGTCTGCAGCAATTTTTTTAATTGATTCATTCCTCTTCCCCATTCTCCTCGGTTGCGGTTTTCTGCTCCCTTTCCAGGTAGGCAAGGACCTCTTTCGCCCTTTCCCTCCAGGTGTTTCTCCGGGCAAAGGCCTTGACCCGGGCCTTCTTTTCCAAAAGCTCCTGCCGATTGTTCACGATATGCCGGAGCCTCTCCTGATAGGCGGGGACCACATCGGGGCTGACCCAGCCGATTTCTGCCTCCCCCACAATTTTCCCCATGACATCCAGGTTGGTCGCCAGGATGGGTTTGCAGTAGGAGGCATACTCAAAGAGCTTCACCGAAACCGCCAAATCATTATAGGGCGTCTTCCGCAAGGGAAGAAGGCAGAGGTCGGCCTTGGCATAGAGCTCTTCCAGTCCATGACCCGGAGCGGCCTGCTCCAGATGGAGCCAGGAGGAAGATTTCCCATACTTCGCCGCATAGCCGGTTTCCTCCCACCGGCCCGGCGGACAGACAAGAATGAGTTCGGCCTGAATCCGGTCCCGGTTCAACCCCTGCATGGCATCCATCATCAAGGATGTCCCATAGCGTTCGCTCACATTGCCCACATAGAGAAAGACCAGACGGTCCCCTCCCTGTATTCTCTGACAGTCCTTCTCATAGGCCCCCCCCTTCTCCACCTCTTTTCCTGCCGGCGGAAGGGGAACAAAGGACTCGGTGAAGCCCGCCAGCTCTGCCACCCGCCGGGAGGGAACAAAAAACAGGTCCACCGTCTTTTGGAAGAAGCGGAGATCACGGCGTTGCAGGTACTGGACCACCCGGTGCTTCAGCTGAGCCGTTAGGGAGAGATGGGACTTTCCCCCCTCCTCAAAGTCCCGGATGGGGAAACGCCAATAGATGTCCCGATAGAAAACCCCAATCGTGGTCCCCTGCTCCTTGAGCTTTTTCATCACCTTATAGTCGATGGTGTGAAAAATGGGACCCGAGGGAAGTTCCACATAGCAGAGGCGGGGGTGGTTATCCTCCATCCAGGTCAAAATTTCCCGGCAGTTTCTCTTCCGAATCGCTCCCCGGTTGTTGGCTCCCTCCAGCAATTTCACCGAGATTCCCAATTGCCGGAAGGCCTCCCAGAAGCGAATCGGTCGCACGGAGGATCCCGTCGTTGCCGGCTCCTCCATATCAATATAAGTAATGTATAGCAAATCCCAATTTTTCATTCTCATGATCCTTGTTCTAACTCTTTTAAGCGCCGGGAGAAGTCGCGGTAGTTCCTCTCCCCATTATAGCGGTCTTCCCAGATTTCTCGGGCCTTTCTCCCATAGTCCTGTCGCTGCTCTTCCGAGAGGGCGAAGAAGCAATCAATGGCCTCCGCCAGCCCCTGCGCCGACAGGTCCTTGGGCAACAGCCGGCCATTCTCCCTGTCGAGAACAATTTCCGGGGTTCCGCCAACCGCCGTCGCAAGAACGGGGATTCCAAAAGAGATGGCCTCCATGATCGAAACCGGAATCCCCTCGGATTCACTGACGTTGATGAAGGCTCCGATTTCGTTCTCCCGGTAAAATGCAAGGATTTCCGAATTCGGAATTTGCCCTTTCAGCTCAAAGCTTACGGGACTATCTGCGAGCTTCGTCCGGCACAGGTCCTTCAAGGCTTCCAGGCTGCTTCCCCCTCCGAAATGAATCCAATGCAGGGAGCTTTTGCAGAGGGAGAGGGCCTCCACCAATAGGGGAAGCCGTTTTACCGGAGTAAGAAGGGAACAGGAAACCAGGGCCATGCTTCCCTTTTCGGAGAGACGCGGTGCCAGTCCCCGGTCCAAGGTGCCCAGCCGATGAAGCTCCAGCTTCTCTTCCACACCTTCCTCCCTCTTCGCCAGATAGGCTCTTCCGTATTCACTGATCGGGCAGATGAGGTCCTCTTGGCGCAAGATGGTCGCTCGAAACGGAAGATAGGCATGGGGGGCGCGATCTTCATAGACGTCAAAGCCATGACAGCGCGTGATGAGCTTTGCTTTCGGAAATTCCTTTTGGAGGCGACCCGCCACATAGGCACAGGAACTCATCCAATAGGAGTAAATGACCATCGGCGGCTTTTGTTCCCCCATTCTCCCGCGAAGGATTCGAAGAATCTCCCGACTGCAGAGGCGGCCGAACGCATCGAAACTGAGTGCACGAAAAAAACAGTAAAGGGAAAGTTTGTGAAGCTTTCGCAGTCGCCAAACTTCCCGCCAAAAAGCGGGGCGAAAGAGGCTGAGGAGGGAGTGGCCCACCGTCCTGGGAATCAGCCACCGATTGCCAATGGCGTAGGCATCCTGCACCGTTTCCGCATGCTTGCTTTTCTTTCCCGGTTTCAGGGCAAAAAATATCGCATCCTTGGGAAGAAAATGCTGCTCTCCCTCCAAGAAAGGCTCCCCTCCGAAGGGAAAGCCAGAACTGATGATGATTAACAAAGAGTTCCTCCTCTTCCTGCTAGTCCCAAAGCGAGCCATCTCCCCTCCCTCCCGGGGAGTCTACAGGCTCTTCTTCCCTAAAATATACATTTCATAGGACACGACCGCGGTCACAAAGGCGGCAATCTCCATGTAGGAGGGTTGGGAGCTTGCAAAATAGTCCCGAATGTCCTTCAAGCCGGGTCGCTTTTCCAAATAGGTCAAGCCTCTTTGCACAATCTCCCCCAAATACTCCCGGCTTTCTCGATCTCGCCGGTACCAGTTGTCCAGGGGGTTCATGGTGCGGGGATCGGTGGATCCCTTCCGGGCGAAGTGCCCCGGGAAGACCTTGCGTTTTAAGCCTTCCCAGCGGTAATAGTACTTATAGCGAATCCACCGGTCCAAGGATCCAGCATTGGGCTTGGCCATGGTGGTCGCATAAACAATGTCCATGGCCTCCGGATATTTCTTGGCCATCCAGTCGATAAAAATCTTGCCCTCTTCCCGGTATTTCTCCGGAATGGAATTGGCCAGGTTTAAAAACCGGGGAACCATGAAGGGGGAGTAGGACTCCGTGTACTGCCGGCGGGTAATCATGCTGGATAAGCCCCAGAGAAAGCCCCGTGTGGTAAAGTAAAAGGTCTCCAAATCGGGATAGGAATCCCGGGCCGCTTGATAGCCGGCCCCTTCCCGGATATGGCGATTCACTTTATAGGCAAAGCGGGTTTCTTCTCCCATATAGCCACCGGAACCCATGTTTCCCATGAGTCCCGTGTGCTCGATTCCAAATTTTTTCTGGTTGAGGGATTCCAGAAGCCGCTTTCCTCCCGTGATTCCGATATAGTAACTGCTGCCGAAGTTTGCGCGGGTCATCTCCTCCACATCCCGAAGAAACGAGCCGTCATCCAGGCTGGAAAAGAGAAGAGGATATTTCACTTTCTTGATAAGCTTCTCAACGACCTGCATCTCATAGCTTCCCGAAGCTCCATAGGTGAGGGTGTAGGCTTCGTCATAGCCCAGGTCCTTGGCAACCATGGTCACCATGCGGGAATCCAGGCCCCCGCTCACATCCAGCAGGGGCAGATAGCCGTATTCCCGGTTCTTCTCTAACTCCCGACGGTAGTTCTTCCGAAACTCCCGGTCCAGGCGTTCGATCCATTCCTCCCGACTCGGTTCCGGATCCTCGATGGAAAAATCAAATTGGTGATAGGCACTCCTTTTTGCCTGTCCCTGGTCCCAATGCACATATTCGCCGGGCATGAGGCGAAGCACGCCGCGATCCCAGCTGGCTCCCGTGAAAAAGCCTCCAAAGACCACCATGCTGCGAAACTGCTCTTCATTCAGTTGAAATTCATAGTCGCTCTCATGAAGGGCTTCCATCAATAAATTGTAGTTGGATCCCAGCCAGGCACCCCCCGGGCCCTCCGGCACAAAGTAGACCGTCCGTTCTCCCAGTTGGTCGGTAAAAATCTCATAGCTTCCATCGGCGTGGCGGACGAGGCCATTAAAGGTGCCCTCCAGAGGCCGAAAGAACTGGGGATCCTGCCGGGATAAGCTCGCACAGGCACCGAGATAGGTGTGTTCCGCTTCCTCTTCCTGCTCAAGTTCCCCCTTTGAAAGCTGTAAATCCTCCCAGTTAAAGACCAAGCCATCCAAAAGGTAAAAGGCTCCGTCCTTTTCCCCGAAAACATGATCCCTTGAGAACTTATCCATGGGAACGTATAACAAAAAGAACTCGGGAAAGGATTGTGTGAAAAACCGCTGCTTCCGGTCCCGGAGTCTCTTTATCATCTTTTGTAACGTGCCTTCTTGCTTCTTCGGCACTAACAGCCAACCTGTATCCATCCATCTTTTCCTTCCCGCAACGATGTCACCTATCGCAAGTACTTCCGATTCCATCAATCTTTGAAAGTCATTATATCAAATCTGCCCCATTCGACGGCAGAAGCTCATCAAATATACTTTTCTCAATTTGGCAGTTCACTTCGGTCTATGGTAGTATATACCGTATTCAACGCAGTGATTGCAAAGGAGCTCTCATGACATTATTTGCAAAAAAACTTGAAAAAGATTCCCTCCGCCATTTTGTGTTGGCGGTTTTTACCTTTATTGTGATTTTTGACATGGGCTTGGGATTTCTAAATATTGATTTACGGGTGGTCATCTTGACCCCCATGCGGCTCGTCAGCCTCCTCTTGTCCCTCTTTTTCTTCGGAAATCAGGTCCTTGCCTTTATCAAGGAAAGAACCCTTCCCCGGTGGGGGCGATACCGGTATTTTGCCCTTCTCTACTTCATGGCCATGGCGGTCTATGGCTTGTTTTGGCTCTTCTTCGGTGAAACCAACATGATCTCCCGAACCGAGATCATGGGTGTGATCTTTATCACCAGCAATCTCTATTGCTACGTCAACCTGGTTCGAGATCGCAAAGATCTTCGCTTCTTCCTCCAATGGCTGGTGGTCTGCGGAATTCTCTTGGCGATTCTCGCTTCGATTGAGTGCGTAACGGGATCCTTCTTCCCCCACGGTGCCTATAACATCTCGCTGGAGGAAAAAATTTCCCGCAAGCAGACCCTCTTCCCTCCCTCCGTTGTTTTTGGAAACACCAACGACTTGGCCAGCATTCTCTTTCTGTGCCTGGCCCTGGTGGGAAATTTTTTCCTTCATGCAAAGAGCAAAAAAAAGGAGGCCATCTGCTTTGGCATTATGCTGCTCCTGTTATTGCCAACGCCCATGATCAGCTCCACCATCTTCGAGCTCTGCTTTTGCTTTTTAACGGTTCTCCTCATGGTCCTGGTTTTCTTCTTTCATCGGAGAAACCGTCGCACCATGGTCCGGAAACTGTTCTTTTTGCTGGCCCTGCTGGCCCTGTACCAACTGGTCTACCTGCCCTTGATTCGCTGGACCTTCATCCGGTTAAATTCCTTATACTATGATTCCCTCATTCGGACCTACCTGCAAACCCATCCCATGGCCGGTTTGGAAAATCTGGATCTGGAGATTCTGGGAAACAACACCGTGTATGCCACCGATTCCTTTGGATCGCAGATCAAGAACTTTGGAAATGGCTATGGGACCATCCATTACCGCTTCTGGCTGATCGTTGCCGGTCTAAGCTTTTTCCTGTCCCATCCCATTTTGGGGGTGGGCCCCGGAAACTACCGGTCCATGCTGGAATCCAACGCCTATTTCTTTCAGCAGACCAGCGGGATCATCGATCCCCATAACTTCTACATGGAATTGCTCTCCCAATACGGCCTGCTCTTCTTCCTGCCCATGCTGTACTTCTACGTAAAACTGTTTTTGCATGGACTCCACCTCATTCGAAGACGGGAGGGAAGAGACCAGCGATACTTTGGAAGTCTGCTTCTGCTTTTGCTCATCTGCTGTGCCTTGATCTGTGTGCTTCCCAGCAGCATGCTGCGTTTCAGTGCTTTCTGGCTCTTCTTCATCGCCCTGGTCTTAGCCGCCGATCTCACGCCCACCGGCGCCGCGGAGGCGGAAAGAGGGGACAAGGAGCTCGAATGAACGTTCTCTTACTTCCCGCCTGGTATCCGGAGCTGGGACAAATCAGCGGCGTTTTCTTTCATGAGCGGGCGAAGGCCCTCCGGGCCCTAGGCATCCGGATGGGCGTGGGAATCTGTGACGTCAACTTTCGCCAAAATCTCCCTTGGGGCTTTCGGTATGAGGAAGACCAAGGCATCCCGGTCTTTCGGATTCGTAAGAAAAATTGGACCCCCTTCTGGGAACAGGGCGTCCAAAAGCAAAAGAAAAAACCACTGGAGAAGATTTACCGGGCCTATGTAGATCGCTTTGGCGAACCCGACCTGATCCATATGGACTCGGCTCGCATTGCGGAAGCGGTCCTCCCCTTGGTGAGGAAAACCGGGCTTCCTTTCACCTATACGGAACACTACTCAAAGCTCCTCTCGGCGAACAGGGACTCCTATCTGTATCGGATGGGACAAGAGGCAGCAAGCAAGGCCGACCACTGTTTCTACATCTCCCGCTTTGTGAAGAATCGGTTGAACCTGCCCGAGGAAAAATCGAGCTACCTCCCAAACAGCATTGATTTTTCCCTCTTCTCCCTCGCCTCCCAACGGACCTCCGTGCTTTTTCACTTTAAAGCGCTGGGTTCCCTCCGGGCCATCAAGGGCTACGACCGCCTGCTTAGGGCCTTCTCCTTGGTTCATGGGAAATATCCGGAGGCCCGGCTCACCATCGGCGGCAACGGTCCGGAATGGGACTCCCTTCATCAGATCCAAAAGGAGCTGCGGTTGGAAGACGCCGTCACGTTTGCGGGCGCGATTTCTCCCGAAGAGAAGCAAGATTTTTACCAGGATGCGGATGCTTTCCTCTGCACCAGTGACTTGGAGACCTTCTCCGTCGTCCTGATCGAGGCCCTCGCCAGCGGGATCCCCGTGATCTCCACCAAATGCGGGGGGCCTGAGGACTTTGTCAACAAGGAAAATGGTCTTCTTGCAGAACGGTCCATCTCGGACCTCGCAAGAGCCATGGAACAGATGATCCACAATCGGGCCCAATATGACGCCTCCTCGATTCGCGAAGCGGCACGAGCAAAATTTGACCAGGCTCTTGTTGCACAAAGGCAGATTGCCGTCTGGCAGTCTCTGCTGCGGAGAGGAGAAGGAAAGCACTAAAAAAGAACCGATGCCACCGCATCGGTTCTTTTTTTCGTGTTTAACGAAGAATGCTGGGATAGTCCACGTACATCCAGCTCGCATCCAGGCCTCCCGAAAAGCCCTGGAGGCGGTAGCTGCTGGTAAACTGCCACAGCTGATAGGGACCATTGTACTTGGGCTTCTTCACCCCGTAATGGGCAACCCAAACCTCATAGTCCGACAGCCGGCTCATATCCAGTCGATCACGGAACCAGAAGGCACTGGCATAAATGCCCGGCCGGTACCCGGCCTCCTTGACCGTATCCAGAAAAGCCCGCCCCGTATCGGTGAGCCGTGACCGAGAGACCCGGGCCTGATGGTAGCCGTCTTCCGTGTCCCAGTAGAAGGGAAGGCTCAGCTTTCGATCTCCCAGGAACTGAAGGGCCGTCTGCGCCTCCGCCTTGCCCTGCTGTGGCGTAGACGCACAGCTGTACCAATAGATTCCGATGGGCACGCCCCGTTTCTCAAACTCCCGGAAGTGCCGTTCAAAGGCGGTATCTTTGTAATACGAACAACCCGTCGCCGATCCGGTATAGCCGATGCGAAGGATGACCCCGCTCACCTGGCTGGCAATCGCATCATAGTCAATGAAACGAGGGTCCTGGTAATAAGAAAGATCGATCACCAAGACTTGGTGGTCTCTCTGCACATTTCCCTTCGGGCCCGTGTGGACGGGCACCTCATCGATGGTTCGGTGTTCCCCTTCACTCAGGCTGCCATCCGCATCGATAAGATACTCCTTCTGTCGGTAGGTGAATAGACCCGGCGTGTTACGCCTCCGATTCTGATTGGCAGGATCGAAAAAGTATCTTTTCCCGCCGATTTCAATGATGCCCGCCTGGGTGAATCCATCCGCTCCCATGTAATAGGCAAGCTGGGAGCCAAAGGTGATCATCCGATTCCGGTAAAGAATCCCTTGCTCATTAGCAAAATAGGATTTTCCCTGAAAGTGGATCCAACCCGCATGGTCCTGAAATTTTCCATGCTTGGAATCATAATAGCGGAGTTGCCCTATTACCTCGGAGATTCCCTCTTGATACCGTTTCTCCACCTGACCGTTGGGTTTGAGATAAAGCAACCCCTCTTTGGTAGAGATTTCCCTGCGCTGCGTTTCCAGAAAGCCCTTTGCGTTCAAATAATAGGAGACCGGTCCAAAGTGAATGAGCTGGTTTCGATACAGAACTCCCCGGGCGTTCGGGAAGACCTTTCCTCCCCCATAGTTCACCCAGGCATTGTCCTTGCGGAGCCTTCCTCCCCGGTTCTCATCAAACAGATAGAGGTCATTGTCCAGGGATAAGATCCCGCTGAGTTTATACCCGTCTTTTCCCATATAGTAGGAAATCTTGGGGCCAAAGTGGATCATCTGGTTACGGTACAGTATCCCCTGCGCATTGGGAAAATAGGATTGGCCCTGATAGGTTACCCAGCCATTGTCCTTGCGCACCCGACCGGAAATTCGCTCATCACAGAGATAGAGCTTTCCTTGATGCCGGACAAGACCCGTCAGCCTTGCCCCCGTCTTTCCCATGTAGTACTGTTGACTGCCAAAGCGAATAAACTGATTGTGGTAAAGCTTGCCCTGTGCGTTGGGAAAATAGGCTTGCCCCTCGTAGGTCACCCAGGCATTGTCCTTGCGAAGAAGTCCCGTCTCCGGGTCCAAGAGGTAGGGCTGGCCCTTCACACTGTAGAGGCCATGAACCCGGGTCCCTTTCCCGTCCAAGTAAAAGGAAAATTGGGGGCCAAAGGAAATGAAGCGGTTCCGATAGGGACTTCCCTGTGCATCGGGGAAGTAATACTTATTCTGGTAGATGACCCAGGAGTTCTTGATGATTTTGCCTTGGGCATCATAAAATTTTCCCTCTTCCGTTTTGACTGCGGTTAACACCTGAAAAGCGGGCACGGCCTCTTTCTTGGCTTTCGTCCTTGGAGCCGCCTGGGCAGAGAAAGGATCTGCAAACAGTAACACTCCCAAAAAGAGGAAAACGGAAAAAAGAAAGCGTAGCGTTCTTCGAAGCATAACTCCTCCTAATTTTTTCATCAATCCATCGGAATCACCGTTACAGGCATCCCTTGGCGAAGGAAGGGCGCTGCCTGTTTCATCGTTTCCACATCAACATTGACGCAACCATGGCTTCCCCGCCAGGTGTAGGCCTTGCCGTCCAACTGGAAAATGTGAGAGGGCTGCCAATAGGCATCATGGATTCCGTAATGAGGGTAAAAGGGAATCCACCAATCCACATGGGAGGCATAACCCGGTCCCCGCAACACAACATCTGCGGCTTTTACCATAATGTTGAAGTAGCCCGTTACGGTCGGTGTGTCCGGCTTTCCCGAGATAATGGGGAAAGAGCGAACCAGTTTATGGTTATTAAAAATCCATAAATATTGGTTGGGAAGGCTGATCACCACGTGATCGCCATTGACCCGGCGTGTTCCCAGCTTTGTGGTTAAAAAATTCCCCCGATATTGGAAGACGTCGCGGAAGCGGAAGCCGTCAAGGATTTCCGCACGTCCCAGATTATCGAACCGGTAGGTTACTCCACCGATGACCCTCTGCTGATTCTTCAGCATCTTGGGGAAGCGGGCGGAAGCATCGAAATAGTAGCGGTTTCCGTCGACCTTCCACCATCCCCGTGCAAAAGAGCCGTCTGCCGTGGCAAAATACACCGTTCTCGGCCCGAAACTCACGAAGTGGTTGCGGTAAATATTGCCGTTGTCCTTTCGTGCATAGTACTGCTTCCCGCCCTCATCAATGAGGCCGTGGCGGAGGCGACCGTCTTTTCCCATATAATAGGCTTCTTTATTTCCAAAGTAGATGACCCGGTTGCGGTAGGGAATTCCCGTCTTTCGCATGAAATAGGTATCCTTTCCCCGCTTCACCCAGCCCTCATAGCCAAGCACCCGCTTTCCGGTCTGCGAATCGACCAGGTAAAGGGTATCGGTCACAATGGCATGGTAAGGGAGACCGGCGATTTTTTCTCCGGTGCTGACCTTCCCCGACCGGTCTAAATAGTAAGCATTTTCTGCCCCAAAGTAGATCCAACGGTTGCGGTAGAGCACCCCCTGAGCATTGGGAAAATAGGATTCTCCCCGGTAGTCCACCCAGGCACTGTCCTTATGAAGTCTTCCCGTCATGGGGTCCAGGAGATAGTGCCGCTCTCCCAGTTCCAACAGTCCATGGTAGGGAGTCCCCTCATCGGTCATATAGTAGGCGATCTCCGGCCCAAAAAAGATAAAGCGGTTGCGATACAGCACCCCCTGGGCATTGGGAAAATAGTTCTTTCCCCGGTAGCTTACCCAAGCGTTGTCTTTATGCAGTCTCCCCGTCTTCTCGTCGAGAAGATAGTACCGGTTGTTCCGGTTCAAGAGTCCTCGATGGGGATTTCCTTGCCGGTTCATATAGTAAGTAATCGCCGGTCCAAAAGAGATAAAGCGATCGCGATACAGCACGCCCTCTTGGTTGGGGAAATAGTCCTTCCCCTGATAGCGGACCCAGGCGTTGTCCCGATGAAGGATGCCCGTTTGCTCATCGAGCAGGTAGGCATTCCCGCGGAACACTTGATATCCGTGCTGTTTCTTTCCGTCCGCTCCCATGAGATAGCGGGTCGGTCCAAAAGAGATAAAGCGGTTACGATAGGCGTATCCTCGGGGATCCACAAAGTAGTCTCCCCCTTCATAATGGACCGCTTCATTTCTAAAAAAGGTATCCCCCTTCCGAAAGCGAATTTCCTCTCCCTCTCTCACCAGGGTGATCGGGGCTTCCTGCGGCTCCTCTTCTTTCGGCTGCTCGTCGGCTTCCTCCTTCGAGGAACTCTCCACCGAGGAGGACTCCTCCTCTTCGGAAGACGAATTTTCCTCCCCTGTTGCCTCTGTCCGAGCTTCCGCCTTCTCCTCAATTCCTTCCGGGGTAGAGGCCTCGCTGTGAGTTACTTTCTTCGCAAAGGCGGGTTCGGTAAACAAAAGGGCGGACAAGAGAAAAGAGCCGGCAAGCCACAGGCTTCTCCTCTTCCATTTATCTTGAAACGCTTTCATAATTTCAATCCTTTCCAAATTGGCAGTATACTTACAAACTTCAAACAAAGCTAGTTTATCACATTCTGTCTCCTTTTTGGCTCTTTGCTTGACTTTCTGTAACTAATTCGTTACCATTTATACGTTCTGGATTGAATTAGTAGGAATTCTGTTGGAGGTATTATGCAGAATAAACGGAAACTCTTTGGGAGTCTCGCCTTGGCAGGTCTTCTCGGGATGGGATCCTATGCGCTTTTTATCGGCCATTTTCTTCCGGTCAATGCGCAGGATTTGGGTTCCCTTGCGGAAGAAGCAAAAAGCCAAAGCCTTGCCCAACTGGTTCAAAAGCAGCCAAGAAAATTACTGGCAGATCATGACAATGAAATCTTAAAATTCCTTCCGGAAGCGAATCTTCTTCGAAGAGAGCCCGGGGAAAAAGCACCGAAATTACAGGTTCTTGCGGAAATTTTACAAAAACAATTCCACCCGGTGAAAATCGGCGAAGACCTCTACATCCAAAATCAGATCACCGGAGAAATCCGTCATGACGATAATTGGGTGAAAGTCGGAGAGGATTTTTATTTCGTGGGAAAAGATGGAAAGATTTATCAAAACCGTTTCGTTATCTACGGTCCCGATAGCATTTACTACGTGGGACCCGATGGAAAGAAAAAAGTGGGCGTCCAGGAGGCCTTTCACCAAATCTTCCGCCTGGATGAAACGGGAAAACTGATTCGCACCCCGGGCTGGCTCGACTACCAAGGCCATCGCTACTACATGAACCAAACCGGCTTTCCCACCCGTTCCGCTTGGGCGACCATCGACCAAAAGGAGTATTACTTCAATGAAGAGGGTCTTCTCCAAACGGGCATGGTGGCTGTGGACGGCACCGTCTATCGTACCCACCCGGAAACCGGAGCGCGGATTGCGGAGCGCGGCAGCTATGGGTACGAGGGAAAGATCTACGTATCCGATGAAAAGGGAATCCCCTATAAAGACACACAGGTGCAACTCGGAGACAAAATTTACTTATTAGGAAAAGATGGGGCCGCTCTGAGTGGAGAGCAGGAATGGCAGGGAACGAGCTACCTTTACCAGGCCGACCGGGGGCTACGAAAAGACCTGAAACCCGTTTGGCCCACTCCCTCCTCCCATCGCATTAATTCGGTCGTTGGCTACCGGCCGGAATTTGGAGCCTACCACAACGGCGTGGATATCGGTGCTTCCTGGGGCTCGTCGGTTCATGCTTGTCGAGGCGGTGTCGTCCAGTACGCCGCAAACAGCCATGGAGCCCATGGAATCATGGTGTGCATCCTCGATTCCCGAGGAATTTACACCATGTACAAACACCTGAGCTCCTTCTCCGTGCAAGTGGGACAGAAGGTGAAAGCGGGCCAGGAAATTGCCCACGTGGGAAGCACGGGAGATTCCACCGGCCCCCACCTCCACCTGGAGATGCGAAAAGGCGATGCGCATGGCACCGTTTTGAATCCTCTTTCCTTCTCCTTCCGTGAGCTGGGGAAAACGGAATAAAACCGGCATCAAAAAAGGACCCCCGAATATTCGGGGGTCCTTTTTTTGATGGGTTATCTTTGGTTGCTCTTTCTCCAAATGTGCATTTTCTCGGCCTCCTGAATGAGTTGGTCCCGAAAATCGGGATGGGCAATGGAAATCAGGGCTTCCGCTCTCTGCCAGGTGCTCTTCCCTCTCAAATTGACGATGCCATACTCGGTGGCCACATAATGGGCCGTGGTCCGGGGATCCGTAACAATGGATCCCTCCTTCAGCGTTGGGAGAATACGGCTCTTGGTCTCCCCCTTCTTGTTGGTAAACGTGGCGGATAGAGCCATGATGCTCTTTCCTCCATGGGAGTGGTAGGCTCCGATCACGAAATCCAGCTGGCCACCGGTTCCGCTGATCTGCCGCGTGCCACTGGACTCCCCATTGATCTGGCCATAGAGGTCCAGCTCGATCGCATTGTTGATGGAGATAAAGTTGTCAAAGGAGGCAATCACCTGGGGACTGTTCACGTAGTCCACCGGCGCACTGGCAAAGACGGGGTTGTGGTCCATGAACTCATAAAGCTCCTTGGAGCCCGCTCCAAAGGCAAAGACCTGTTTTCCCCGGTCCCGGCTCTTCTTTTGCCCGGTGATGATTCCCGCCTGGGTCATCTTCATCATGCTGTCCACATACATCTCGGTATGAACCCCCAGATCCTTCAGGTCGGATTGGGAGATCAATTCTCCCACCGCATTGGGCATTCCGCCGATTCCCAGCTGCAAGGTGGCTCCGTCCGGAATCTCCTTCAAAACGAGTTCCGCAATCTTTCGATCAATCTCCGAGGGCTTGGCATTGCCCAACACGTCCACGGGCTCCCGGCTGGAGACAATGGCGTCGACCTTGCTCAAGGGAATACTCTCATCGTAGAGGCCAAGAACATAGGGAATGTTCTCATTCTCCTCCACGATAATATGCTTGGCCCTTCGCACCACCTCCATGGTCTGCGAGTTTGCCGGTCCCAGATTGAAATTCCCAAAGGCATCCATCTTCGCGGTCTGCAGCATCAGCACATCCACCCGCTCAATGTCCTCCTTCCGCCGGTACATCTCCGGAAGTTCACAGTAGCGCATGGGGATAAAAAAGGCATAGCCCTTTTCCACCTGTTTGCGTTCAATGCCACCAAAATGCCAGGAGTTAAAGGTGAACACCCGCCGACCCACGCGGTCATTGGCCTCGAAAATCGCCAGCGGATGGTACACCAGGTACCCGCGAATATTCACATCTTCGAGCTCTTCCGCTCTTGCCGCCAGCGCTCGATCCAGCAAAACCGGAACGGACGTTGAATGTGCATAATCTACCCAATCTCCTGACTGGACCAGCTTGACCGCCTCCTCCGGGCGAACGAGCTTCTGGTCATACTCCTTACGAAAGTCTGTCATGTGCTCCTCCTTTGAAAACGTTATTCTCTTTGCTGCGCTTCTTCCACCGAATCTTCTTCCAAGGGCAGACCCAGACGGAAAAAACTTCCACTGGCAAGGCCCACCAACCGGTCTTCGACAAAAAGTTCTGCCCGCGTGATGAGCAGTGTTTTTCCCCGCTTCTCAATTTGGCCTCGAGCAAACAGGCGATCTCCCCGATGGACCTGGCGCAAAAAACGGTATTGTACGTCCACGGTTGTCACCCGCTCCTTCAAGGATTCACAGGCAAGTCCCATGGCCGTATCCGCTAAGGCCATGAGTACCCCGCCATGCACCGTTTCCATGCCATTTAAATGGAAGGGCTTTATCGATAGGGCCAAACAGGCCTCTCCTTCCTCCGAGTCAACCCGTTCCATCCCTAAGCAATCAAAAAAATCCGGGGATTTTTCCTCTTCTCTTTTCTCTTCCACGCGGAAAACCTCCTTTTCCTGGGATTCCTTCAAGATCGTGTCCTGCCGGAAAGGCGGGCTTTTTACTATGTGATTGTCTTTTTTCATTATACCCCTTTCCCTCTTCCTATTCAGTCTGTTATAGTTTATTTGCAAAAGGAACCAAGCACGAAGGAGAAAGGAGCTACCATGGTAACCCTACAAAAAACCGCCGGAGGCAATAAGCCTTTTCAAAGGTTTAAATATACGACCTCCCGCATCAATACCTGTGTTTTCGTAATCGATATCCAGGAAAAATTACTTCCCATTGTCCCGGAAGCAGAAACGGTGTTGAAAAACACCTCGGTCCTTCTGGAAGCGGCAAAAGCCTACCAATTAAAGGCCGTCTATTCCGAGCAATATCCAAAGGGCTTAGGCAAAACCGTCTCGCCGCTTCGAGAAGCCCTGGAAGAGCTTGCGGCCTTCCAACTGGAGAAAACCTCCTACAATGCCCTGCTCCCGGAGATGCTCGCCGAATTGAAGGAGAGAGACTGCAAGCAGATTATCATCACGGGCATTGAGACCCACATCTGTGTCCTCCAAACGGTTCGTTCCCTCCTGGAAAAGGGCTTTACCGTCTTTATTCCCCACGATGCCGTGGGCTCCCGCGACCCCGAGAATAAACATGTGGCCTTGGAACTCCTGCGGGATGCCGGAGCAACCATCACCTCCACCGAGACCATCCTTTTTGACCTCATGGGAGACTCCAAGGATCCCCATTTTAAGGAACTTCAGGCTTTAATCAAATAAGCAAACAGAAAAAAAGAACCGCATTCGCCAGGCGAATGCGGTTCTTTTTTCTGTTAGAGCTGCTTTAAAAATTCCCGGACCATGGTTTCAAACCCTTGGGCCGCCTTTTTCCCATTCTCAATCACTTCTTCTTCGCTCAAATGCTGGTGACCGAGGCCGGCCGCCTTATTGGTCGCCAGGGAAACCGCACACACCGGAACGCCCATGTGATGAGCGGCAATGGCTTCGATAACCGTGCTCATGCCCACCATATCGGCTCCCAAGGTCTGGGCCATGCGAATCTCCGCCGGTGTCTCGTAACACGGACCCGTAAACTGCATATACACGCCCCGATGGGTGAAACAGCCCGCCGTCTTTGCCGCCTTCTCCATCTTCTCCGCGAGATTTGGATCGTAACATTGGGTCATGTCGGGAAAGCGCGTGCCCCATTCTTCCACATTGGGACCCAACAGGGGAGAGGGAACAAGGGCTGCGATATGGTCCTTGAGAATGCAAAAGTCCCCCACCTCATAGGATTCGTTGCAGGCACCTGCTGCGTTGGTTAAGAGCAGGGCAGAAACTCCCATCTTGGCCATCAGGCGAATGGGGAGCACACAGTCACTGACGGGGTAGCCCTCATAGAGATGAATGCGCCCCTGCAACAGAACCACATCCCGCCCATCCAGCTTTCCGAAAATAAACCGCCCCTTATGGCCCGGTGCGGTGGAGAGGGGAAAGCCGGGAAGGTCCTTGTATTCCACGAATTCCGGATTCTCTACCTTCTCCCCCAGGTCCCCGAGGCCGGAACCCAGAACGATTCCCAGGACCGGCTTCGTTTTGATTCGCTTTTTCAATTCCTGCCAACAGCAGTCCACCTTCGTCTTGGCATCCATACCTTCCTCCTTAGAGCCCCCAGAACACAAAAATCAAGACTACCACAAGAATGATGCAGCCTAGGAAAAATAAAACGGGGGGCAGAAAAACCGATAGAGCGGCCCATATCATGGCCCGCTCATCGTTTTTATCCGGCTCCTGGGAGCGGAAGCTCTTGAGCTGCTCCTGCTCCTTATCCGGATCATAGTCTTCAATTGCCTTTGGTTTCTTAAAAAACATCAGGCTTGCTCTTTCTCCATCTCCTTATTGACGGCACGAGACTCTTCTTCCAGCTTCTGTAAACGCGCCTTCTCTCTCCCGTCGCATTCGTCCATCCATTGTTTCCGCTCTTCCGGCGTCTTGTCCATTAAATGGCAGGCAACAAAGTGCTTCGGCTCCACCTCTTTGAACTCGGGTTCGTACTCTTTGCACCGATCCATGCAGTAACGGCAACGTGTGTGGAAGCGGCACCCATCCGGCGGATTTACCGCAGAAGGGATATCTCCTTCCAGGATGGCCAATGCGGAATTACTCTCCACATCCGTTCTCGGAATCGCTGCCAGGAGGGCGTCCGTGTAGGGATGGAGGGGATTTGCAAACAGAGCATCGGAATCTGCCAACTCCACGAACATTCCCAGATACATAACCGCGATACGGTCGGAGATATACTTCACAACCGACAGATCGTGGGTGATGAAGAGGTAGGTCAGGCGGTTCTTTTCCTTCAGATCCTGCAACAGGTTGATAACCTGGGACTGAATGGACACATCCAACGCGGAAACTGCCTCATCGCAGACGATGAACTTGGGCTGTAAGGCCAAGGCACGGGCAATTCCGATACGCTGACGCTGACCACCGGAGAACTGGTGGGGATAGCGGTGAATAAAGTAGGGATCCAAACCACACTGCTTCATAACGCTCTGGATATACTCGTTGTATCCTTCCGACTTCCGGCTCTTAAAGAGGTTATGAGCCATAACGCCCTCACCGATGATGTTTCCTAAGGTGAGTCGCGTATTCAGGGAGGAATAGGGATCCTGGAAGATGATCTGCATGTCCTTACGCAGTTCTCGCATCTCCTCGGTGGAAAGACGAGACAGGTCCACGCCCTTATCCTTCTGCTCCTCCAGATGGTCGAATCCATCCAGGTGCTTCAGCTTGGCACGACGATCTTCCACAAGCTTGGTCTTCTCCTCGGCATCCTTGCGCAATGCAGGCTGTTCCTGCTTCAAGGTTGCCGCCCGCTCTTTCAATTTCGGCGTGTCTTTTTCAAAGTCCTTCTGGGTCAATTTCCAGTCAATGGTCTTTAACTCTTTTTCATTTTGCGCTAACTTTGCCCGCGCATGGAATTCATCCAAGAGAAGATGAGAAATCTCATCCAGGTTGCCATCCAGAAGAAGTCCGCCCGCCAAGCGAACGATGTTGTAGTAGTCGTTCTGAATGTGACGGCGTTCCTTCATCATCTTATCTTCCAGATCATGAACCTCGTCCTGGTTGGACTCATCCAGAGCTTCTCTCTTCTTAACCAATTCCTGGTACTCGCCCATCGCTTTCGTATATTCCGGATAGAGCTTGGGTAAGTGCTTGAGGTCATTCTCTACGTAGTGGGGATTGACCTCCGCAAGACTGGATCCATAGTAAAGGGTCGAACCCTCCGTCTGGTCATAAATCTGAATGAGCGTACGACCAAAGGTCGATTTCCCGGATCCGGACTCTCCTACCAAACCTAATGTCTCTCCCTCATAGATATCAATACTGATGTTCTCATTTGCATGGACATAGTATTGGCGCCGTTGAAAGGCCTTTTTCTTGATAGGGAAGTACTTTCTTAAGTTCTTTACAGAGAAAAGAACCTTACGATTATCTTGTTGCATGGCGTTCGTCCTTTCTCGGGTAGTGGCAGCGAATCTGTTGATGATCCGTTACCTGCTTCAGTTCCGGCATTTCACTGCGGCATTTATCCGTTGCATAGGGACAGCGGGCAGCAAAACGGCAACCGCTGGGCAGGTTCAAGGGGTTGGGCACAGATCCCGGAATCGCATCCAGTCTCTGTCCACGGTCGGAAGAAATGGACGGAATGGACCGCAGCAAGCCTTCCGTGTAGGGGTGCTGGTATTCGGTCAATCCATCGCGGAAGATCTCTTCCACCGGAGCCCGCTCCACCACCTGGCCACAGTACATAACGGCCACGTCATCCGCCATCTGGTTGATAACTCCCAGGTCGTGGGTGATAAACAGAATGGACGCATTTGTCGTGTGCTTCAGATCGTTCATCAACTTCAAAATCTGTGCCTGGATGGTTACATCCAATGCCGTTGTCGGCTCATCGGCGATCAGAAGCTTCGGACGGCAGGCCAGTGCCATAGCGATCATCACACGCTGGTTCATACCACCGGATAGCTCGAAGGGATATTGCTTGACCACAACGTCCGGGTTTGGAATCTTTACCAGGGCCAAGAGCTCTGCGGACCGTTTCCTCGCTTCCTCTTTGCTCAGATGCTGATGAAGCATGATGGCTTCACTCAGCTGTCTCTCCACCGTAAATACCGGGTTTAAAGAGGTCATCGGCTCCTGGAAGATAAAGGAGATCTCGTTGCCACGGACATGTTCCATCTGGTGGCGGTCAAAATCGGAAATCTTCTCTCCGTCGAACCATACTTCCCCTTCATAGATCTTTTGGTTTTTCTCAAACAGCTTAAGAATGGACATGGCCGTCTGGCTCTTTCCCGAACCGGACTCGCCAACCAATCCCAAGGTTTTTCCCTGTTCAATCTCCAGGTCAACTCCATACACCGCCTTGATTAAGCCGCGTTTGGTTTCAAAGTAGGTATGCAGGTTTTTAATCTCTAATAATGCCATCTCTTCCCTACCTTTCTAGTCTCTTCGGATCCAACGCGTCACGGAGGGCATCACCAATCAGGTTGACCGTCAAAGCCGTGAGGAAGACTGCCAGACCTGGGAACACCCATCTCCACCAGTACTTCTGAATAACATCCACGGACTGCGCCGAGGTCATCATATTTCCCCAGGAAGGATAGGGCTCGACAACACCGAATCCCAAAAAGGATAAACCGGCCTCACTCAGAAGGTTGCCCGCATATCCCAAGGTCGCCTGTACGATAACGATGGAAAGCACATTCGGGAAGATGTGGGAAGCCATGATTCTTCCTTCGCGCAAACCTAACGCACGGGCCGCCGTGATGTAATCACGCTCACGCTCTGCAAGGATCTGTCCACGAACCAAACGAGCGATACCCGTCCAGTTCAAGATACCTAAGAGGACCATGACCAATAACAGACGCTGGTATTGACCGGCATCCTTTGGAATGGTTGCCGCTAAGGTGATGATCATCGGATAGAAGGGGAAGGAGGCGATAATCTCCGAGAAACGCATCAGGAGGTTATCAATCCAGCCGCCGTAGAATCCGGAAATCATACCGACAATCACACCGATAATCAACTGGATGATGACGGCGATAAAGGAAATCTGCAGGGTGACCTTACCACCATGGACCAAACGCGTAAAGAGGTCACGGCCCATCTGGTCGGTACCAAAGAGGAAGCCCTTCACGCCCCAAGCATCGTAGCCCTGGTCCTTGATGGCATAGTTGGTATGGAATCCGGCAAAGATTTGCTGGTAGCCTTCGCCCTCGGGAACGTTGGTGACTCCATAGTCGTTTTCACCCCAGGCATACAGCTTACCGGAATCGCCAAGAGCGACAAAGTGACCACGACCTGCGGTTACCTCTTTGATCGGTTCCTTGATTTCCGGAAGATCATTGGCACCCTCGGAATCCGCGCCCCAGGTATGAAGCTTGCCCTGGCTGTCCAAGACAACCGCAGACCGCTGGGCACGTGCGAAGTCTTTGACTTCCAGCTGCCCGTTCACCACTTCCTTGGGCATCTTCGTATCCAATTCCGTTCCTCGGGAACCGATAACGACGAATTTGTTGTCCTTGAGCTGCGCTAAGATGTTAACACTTCCGCATTCAAACGCTTTTACCTGTTTCTTGTATTTCTTGGGGATGGTGCTCAGGTTGTTCGGCATGGTAGAACCCCAAGCTTTCAGAGTTCCTTCCTTGGTCAAGAGCACGGAGTACTGGTCTCCGGCGCCCACATCCTGAATGCCTTCCGCATCAATCAGCTTCTGCACATCCGAGGGAACCGAAGCCTGTTTAAAGTTATTGTTTCCCCAACCGTAGAGCTTTCCATTTTCCGTCAGTACCAGAATGTGACGGTCACCGACCGCAAGCTTGGTAATCTTCTGATCGCCAATCTCCTTTTTTACCTTTTCCGGCATCTGCAGGTTCTTATCGGAGTCTAAGCCCCAGAAGTAAAACTTACCATTCTTGGAGATTCCCGCCGAGAAGGTAACTCCACTCTGAATATCCGCAACCCCTTCTTTCAAAAGGTCGCCCGGGACATCCGTGTAATTGGAGGAGGGCGGCAGGTTCTTCATCTCTCCGTTGTTGGAATAGGGATCAAAGGGAACAAACATCGACCCGATAAAGATAAAGGCAAAAAGAGCCATGAACCCAATGAGTCCGACAAGCCCTAACGGGTTATGGAAGAACTTACGCAGGACCATGCGAGAAGGCGATTCAATCGCTTCCTCTTTTAAGCGATCCTGCTGCTGATTTTCATCGTTTGCCTGGTCTTCTTTCTTCTTCTTTGGCGAGAAGAGAGCATAGACCTGGCTACCAAAGGAGCTCAGCCCTTGGGAGAATAAATTTTTCTTTTTCTTCATGGCTCATCTCCTATTCCAAACGCACACGAGGATCGACCAGAGAATAGCCGATATCCATGATCAGGTTGGCAGCGACGGACAGAATGGCATAAAGCATGTTCAGTGCCATCAGCAAACTATAGTCATAGGAAAGCACGGAATCAATCAGATATTTTCCGATGCCTTCGTAGGCAAAAATCGTCTCCGTGATGGCGGCTCCACCGAGAAGACCGGTAAAGCTCCAGGCAACGACCGTTACCACGGGAATCAGGGCATTGCGGAAGGCGTGGGAATAAATAACCTTGCGCTCACTTAATCCCTTTGCTCTTGCGGTTCGGATATAGTCCTGACTTAATGCTTCCAGCATGGAGGTTCGAACATAACGGGAGGTCGACGCCAGGGAGCCGATGGTTAAGGTGATGGTGGGAAGTATCAAGGTCTTAATCCATTCACCCAAGGTTCCATAACGAGGCATACCGCCGGCAGGGAGCCAACCAAGCTGCAGCGCAAAGGCAAAGATCAAAAAGATGCCGAAAAAGAAGGTCGGCAAGGAAATACCTGCCAAGGAAAACACCTGGAAGAATTGATCAAAAAATCCTCCCGGATTGACGGCGGATTTAATTCCAATCCACACGGAGAGGAAGAATGAAATAATGCTAACTCCGATATTCAATATCAATGTGTTCTTCAGTGGGGTTCCGATGACTTGCGTTACCGGACGCCGATACTTTGTGGATTCTCCTAAATTTCCCTGAAGCGTACGAGTGAGCCAACCCACATACTGCTCCGGAATGGACTTATCGAATCCATACTGCTTTTTCAGCTGGTCATAGGTCTGTTGACGTGCTTCTGCGCTCTTGAAAGCCTGTCCACCTTGGGGCATTAACAATAGCACAGGATCGCCGGGCATCAGCTTACTCACTCCAAACAGAATCATGGAGATGATGAGGATAACCGGGATAAGGTTCAACAAACGCTTGATAATGTACCTTAACATAGCCTGTTATGTACTCCTTTCGTATTGTAGTTCGTCTCAGCATTTTCTTTGCAAGCTGTTCTAAAAAAACGGCCTTGACTTCCTAATATATTAACATAAATTCGCTCGCTTAGAAAGCAAGAATTCGTTTTCTTTGGCATGTCAAATTCTTTATTATTTATAAAAAGATGTGGATAAATTATTGTTTTTCCCTTGAAAAATCCGTAATTAAAAAGTTTTTTATGCGAAAAATCTCATCCCTTAGGAAGATTTCCCCAGATATTAAAGATTGTCATTAAATAATCATACTGAAATTTCTTTGATTTTTTTCCTCTTATCGTTTTCTTAGGAAGAAAAAAAGGGAAAAGGCAGGGCCTTTTCCCTTTTTCATCCTTCGAACAAAAGCCTTATTGACCCAGGCTCAAGTTACAAACATTGACATCCCAACTGGTGTTGGAAGTCGGTTGATATCCCTTTACACGGTTCGTGAAGACATCGTGAATATCGTTACTGTACAGAGGAATCTCCGGCAGGTTCTGGTTATACCATTTCTGGAATTCCATGAAGCCCTTGTTCCAAGCCTCAGTATCTCCCGATTTGATCTTGCGGTTCTTAACCAGCATAGCATCCAAATTCTTGTCTGCGGTGTGGGTCTTGTTATCGCCGGATCCTACCTGAGAGGAGTGGTACTGGTACCAAGGATCAAAGGGAACGCCGAATGAAGTACCCATGTTGAAGGCAGTCGCTGCCTGTCGGTTGGTCTTGTCCGGGTAGTTGAGGTCCTTCAACAGGGTGGCAAAGTCAACCTTGTTGATGGTGTACTGCAAGCCCATCTTCTTGGCATTATCCGGGATCATGGTCGTGATCAAATCAGAAATCGGGTTGTTTTCGGTTGCGTCATGGTAGATGGCAAGCTTGTTGCCCTTGTCATCATATCTCCAGTAGTCGAAGTTCTCCTTGTTGGAGTCATATGCCTGCTGCGCCTTTGCGGCATCCCAGGGAGTCTTTCCATCCTTCTCAAACTTGTACGGAGTTCCGTCCAATTCCTTGTTTCCGGCATCGATGTTCAAGGTGTACTGGGTTAACACTTCGGGATCTTCCAGTTGTTCCTTGTTTGCCTCATATTCCGGCATGGAAACACCATAGGTTCCGTTGATAACCTTACCGTATCCACCGGCTACCTGCTGCACGAATTCGTTACGATCCAAGCAGTAGGCAACGGCCTTACGAACGCCGGCGTACTTGGTGGCTCCCAAATCGCAGAGGAAAGGCATGTTGCCGTAACCATAGCGGTCATAGTGAGCAAACTGAACTTTACCGGATTCTGCTGCCTGTTTTACCTTATCGATCTTCTCACCCTCGGTGATGTTGGTAACCATATCCACGGTTCCGTTCAGAACATAGTCTACGTCCAACTTGGGGTTAATGGTCTGGGAGATGATGTTCTTAATGGTCGGCTTCTTGCCATCCTTATCTCCGACAAACTTATCATTGATGGTAACCTTGCACATACCGTTTTCGAAGGAAACAAAGTTGTAAGGTCCGCAGGTTACATCCGGTTTAAAACGATATTTCTGAGAAATGTCCAAAGCGCCGGCATTCAACAGAAGTTCGGTCGGGTCCATCTTATCCACATTGGTCTTGAACTCTTCCAGCTTCTTTGCTTCTGCTTCGTAGTCCGCATTGTCATAGTAGTATCCGATTACCTTGGAGATGTCGGTTCCCTTGGGGGTCTTTCCGTCCAAGTCTGCCTTGTCCAACTCTTCCGGTTTCAAAGCATCCAACTCTGCCTTGATGGCATCGAATTTGCTGAAGTCTGCACCGTCCTTTTCCGCCTTCTTCTTGGAAGCATCCAGTTCCTCCTTCATGCCGTCTACTTTTTGTTGCTGTAAATCTAACAGTTCCTTCTTGGTGGCATCATCAACCTTGTAGCCTTCCTTCGGCTGAATCTGCGCCCCTTCCTTGGTCTCTACGATGTCCAAGTTTGGAGTGTAGCGATGCAAGGGGGTCGGTGCCATCGCAACGAATGACTGCTCAAAGTAGTAAGGAAGATATTCCGGATTAATGGTAATCGAGAACGTGTAATCATCAATCAAATGGAGTCCCTTATAAACCTTGGTCTTTCCATCGTAGTAATCCTGGAAACCTACCGTCTCCATGCCGGAGCTGGAGTTGGTTGCACCAATCTTTCTCCATGCCGGAGAGTTTACAAAGAATGCACCAAATAAGTAATCCTTAGCTGTGATTTTTTGGCCATCGTTCCAAACAAGGTTATCTTTAATCTTGTAGGTGTAGGTCAAACCTTTTTCATTCTCTTCTCTCTTGGGCTCCTCAGCCAAAACGGTCTTGTTGAATTTGAACTGATTTTGCTCATCGGTGTAAGAAGTTGCGTAACCGGTGTCTCCACCATAGTTACCAATCAAACGTTTGATGCTTACATCGACGGAAGAGTTGGTAAATCCGCTAACATAGTCGCCGTTCTGAACTTCCACAACACCTACAACGAGGGTGTTGGCATCAGAAACTTTTTCAGGTTCGCTTGAATCACCTTTTGCTGCGCCTGCATCCTTCGAATCTGCAGAAGCGGCTTCCGAGGTCGAACCAGTACTTCCCTTTGCGTCACTTGCTGCTCCTGACGAACTTGCATCTTTGTTTCCCCCGCCACCACAGGACGTGAGAACAAAAACGAAGGCCAGTAACAGCGCGAGCAATTTCGATTTGTTCTTCATACTCAGTTCCTCCTATTTAATTTACAGCCCCATTGACGTCTGTATTACCGATATTATATGGATACTTACTCTTCTTGTCAAGATAATACAAAAACTTAGGAAAACAATTGAGACCCTTTAATTTGTGGAATTTTCCCTCAAATCAAGTCGCTCAGCGATGTATACTATTTTACAAAATTGTATGTTTATATAAGTGTGTTGCTTCCTTCTCTTCTTCCCACTCTCCTTTGAAGTCCTTGTAATCTCCCGCTTTTCCTGTCCTTTTATTATCTGTTGTAAAATTAACGAGAGCAAAGTTCTGAATGTGCATACGTTTCCATAGGATATATTTTTCTTTGTATTTATTAAAAAAAAGAACCCCCGGAATTCTCCGGGGCTTCTTTTTCTATTGTCTTGCTTTCCAATTTAAATAGGCTTCCACAAAAGGATCCAGGTCGCCGTTCATGACCCGGTCGATGTTCCCGTTTTCCAGCCCCGTTCGATGGTCTTTGACCAGCGTATAGGGTTGGAAGACATAGGAGCGTATCTGGGCTCCCCAGGAAATCTGGGTGTATTTTCCCTGAATATCCTCAATCTTTTCTCGATGCTCTTCTTCCTTCACGAGAATCAGACGGGAAATCAAAATCTCCATGGCTTTCGCACGATTCTGAATCTGCGACCGTTCATTCTGGCAGGTTACCACGATACCGGTGGGCAGATGGGTGATTCTCACCGCGGAATCGGTGGTGTTTACGTGCTGCCCTCCCGCTCCCGTGGACCGATAGGTATCGATCTTTAAATCCTTGTCTTCCAGCACGATATCCTCGGTGTCCTTGATTTCCGGGTAGACATCCACGCTGGCAAAGGAGGTGTGACGGCGACTTTGGGAGTCAAAGGGAGAAATTCGCACCAACCGATGCACCCCCTTCTCGCTCTTACACAGGCCGTAGGCGAATCGTCCTTCCACCTCCATGGAAACGGATTTGATTCCCCCCGCCTCCTCGGAATTTAAATCGGTAATCGTGACCCGAAAGCCCTTCTCTTCAAACCAGCGCAGATACATCCGTTCCAGCATCTCCGCCCAGTCCGTCGCTTCCAAACCGCCGCTTCCTGCGTGAATGGAAAAGTAGCAGTTGTTCTTATCATATTCTCCGGATAGCAGGGTCCGCGTTTCCATCTCCTGCAGCGATTTTTCGAGCCGTTTCAGGTCCGCTTCCAAATCGCCCTTTGCTTCCTGAAACTCGTCCTCATCCAGAAGCTCCGAAAATTCCTGAAGATCCCGATAGGCTTGATCCATGTGATCGAAGTCATCCAAGAGTTCCTTTTTTTGGTTTAAATCCACCATCAGGCTCTGGGCTTTTTCGGAATTCTCCCAGAAATCCTGAGCCAAGGTCTTCTTGGTGAGTTCTTCCACTTCACTTCGCAGAGGTGCGATGTCAAAGAGAGCTCCTTAATTCTTCCAGCAGCTCTCCATTGTGGTCCATTTGTTCTCGAAATTCATACTTTTCCATGGACGCCCTCCCTCTCCTCTATTTATTCCGACCGTGGCAGTACTTATACTTCTTTCCGCTTCCGCAAGGACAGGGATCATTTCTGCCGATCTTCTTCTTTTTTCTGCGAACGGGTTGGCTTTCCGCCTGTTCCCCTTCTCCGCCGCCGGATTCCGAGGTGGCGACCGCAACCTGCGCTCTGCGCATCTGTGTTGCCGGGACAACATGGTAAATCAAGCGAACGGTGTCTTCGCGAATCGCCTGGTTCATCGCCGTGAACATATCAAATCCCTCGTTGGCGTAGGCTCTCACCGGATCATCATTGCCGTAGGCACGGATGTTGATTCCCTGGCGGAGCTGGTCCATGGCATCGATGTGGTCCATCCACTTGGTATCCACGACACGAAGAAGAACAATCCGCTCCAATTCCCGCATGGTATCGGACCCAATCTCCTCTTCTTTCTTTTTATAGAGGAGATCTGCGATTTCCGTGAGCCGGTCCTTCAACTCCTGCTGGCTCATCTCCTTAATATTCTCTACTGCCAAGGCTCCCTGGGGCAGGAAGAGGGTGTTGAGATAGCTAAAGAGGCCTTCCAACTCCCATTGAGAAGATGGCGTCCCCAGTGCACAGAAGTTATCCACAGAGTCGGAAATCACGCTGTGAATCATATCCTTGATATAATCCTGCATGTTCTCCCCCGCTAAGACGCGGTTTCTCTCGCCATAAATCGTCTCACGCTGGACATTCATCACATCATCGTATTCCAGGACCCGTTTCCGCATGGCAAAGTTATTCGATTCCACCTTCTTCTGGGCTCGCTCAATGGTCTTGCTCAAGAGCTTCGACTCCAGGGACTCTCCATCCGGGAACTGCTTGGATTCGGACAGCTTCTTCATCCGATCTCCCCCAAAGAGCCGCATCAGCTTATCTTCCAGGGAGATATAGAAGCGGGTTTCTCCGGGATCTCCCTGTCGGCCGGAACGACCGCGCAGCTGGTTATCGATTCGACGAGACTCGTGACGTTCGGTGCCCATGATGTAGAGACCGCCGGCTTCAATCACCTTTTTCGCATCCTCTTTGGACTTCTCTGCGAATTCCGCCTTGAGCGTTTGGAACTTCTCCCGGGCCTCCAGGATTTGGGTTCCCGTTACGATGACCTCTTCGCCCTCGCCATAAGGGAAGGTATCCGAATCTTCCACATGGCGATAGCTGTCCGCCCATTCGATCATCTCATTCGGATAGCCCTGCTTGGACATCTCTTTCTTTGCCAAAAATTCCGGGTTTCCGCCGAGGACGATATCGGTACCACGGCCCGCCATGTTCGTCGCGATGGTAACCGTTCCTAAGCGGCCCGCCTGGGCGACGATCTCGGCTTCCTTGGCATGCTGTTTCGCATTCAAAACGCTGTGGGGAATTCCCTGTTTTTTAATCAGTCCGGAAATCTTTTCGGAGGTTTCAATGTCAACCGTTCCTACCAGGATCGGTTGACCCGTGGCATGAACCCTTTTGATCTCTTCCACAATGGCATCGAACTTGTCTTTCTCGTGCTTATAAACCTGGTCCTCATGGTCCTTACGGATGACGGGGCGGTTGGTGGGAATGGCGATGACATCCATGTGGTAAATTTCGGAGAACTCCTCTTCCTCGGTCATGGCAGTACCGGTCATACCGGAGAGCTTTTCATACATACGGAAATAGTTCTGGAACGTGATGGTCGCCAGTGTCTTGGACTCGCTCTTGATCTCCACGCCTTCCTTGGCTTCAATCGCCTGGTGCAGGCCGTCGGAATAGCGACGACCTTCCATGATACGACCGGTAAACTCGTCGACAATCTTTACTTCGCCGTTGACCACGACATAGTCAATGTCCCGACGCATGGTGGTCCGAGCCTTAAGGGCCTGGTTGATATAGTGCATGAGTTCCATGTGCTCGGGATCGGAGATGTTGTCCACATGGAAATATTGCTCGGCCTTGGCATTTCCCTTTTCGGTCAGATTGGCCGTCTTTCTCTTTTCATCCACCAGATAATCGACCGTCTCTTCTTTATGCTCCGCCGTGAGCATGTCCAACTTGTTGAGCTCTTCGCTGGGATCCAGAACACGGCCGGTTAGGGTCTGAATAAAGGAATTCGCTCGGGAGTACATCTCCGTGGAAGGATCGCCTTCTCCGGAAATGATCAAGGGGGTTCTCGCCTCATCGATCAAAATGGAGTCGACCTCGTCGACGATGGCATAGTGAAGTTTCCGCTGCACCGTGTCTTCTTTATAAATGGCCATGTTGTCACGAAGATAATCAAAGCCAAACTGGTTGTTGGTACCGTAAGTAATGTCCGCCCGGTAGGCCTCCTGGCGCTGCTGGGTGTTCAACCCATAAATCACGCAGCCCACGGTCATCCCCAGATATTCATAGACCTTTCCCATCCACTCCGAGTCACGCTGGGCCAGGTAATCATTTACGGTGACGATATGGACACCCTCTCCCGCAATGGCATTCAAATAGGCTGGCATGGTAGCCACCAAGGTTTTTCCTTCACCGGTCTTCATCTCGGCGATTCGCCCTTGGTGAAGAATAATTCCACCGATGACCTGGACGGGGTAGGGCTTTTGTCCCAACACTCTCCAAGCCGCCTCGCGGCAAACGGCGAAAGCTTCCGGCAGCAAGTCTTCCAGGCTTTCCCCCTTCTTGTAGCGTTCCTTAAATTCTGCCGTTTTATCTCGTAATTGAAGGTCCGTCAGCCCCGTCATCGTATCTTCCAGGCGGAGGACTGCATCAACCATTGGCTTGATTTTGTTAATCTCCTTGTCGCTAAAGGATTTCGTCAAAAAGCTAAAAAGTCCCATGTCATCCTCGATTCTTTAATGTTTCAGTGCATACACGGGTATTCTACCATGTTTTCTCATACTTTTGTATAGGAAATCTATGATGAAACATTTCTAAGAAAGAGGCCGGCATGGGACTCTTCAAAATTTTACAAGTTTTCGGGAATCTCAGCTTCTCTTAGCGGGAAGCAAAAGACCGTAGTCTCCCTTCTTTCTCCGATAGATCACGCTCATATCCTCAATTTCCGAATTATAGAAGAGAAAGAAATCATGGCCCAGCAGTTCCATCTGGAGGGCCGCTTCCTCCGGGTTCATCGGCCGGATGGGAATCTCCTTCACCCTCTCAATCACCGGGGCATCCTTGGATTGCGCCTCTTCCGGTAGGTCCTCAATGGAATCGAAGCGGATGGAGTCTTTTGCTTGCCGTCTCTTCTGAAGCTTGGTTTTGTATTTCCGCACCTGGGAGACCAAACCGGCAATGCATTGGTCCACGCTCTGAAGCATATCAAAGCTTGTTTGATCCGCCCGGAGAATGGTGTCCGAGGCGGGAATCGGAATCGTAATCTCTACCCTCCGCTGTTTTCCAATGGTCTCCATGGTTACCGTGCAAGGAACCTCATCGCTGAAATACTTATCCAGGCGTTGCACCTTTTTCAGGGTCTCCTCTTTAAAGTTGTCCCGCAGTTGGATGTTCTTTCCATAAAATTGTACTTTCATGGTCTCCTCCTTTCCTTGCTCTCTCTATACCCAATATCCATCCGAACGAATAATTTCTAACTTGCCCTCCTCCCCTCCTGCATAAAAAGTAAGGGAAAGCCCCCAATTCCTGCCGGATGCATAAATATATTTTCATTTCTGTTTTCCCCAGTTTTCCCCTTTATCCACAATTCTCTCAGGAAAATCGGTGGATAAAGGGGATAACTTCGAAAAAGTCCAAGAACTTCCCACCGGTTACCCACATTTTATCCACAAAGTGGTGGATAAGTCGGGGGAAAGGAAACGGTTGACAAAGGCGAAAAACCTTCTACACAAAAAAATCTCGTTGGAAAATAAAGGGAATAACGAATAAGAATAAAATATCTTGTGTTTTTTCGGGTTACGGAATCCATATTTTGTACGCGAACATTCGTTCCTCTGTAGATAAATGAATGAATATTTAAAGTCAAAAAAATTTAAAATTCATGTAAAATGCATCAAAAAAATGACCCGGTAAAAACCGGGCCATCTTTCCTAGGCGTTTTCGTCTTTTTTGTTCTTATCCATCATGTCCGCCAGCGTTCGCCAGGCCAGGACCGCGCATTTGACCCGCTGGGGCATGTGGGAGATATCCTTCAATGCCACGGCATCGCCCAGCTTCTCCTCCAGCTTCTCCTCATCGCTTTCCTCTCCCTTGATCATGGCGAGAAAGGTGTTCACCTGATCCAGGGCCTCCTCAACCCGTTCTCCCTGAATCAATTCGCACATCAGAGAAGTGGAGGCTTGACTGATGGCGCAGCCATGGCCGGTAAACGAAGCCTTTTCAATCACGTCGCCGTTCATCTTTAATTCCAGCCGGATATCATCCCCGCAGCTCGGGTTATGGCCCCGCTCGGTATGCGTAGCATCCTCCAGGGAATGCTTGTGATCCGAGTTCCGGGAGTGCTGCATCACAATCTGGGAATAAATCTGTTTCATGTCCATGTGTTTCTCCTTTCCCGGGGAAACCCCAACATCGGGTTCCTCTCCTCGGTTAATCCAGCCCCATCGTCTTTCGAACCACAGTGATGGAAGCCAGGAAGTGGTCCACTTCTTCTTTTGTGTTATAGAAGGCAAAGCTTGCTCGACAGGAGGCCGTGATTCCCAACGCCCGGTGGAGCTGCTGGGCGCAGTGATGGCCGCTGCGAATCGCAACGCCCTCGGAGTCCATGATCGTGGAAACATCATGGGGATGGACTTCCTTAATATTGAAGGCCACCGCCGCCCCGCGCGGAGCATGAACCGGGTGATACACCACAACATCCTCCCGCTTCCGAAGCTCTCTTGCACAGTATTCTCCCAGGGCTTGCTCATAGCGCTCAATCTTATCCATGCCGATGGCGTCCATATAATCAATGGCCGCCGTAAGTCCCACGACGCCTCCGACGTTCTGGGTCCCGGCTTCAAATTTGTAGGGAAGGGGCGCAAAGGTGGACTCCTGGTCATAGACATATTCAATCATCTCGCCGCCACGGAGGAATGGGGACATGCGGTCAAAGAGATCCTTTTTTCCATAGAGCACACCGATTCCAAACGGAGCCAGCATCTTATGTCCCGAGAAGGCCAGAAAATCACAATCCATATCCCGAACATCCACCTTTTCATGGGGAACAAGTTGTGCCCCATCCACCATCACCAGGGCTCCCCGCTCATGGGCAGCGGGAATGATCGTCTTTAAGTCGGTTACCGTGGAAAGCACATTCGAGGCGCCGGTGATCGAAACCATCTTGGTATGGGGATTCAGCTTCTTGTGAAAATCCTCCATGTCCAAGGCGAAATCCTCATTCAGCTTGATATAGACCAGCTTTGCCCCCGTTTTCCGACAGACCATCTGCCAATTGACGGAGTTGGAATGGTGTTCCATCCGGCTGATGAGGATCTCATCCCCTTCCTTCAGCTGCGAAAGTCCCCAGGTGTAGGCCACAAGATTGAGGGATTCCGTGGCATTCCGGGTGAAGACAATCTCCTCATGTTCCTTGGCGTTGATCCATTCGCGAATCCGCTCCCGACCCGCCTCATAGCACTCGGTCGAAGCGAGGCTCAACCGGTGGTTGCCCCGAAGGGGGTTGGCGTTTTTATAGCGATAGTACTCTGCCAACGCCTGAATCACCGCTTCCGGCCTTTGCGTGGTCGCGGCATTATCCAGGTAAATGACCGGATCCTCCTCCTGCAGATAGGGGAAGTCTTTTCGCACTGCTTCCAGGGAGAAGCCGGGATTCTTTAGAAGGGAAAGAAGCTCTTCCTGGCTCATTTCCTTATTTTTGTCGGTCATCAGACATCATCCTTTCATGAATCTCTTTTTTCAGCGCCGTCCGAAGGTCCGCATCGGAAATCCGCTCCAGCGTCGGCTGCATTCTTGCCTCCACCACCAGACTCTCCGCTTCCTGCCGAGACAGGCCCCGGCTCATCAGATAAAAGAGGATGCCCTCATCCATACGGCCCGCCGAAGCGGCGTGATTTCCTTCCACATTGTCTTCATGGGCGAGAAGAAGGGGAACATCGATGGACTTGGCCTCATCGCTCATCAAGATCGCCAGGGATTCCTCATCTCCCTTGGATCCGTAGGAGCCTTTCAGGAAATCCAGGGTTCCTCGGAAGCTCTTCTGCGACTTGCCGCCCACCGCTCCATTTGCCTGAACCTCTGCCTGGCTGTAGGGGCCCCGATGTCTCACGTTGTAGAATAAATCCAGCTTTTGCTCATGTTGCGTGATATAGGAAGCGTAGGCCGTGAGCTTGGATTCAAAACCAATCAGATTCACATCCACATTGCTGTTTGCCCGCTTTCCGCCCAGGTCCACCTGGGTGATGTGCAGCGTGCCGCCGTCCGCGATATCCGCTAAAATGGATAGATTATTCACGGACTGTTCATTCAGCTGTTGCACAAGAATGAGCTGAATTTCCGCATCCTCTTCCACTTTTATGGCAATGGTACCATTTCGATAGCCTGCCGTATCATCCTTCGAAACAAGGCGGTAGAGGACCGCCCCGCAGTGTCCCACGGGAGCCGTCACATAATGCAAATCCAACAAGACGGGATCGTCGTGAGAGAGGCCCAGCGTGAACTCGGCAACCTCTCCCTCCCGCAGGGACAGCGCATCCTTGAGGTTAGCGTGCTGCGCAAGCTGGTCCTTTAAGGCCCGAGAGATTCCTCGAAACTGCTTCTCTCCCGCGGACCCATAGGAAGTCTCCTCCAAAGAGAAGGGCGCTTCCGTGATCTTTTCCTGATAGCCGGTGATGTCGCCCGCTTTTTCGAGACCTGCATACGGCTTTCCTTCCACTTCCCGGAATTCCGTCTCCGTATCATTGACCTTCAACCAACGGTTTGTGAGGGAAGGAAGCCGACTGCCATGGGTTTGTTTCTCTGTCATCTTTTCCATCAGCCAATCGCTCCTTTCAGCTCCAGGGTAATGAGGTTATTCATTTCCACCGCGTATTCCATCGGTAATTCCTTGGCGACGGGCTCCGCAAAGCCTCGGACAATCATCGCCTTTGCCTCATCCTCCGGAATCCCCCGACTCATCAGGTAGAAAATCGCATTCTCGTCGATTCGGCCGATCTTGGCCTCATGACCCAAGTCCACATCCTGGTTTTCAATGCGGATGGAAGGAATCGTGTCCGACCGGCTCTCGGAATCCAGCATCAGGGATTCGCAGGCAACCGTGCTCTTTGTTCCCTTGGCCTGTTTTCCGATTTCAACGGTCCCGCGATAGATGGCAACGCCACCCCCCTTGGAAATCGACTTGGAGTTAATGGAGCTCATGGTGTCTTTTCCTTGATGAATCACCTGGGCTCCTGTGTCCAGATACTGGCCTTTTCCGGCAAAGGTGATGCCCGTAAACTCGTTCTTTGACCGGTCCCCCTGCAGAATGGTGGTCGGATAGAGCATGGAGCAGGCACTTCCAAAGGAGCCGGAAACCCATTCCATGGAGGCATCCTCTCCCACCTTGGCCCGCTTGGTGTTCAGGTTGTACATGTTCCTGGACCAGTTTTCAATGGTGGAGTACCGAAGGCCCGCCCGGTCCTTGACAAAGAGTTCCACCGCTCCCGCATGGAGGTTGATGGTGTTGTACTTCGGTGCCGAGCAGCCCTCGATAAAGTGCACATAGGCCCCCTCTTCCACGATGATCAGGGTGTGCTCAAACTGGCCGGCTCCGGGGGCGTTGAGGCGGAAATAGCTCTGAAGGGGAATGTCCACCTTGACGCCTTTGGGAACGTAGACGAAGGAGCCGCCCGACCAGACCGCATAGTGCAGCGCTGCATAGCGGTGGAGACGAGGGGGAATCAAGGTTCCGAAATACTGCTTGACCAACTCCGGGTACTCGCGAACGCCCGTTTCAAAATCCGTGTAGACCACACCCTGTTCCAGGAGGTAATCTTTCATATTATGGTAGACAATCTCCGAATCGTATTGGGCTCCCACACCGGCAAGCTGTTCCACTTCCGCCTCGGGAATCCCCAGTTTATCAAAGGTGTCCCGAATCTCGTCGGGAACCTGGTCCCAGCTGGATTCCATCTGTGCCTTGGGACGAATATAGGTGGAAATCTTGTTCATGTCCACGGGCGAAAGGTCGGGTCCCCAAGTGGGATTTGGCGTTTCATTGAAAATCTTCAACGCCTCCAACCGCTTGGCAAGCATCCAGTCCGGTTCCTGCTTATTGGCAGAAATCTCTCGCACAATTTCCTCCGTCAAGCCATTCTCTGCCTTGAAAGAATATTCAAATTTATTTTTAATGTCGTAGACACCGCGATCCTGGTCCGGGACGGCAGAGCGCTGCTTCTCCAAAATGGCGGAGTTCTTTCTCCGTTCGCGCTCTTCCTTGCACCGAATATGGCGATCCGCCGCCACTTGCTCCCTTTCCTCGCGGCCGGCGACCTTTTTCTCGGTCATTCTAGTCCTCATTTCCCTCTTTATTATCGGAAAGCTCCCGGCGAATCCATTCGTAGCCCTCTTTTTGAATTCTTGCCGCTAGGGAGGCATCCCCCTCTTTCACGAGCTTGCCGTCCATCACCACATGAACATAGTCGGGCTTCAGGTCTTCCAAAATGGCACTGTGGTGGGTAATGATCAGGCAGGCCTTCTCCTCATTCAAAAACTCGGCAACGCCCTCCGACACGATGCGGACCGCGTCAACATCCAACCCGGAATCCGTCTCGTCCAGGAGAACCAACTTCGGATCCAGCATCTGCATCTGCAAGATTTCCGTCTTTTTCTTTTCCCCCCCGGAAAAGCCCACGTTCAAATAGCGCTCTCCATAGGAACTGTCTAACTTGAGGTGGTCCAATTTCTTGGCCACCTCCTTCTTAAACTTCAATACAGACTCGTTCTTCCCCGTGATCTCCGCCCGGGCGGTGCGGATGAAATCTTCCACCGTCACACCGGGAACCTCATAGGGAGATTGGAAACTCATGAAAATTCCCAGGCGGGCCCGCTCGTCCGGGCTTTTCTCCAGAATGCTCTCCCCCTCAAAAAGAATTTCCCCTTGGGTCACTTTATACTTGGGATGAGCCATGATCGTGTTGGCCAGGGTCGACTTTCCCGCACCGTTGGGGCCCATGACCACATGGATCTCTCCCGGCTGAATCTTCAAACGGATTCCCTTGAGAATCTCTTTATTCTCCACGGATACATGGAGATCTTCAATCTTTAACAAATCGCTCATTGTTGCTCCTTCCCCACTATTCTCCGGTCTTCTGAAGAAAGTGATCCTTATACGCTTGGACAATACGATCGGCCGTAAAGCCCAGCTCTTCGCGAACTTCCTCTCCCTTTCCGGACAGACCGAATCGATTCAATCCAAGAGAGAGTCCCTTTCTGCCCACATATTTTTCCCAACCAAAGGTCGTTCCCGCTTCGATGCTGAGACGCCGGTCCATATGATCCGGCAAGACTTCCTCTTTATAGGCCTCGTCCTGTTGGTCAAAGCGGAAGAAGCTGGGAACGGAAACGACGCGGGTAAAGATCCCCTCTTCCGCTAACTTCTTCTGGGCTTCCACCGCCAGGCTCACTTCCGAACCCGTGGCAAGGAGAATTCCCCGTGCATCCTCATGGTCCACCAGAACATAAGCGCCCCGACGAACTCCCTCTTTTGCCTTGTCCTGCGTGCCTGCCAAATTCGGCAGGCCCTGGCGGGAAAGGGCCAAGAGGGTGGGATGGTCTTCCGATTCCACCGCACAGGCCCAGGCGGCGGAAACCTCATTTCCATCCGCGGGTCGAATCAAATCACAGTTCGGCAGAGCTCTCCACTGTGCCAGCTGCTCAATGGGTTCATGGGTGGGTCCATCCTCACCCACGGCGATGGAGTCGTGGGTGAAGACATAGGTGACGGGAATGCCCGACAAGGCCGCGACACGAACCGCCGCCTTCAGGTAATCGGAGAAGACGAAGAAGGTCGCTCCAAAGGCCCGACTGCCCCCATGCAGCATAATTCCATTTAAAATGGTTCCCATGGCGAACTCGCGAACGCCGAACCAGATGTTCCGTCCCGCATCGTCCTCATTGACGAAGGCGGGGCTTCCCGAAATCATGGTGTTGTTTGAGGAAGAAAGGTCCGCCGACCCGCCCCAGAAGTCGGGCAGCAATTCCGCGAGTTTCTGGATGGCATGGGCCGAGTATTTCCGAGAGGCTTCCGCCTTGCTGTCCTCGGTGTAGGAGGGAAGCTCCTCTTCCAAGTTCTGCGGCAGCTTGCCGGCAAAGGCATCCCGGAAACGCCGGGCCAAGTCCCCGTATTCCTTCTCATAGGAAGCAAAGAGCTTGTTCCACTCTTCTTCCCTCTTTGCCCCGTTCTCTCTGACGGCAGCAAAGGCCTCCTTGGCCTCTTCGGGAAGCGCAAAGGGAGCTTCCTTCCAGTCCAATGCCTGCGCCAATTTCGTTCTTCCTTCGGCGCCGATGGGCGCTCCATGGACCTTGCTGGTGCCCTGATTGGGGGCCCCGAAGCCGATCACCGTCTTCACTTCAATGAGCGTGGGCCGGTCCGTGTCCTTCCGGGCCTCTTCCAGGGCATTCTCAACGGCCTCCCAGTCGTTGCCATCGGGAACATTTAACACCTGCCAGCCGTAGGACTTAAAGCGCAGTCCCACGTGTTCCGTGAAGGCACAAGAGGTGGGGCCATCCAGGGAAATGTCGTTGGAATCATAAAGCAGGATGAGCTTTCCCAGTTTGAGGTGGCCCGCTAAGGAACAGGCCTCTCCACTCACCCCTTCCATCAGATCGCCATCCCCGCAAAGAGCGTAGGTGTAATGGTCAACAATGGGATAGCCTTCCTTGTTATAGACGGCAGCCAGATGCTTCTCCGCCATCGCCATGCCCACCGCGTTGCCGATGCCCTGTCCCAAGGGACCGGTGGTCGCCTCCACCCCATCGGTGTGGTTCACCTCGGGATGACCCGGGGTCTTGGAGTGAAGCTGGCGGAAATTCTTCAGATCCTCCATGCTCAACCGATAGCCACAGAGATGGAGCAGGGAGTAGAGAAGAGCGGAGCCGTGACCGGCGGAAAGAACAAAGCGGTCACGGTTTGCCCAGTGGCTGTTCTCCGGATTGTGGTTCATAACCTTGGTCCACAGGGCATAGGTCATGGGGGCCGCTCCCAGAGGAAGACCGGGATGGCCGGAATTGGCCTGATTGATCATGTCTACACTAAGCATGCGAATCGCATTGATTGCTAATTGATCCTGATTCTGTGTCACAGTTATTCTCCCTTCACAATGCGGTTCACCACAGGCCGGAACGCCCGAGTATCCGCTTCTTCAATGTTTCCCTGATCCACCAGGGCCGCCAGGGCCGGATCGATGGGTAGTTTCGCCAACAGCTGTAAACCATGGCGCTCTGCGACTTCCTCGGCATGGCTCTCTCCGAAAATCCGGTAGTCATGGCCCGTATCCTCCGCATGGAAATAGCTCATGTTCTCGATGAGGCCAAGAACGGGAACGCCCATCATCTTCGCCATGTTCACCGCCTTCTCGACGATCATCGCCACCAGGTCCTGCGGGGATGTCACAATAAGAATGCCATCCACAGGTAGGGTTTGAAATACCGTCAAAGGTACATCACCCGTTCCGGGAGGCATGTCGACAAAGAGATAATCGATGTTTTCATAGATAACGTCGGTCCAAAATTGCTGCACCGCCTGGCCAATCATCGGTCCCTTCCAAATAATGGGGTCGGTTTCTTTGGGAAGGAGGAGATTGGAGGAGACGATTTGAATCCCGCTCTTGCTCTCCCTGGCATAGGCTTCCCCTTTTCGCATCTCCAGGCCTCCCGAAATGCCAAAGGCCTTGGGAATGGACGGTCCCGTGATGTCCGCATCCATGATTCCCACATTCCAACCCGACTGCTGGGTGGCAAGGGCGGTCAGGGATGTCACCATGGACTTGCCCACGCCTCCCTTTCCGCTCATCACCGCAATCACGTGGTTAATCCTGCTCTTCCGGTTGGGTTCCTTGTAAAAAACAGGCTTTTTCTTCTCTGCCACAGTTGCCTCCTCTTCCTCTCTCCTCACTGTATGTTTTCTCCCGATCGATCTAAAAGGTCGGGGCGCTGTCGATTGTATTCCGCCAGCCTTCCCACGATATGGTAGGGAAGCTTGGCCAACTCGTTGGGACTCGCACAGCCCAGAAGCATGAGCCCCATCTGAAAGTGGTCTCTGAGGGATGCCAAAAACCGGTAGGCATAATCATATCCCCCATGAAGCAGATATTTTAGCACTTCCCCGCTCATGGCACAGAGCTTTGCTCCGAGCACCATCGCCCGGATCATGTCACTCGCCGTCTTGAGTCCTCCGCTGGCGATCACCGGGACGGTCCTTTCTCCCTTCCTCTCGCAGTTCTTTACATGCAAAAGGGACTGGGCGGTCGGTACTCCCCAGTCATAAAATTCGGACAGGTCATCCTGCATGGAGCGCAGGTCCTCGATTTCCATGAAATTCGTTCCTCCTGCCCCCGATACATCCAGATACGCGGGATGAAGTGCCATCAGCTGTTGACAGACCTTCTCACTCATCCCAAATCCTACCTCTTTGAGAATTATTTTTCCGTGAAACTGCTCACAAATTTTTTTGAGAGTTTCATAGCGCCCCCGAAAGTCGCGCTCTCCCTCCTCCATGGCCAGTTCCTGGGAGGGATTGCAATGGATCCCCATCCCGTCCGCCTGCACCATGTCCATGGCCTGCTCCACGTCCCCCGGGCTTGCCCCACTTCCCAGGTTTCCGAGGACCACATCTTTCTCATCCATAAACTCCCGGACCACGGTAAAGGAGGTGAGGGATCCCTCTTCTTCCAATGCGATCCGCTGCGAGCCCACCTGCAGGGGAATGCGAAAGTCATGGGCCAGATGCGCCAGATCTCGGTTGATCTCCCGGGTCATCTCGGTTCCCCCGGTCATCGCATTGATCATCAAGGGAAAGGAGATGGGCTTGTCCAAAAAGGTCGTGGTGAGGTCCACATCCTCCCAGGCCAACTCCGGCAAGGAAGTCGGCTCCAGGATCACCTCGTGAAGGAGGGTATCCCCCTCGAATTCCGTGCGAAGCACCTTTTCAATATGTTCATCCTTACGTTCTTTTCTCATCCTTATTCCTGCCTTCTTTGTGAACCGGACTCCTCCTGGGAAGAATTCTCCCCGCTTTGGTCCTCTGCCTCCTCCCCGTCGGAATGACGGAGAAGGTAATTGGGAAAGTACTTCTTGATCATGTCCTTCGTCTTTTGCGGATCGGTCATGTAATAGCTCACCCCATCCTTGTATTCTCCGTCCCCGGGAATCGTGTCCGTCTGGAGCTGCGCTCCCTTTAAACCGGGAATCTGACCGAGCATGCCCACAATATCACTCCAGGGAATGTTCGTGTGAACATCCGTGAGAATGGTCTGAACGATGCCCGGCAGGGATCCGATGTTGGCGCCCGTGAGCGCCTGGTCAACAAAGGACTTTAGAAAATTCTGCTGGGCATGCACCCTGCCAATGTCCCCCTCTTTATAGCCATGGCGGAAACGGAGAAAGGCCAACGCCTGTTTCCCATTCAGCCGCTGTTTTCCCGGTTGGAAGACCTCGCTTCCCCCCTCCTCATAGAAGACCTCATACTTGATGCCGTTGTCGGGAATCTCATACTCGATGCCACCGATGGCATCGACGATGCGACGAACCGCATTGAAATCCACCTCCACGTAGTAATCCAGGTCAATCCCCAGCCACTTGCGAATGGTCTTGAACGTCAGATCCATTCCCCCATAGGCGTAGGCGTGATTGAGTTTGGTCATTTTCCCCTTCACGGAAACATAGGAATCGCGGGGAAGGGATACCAGCTGAATGCTGGGATGCTGAAAGTCCACCTTGACCAACATGATGGTATCCGTCCGGGTGTTTACCGTATCCTCCTTGGTGGGGTTGTCATCCACCCCCGTTAAAAGGAAGAAGATCTCACTTTCACTCACCCGGGATACCCGGTCCTCATTGGCAATTTTTTCCACATCAATCCACTTCGGATCTTTCTCGGATTGTGCGTTGGCTTTCGCCTGTTCGGCGGCATACATATGATCCAGACGATTTTTTCCCACGAAGAGCAGGACCAAGGCAAAGAGCACGTAAATCGCCAGTCGTTTTAAAAATTTTTTCAATTTTTCCTCCCGAATAACCTAGCCCTTATTGTACCATGGATGATGCCTGCTTGGCGTCAGTCTGCTTGCCGGCTTTCTGGGCCGTTTTCTTCGTCTTTTCCAGCTTTTCTCGTGCTGAAGACATCATGAGCTTCACCCGGTTGACCTGGTTCACTTCACTGGCCCCCGGATCATAGTCCACCGCGATAATATTTGCCTCTTCATAGGCGTTCCGAATCGCCTTCATCACGCCCTTGCCCGTGATGTGGTTGGGCAAACAGCCGAAGGGCTGGATACAAACGATATTGGGAGCTCCCGCCCGGATGAGTTCAATCATCTCCCCGGTGAGTAACCAGCCTTCCCCATATTGGTTTCCCAGGCTTACGATTTCCGAAGCGTACTGTTCAATCTGTTCAATCCTCAGCGGCGGCTCAAAGTGTTGACTGAGGGCAAGCGCATTTCGGATGGGCTTGCGGTAGTGCTCAATCACGCCAACACAGAGTCGACAGAGGGTCGCCAGGGATTTGGACGCCCCAAAAAGCTCCGACTTGTGGGTCGCATTCCGCAAACAGTAGAGAAGAAAGTCCGTTAAATCCGGCACCATAACTTCCGCCCCCTCTGCCTCCAGAAGCTCCCGGAGGTGGTTGTTGGCCTCCGGAAGATATTTCACGAGGATTTCCCCCACGATTCCCGCCTTGGGACAGCTGCGTGTCATGCGAGGCTGGTGGTCAAAGTCGTCGACACATTCCTGAACCAGCTTTTTATACCGTCTTCGGCTCGGCTTTTCCACAAAGGAGCGGAAGCGTTGAATCCATTCCTGCTTTTTTCGATCCGTTTTCCCCGGCAGGTCCTCATAGGGCCGGGTGGCGTTGCTTACCCGCATGACCAAGTCCCCCAGGAGAACGGAGTAGAGGGCCTTGTTCATGGCCGACAGACTCAGGTGAAAGCCCGGACTGGTTTCGATCCCCTGGGCAGACAGGGCGATCACAGGAACCTGGGAATAGCCCGCATCCTTGAGTGCCTTGCGGATGTATCCCACATAGTTGGACGCCCGACAGGCGCCTCCCGTCTGGGTCATCAAAAGTGCGACATGGTCCGGGTCGTATTTCCCGCTCTCCAAGGCCGCCATCATCTGGCCCACCACGGTGATAGAGGGATAGCAGGAATCATTGTTGACATATTTCAGTCCCGTGTCGATGATCTTGCGATTCACCGTTTCCAAGAAATCCATCTCATAGCCTTCGCTCTTTAAGGCCGCCTGAAGAATTTGAAAATGATCGGGCGCCATGGCGGGAACCAGGATGGTGGTCTTCTCCCGGAACATCTTTTTCGTAAAGACCTTTTTTGCGATCGTATAGGACCCCCCGGCCTGGAGGGGCAGCCGATCCGGATCATCCAGCGCCTGCATCAGGGAACGAACCCGAATCTTGATGGCCCCCAGGTTGGAAACCTCATCGATCTTGAGTAAGGTGTAGATTTTCCCACGGCTGCGAAGAATCTCCTGGACCTGGTCGGTGGTCACGGCGTCCAACCCACAGCCGAAGGAGTTGAGCTGAATCAGCTCCAGATCCTCACGCCCGGCGACGAATTCCGCGGCTCGATAGAGGCGGGAATGGTAGACCCATTGGTCCAGGACGCGGGTCTCTTCGGACAAATCCTGGATTTCTCCCAAAACCGAGTCCTCACTGAGCACCGCGATGCCCATGCCATTGAGGAGCTCCGGAATCCCGTGGTTGACCTCGGGATCCAGGTGGTAGGGACGGCCGGCGAGAACGATGCCCTTTTTGTCATGTTCCTTCATCCACTGCAGCGCACGGTGCCCTTCCAGGCGGATCTCCTCCCGGAATTGTTCCATCTCCTGCCATCCCGCTTCCACAGCTTGGTCCACGACCCGCTTGTCAATGTGGTAAGTGTGCCCATCCACGGCAAATTCCGCAAAGACGGGTGCCAGGGCCTTTTTCAGCGTTTTCGGATTCTTAAAGGATAGGAAGGGATGGAGATAGGTCACATGCTTATCCTCCAGGGAGGAGACGTTGTTTTTGATGACCTCGGGGAAGCCGCACACGACCGGGCAGTTTACCTGGTTATCCGCCTTCCCGAACTCCTTGGTCTCATAAAAGGCATCCGGATAGAAAATAAGACGAATCCCCTTATCCACCAGATTTTCGATATGGCCATGAACCAGTTTTCCCGGATAGCAGACCGTCTCCGATGAGATGGATGCCAATCCTCGATCATAGAGGTCTCGACTGCTCTCATCCGAGAGTCTGACGGAAAAGCCCATTGCCGTGAAAAAGCGGTGCCAGAAGGGATAGTCTTCATACATATTGAGCACCCGGGGAATCCCCACCACGGGATAGGGAGAATCCTTGGGATCCAGGGGTTGATAGTAGTCAAAAAGTCGTTGGTACTTAAAGGCGTAAAGGTTGGGAAGACCATTCTCCCTCTTGATGCCCCCCGCGCCCCGCTCACAGCGATTGCCGGAGATATAGCGAGACCCATCCGAAAAGATATTAATGGTTAATGCACAGTTGTTGGTGCATCCCCCGCAGTGGGCGGACCGTTGCAGATAGGAGAATCTCTCCAACTGGTCTCGGCTCTTCAGGGTGGAATGTCCCCGGGATCTCTCCTGGGCCAGGAGGGCCATCCCCATGGCGCCCATGAGGCCCGCGATGGCGGGCCGGGTCGCCTTTCTTCCCGTCAGCCGTTCAAAGGCACGAAGAATGGCATCTCCATAGAAGGTTCCCCCCTGGACCACCAGCTCCCTGCCCAGTTTTTGGGGATCTCTTACCTTGATGACCTTATAAATGGCGTTACGAATCACGGAATAGCAGAGTCCGGCCGCGATATCGCCCAGCTCCGCGCCCTCCTTCTGGGCCTGCTTCACCTTGGAATTCATGAAGACCGTGCACCGGCTGCCCAGGTCCACCGGCGCCTTGGCAAAGAGGGCTTCCTGCTGGAACTCCGCAACGTCCATCGACACGGAGGCCGCAAAGGTGGAGAGGAAGGAACCGCAGCCCGAGGAACATGCCTCATTGAGCTGGATGGAGTCGATGACTCCGTCCCGAATGTGCATGGCCTTCATGTCTTGTCCCCCGATGTCTAAGATGAAATCCACATTGGGATTGAAGTAGCGGGCGGCGCGATAGTGGGCAATGGTCTCCACCTCTCCAAAATCCACATCCAGGGCGGCTCGGATAAAGTCCTCCCCATAGCCCGTGATTCCGGAATTGGCAATATAGGCTCCGGCAGGCAGTTGGTCATAGAGTTCTTTTAAGTGCTCCATGACATGCTCTAAGGGTTTTCCCTTGTTGGCCGAATAATGGGTGTAAAGAATGCGGCGATTCCGGTCGATCAGGACCATCTTCGCCGTCGTAGAACCCGCATCAATGCCGAGGTACAGGGGACCTTGCGCCTCTTGCAACTTGCCATATTCCATCACCCGGCACTTGTGGTCCTCCACAAACGCCCGATAGTCCTCCGGATCGGCGAACAAGGGGTCCATCCGCCGAGACTCCTGAATTTTTACCCGGTCCGGCAGGTCCAGGCGCTTTAAAATCTCATCCAGGTTCCGGTCCTTGCCCTCCGATTCCGCCAACAAACTTGCCCCATAGGCCACGAAAAGCTGGCCATCCTCCGGGGTGGTAAAGGTGTTTTCCTCACCATCCAGGGTTGCCACGAAGCGGTCTCTTAAATGAGATAGGAAGTGCAGGGGGCCCCCAAGAAAGGTGATGTTGCCGTGGATGGGCCGGCCACAGGCCAAGTTTGAGATGGTCTGGTTAACCACGGACTGAAACACACTGAGGGCAATATCCTCTTTTTCCGCCCCATCGTTGAGCAGGGCCTGAATGTCGGTTTTTGCAAAGACCCCACAGCGGGAAGCGATGGGATAGATCTTCTTGGCACGTTCCGCCATCCGGTTCAAGCCCGAGGCGTCCGTATCCAGCAGGTTGGCCATCTGGTCAATAAAAGCTCCCGTGCCTCCGGCGCAGATGGAGTTCATCCGCTGCTCCACGTTGCCCGCTAAGTAGGTGATTTTGGAATCCTCTCCACCCAGCTCGATAATCACTTCCGTGTGAGGCAGGCGCTCCCGAATCGCTTGGGTCTCCGCCACCACCTCCTGGACAAAGGGGATTCCCAGAAGATCTTCCAGGATCATTCCCCCGGAGCCGGTGACCGCCATGGTCACCGCCCGGTCCCCAATCAGCTGCTGTAATTCTTTCAAAACCTGTCTCACGGTTTTCTTAACATCGCTCTTATGGCGTCGGTAGACCGAAAAAATCACCCGGTCCTCCTCACGGCAGATTACTTTTACCGTGGTCGACCCCACGTCTAGTCCCACATGCAATTGCATTGTTTCCTCGATTCTAAGCATGAATACAAATGCATTCGTATCTTTTATACCTACGATTTATCCCCACCCGGAGATGGTTGCAATTCAGATAAAATTCATCCAAATTCATTTTAACACAAGCGTCCCTTCCCCAACCCTTCTCTTCCGTCTTTTCAATCTTTTGCAACTGTTGTAAAATCAGGATGTCAAGTGGAAGAATTTAAAGGAGTCAAAATGAATACATTATCCGTAAAAATCAGAGATGACCTGTATTACATAGGCGTAAATGATCGGGAAACCTCCCTCTTTGAAAACCAATGGCCCTTGCCCAAAGGGGTTACCTATAATTCCTACCTGTTGTGCAGCGATCAAAAAACCGTCCTCCTGGACTGTGTCAAAATCACCAAGGTAGATGAATTTATCAAGAATCTGAAAGACGCCCTGCAGGGTCGTCGCTTAGACTATCTCATCATCAACCACATGGAACCGGACCACTCGGGCTCCATTGGCTTTATTAAAAAGCTCTACCCCGAGGTGCAATTGATCGGTAACAAAAAAACCCTGGGCTTTCTGGAAGGCTTCTACAACATTGATCCTGCCGAGTGCCAAGTTGTCAAAGAAGGGGACTGCTTAGACCTGGGAAGCCATCGGCTTTCCTTCTACATGACCCCCATGGTCCACTGGCCGGAATCCATGGTCACCTATGAGGAGACCACGAAGACGCTCTTCTCCCAGGACATCTTCGGCGGCTTTGGAGCCCTGGATGGTCCCATTTTTGACGATGAGATTCACTGGCAGTATTTTGCCGATGAGACCAGCCGCTACTTTACCAATATTGTTGCCAAATACTCCCGTTCCGCGCAGGCGGCGTTAAAGAAATTGGATGGACTCGAGATTCAGATGATCTGCCCGGTGCATGGGCCGGTCTGGAGAAGCAATCCCCAGAAGATTTTAAATCTCTACAAGAATCTCGCCGGCTGGCGGGTGCAACCCGGGGTCTGCATCGTTTATGGCTCCATGTATGGAAATACGCAGAAAATGGCTGAGGTGGTGGCACGAACCCTGGCCGAGGAAGGCATCGGCGATGTACAAGTCTTTGATGTTTCGAAAACCCACGCCTCCTACCTCCAAAATGAACTCTGGAAATATCGGGGAATCATCCTGGGGTCCTGCACCTACAACAACGCCCTCTTTCCTCCCATGAAAAACCTGATTGGGATTCTGCAGGAAAACAAGATGCAGAATCATGGCCTGGGAATTTTTGGGACTTACTCCTGGAGCGGCGGTGCGGTGAAAGACCTCACAGCCTTTGCCGAGGGGGAAAAATTTGACCGGATTGATCCCATTGTGGAAACCCGGTATTCGGCCCATGAGGAAGATGTGGTCCAACTGCAAGAGCTGGCCCGCAACATGGCGGCCTACGTCAAAGAACATCAAGCGGAAGACCTGGAAAACATGTTGGAATTATAAAAGCGAAGGTCGGATTTCTGAGAAATCCGACCTTTTTTAAGAAAGGAGCAACACATGGACAAGAAGCTGGTATTGATTGTCATGGACGGCATTGGCGTGAGTCCGGAAGGAAAAGAAGCGGGGGATGCGGTCAAGGCAGCCAACACGCCCACCTTGGATGCCCTCCGGGCCTCCTGCCCGAACATTCTTCTCCGCGCCCATGGAAAGGCGGTTGGGCTTCCCTCGGATGATGACATGGGAAACAGCGAGGTGGGTCACAATGCCCTGGGCTGTGGACAGATATATGCGCAGGGGGCCAAGCTGGTCAATGAATCCATCGCTTCGGGTCGCATCTTTACCTCCGATGCCTGGAAGACCGCCGTCTCCAATGCCAAGGAGAAGGGAGGGGCCCTGCATTTCATCGGTCTCCTTTCCGACGGTAATGTCCACTCCCATATCGAACACCTGCAGGCCCTGATCGGTCAGGCAAAAAAAGAGGGCCTTTCCCAGGTCTTTGTGCACGCCCTCCTGGATGGCAGGGATGTGCCCCCCACCAGCGGCCTGCAATATATTCAGCAAATTGAATCCTTCATGGTCTCCCTGAACGATGACCGCTTTCAGGCAAAAATCGCTTCCGGCGGCGGCCGGATGAAGGTGACCATGGACCGGTACAAGGCGGACTGGGGCATGGTCGAACGAGGCTGGAATGCCCATGTCCATGGGCAGGCCCAGACCTTCTCCTCCGCCGAAGAGGCCTATCAAAACCTGCGCCAAGAAACCGAAAACATCGATCAGGATCTCTCGGCCTTTGTGATTGCCGAGGAGGGAAAGGCGGTCGGCCCCATTGAAGACGGGGACAGCGTCGTCTTCTTCAACTTCCGTGGTGACCGGGCCATTGAGATCTCCATGGCCTTCGACGATGACAGCTTCCCCTACTTTGATCGGGGAAAACGGCCGGACGTCTACTACTGTGGAATGCTGGAATATGATGGGGATCTTCACATTCCCCATCACTACCTCGTGAACCCCCCGCAGATTCGAAACACCCTGACCGAATTTCTGGTCGGAAAGGGAGTGGCGGAATTCGCCTGCTCGGAGACCCAAAAGTATGGTCATGTGACCTACTTCTGGAATGGAAACCGGTCGGAAAAATTTTCGGAGGACCTGGAAACCTGGTTGGAAATCCCATCGGATCCCGTGTCCTTTGACCTCCGACCCTGGATGAAATCCGCGGAGATCTGCGATGCCCTGATTGAAGCCATGAAGTCCGAAAAATACGGCTTCCTCCGGGTCAACTTCGCCAACGGAGACATGGTGGGCCATACCGGCATCTTTGACAGTGTTCGCATCGCGGTGGAAAGTGTCGACCTGGCCTTGAAGCGCATCCTCCCCGTCGCCAAGGAGTTGGGCTATACCGTGCTGATCACCGCGGACCATGGAAACAGCGATGACATGCTACAGACGGACAAAAAATCCGGAAAGACCATTCCCAAAACCTCCCATTCCCTGAATCCCGTTCCCTTCATCATGGTTTCCCCCGATGCCTCCCGGAAGCTCCGCGAGGATCAATCGAATGTTGCGGGTCTTGCCAATGTGGCGGCCACCGTCGTTGAGCTCCTCGGTTTTCGGGCACCCGATGGCTGGGAGCCTTCCCTACTTCAGAAATAGAACACGAGATGACGCAGCAAAAGCCCCCGGAAGGGGCATCCGACGGATGGCCTTCCGGGGGTTTTTTATACTCTCAGTCGTTTTCTCGTTCTCTAGCGGTCGCCAATGCGGAGCAACATGGACTCACTTCTTGTGAGATAGAGAACCAGCGTTACCATGGAGATAAGGAGGAGAAGCCCAAAGCAGAGATAGGCTATCAGCGAAAGTTCTATCTGAAGGAATAGGGCCGCAAAGAAGACGCCCATCACGCCAAAGTAGCCGACTAAGGAAGCGATCATCACGTTCCTGTTGGACTTCATCGCCCGGGTCTCATCCGTCCAGTCCAAACTCGGCCAGCGAATATCCAAAAGGAGTTCCGCCGAGGATACCGCATAGGAAGCAACGATGGCAGAGACGATGGCGCTCAGATAGAGGACCGGGAAAAAGGGGACGATGATGAGGGACAGGAGGATCATGAAGACCGGTCCTATGAGGCTAATCAAAATCCCAACCGACAGCTTGGAGAAGAAGATGGACTTGGCAGCAACGGGAATGCTCTTCAAGAAGCCCAGATGCTTGGCATCCCGGGAGATGGCAGAGGCGGCAACCCCGGAAGAGGATCCAAAAACGGTCAAGCCCATTCCCACGAACAGGCCAACCATGAGCTGCAGTTGCAAATCTCCTCCAAAGAACTCTCCCATCGCATCACGGATGTAGGACAGGCTGGGCAAATTTGCGTCTGCTTTCACATAAACGCCCACGGCTCCCGCGATGAGAACAAAAAGCGGGAGAAGCAGGGTGGGCACGACGGCATTCAGGAAATAAGCCGGCGTCTTCATCAGGGTCTGCCACTCCCGATGAAACAGGGCGGCAAAGGGGGTCTTCTTCTGGGAAAGGGAGGCTTCCTGCTGCTCCTTGGAAAGCTTCTTGCTTACGGAATAGGAAGACATCACTCCTAAGGCAATTCGGAAGTAGAGCTTCTGGGCCACCAGCATCACCAAAATAAATCCCAGAACTGCCGTGATAACCATGATGCCAAAGCCCATCAGCACCGTGGTGAGATTTTCCCCATAAATCATCTGCTGGGAACCCACGACGGGAGGAAAGAAAATACCATACTGATCCAAGAAGGTCGCACTATTTCTCACCCCCGAAGACATGACCTGTCCCGCAACATCACCTGCGTTAAAAAACTGTACACCAAGACCGAATCCCAAGGCAAGAAGCATGGTGAAGATTCCCACAAAATGAGTCAACCGGTCCCGATTCCTCAAAAACGGAACGAATTGCAGCACGAGAAGCAACACGATCGTGCAGAGGGCCGTTGGCACAATGGGAAGAAGCAGGGTCGTCACCAGCCATCCCAACAAGGCCTGAACGGAAAAATCAGCGATCAACGATCCAATGCCCACAGGGAGCAGAAAACAGGCGACAAAATAGAAGTTTTCAATCACCGCCGTAAGAAACTTTGCCCCCAAAATCTCCCGGGGATGCAGGGGCATCGACATATAGCTGTTCAGATCATTGGCAAAGAAGAGAACCCCCGGCGTTGTGGTGAAGCCCAGGAAAAAGAGCAGGAAGGAGCCGAGAAAGACCACATAGCCCGGCAAAATCTTCTCCATCCCAACGGATTTTAAACTCATGGTCATGTTGTAGCCCATGGTGCCAAAGCTGATTCCGAGAAAAACAGCCACAAAAAGGATTAAAATCAGCGTCCCCAGTTTCCCCAGAACGCCCGATTTCTTTCGTCTTCCTCTCGTAAAGCCGGTACTCGCCAACCCCGTTTTCAGGTTGACATAGAGCAAGCTGAAAAAGCGTTTCATCGACGGTCTCCTTCCTCCCGGGAATCGGCCCGCGCATCCTCTTTTCCCTCGGGAAAGACCCGGCCGAGACTCTCATCCGAAATCGGCTTCTTGGCCTCTTCCAATTCTCCGTTTTCGCTTAAAACCTGGGATCCCGTCACAATCAGGAAAATCTCTTCCAGGCTTCGGTCGGGATATTGCTGTTTCAAAGATTCCAGGGTCCCGGTGTAGCGCAGTTTCCCATGATTGATGATCGCAATCTGGTCGCAGAGTTTCTCCGCAACTTCCAAAACATGCGTGGAAAAAAGAACCGTGTTTCCCTTGTTGGCATGCTCTCTCATTCGCTTTTTTAGCAGATAGGAAGACTGGGGATCCAATCCCGTCATCGGCTCATCCATGATCCAGATGTTCGGGTCATGCATCAGCGTTGCGATAATATGAATTTTCTGTCGCATTCCGTGGGAGTAACTGTCAATTTTTTGGTCAACGGCTTCCTCCATCTCAAAGGTCTTCAGGAGCTCTTCGAGACGGTCCTTGCGCACGGAGTCCTCCACGCCGTACACATTGCAGATAAAGTTGATATACTCAATTCCCTTCAGGGCGGTGAAAAGGTCGGGGGAATCCGCAATGTATCCAAACTCCCGTTTCGCATCCAAAGGCTCCGTGCGAATGTTTTTGCCGTTCATGAGGATCTCTCCCTCGTCCGGCTTCAGAATTCCACACATCATTCGAATAGTCGTCGTCTTTCCTGCCCCGTTGGGGCCGATGAAGCCCGTGATCGTTCCCGAGGGAAGATCGAGGGTTAAGTTATCCACCGCTGTCTTATTTCCAAAGCGGCGAGTGACAGATTTCAGCTGAATCATAATGAAACTCCTTATTTTTTATTGATCTTCGAACATGCCTCTTTTTACCCATTCCCCTGAAAACTAATCCCTCCCCGGCTCCGCTTTTACGCTTCCTTCGCGATGGGAAAGCCGGTCGAATTCTTGAGGGCCCGCATGCAGCGCCAACACCACGATTTTCTCTTTGAACACCTCTTTCATGTCCTCCAAAACCCGCTCTTGGGAAGCAGGGTCTAATTCTTGAAAGGGCTCATCGAAGAGCAAAAGGGACGCCGGCGCAAACAGACAGCGTGCAAGGGCAACTTTCTGACGCATCCCTCCGGAATAGGTGCCCACCGGCTTGGACAAGTCTTCCAGCCCCCACCGCCTCAGGGCCCGAGCAGCCCGGTCGATGCGTTCCTCCGACCAACCACAGATGGCAAAATTCCCCCACACATCCAACCAGTCCAGAAGACGCGGTTCCTGAAACTGCATGGCTACGGGTCCGGAAACGTGAAGGCTTCCCCGCTCCACCGGCTGCAGGCCGACGAGACTTCGAAGCAGACTGGTCTTTCCCTGTCCCGATGGTTGGCGATAGACGAGAAGATCCCCTGTCCAGAGCTCTTCTCCCTGCACGTGAATCCGCTTTGCCGGCCACCGGGGGCCCTCCCGAAAGGCAATCAATAAATCGGAAAACCGCAGGGATCCCCCCTCTTTTCCTATCCTTTCCGCATGGAATTTATTCGCGGAGAGAGAGGGAGGGACCCGCCGCCGGGTCAGAAAAAAACGGTCCATAAGGACCTGCAAAAGGCGAACCGATAGGGTCGCACAGAGCAGGAGGAAGAGGATCATCAGCAGGATTTCTCCCGTGGACAGCAGAATCTTGGCCTCATAGATGCGAAAACCCAGCGACTGCGGAAGGCGGGCGATAATCTCCCCGCTTATGCCCGCCTTCCAGGCGAAGCCCAGACTGTGGGGCAGGAGCAGATAGAGCTCCTCTTCCAGCATGGGACAGAAAAGGCCCACAAAGCGGGCTCGTCTCGTCCATCCGAAGACCCGGGCCACTTCCTCCAGGTCCGGATTTCCTTCGTCCAGACGGCGGAGAAGGGGCGAATACAGGAGGGGGAGAACGGAAAAGAAAACGAAACAGTAGGGCAAAACATCCAGCGGAATCCACAAAAGAAGGAGCACGATCAGGGCGGCGAACGGGATGCTCCGCAGCAGGCCCATCCAGGGTGCTGTCAGTCTTCGCAAAAAGGGAAATCGGTGGGCAAGCATGGCCCAAGCAAGGGCAATAAGGGTCGTAAAGAACCAGGCCCCCAGTAATTGGAGGGCAGAGCGAACAAAGCTTAGCAGAAACGAGAAATCTCCAAGGACCCGGGGCAGGAGGGGAAGCAGTTCCCAGGGGCCGGGTAACAGAACGGGGTTTCGGAGCAGAAGGGCAGCGAGGGACCACAGCCCCAGCCAAAAAAGAAGCACCGGGACCGCCTCCGCAAGCCGGGTAAACAAAGCGCCTTTTCCCCGTGTATGTACTTGTTCCTTTTCCTTATTTCTCATGCTCTCCTCCTGTGTTAGAGTATACCAATTTTTCAGGAGGGCAGCATCAGGGAAAAGAGGGTGAGGAGAGTGGCCAGCAAAAATTGACTCGCAAGGGGCAGGGACCGAACCCGACTTCCCGATAGGCGAAGAAAGCCTCCCCGTAGTAGGGTGAACACCAGAGAAAGAAAGAAGATGGTAAAGGCCACGGTCCCGCCAAAGGCGAAGACCGCCACAGAAACCAGTTTTGCATCGCCCATGCCAAAGGCACCTCGTGCAAGCATCGAAAAGAGGGCCAGGAGCAGAAAAAGTCCCGCCCCCTCGCCGAGCCGAAGCAGCAAATCCTCCCTCCGCCAGAGGAGGGAGGCGAAGAACGTCCAAACGGTCCATCTCAGAATCTGGCGATTGAGAATGCGGTGGGACCGCTCATCCTCTCGCGCCATGGCAAACAAAAAGCATAGGGACCCGAGTCCCTGCAAGTATAGATACATCGTTACCTCCCGAAATACCCTATCACTTGTTGACTCGTCCCTATGCTTCAAAACTCGCGATAATGTTCCCCTCCCGTTTGAATCTCTTACGATTCAAACTCCAGGGTCGTTTTCATCCCATCTTTTCCAAAACAAACTCTCTCGTTCAATTCTTCCAGCAGGTCTTCATATTCCCCCTGGTTGCGAAAGGAGGGACTGTAGTGGGTCAACCACACCCGCCTTGCCTGGGCCTGCTTGGCCAGCACACAGGCTTCCTGCGTGGTCATGTGAAACTTTTCCACCGCGCTTTGCGCCTTGTCCGGATCGGCATAGATTCCCTCGGTAATCAGCAGGTCGCAATTAATCGCCGCATTCTTCAGAGTGACACAAGGTCTGGTGTCGGTGGAATAGACCAAAGAGATCCCCTTTCGCTCTTCGCCCAGGACCTGCTTCGGATAAAAGGTCTTTCCCCGGTAATCCACGGTCTCTCCCGCTTGCAGCTGACTCCAAAACCGCACCGGAAGCTGCAGGGCCTTGGCCCGAACCGGATCAAACTTCGGCCGGCGCTCCACGTCGAAGCGGTAGCCGTAGCAGGCGATATTGTGGTTGACGGGAAAAGGGCTGATGGTGACTCCATGGAGAGTAAGCGACTCGCTCGGTGCTTCATGAAAAACCACAGCAAAGGGAACCCGCACAACGACACAGAGAGCGGAAATCACATCGGCGATATGCTTCGGCCCGATGATATGGACCGCCTCCGTCCTGCCCTCGGTGGCCATGGAAGAGAGCAGGCCGGAGATCCCCGCCACGTGGTCTCCGTGGACGTGGGTGAAGCAGATGCCGTCAATGGAGTGCATCGACCAGGCATACTTTCGAAGCGCCACCTGGGTTCCCTCTCCACAGTCCACAAGGATGCTGTGGCCGTTATAGCGCATGATCATGGCGGTTAAATGTCGTCCGGGCAGGGGCATCATTCCTCCCGTGCCCAGCAAGCATACATCTATCATTCTTTCCTCTCTTCCTAATCCTCTACAAAACATTATTATACGTGGGATTGCGGGGCTTGCAAAGCCTAATTTCTCGCAATTCCTCGCGAGAAAAGGAGAAAAGAGAAAAGGTCCGGCGGGTTCCCCCACCGGACCGCCTTCTTCTCATTTATTCCTCGGGCACCCACACCAACATCATGCCCTGCACATGGATGTTGGTCTTTTTCGGACGAATCGTCACATTCTGGGTGTTGTTTGCCATCTCCTCATAGCGGTCATCGATGTCCTGTAGGCCTTCCTCCAGCTGTCTTTGAAGATCGTCCAGCTCTTCCTGGTAGGCCTGCAGAGAATCCTGCTCCCGCTCGACATCGCTGTTCTGTCCCCGAGACCGGTTCATGGTTCTCGCGGTCCGAGCCATCTTGTTCATGGTCGTCTTGCCAAAGCGCTTGCTGCCCAACAGGCTGTCCAGAATCGTCGACCCGATGTCCACCACCGTGTTCATCTTCTCTCGCTGGGCCTGCTCTTCTTCCCTTTGAATTCGCTGCCCCTGCTTGCGAATCTTCTCTTCCGCCCGTTGAATCTTGGTCTCCATGGACTTCTGCAATTTATCGGCTTCTTTTGTCTTCAACGCCGCTAACGCTTCCTGAATGCGGGATCGGAAGCTCTCTTCGTCCTCGTCGGGTTTCTGCAGGAGCTTTGCATCCGGCTGGTAGGCAAGCTCCAGAACATCATTTTGGTAAATGGCTTCCTCCAGATTTTTTTGCCACTTGGTCCAGGTTGTCTTCGTCTGCACATCCTTCGGCAGCTCTTCCCCTTGGATGCCTTCCGGGGCCTCCGAGGAGAGCTCCGTCTCATCAAAGTCGGCCCGGTCCGCATCCGACCAGTCCACCGCAATCAAATCATCCCGGATGTCGGTCATGTAATTTTTGCGAACCTTGCTCAGAATATCGTACTTCTTCTCCTCATAGAGAATGTCACACACCGCCACGGCCTTGGGCCGGTATTGCGAGCTTCTCGCTCCGGAGCGGGGCTCCAAAAAGCGCTGGGGAACGGGAAGGGAAAGCATCGAAAAGGCATTCTGCAGGTCCTGGGCGAAGGATTGTCCCAAGACGCTTCCCGAATCGGATGCGCTGGGGATGGGAGCCGTTTCCGCGGCGGGTTCTTCTTGCGGCCGTCGTTCGGGGGCCGCTTCCTCCGCCGGCAGGGCGACTCCTTCGGAAGAGAGTGCGGTTTCCCTTTCTTCCCCGGAAGAGGTGGTCTCCCCCGTTTCCGCCGAATTTCCCACGCTTCGGGGAGCCTCCTCGGGAGTTAGCTTTTTCAGTTGATCCCGCGTGAGAGGTCCTGCCAGGTAGGACATGGCCCACCGTGTTTGCAGTAAAATCGGCCCCTGATCATGAACACATTGAATGAGGAAGGTTCGCTTCGGAAGGGTGGAAAGAAGCTGGTCCGCCTGCTTGCGGTCCATGCCCGCCTGTGCCCCATTTGCCGAGTCCAGTCCATCCAGCAGACGGTTTTTGTCCTGTTCCGTCTGGAGGCGACCAATCATCCATGTCCCCATGTTGGAAAGTCCCTTGTAGTCCAGATCCACCGGATTTTGGGTGGCCAGGACAACGCCGAGTCCGAAGGCGCGGGCCTGCTTGAGAAGCATCAGCAGGGGCATTTTCGAGGGAGGGTTCTCCACCGGGGGAAAGAATCCGGCAATCTCATCCATATACAGGAGGGCCCTGAGGGAATCCGTGCCCGGTTGGAGGCGCATCCAAGCCAGGGTACGATAGAGCAGATCGGTCACGAAGGACTGCCGCTCATTATCGTCTAAATGGGCAATGGAAAGAATGCTGATTCTGGCCTTCCCCTCCTTGTCCTGAAGAAGGCCGGAAATGTCCAAGGGATCGCCCTTCATCCACAGCTCATACTTTGACGAAGCCAAGAAGGCATTGAGTTTGGTGGCAACGCTCGTCCTCTCCTTTTCGGGAAAGACGGTGTCCACCGGCAAAACCCCGATGGCGGCCAGGGAGGGCTTCATCAGCTCCATGATGACCGTCTGCAGGTCAACCCCCTGCCCCCGGCTCCACTGATCATGGAGCCATTGGGTGAGATAGAGGTAAGCTCCACTTTGTTTATCCTGGTTGACCTCCGTCAGAGCGAAGAGGGAGCCGATGGTGCCTTCCACCAACTCGGACAGGAGCTCCTCGTCTTCTCTTTGCTCCTTTTCGGGAAGCTGGTTCAGATGGTTCATGGACAGGGGCCGACCAAATCGTCCCCCGGGCGTGTAGACGGTTGCGTTGAGTTTCTCTCCAAAACGCTGAAAGCGGTCCTCATCAATGCCCCAATCTGCCAGGCCCTTTTTCCAACTCTCGGCCTTCTCCGCTGCCAATTCCTCCCGGCTTTTCCCCTGGGCGGAGGCTTCTTCCTGGGAAATCCAGGGAAGAAACTCCTCCGGACTCAGCTTGGGAAAGTGCAGGAGAAGATTGCTCATGTCTCCCTTGGGATCCACGATAATTGCCGGGATATCCTGAAGCACCGCCTCTTCCAGGAGATCAATGCACAAGCCCGTTTTCCCGCTTCCCGTCATGCCCACGCAGACGGCATGCGTTGTTAGATTTTTTGCGGGGAAGAGATAGGCTTCCCCCTTCCGGTTTTCCGAGTCGGCAAATCGGCCTAAGTAGAATTTGCCCGCTTCATCAATCGATGCCATTCTTTCCTCCTTAAAATTCCCTCGTAGCTCTGACGTTCGAAGCGTCAGAAAGAGGGCAATCGCTTCCCCAGCTTACCTTCTGCCGGAAAGTATTCCGATTTATAGTTACCCCAGGCTGAAATTTTCAAAGAAAAAAGCCTAAGAGAGGCTCCGATTTCCTCTCTTAGACTTTTTCGGAATCTTCGGAAGGGGCTGCCTCCTCGTGTTGCGCCTGCCGATGAAAGAAAAAGGAAGCTCCGGCGAGCACCAACGTGACGCAGGCTCCGACCACACCGGCCACCCAGGCCCTTTTCCCGAACAGCTCGTAGAGGGTCATGATGCCCGCGACATAGGCGAGATTCCGATACACGCCACTCTTCTCTCGAAGTTTTTCGGCAAAACTCTTCTGCGGATTGTTTTTCATCTTCTCATCCCTTCCGGAATAGGCGGTCATCGCCCTTATTTTAGCGGGCCCCTCCCAGCACAGATACTCCTTTAGGCTGTCCCTCCATCCCGTGATCACATGGAGGTAGGCCTCGCCCTTCCTGTCCCTTCGATAGCCAACCCCCAGGACCCAATGCCAATCCGCCAGGCCCGCCTGCAGGAGTACCGCAACGGGCTTGCCTTGGTCTATGGCTCGGCAATAGGCGGAAAATCCCTTTTCCCCCACCGACAGGCTCTCGCTCTCCACCTCGATGTGAAACTCTCTCCCGGCCCGATGCACCTTTTCGGCGGTGAACATCACCGGTCCATTTCCCACATAGGGATACACGATGGAGAAGATTTCCGAATGCGTCTTCTCACTCGGGCTCTCCCTTCTCTGCGCCGTTAGCAGAAGAAGGAGATTGGAAACCATGATCGAGGCGCAGTGATTCTTCGCATCCTGGGAAAATTCTCCCGTGGTCAGCCAGGAAAGGGAAGGGAGGGGAAGATCCGCCCCCGTCAACGGAGAGGGAAGATTCTCTTCCTCCTGAAAGCCATAGCCCCTTATCGTAACAAATCGCATCGCTCCTCCTTAGGACCCTGCCGGAGGGGAGGACTCCGAAGTTTGCGACGGCTCCCGGTCCAAAAGCAGCTCCCGCTGCAGACCTCCGGCGGTTTTCATGGTCATCTCATACGCTTGTTGTACCCGTTTCTTCTCCCCTTCCTTCAGGACGGCTTCCTGTGCCCCGCCGGGAAGATAATCGGAACATCGTAAGGTCTGCACGAAATAGCCGAGCTTGTCTCGCTCCGCACGAACCCAGAGCGGGTGCAAGCGAATTCCGGCAATCACCGCCTTGGTCGCCTTCGCTTCTTTCTCCACCTCGATTTCCAGGGCCAGGCTCTGTTCCGTGCGAATGTCCTTCAGGGTTTCCAGACGCTGCAGGGAGATGAAATTCCCACAGGCATAGGCCACCGCCCCCCATCGTCCGTCCTTGCTCAAAATTCGCTCCCCACTTTGCACCACATGAGGGTGGTTTCCCACGATGAGATCCGCACCCCAGTCCACCATCTTGCGCGCAAGCTCCCTTTCCTCCTGCCGCTCTTTGGCGGCATACTCCACGCCCCAATGAGGATACACGATGATAAAATCCGTCTTCTCCTTTAGGGAGAGCAGGTCCTCCCTGATCATCTGCTCATCCAGCGGGTTAAGGTAGGACGCGAGCTTCTCCCGTGAAAGGGACTCCTCGATTCCATTAAAGTTGAGGGAATACGAAAGGATTCCGATTTTCATCCCTCCCACGTCCTGAATGAGGGTGCGATCCTCCCCGGGTCGATGACTCCCCACAGCGTGAAGGCCCGCGCCCTCGATGCCCTGAAGGGTTGTCACGACCCCTTCCAGACCTCCGTCCAAGGCATGGTTGTTGGCCGTTGTCAGCACATCGAATCCGGTATCCGCCAGGGCGGAAAAAATGGTGGATTTGGTGTTAAAGCGGGGATACCCGGAAATCGGCTTCTTGTCATTGGAGGTCGCTTCAAAATTTCCAATCGTCAGATCGGCATCCCTCAGAAAGTCTCGAACCAGGGCAAACTGCTTACGGTAGTCGGGCTTCTCCTTCGTCCCCAATTTTGAGGCATAGATGCTCTGGAGATCATGGCTCATGATATCGCCCACCGCCTTGATCCGAATGCGTTTCTTCCCCACAGGGGCCTTTTCTTCCGGAACCGGTGCCTCCCACGCGGAAGAGGAATCTCCCTCCTCGGAAGAAGACGCCTCCCCCGAGCTCTCCGGCCCCTTTTCCGCAAGCACGGAGTCCTGTCCGTCAACGGATGAGAGGGCTTCCGGTTCTGACCCGCAGGAAACAAGAAAGACCATTGCCCATACGATAAGGACCCTTTTCAGAAGATGCTTTCCCATAGCCTGCTCCTTAAATTTTAATGTTTAGCCATTTCTTCTGGCGGAAGCGGAGACTCATGAAGACAAAGCGGGAGAACTGGTCCGATCCCACGCCCAGCCAGATTCCGACCAAGCCCAGATGAAAAACCTGGACCAAGACGAAAGTCACCAGGGTTCGAATGATGGTCACCGAAACCAGGGAAGACATCAGGCAGTACCGGACGTCTCCCGCGGCGCGCAAACAGCCTCCGTAAATCAGCTGGGAAATCTGAAGGAGCACAATGACCATGATAAAATGCGAAATCATGACCCCGTCATTGATGATATCCGCTTCCTGGAAGTGGAGGCCGTAAATTCCTCGGCCAAAGACGAGGAGGAAGAGGGAAAGGGCAACCGAAATCACGAAGCCGATCCGCTGGCAGACCTTGCCGTAGGCTAAGGCCTGCTCTTTTTTTCCTGCTCCCAGGCTCTCTCCCGTCAGGGCAACGGCGGCCACCTGCATTCCATCGGCAAAGGCAAAGCCCAGATTCAGCAGGTTCATGCCCACATTATGGGCCGCGAAGGCTGCCGTGCCCAAGCCGGCTGCCATCAAGGCTGTTGCCAAAAAGCCGATTCGCATAAAAATATTTTCCACAAAGAGGTTGATGGCCAGGTTGCTGATGGATTTCACCGCTTCCATGGTGGGCCTGAGTTTCCTCTTGATCATGTAGGCAATTCTCACATAGCTGTTCCGCTGGAAGAGGGACTGAATGCTCATGATGGCCGAGACCACCGTTCCCAAGACGGTTGCCAGCGCCGCTCCCTCGATGCCCAGCTTGGGAAAACCAAGATTTCCCTGAATCAACAGGTAGTTAAAGGCAATGTTCACAAGGCTGGAAACGAGGTTGGTGGTGAAGGCGATGATGGTGTTTCCACTCCCCCGCTGAGCAGCGTTGATGCAGAGCGTGATGATATTGAAGAACATGCCCCCCATGATAATCCGAAAATAGCGGCTGCTGGGATCCAGGGTGTCCGCATTGGCCCCTGCAAACTTCATGATCGGTTCGGTAAAGGCCACCATGGCCACCGTAACCGCCAAACAGAGAATCAGGGAAATGGTTAAGGCACTCAGGAGGGTCTCATTGGCCGACCGCTGGCGTTCTTCCCCCTTCCTTCGAGCCACCAGGGCGGAGAGGGCGATGTTGATGGAAATAAAAATGCTGAAGCCGATGAACTTGGGCTGGGTGGTCAGACCGACCGCCGCCACCGCATAGCTGCCCAGGCTGGAAACCATCATGGTGTCAATCATGCCTGCCAAAGAAATGAAAAAGCTCTCCAAGACCGCAGGCCAGGCTACATGGATCGCCGAAACGACGTATTTTTTTTCGATCACGTGTCCTCCTTCGCAATAGCAAAACCTTCTTCGAAAAATTCGAAGAAGGTTTCCATCAATTTTTTCCTAAAAAGAATCGGTGATACAGCGCTCATAGGCAAAACGTGGGCTTCCATCATCCACCGAAATCACTCCGCAGAAGTGAAAGCCTGCCTTTTGAATCAAATGGCGCATCGGTTGGTTGTTTTCATGGGTGTCAATACGAAGGGACAGGACTCCCTGCTGCTTCGCCTCTTTCCGGGCAAAGTCCATCATCGCTTGAAAAATCCCCTTGGCGACGTCGGCAGAGGCAACCCGATGAATCGTGAGATACGGGCCGGAATTGCGCCAAGTCCCTTGAATCTCCGCATAGGAAGGCTCTACGCCGGGAAGCAAGACAAAGGTCCCAACAATCTCCCGATCTTGCACCACAACATAGTTGCGGCCCTTTCGGAGGTCCTCCCGCACCAGCTCGGAGCTGGGTCGATTGTCCTTCCACTGAGAGCCGTTTCCCTGCGCCTTCATAAACGCACGGGCCTGCTCAAAAATCTTTAAAAGGCAGACATAGTCTGCCTTTTTTCCCTTACGAATCTCCATTATTTGAGGTCCCAAACATCTTGGGGGCGCACAAACTCATACCCCATGGCTTTGAGCTTGGGAACCAGCATGCGAACCGCCTCTACCGTCGATGGGTAGATGGAGTGCATCAGGGATACCGCATCATTGTGCAGGGTCTTCATCACCAATTGGTAAACCGCATCCTTATTACGGGATTTCCAGTCCAGACTGTCGATATCCCAGAAGACGGTCTTCATCCCATACTTATTGATAATTGCCTTCTCCCGTTTTCCGCCGGACCCGTAGGGAAAGCGGAAAAGCGTGGGCGTGAAGCCAATCTTCTCTTTACAGACCTTGAGGCACTTCTGCACATCCGTTTCAATCTGCTGATCGCTCAGTTTCTTATAGTTATCATGGTGAAAGGAGTGAAGACCGACCTGATGACCCTCCGCCAGCATTCGTTTCACAATCGGGGCATAGGCATCCGCATTTTCTCCGATCACAAAAAAGGTGGCCTTGATGTCCAGTTCCTTTAATGCATCGAGGAGCTGGTTGGTGACTTTCGAAGGCCCATCATCGAAGGTAAAGGCAATCCGCTTTTTCCCATCGTCCGGCTTTTTGACCGTGGACCCGTTCGCCGTCTCCGGTTTCTTCTCCTCTTGTTGTCTCTCCAGTTCCCGAACCTTGTCGTCCTGCGCCTTTTGAGAGTCCGCCGCCGCTTTGTCCGCAGCTTCTTGGAAAGGCTTCAATGCCTTTGCCAGCCTGGATTCCGGATCTAAGCCCTTTAGCCCCTCGATTCCCAGGGCCTGATAGAGCGCCTGCTTGTTTTTCTCCACATAGGACTGATACTTTGCGGTCAGATCCGCCGCATCCATCTGCAGGTCCAAATCGGACAGGAGCTTTTCGCTAGTCAACAGCTTGGAGGCAACCTCCTTCGCATTCCCCTCCTCAATCGTGGAAGGAAGGCCTTCCAGGGTTGCTGCCGCCTGACTCCGATTTTCCACCGCGGTTTTCATGGAGCCGTATTGCTGTTCCAACCACTTTGTGAATTCATCCAGACGCTGGAAACCTTGAAAATTTTGACGCATCTCTTCCAGGCCCTTGGCATCAAAAGAGGCAGAGAGCTTGCCGGGATTATCCTTTCCCGTAATGGTATCCACCCCATAGACCTGTGCCAAATAGTCCCTTGCCTTTGCCTTTTTCTGTCCATCGGCAATGAGGGGCGAGAGGGTGTTGTCCTCTTCCTTTTGGAGTGCTGCAAGGTCTTTCCCCAACTGCGCGAAATCCTCCGCTTTACTCTCATCTTTTAAATAGATGTGTTGTTTCTCCGTGTATAAATTATCGAGCCGCTTGCTGATTTCTGCCGTGGGATTCTTCTCGAGAAAATTCCAACCCACAAAGATTCCGCAAGCAACGATGACAAGGCCAACTAATGTGGCAACCACTTTTTTTACCACTTCGATACCCCCTTCCTTTTTCTAACGACTCTATTCTACCTAAGTACAGGGAAAAAGAAAAGTTCCCTTGGGACAAGTAAGGACCCATTTCTTTGCGTTTTCCCGTTTTCCATAAAAAAAGAAAAGAAGCGAAGGTTCGCTTCTTTTCTTTTCTTTCGTTCTGACGTGTTCCAAATCCTACTTTACGTTCTTTGCCGCTTTGGCCACGGCATCCACATAGCCGATGGAATCCACCATGGTGGATTCCGAAATGGCATCCACGGGTTTGCCCTTCTTGTTTTCGCCCACGAGTTTCTCCAACTCAGAAGCGGTTTTCCCAACGGTGTATCCTTCGATTCCCCGGATATCCTCCGCATAGGTTTTCGTGGCTTTCGCATGTTCTTTCATCAGGCCGCTGTAATACTCATTGTTGACCTTCTTGGAGCCTAAGACCTGGTCCTTGGGATAGCCTGCGGCAAATTCCTTGTCGGAGTTGGGAACTCCCTTGGCATCCGCTTTGGGCAGGTACTGGAATTCATCCAGGTTGGCAGCGACAATTTTATCCCCTTCCATGACAACCACGGCATCTGCAAAAGAGTCTTCTCCATGGGCGGCTGCGAGGGCGGAACCGATCTTGAGGTCGGATCCATCGCCGGCAAGCTTCCCGGTGGCTACCAGTTCTCCGCTCTTTGCCGTTTCCACAATCAACTTCACATAGCCCACGGTGTCTACCAGGGTCGATTCCGAAATCGCATCAACGGGCTTTCCCGTCTTCGCATCCCCAATCGCCTTTTCAATTTCCGCAGCGGTCTTGCCTTCGACAAACTTCTCAATGGCCTGATAGCTGGCATCCAGGCTTTTCGTCGCCTTCGCATGCTCTTTCATCAGCTGAGAGTATTTCTCTTTGTTTGCCAGTTTGGAGATGAGAACGCTCTCCCCGTCCTTATTCATTTTCTCGCCGTTCGGAACCGCTTCGAAACCGGAATCCTTCTTGCTGTATTGGAATTCCTCAATCTGGGCCTTCAGAATCTTATCTCCATCCATGAGCAGAGCGACGCGGCCAAAGGCCTTGGTGCCGTGAGGCACTCCGTAGCCACGAACCAGCTTCACCTCTTTGCCGGCGCCGGCTTGTTCCGTGCTTTCCTTCCCACTTTCCTTCTCGATGGAACTCGTGGAAGCAACCTCCGAGGTCTTGCTCTCTCCGCTGGTCGCAGAAGAAGCCTTCTTATCTCCTCCCTCACTGCCACAGGCGGTTAACACCAGGGCACAGGCGAGAAATACGCCGATGATCTTTTTGTTTTTCATATACTCCTCCTTATTTTATGAGTAAAGATTCACTCCTTAAAACACCTTGTTTATTTATTATCTTATTATAGAAAACTATAAAGGCGAGGTCCTGTCAACGGTCTTCCACCTTTCTCAGCATCGTCGTCAAATACTTCCGAAAGCGGGCTTCCAGTTTCGGATCCCGGAGGGCGTATTCCACGGTTGCCTCCAAAAAACCCTCTTTGTCCCCGATATCATAGCGCCGTCCCTCGAAATCAAGGCCGAGAATCTCTCGGTCTTGGGCCATGGCCATCAGGGCATCGGTCAACTGGATCTCCCCGCCATAGCCCGGCTCCGTTTTCTCCAGATAGTCAAAAATTTCCGGCTCCAACACATGACGACCCAAAATCGCCACATCGGAGGGCGCCTGGTCGATCGGCGGCTTCTCCACCATGGAATGTACCCGATACAACCGCTCTCCGATCTTTTCTCCATCGATGGAGCCATACTTGTTAATCTGGTCATGGGGAACCGTTTGACAGCCGATCACAGAGACCTTCTTTTCCTCATAAACCCGCATCAGCTGGCCAATGGCCGGGTCCTCGGGCCGGTAGACCAAATCGTCTCCAAGGAGGACGGCGAAGGGTTCCTTGCCGACGAAGTCTTTCGCACATAGGATGGCATGCCCCAGGCCCTTTGTTTCATTCTGCCGAACATAGAAGATCTCCGCGAGATTGTTGATCTCCTGTACTTGGCGAAGGGCTTCCTCTTTTCCCGAGGCCTTCAAAGCCGCCTCCAGTTCGATATTGTGGTCGAAGTGATTTTCAATGGCCGTCTTCCCTCGGTTGGTGATGAAAAGAATGCTTTCAATCCCTGCTTGGGAAGCTTCTTCTACGATGTACTGCAGGGCAGGACGGTCGACGATGGCTAACATTTCTTTGGGGGATGCTTTCGTCGCCGGCAAAAACCGGGTTCCCAGACCTGCTACCGGAATCACTGCTTTACGTACTCTCAATTTTCCTCTCCTTGACGATATTTGTCTGCAAGTTTTGCCACCGATAGCACCATGCGGTCCATACCGGCCGACGTGCTGGCGAGTTTGTCCTCCGAATTGGCATGGAGAAGGGATAACCCCATCCTCCGCCGCAACTTGCGCAAGTCCTCTGCCATCCTCACCAGTTCTCGAACCTGGTTTTTCATGGCTAATTTCGTACGAATTCTGGAAAAACGATCTTCGGGGTCCACCGCTTCCGGTTCGGCAAGAGGGGGAATCTCCGTGATTTGCTCGCGAAAGTCCCGATGCCGATGCACTTCATTCAGAAAATTCTCCACCGAGTGCTCGGCCTTGGTCTGGCGAAATTGATTCCGCCGTGCCCTTCCCGCATCGGTCAGCCGACCCAGGCGACCGGGTCGTAAATTGCGACGTTGCCCCTGGTCTGCGCTCAGATTCACATCATCCGCTAATTGGTCCAAGAGTCGAATGAGAAGGCTCGCTTCTGCCATCCGATCCCGAATCCACTGTCTTTCCGCTTCCTCCGAGACAAATTGAATGCTGTCCTGTTGCTGTGCTAAGGGATTCGTGCTGCTGCTCATAAAGCGATTGAGCTTCTCCCCCGGCCGAAGGAGTCGACCGTCCTTTCGTCTTTTAAACATTTTATTCCTCACTTCCTCTTCCACCTGCCGGTGAAGTGAAACCTACGTTTATTATCCTTGGATACCCATTTTTTCATATTTTTGTCGGAAAGCAAAATTCTTCCCACTTTGTTGTATCATAAGAATGTTGAAAGAAGGAGTTCGCGTCCGAACAGAGAGAAGGAGAAGACGTTGAAAAATTATGATGTGATCATCGTTGGCTCCGGGGCGGCCGGGGTTTTTGCCGCCTATGAGCTTACGCACTTGAATAGTTCCAAAAAGGTATTGATTATTGATAAGGGGCGACCCATTCAGCAGCGCCTCTGCCCCATCACACAGGGTAAGGTCGACCATTGCATCGGCTGTAAGCCCTGCAACATCAT
>ERZ1673749.138-NODE-138-length-108701-cov-9.879959_pt1 | contig 108701 bp, 98 predicted proteins | sample MGYA00580204_ERZ1673749 | MGnify/ENA primary metagenome ERZ1673749 (study PRJEB41218, sample SAMN15661745) | gut metagenome | host: Homo sapiens | place: Canada: London | collected 2015-08-20/2019-03-30 | study: EMG produced TPA metagenomics assembly of...
CGGGGCCGAGTTCGGGGTGCTCGACGCCGATGAAGGCGAGGTCGTTGATCTCGTGCACCACGTCTTGGCGCGCGTTGCCGGAGATGGCGGACTTGAACTTGCGCGGGAGGTTCTGGAACTCCTCGTCGGTGACAATCTCTTGGATCTTGCGGATCGCCGGGGTCGCGTCGATGATCTCGTCCTTGGCAATGCCGGCGACCGGCGAGCCAAGCACCACGCGCGGCACGTCGCCGCAGGCATCCCAGGTATTCAGGCCAACGGCCTCGAGCTTCTCCCAGATCGTGGGTACATCTTCGATGCGCACCCAGTGCAGCTGGATGTTCTGCCTATCGGTGAGGTCCACGGTAGAGCGCGCGTAGTCGCGGGAGATCTCGCCGACCACGCGCGCCTGCTCCGTGGAGCAGATACCGCCATCGAAGCGGATCCGCATCATGAAGTACTTGTCCTCCAGCACGGCGTTATCCTCGCCGGTGTGCTCGCCGCCGAGGTTCTGCTTGCGCTGCGTGTACAGGCCCAACCACTTAAAGCGCGGGTACAGATCCTCGCGGTCGATCGAGTCGAACCCGCCTGTGGCGTAGGTATCAATGACACGCTGCTTTACCTCCATGACGGGCTCGCGCTGCTTGAGCTCCTCGTCGTGGTTGAGCGGGTCGGTCCCGTCGATGCGCCACTGCCCCTCGGGCTTCTTAGCACGGGCCTTCACCTCGCGGGTGGCGGTCGTTACGGTCATGTTTTCCTCCTAGCGACACAGACCGAGCGGTCTATGGTGTGCGGCACGTTTTTGCTGTGCGGTCGAGTGTGCCGTACCAAGTGGTCTGTGGCAAGCGTTTGGGAATTCACCCGTCTTGACCTTGCCCTTTAGGGTGAATGTATTCTCTCACAGACCGAGCAGTGCGCTTCTCGACGTCGCGCCAACCCACTTTCACCACAATCAGACCACCCGGTCTGTCATCTTTTCACTGGCCAATACCTACGGTGCGCTGCACGAATGGGCGGGCGGAGGGGCGTCGAGAAGCGCAGCCCTTGACACGCCCCAACTTTCAGACCAAGCTGTCTATACGCTATATTGGTTGAATAATAAACGGTTCCCAACCTCGAAAGGACACCCCTTACATGAGTCTGCGCGTCGCCGTCGTCGGCGCCGGCCCAGCCGGCATTTACGCATCCGACCTCCTCCTCCGCAACGCGGAGCACGACATCCACGTCGACCTCTTCGAGCAGATGCCCGCCCCCTTCGGGCTGATCCGCTACGGCGTCGCCCCCGATCACCCGCGCATCAAGGGCATCGTCAAGTCCCTGCACCGGGTGCTGGATAAGGACAACCTGCGCTTGATCGCCAACGTCACCGTCGGCCGCGACATCACCATCGACGAGCTGCGCGATTACTACGACGCGGTGATCGTGTCCACCGGCGCTGTGCGCGACCGCGAGCTGCTCATCCCGAACGGCGACAAGTCCATCGGCGCCGGCGAGTTCGTCGGCTTTTACGACGGCAACCCCCGCTTCGAACGCGATTGGAACCTCGAAGCCAAGGAAGTCGCCGTCATTGGTGTGGGCAACGTCGCCCTCGATATCTCGCGCGTGCTGGCCAAGACCGGCGACGAGCTCGCCGTCACCGAGATCCCGGACAACGTGTACGAGTCACTGAAGAAGAACCAGGCCGAAACGGTCCACATGTTCGGCCGCCGCGGCCCGGCGCAGGCCAAGTTCACCCCGAAGGAACTGCGCGAGATGGACCTGTCGGATACCATCCAGGTCCTCGTCGACCCGGAAGACATCGACTACGACGCCGCCAGCGAGGAAGTCCGCCGCGCGGACAAGTCCATCGACCTGAACTGCCAGGTGCTCGAGCAGTACGCCATGCGCGAGCCGGACGATGCGCCGCACAAGATCCACATTCACTTCTTCGAGGAACCGGTGGAGGTTCTGGTGGACGAGGCCGGTAACACCACCGGCATCCGCACCGAGCGCCAGGAGCTCGATGGCAACGGCGGCATCAAGGGCACCGGCAAGTTCACCGACTGGCCGGTCCAGCAGGTCTACCACGCAGTCGGCTACCGTTCCGAGCCCGTCGAGGGCGTGCCCTTCGACCTGAACCGCCACGTCATCCCGAACGACGGCGGCCGCGTGCTCGCCTCCGCCGAGGAGGGTGCCGCACCCGAGGACAAGCTGTACGTCACCGGCTGGATCAAGCGCGGCCCGGTCGGCCTGATCGGCAACACCAAGTCCGATGCGAAGGAAACCACCGACATGCTGCTCGCCGACGCGGACGCAGGCAAGCTTGCCGCACCGTCACACACCGGCATCGACGACATCCTCGGCCTGCTGCGCGAGCGTGGCATCGACTACGCCACCTGGGCCGGCTGGTACAAACTCGACGAGGCAGAGCGCGCACTCGGCGAAGCGGACACGAACTTCCCACGCGAGCGGAAGAAGATCGTGGAGTGGGAGGACATGCTCAACCACTCCCGCGCAAGCGAGTAAGACCCGACATGTGCACCGAATCGACACGTCAGCGCGACGTGTCGATTTTTCTATGAGTGTTAGCATTCGCTCATGCATCTCACCCGCCTGCTGGCCAGGCATGCTTCACCGTATTGGCCCGCGATCCTCGCGGTGATCGTCCTCCAGCTGATCACCACGCTGGCCACCTTGTACCTCCCGGACCTCAACGCCGCGATCATTGACCGGGGCGTGGCACAGGGCGATGTCGACTACATCTGGCGCACGGGTGGCGTCATGCTGCTCGTCGCTTTTGTCCAGGTCATCGCCGCCGTCGCCGCGATTTGGTTCGCCTCGCGCACCGCGATGCGCACCGGCCGCGACATCCGCGCGGCCATCTTCGGCCACGTCAGCAGCTTTTCCGCCGAGGACATGTCGCACTTCGGCACCCCCTCCCTGGTCACCCGCGGCACCAACGACGTGCAGCAGATTCAGATGACGTTGCTGCTCTTCTTCAACTTCATGGTCACCGCCCCGATCATGGCCGTCGGCGGCATCGTCATGGCGCTGCGCCAAGATGCGGGGTTGTCGTGGCTGGTCGCCGTCGCCGTCCTTGTCCTCGCGGTGGTCGTCGGCATCATCGCGGCGCTGCTCATGCCGCTGTTCCGCACGATGCAGGAGCGCCTGGACGCTATCAACGGGGTGCTGCGCGAGCAGATCGCCGGTATCCGCGTGGTCCGCGCCTTTGGCCGCGAAGACTTCGAGGCGAAGCGCTTTCAAAACGCCAACGAGCGCATCACCAGCGTCTCGCTGAATATCGGCCGCGTTTTCGTCACCATGTTCCCGGTCATCATGCTGATCCTCAACCTCGCCACCGCGGCGGTGTTGTGGTTCGGCGGCCACCGCGTCGATGAGGGCCTGGTAGAGGTCGGCGCACTCACCGCCTTTATGCAGTACCTCATGCAAATCCTTATGGCCGTGATGATGGCCACGTTCATGCTGATGATGCTGCCGCGCGCCATCGTGTGCGCCCGCCGCGTCGCCGAAGTACTCGGCCACGAACCGCAGATCATCGAGCCGGCCTCCCCCACCACCCCGGCGAAGCGCGGCGGGGAAGTGGAGTTTCGCGACGTCTCCTTCAGCTACCCCGGCGCGGAGGCCCCCGTGGTCAAAGACGTCAGCTTCACCGCCCGCCCGGGAACAACCACGGCGATCATCGGCGCGACCGGCTCCGGCAAGTCGACGCTGCTCAGCCTCATTCCGCGCCTGCACAACCCAACCCAGGGCGAAGTGTGTATCGACGCCACACCCGTCACCCAATTCGCCCGCCCCGACCTCGTCGAGCGCGTCTCCATGGTGCCGCAGAAAGCCTGGCTGTTTAGCGGCACCGTCGCCTCCAACCTGCGGATGGCCAACCCCGACGCCACGGACGAAGAGCTTTGGAGGGCGCTGCGGGTTGCGCAGGCGGACTTCGTGGACGACCTGGACATGGAGATCTCACAGGGCGGCACCAACGTCTCCGGCGGGCAGCGCCAACGCCTCGCGATCGCCCGCATGCTGGTGGCGCAACCTGACGTGTACCTCTTCGACGACTCGTTTTCCGCCCTCGACGCCGCAACCGACGCGCGCGTGCGCGAAGCGATGACCGAGTACACAGCGGGCAAAGTCGTCATCGTGGTGGGGCAGCGCGTGGCGTCGCTGAGCAACGCCGACCAAATCCTCGTCATGGAGGCCGGCGAGGTCGTGGCGCGCGGCACCCATGAAGAGCTGCTGCAATCCAGCCAGACGTACCGGGAAATCGAGCAGAGCCAGAAGGCGGTGCAGGCATGAGTGAGCAAGAGCCACGGAAGGCAAAACAGTTCTGGCCCTCGGCGAAACGGCTGGTGGGCCTGCTTGCGCCGTACAAGTTTGCGCTCGCCGGTGTCTTGGTGATGAATGTCGCCGCCGTCGTGTTGTCTGTGTACGCGCCGCGCGTGATGGGCCGCGCGATGGACGTGATCTTCTCCGGGGCCATCTCGGCGCGCATGCCGGCCGGGGTGAGCAAGGAAGACACGATCGCGGGCCTGCGCGCCGCCGGCGAGGACCGGTTTGCCGACATGGCCGAGGCGATGGACCTGCGCCCCGGCGAGGGCATCGACTTCTCCCACCTGCGCGAGCTCATCCTGGTGATCCTGGCGCTGTACGCCGCCTCATCAGTACTGATGTGGGCCCAGGGCGCGGTACTCAACCGGCTCACCATGCGCACCGTGTACCAGCTGCGAGAACGGGTGGAGGCCAAGCTGAACCGGCTGCCGCTCAACTACTTCGACTCGCGCCAGCGCGGCGACGTGATGAGCCGCACCACCAACGACGTGGACAATGTGCAGCAGGCGCTCCAGCAGGCCCTGTCCCAGATTTTCAGCTCGATTATCACCTTGGTTGGCATCATCGCGATGATGTGCTGGCTGTCCTGGCAGCTCGCCCTGCTAGCGCTTTTGGCCATCCCGCTGACCGCCCTGGCGATGGGGGTGGTGGGCACCCGCTCGCAGCAGCAATTCGCCGCGCAGTGGAAGGCCACCGGCGAGGTCAACGGGCAGGTGGAAGAGGCCTTTTCCGGCCACGACGTCGCGCTCATCTTCGGCCGCACCGAGCAGCTGCGCCGCACTTTCGATGCGCGCAACGAGGAGCTGGCCGCCGCCTCGCAGAAGGCGCAGTTTTTGGCCAACTCGATGCACCCGCTCATGCAGTTCATCTCTTACCTGTCGTATGTGGCCATCGCTGTCTTCGGCGGCCTGCGGGTAGCCAGCGGGCACATGACGCTTGGCGACGCCACCGCGTTCATCCAGTACTCACGCCAGTTCAACCAACCACTCGGCGAGCTCGCCGGGATGATGCAGATGGTCCAATCCGGCGTGGCTTCCGCGGAGCGCATCTTCGAGTTGCTCGACGCGGAAGAAGAGGTACCGGATGTGGAGGACGACGCGGCGTCGGCAAGCACTGCCCCGGCGGGCCTGGTGGAATTCCGCGAGGTCTCCTTCTCCTACACCGACGAACCGCTGATCCAGGACCTGTCGCTGCGCGTTGCACCGGGGCAGACCGCCGCGATTGTGGGCCCGACGGGCGCGGGAAAGACCACGCTGGTCAACCTGCTCATGCGCTTTTACGACGTGGATGCGGGCGCCATCATGCTCGACGGCCGCGACATCCGTACCCTTTCGCGCGCTTCGCTGCGCGGGCAGCTCGGCATGGTGCTGCAGGACGCGGTCTTGTTCAAGGGCACGATCATGGAAAACATCCGCTACGGGCGCCTTGATGCGAGCGACGAGGAAGTCATCGCCGCGGCGAAGGCGGCCTACGTGGACCGCTTCGTGCACGCGCTCCCGGAGGGCTACGACACGGTGGTGGACCAGGACGGCGGCTCGATTTCCGCAGGCGAGCGGCAGCTGATTACGATCGCACGCGCGTTCCTTTCGCGCCCCGGCATCCTCATTCTCGACGAGGCGACCTCCTCGGTGGATACCCGTACGGAGGTGCTTATTCAGCACGCGATGAACGCACTGCGTGCGCAGCGGACCTCCTTCGTTATCGCGCACCGGCTTTCCACCATCCGGGACGCGGATGTGATCCTGGTCATGGAGTCCGGGCGGATTGTCGAGCAAGGCACCCACGAAGAGCTGCTTCAACGCCGAGGCGCCTACTTTGCACTGCACCAGAGCCAGTTCTCGAATACTTAGGCTGCCTGTGCTTTGTTTGCTGTAAGTTAACCGGGAAGACACGGGGAATCTGCTTCGGGCATCTAAGGTGCTGCACGACCAAACTTTTGTACACATGTTGATCGAGAGCGCAGATGAGCCAAGACGCCACCCCCGCCGCGGGAAGTAGCATCGTCACCACCACGTCCCCGCGAGAACGAACACCGCAAGAACGTACACCGCAGGAAGCGCACAGCGAAGACAGCGAGCAGCGGCCAGATCCGCTCGGCTGGCTCCCCTTGAGTGGCGGGGCCAAGAAGGCCGCAGAGTGGATCTCGGTGGTGCTCGCCATCTGGCTGCTGCTCAACGCCGTCGGCATGATCGGCGCCGGTTTCAAGATGGCCGCCGGCGATCAGGCCAAGGAGCTCTTCTCTTTCGCTGAGAATCCCTTCGTCGGCCTGGCAGTCGGCATCCTCGCCACCGCCATCATGCAGTCGTCTTCCACCACCACCTCCATTACCGTCGGCATGATCGCCGGCGGTCTCCCGCTCGAGGTGGCGGTGCCCATGCTCTTCGGTGCCAACATCGGCACCACGGTGACCTCGACCCTGGTGGCGCTTGGCCTCTCTGGCAACAAGCAGCAGTTCCACCGCGCCTTCTCCATGGCGACGGTGCACGACTTCTACAACCTGCTCGCGCTGGCCATCTTCTTCCCGCTCGAGATCTTCACCGGCTTCCTCTCCAAGGTCTCAGGCGTCTTCGCCGGCTCGCTCGCGGGCGAAGGCGACGGCGTCCTCGCCGGTATCTTCGAAGTCATTGGCGACGGCGTCGATGCGATCACGGAGCCCCTGGTCAACCTGGCCAAGCTCATCGTGAGCCCGCTGGGTGACGTGTGGGGCGGCATCGTGCTGTCCATCGGCGGCGTGGTGCTCATCCTCGTCGTCATCGGCTACATCGGCAAGATGCTCTCCGCGCTGCTCGTGGGCCGCGCCCAGGAGATGCTGCACGCCGCACTCGGCCGCGGCCCGATCACCGGCATCCTCTCCGGTGCGCTCATTACTACCGCGGTCCAGTCTTCCTCCACCACGACCTCGCTGACCGTCCCACTAGCCGCTTCCGGCAAGTTCAAGGTCAAGGAGCTATTCCCCTTCGTGGTGGGTGCCAACATCGGTACCACCGTGACCGGTTTGATCGCCGCCTTCTCCGCCTCCGGCGTGGAGGCAGAAGCCGCAATGCAGGGTGCGCTGGTGCACACCATGTTCAACGTCTTCGGCGCACTCGTCATTATGTCCCTGCCCTTCCTCCGTGCCCTGCCGCCGAAGGGCGCGAACTGGCTGGCCACGTTGGCCGACAAGAACAAGTGGTACGTCTTCATCTGGGTGGGCGGCATCTTCTTCGCCCTCCCGCTGCTCGCCGTTTTGATCACCAACGTCTTCTTCTAAGGAACTGCCATGACACACTCCGATCCCGAACAGTCCACCTCGGGCAAGAGAGCCCAGAAGCTCATTGACACGGACGCGCCAAACGCCGAACTCCAAGAACTGATCGACGAGCTCGAAGAAACGTCCCGCGTGCTGCGCAACGAACTCGAAGTGCGCGAGAAGGCCGACCACGAGCGACTCACTCCCGAGCAGCTGGAGGAGCTCAACCGCATCCCCCAATACCTGGAAATGACCCGCCCGCGCTGGCGCGACGTGCTGAGCTTCTTCCGCGAGCTGCGCGACGAGGCCTCGAAGAAGTAAGTGGAGGAAACTCACATGCACACACGCCTGCTTGCACTCACCGCCGCATTCGCCCTGACCGCGGGCGGTCTCACCGCCTGCTCCACCGAGACCAGCACGGACACCCAGTCGGGTGCCGACGACCCGATTAACGTCACCGGATCCGCCACCGTCGAGCCGATCACTGCGTTCATTGCTGAGCGTTCGCAGCAGGACGTGCGCATTTCCGCTGACGGCTCCACCGACGGCTTCGCCGACTTCTGCGATGGCAAGTCCGACATCAACGATTCATCTGTGGCTATCCCCCAGGAGTTCCAAACGCAGTGCAGCGACAACGGCATCGAGTTCATCGAGCTGCCGATCGCGCTCGACGCGGTCACGATTGTGAAGAATGACGAGAACACGTGGGCCAAGGACCTCACCCTCGAGCAGCTGCACGACGTGTGGTCGAAGGATTCTTCCGTGACCACCTGGTCCGACATCGACCCTGCCTGGCCGGACGAGGAGATCTCCCTCTACGGGCGCCCCGACGGCTCCGGCACCCTCGAGGTGTTCAAGGACAAGGTGCTGCACGGCGATGCGCTGCGCGATGATTACGGGGCCACCGACGATATCGACGAGCTTTCTTCCTGGATCGCTGAAGACGTCAACGGCATCGGCTTCATGGGCATCGGCAACTACCTGGCCACCGAAGGTGAGGTACGCGACAAAATCGACAACGTCACCGTCGACGGCGTCGCACCCTCTCGCGATGCCACACAGGCCGGCGATTACCCCATGGCCCGCCCGCTGTTCGTCTACGTTAACGCGGAGTCGATGGAGCACAACTCCGCGCTCGCGGACTTCATCGACACCTACCTCAACCGGGTCGAAGGCGTGCTGCCGCGCGTGTACTTCTACCAGCTCCCGGAGGAGGAGTACGACACCGCCCGCACCCGCTTCGCCGACCGGGTAACTGGGGCGGATGCTCGCTGGGAGGCCTAACCGGCCGGCCACGGTGATATTCTTGAAGGTCGGTACTCGCACACCGCGAACCGGCCTTTTTACACGCGCATTTGATCAAAGGAGCTCGCTCACACATGACTCATGCTCACCAGCCAGATAAGGTGCGGCTTTCTGATGCAGACCGCACCGCTGCCATGACCGCGCTCGGCAACGCGCTGGGTGAGGGCCGGCTGAGCATGCAGGAGTACGACGAGCGCTGCCAGGCGTGCACCACCGCTAAGACCCGCACCGACCTCGCTCCCCTGTTTGCCGATCTGCCGCAGCGGCCGACCTTCGGCTCGCAGGAGCTCGCCCAGCAGCAACACGACGTACCTGTCTTTAGTGCCCGCGAGGTCGTCGAGGCGCGCCGCTCGGGGCGGCGGATGCGCGCCGGCATCTTCTGGCTCGGCGCGGTCGGTAGCTTCACCGCCGCCGTCGCGATAAACGCGCCCGTCCTGCTTGCGGTGATCCCGGTGTTGTTCATCCTGCTCTACGTCATGAAGGTCGGCCCGGACAGCTGGTACAGCCCCTCGCTGCGCGACATCGAACGGGCGCAGCGCCGACTCGTTCGCGCGAAGCAGCTCGAGCTGGAGGCGGACCGCGCCTTTGAGGTAGCGCAGCGCAAGGTGGAGCGACGCGAACAGATCGACCGCCTCACCGGCGATACCCTGAATTTTGCTCAGGAATCACTGAACAAGTTCCGTCGCCGTGGCTAACATGGCCGTATGGCCACAAATAACGCTGATTCACCCGCCCAACCCGAAAAGCCAGCGAAGGCAACAAAGCCTCGTCGGCACCGCCACTTCGACCAGGCCGAGAAACTGAAAAATGTCTTCTACGACATTCGCGGCCCGGTGTCTGCCACGGCGGAGGAGATGGAGCGCGACGGCCACACCATCCTCAAGCTGAACACCGGCAACCCCGCAGTCTTCGGTTTTGAGGCCCCGGACGTGATCATGCGCGACATGATCGCCAACCTGCCTACCTCGCAGGGCTACACCACCTCCAAGGGCATCACCTCGGCCCGCCGCGCCGTGGTGACGCGCTACGAAATGATCGACGACTTCCCGCCGCTCGACATCGACGATGTCTACCTGGGCAACGGCGTGTCCGAGCTGATCAGCATGGTCACGCAGGCTGCGCTCAACGACGGCGACGAGATCCTCATCCCCGCCCCCGACTACCCGCTGTGGACGGCCGCGTCCACCTTGGCAGGCGGCAAGGTCGTTCACTACACCTGCGATGAGGAGGACGATTGGAACCCCTCGCTGGAGGACATCCGTTCCAAGGTGACCTCCAAGACGAAGGCGATCGTGGTGATCAACCCGAACAACCCGACCGGTGCCGTCTACTCCCGCGAGGTGCTCGAGGGCATCGCCGACATCGCGCGCGAGCACGAGCTGATGATCTTCGCTGACGAGATCTACGACCGCGTGCTTTACGACGATGCGCAGCACATCTCCATGGCCGAAGTTGCCCCCGACGTCATCACCCTGACCTTCAACGGCCTGTCCAAGGCCTACCGCGTGTGCGGCTACCGCGCAGGCTGGATGGTCATCACGGGCCCGCGCCGGCGCGCGAAGGGCTTCATCGAGGGGCTCGATCTGCTCTCCGGGACTCGCCTGTGCGCGAATGTGCCAGGTCAGCACGCGATCCAGGTCGCGCTCGGCGGGCGGCAATCCATCTTCGAGCTCACCGCAGAGGGCGGTCGCCTGCGCAAGCAGCGCGACGTGGCGGTGCGCAAGCTGCGCGAGATCCCGGGCATCTCCGTCGTGGAGCCGAAAGGCGCGCTCTACTGCTTCCCCAAGATCGACGCCGAGATGTACAACATCTACGACGACGAGCGCTTCATGCTGGACCTGCTCAAATCAGAGAAGATCTTGATGGTGCAGGGCCGCGGGTTTAACTACCCCACACCAGATCACTTCCGCGTAGTGACCCTGCCCTGGGCGTCCCAGTTGGAAAACGCCCTCGAGCGCCTGGGCAACTTCCTGGCTGATTACCACCAGCACTAGGGCTCGTTTGTTGGCGGTTGGGTGCCGCTGCCGGTCGCTGACAGATTCCGCCGCAATCTGTCAGCCGCGGTCCACCTTCAAACCATCACCTATCCCGACTTACAGCAGCGCAAACCCCTTGACCCCCGACGGACACTGTCATAATATCGACGAGGAACTGTCCCCGAAGGAAGGAATAGGCCGTGCTCAAGTTCCGTGTTTCCGCCTAACACGAAACAGAAAGTTGAATGAGCATGCCTATTTCCCTGAATAACGTCTCCCTCGAGTGGCCTAACGGATCCCCCTGCTTCTCGGACTTAAACGCCATTTTTTCAAGTCACCTGACCGGCCTGATCGGCGATAACGGTTCCGGAAAAACGAGTCTGATCAGGATCATCCTCGGCGAGCTGCAACCGAGCACTGGTTCGGTCGGGCGCCCGTCGAAAATCGCTTACCTACCTCAGGATCTTGGACTGCAACTGGACACTACGATTTCAGACGTCTTTGGGATCACCGAAATCATCGAGGCAATCAGCGCCATCGAAGGTGGCCAGTTCAATCCCGAATTGTTCGAGCTCATCGGTGACCGGTGGGATGCTGCCGAAGAGACTCGGGCTGTGTTGTCAGCTCATGGACTCGAGCTCAACCTGGATAGGCCGCTGTTTACACTGTCCGGTGGAGAGGCTGTTCGTGTTGCACTAGCTGCGCTCATGGCTGACAACCCCGATTTCATTGTCATGGACGAGCCCACGAACAACCTCGATGCGGAAGCGAAAGCCCAGCTAATCCGCGCTCTTTCCAAATCCACTGTTCCTGCGATTGTGGTGAGCCACGATCGCGACTTGTTGGATTCCGTGGACGAAATTGCAGAACTTCACGACGGGAAGCTACGACTTTTCCCCGGTAACTACTCCGCCTACCGTGAAGCTCTGGCCAATGAACAAGATGCAGCGATGCGGGAGGTTCGGGAAAAGAAGACGATTCACAGTAGGCAGGTTCGAGAGCGTGAGGCGATGCAAACTCGCATTGCGCGGGACGCTCGTCGCGGAAAGAAGTTCGCTGCTAACAATCGTAAACCTGGCATGGCGATGGGGCTGGACAAGGATCGGTCTGAGAAGACTGCTGCTCGGCGTGGTGCGGCTCATGCCGAGTCTGTGGAGTCGTCTCTCGCTGAGTATCGTCACGCGCAAGACAAGGTTCGCGACGATCAACATGTGTACATTGAGCTTCCCGGAACGGCGCTTCCGAACGGAACCCGCGTTATGGAAATCCCAGGACTCACTGTTGTGGGCCCCGAGCGTGTCCGGATCACTGGACCGAACGGCAGCGGAAAGACGACCCTGCTCAACTCTGTTGCAGACGGAGGCGCGGGGTACGTGATTGAGAATGTGGGGTACCTCCGGCAGCGCATTGTTCTTGACCCCAACCGGTCAGTCTTGGAGTTGGTCTCGGAGGCTAACGCCTCTGCTGATCCGCAGTATATTCGGGACCAACTCGCGCAATTGTTGTTTCAGAATGAGACTGTCCACGCGCCTATCGGAACGCTTTCGGGTGGTGAGCGTTTCCGCGTCGAGTTTGCCCGTGTTCTTCTTTCGTCGCCTGCTCCGCAGCTATTGCTTCTCGACGAGCCCACCAACAACATCGATATCTCAACCGTGAACTGGCTTGTCTCCGCTCTTGAGAGTTATGCAGGTGCGCTTCTTCTCGTCAGCCACGACGAAGACTTCTGTGAGCGTATGAACCTTGACAGGGAAGTTTCCATCGATGATTCGACCTGATGTTATGGGCCTTTTCCCGAAAATAGTTCCCGGTTTCAAGGCGAACCCGGGAACTTTTTGCATGCCCGCCTACCACGGGCGTTGCGGCCCTACACCGGGCGGAAGGTGTCCGCGGAGGCTGCGTGCCAGTCCGCGGCCCAGGACGCCGGGGCGTCGTCGAGCAGCTGGCCGGGCGCGAGCCACTCGTAGAGCTCCGCATACGAGCGAGCCTCGGTCGGCGAGACGTTGCGACGCAGCATCGCCGGATTCAGCTCAGCCGGGTCGCTGACACCCATCGATGCCATGAGCCGCACCGCCTGCGCAACCGTCGCCTTCTGGAAGTTGTAGACGGCCCGCGACTTCTCCTCCACCACGACCGCACGATTGCGGCGCGGATCCTGCGTCGCCACGCCCGACGGGCACTTCCCGGTGTGACAGTGCTGCGCCTGGATGCAGCCGAGCGCCATCATCATGGCGCGAGCAGCGTTGGTAAAGTCGGCGCCCTGAATCAGGCGCATCACGATATCCGCACCGCCGGCGACCTTGCCGGACGCGCCGAGCTTGACCTGGTCGCGCAGGCCGGCGCCGACGAGTGCGTTGTGCACCGTCATCAGCCCGTCGGTAAGCGGCATGCCCACGTGGTCCTCGAAGTCGATGGGGGCCGCACCCGTACCACCCTCGGAGCCGTCGACCACGATGAAGTCCGGGGTGGTGCCCACCTCACGCATCGCCTTGCAGATCGCGAGCACTTCTCGACGGCTACCCACGCACAACTTGAAGCCCGCGGGTTTGCCGCCGGAGAGCTCACGCATCTGCGCGATGAATTCGATCAGCTCGGTCGGGGTGGAAAAGACGCGGTGGCGGGCCGGGCTGATGCAGTCCTGTCCGCGCGGAACGCCGCGGATCTGCGAGACTTCTTCGGTGATCTTGTCCGCCGGCAGCACGCCGCCAATGCCGGGCTTCGCGCCCTGGCTCAGCTTCAGCTCCACCATCTTGACCTGGTCGTTCGCGGCCTTTTCGCGGAATTGTGCGGGATCGAAGTCGCCGTCCGGCGTGCGTGCGCAGAAGTAGCCGGTGCCCAGCTCCCAGATCAGGTCGCCGTTGTTTTCCATGTGGTACGGGCTCAGCCCACCCTCGCCAGTATCGTGGGCGAACCCGCCGAGTTCCGCGCCCTTGTTCAGCGATCGGATCGCGTTGCGCGACAGCGAGCCGAAGCTCATCGCCGACACGTTGAGCAGCGACATCGAATAGGGCTTCGCGCAGTCCTTGCCCCCGATGAGCGTGCGCGGCGGTTCATCCGGCTGCGCGACCGGCGCGACTGAGTGCACCAGGTACTCGTGGCCAGGTTCGCGCACGTTTTGCACGGTGCCGAAAGCGGTCTCGCTCTGGATGCCCTTGGCGCGCTCATAGATGGCGTTGCGCTGGTCCCGGTTGAAGGGGCGGCCGTCCCAGTCCCGCTCAATGAAGTATTGGCGCAGCTCTGGGCCGAGATCCGTGAGCAGGTACCGCATGTTCCCCAGCACAGGGTAGTTCCGCAGTACGGGGTACTTCTGCTGCGTCAGATCGTGGACGGCAACCCCGCCGAGTGCCGCCGCAGCGGCACCGAGGGCGCCCTGAACAAGGTGTGCAGACTTCTTATCAAGCATACCTCCATCATGCACCCGTTTCGCAGCAAGGTCTACAAGCTGCGCCCCAGCGCCCGGATCGTCCAGCCCGCCTGCTGCCACGCGGCGGCATCGAGGACGTTGCGGCCGTCGATAAGCAGCGGCTGCTCCACGAGCTTGGCCGAGGCGACAGGATCCATCTCCTTGAACTGCTTCCACTCCGTCGCGAGAATAACCAGCTCAGCGCCAGCCAGGGCATCGTCGAGTGTCTCGGCGTAGTCGAGCGTGGGGAACACGCGGCGCGCGTTGTGCATCGCCTCCGGGTCAAACACGCGCACCGAGGCACCCGCGAGCGAGAGCTGGCCCGCCACCGCAAGCGCTGGCGAGTCGCGCACATCGTCAGAGTTCGGCTTGAACGCCGCCCCCAGCACCGTGATGCGGCGACCGATCAGGCTACCCAGCTCTGCGCGCGCCATATCCACCACGCGCTCCCTGCGGCGCATATTCACCGCATCCACCTCGCGCAAGAACGTCAGCGCCTGGTCGGCGCCAAGCTCGCCGGCGCGCGCCATGAACGCGCGGATGTCCTTCGGCAGGCAGCCGCCACCGAATCCGAGGCCGGCACCCAGGAACTTGCGGCCGATGCGGTCGTCGTAGCCAATCGCGTCGGCGAGCTTGGTCACATCCGCGCCGACGATCTCGCAGACCTCGCTGACCGCGTTGATGAACGAGATCTTCGTGGCCAAAAACGCGTTGGCGCTAACCTTCACCAGCTCCGCAGTCTGCAGATCGGTGAGGATGAACGGGGTGTCATTGGACAGCGGGGTCGCGTAGACCTCGCGCGCGATGGCTTCCGCATTTGATTCCTCCGGGCGGGTGCCCAGCACAATGCGGTCGGGCTCGATCGTGTCCTTGACCGCGTAGCCCTCGCGCAGAAACTCCGGGTTCCACGCGATCTCCACCGTGGTCCCCGGGGCAGCGAGTGCGTCTGCGCGCTCCTGCAACGCCGCCGCCGTACCCACCGGCACGGTGGACTTACCCAGGATGACGTGCGCACCTTCCAGGTGCGGCACCAACGAATCGATCACGGCCTCGACGTAGCGGGTATCCGCCGCGTAGGACCCGCGCTGCTGCGGGGTGCCCACTCCGATGAAGTGGACATTGCCGAACGCCGCGGCCTCCTCGTACGAGGTGGTGAAATCGAGACGGCCGGCGGCCATGTTGCGCTCAAGGACCTCCGGCAGGCCCGGCTCGTAGAACGGGACCTTTCCGGCCTTGAGCTGATCAATCTTTACTTCGTCTACATCCACGCCCAGCACGTCATGGCCGAGTTCAGCCATGCATGCCGCGTGGGTTGCACCGAGATATCCGGTGCCAATTACTGTCATCCGCATAACTGCCTATTATGCCCGGTCGGGTCAAGCCCGGCAGGGTGAGGGGCGTGGGTGAGCGAGGAGCGCCGCAATTTTTCAAAGTTGCAAAGAAGCTGCGCGGGACGCGATCCTATTTTGCAAAAATCGCTGTTTTTGAAAAATAGGGCACGCAATTCTTCGCTACGATTGCAGAATTGCAAGAACTGAAACGCAAAGGACGGCCCAAGTGAGCGATTACAAATCACTGAAGACGCTGTTTCACATGTCTTCAGATGGTCGGCGTGTTGTTGAAACAGAGTACACATCCAGGTTCGAGTCCCCTGCAACCCTCCATTGGGACTTTCAAGTTGGCGAGCACGAACTATTCGTAGTGCTTACCGGCGAGATTCAGTCGCTTCTCGAACAAGTTTGGCGGACTGAGCTCCAAATAGCTCACAAATGGGTAACCCTTCCCGGCGTCGCACGTAGTCACTACCTCACGGGCCTTCTCATCGAAGAGATCAAGGCCACGAACCAGATCGAAGGAGTCCACTCAACACGCAAGGAAATCGCCGAAGCGCTTACAGCCCCTAAGAGCGGACCCCATAAGCGTTTCCGGGAAATGGTTGCTTTTTATGAGTCATTATTAGACCCCGCCGAACGCCCACCTTTTCCAGATTCGCCGACAGCGCTGCGTGCAGAGTATGACAAACTGCTCTCGAAGGAGATCAGCAGCGATGACCTGCCCGATGGTGAGCTCTTCCGCGCCGGTTCCGTGGACATCCATGACGGTGTAAGAGAGGTGCACAGGGCTCCGCGCAGCGAACACGACATTGAAAAGAGGATGCAAACTTTCCTTGACTCTCAACTCCATGAAACGCATACGCTCGTGAATGCGCTCATCGGCCATTTCATATTTGAGTACACTCACCCGTTTTACGACGGAAACGGGCGTATGGGGCGATTCTTGCTTGCATTCAAGGCACTCGAGATACTGTCCCCGCCCACTTCGATGTCCCTTTCTCATCAGTTCTCGCTCCAACGGAAGAAGTACTATGCGGCCTTTATAGATGCCGAAAATAGTATGAACTATGGAGAAGCGACATTCTTTCTCAAGTCGATGCTCGAGATGCTGGTTGATGCCCAAGAGGACTTAGAATCATCTCTTGACCAAAAACACGAGCAACTGAGGAGTTTGCAAGACACTCTATCGACGTTAAAGCGTGACCAATACGAACGCGGTCTCCTTTTCCTGGCTGCACAGGCACTGCTTTTTGGCCCAGACCAACCAATTCCGCTGAAGGAGGCCGCAGCAGCCATGGACAGATCCTGGAACACACTCCGACCTGTGGCAGACGAACTCGAATCAGAGGGACTGCTGCAATCAGCATCAAAGCGGCCACTCACCCTGAAGCTGACCGAACTAGGCAGGCAACACCTGGATCTGCAGTAAAACGGGCACGCGGGCGTCGACAAGCGGAAAGCCCTAGCGGAAGTTCAAGTACGCGCGCGACGGGGTCGGCCCGCGCTGGCCCTGGTACTTCGAGCCGAGCGCGCCCGAACCGTACGGGACTTCCGCGGGCGAGGACATGTTGAAGATCGCGAGCTGGCCGACCTTCATGCCAGGCCACAGCGTGATCGGCAGGTTCGCCACGTTCGACAGCTCGAGGGTGATGTGGCCGGAAAAGCCCGGGTCAATGAAGCCAGCCGTGGAGTGTGTGAGCAGACCAAGTCGGCCCAGCGAACTCTTGCCTTCCAGGCGGCCTGCCAGGTCAGCGGGCAGCGTGAAATGCTCCAGCGTGGACGCCAGCACGAACTCACCCGGGTGCAGGACAAAGGCCTCCCCGTCTGGGACCTCAACTTCCGAGGTGAGATCCGGCATCTCCTGCTTCGGGTCGATGTGTGTGTACTTCGAGTTATTGAAGACGCGGAAGAACTTGTCCATACGCACGTCGATTGAGCTCGGCTGCACCAGCGAAGCGTCGTAGGGATCGATGCCGAGGCGGCCGGAGTCAATAGCGTCACGGATGTCATGGTCTGAAAGAAGCACGCCACAAGCATACGGCAGGCACGTTTTCCGTTTCAGCGCGGGACGGTGCTACAGTGTTCCCATTGTCGCGCGCATCGTTGTGCGACAAATGCCGGCGTAGTTTAGTGGTAGAACATCAGCTTCCCAAGCTGAGAGTGCGAGTTCGATTCTCGTCGCCGGCTCCACTACTACCGGGGTTTCCTGCTGACTGGGGTTACAGGTCATGCAGCAGGTCATGCATTGAGTTGCACGAATCCCCGAGCCGATGTTGTGGGTTACGTAGCAAAATGTGCGTCTGCACCGGCGATTTTGATCCGCAAAGTCACCTGCGTGATTGTCGCGTGCTCACAGGGTTTTTACTGTACATTGAGAGACGCTTCCCATCTAGTGAAAGGCATCTCATGCGCACTTCGCGTCGAATCGCTGTGGCGATGACTGCAGCTCTGGTTTCTATGTCAGCACTGACTGGCACTGCTTCTGCTGCCCCGGGGAAATCCCCATCTGCTCCCGCCGGTGCTTGGTGCTGGCCGGTCGCTGGTCAATACTACGAAGTTGGCCCAGTAATTCTGACTTCCTCGGCAAACACCACCCAGCAAGATACTTGCAGCATGGGTGTTGGCAAGTGGTGGCGCGGCGTCAACGGTTCCCCTGACGTATTCCAACTACTTTCCGTGCCGCTGGCTGATAACTTCTTCTTCCAGATCCACCTTCAGAGCGAGTTGGCAGAGCTGCTTGGCGGAATGAAGGACCCAGTTGGTCGCTGGGATAACTCCCGCTTCTAACTCCGCCTGCACGAAGATCAACAACGGGTTAAGTAGCACAAGGGGCACTCGGCGTATTGCCGAGTGCAGATGGAGCTAGCTCCATTTACCTAAGCATTTACCCACGCACGCCCGTCACGCCCGGCACGCACCGATCGCCTCGTGCGCCAGCACAGCCACGGCACCGGAAGCGGACTGGAGCACGTGCCATTTCGGGTGGTAGCGCCTTGCCGCCATGAGCAGCTGCGGGTCGTGAAACCATCCTTGTACCACACCACCGTCGATTGCGAAGGTCACTTTCGTGCCCTCGACCTGCAGGACCTCGACAGCCTTCCAGCCGCCGTCCTCGCGGGAATTGATCGCCCGCATGACCGGGATCCAGTGGGGCCGGTGGCCCGAGGCGACAAGCTGGCAGCCCGTGTGATCGGCGGGCGCACCCGCTGCAGATGGCGCAGGCAGCGCAACGATCTTGCCGGTCTCGCCAGAACGCAGCTGGTTGCGCTCGGGGGAATAGGTGAAGTTCGGACCCACGCGTCGTAGCGCGTCGAGGGCGTCGAGCGGGGTGTCGAAGACGCGGACGTGCAACTCGCTACCCGCAGAAAATGTCAGCGTAGTGCCATTGATGTTGTCGATTGTGGCCGGGACCCACGCGTCGGGGCCGTTGGGTACGGGTGCCATGAGGCTCTCCTTGAAATTCTCGCGCTTTCGGCGTGCAGTGTGCAAACGCCGACAGATCTTCTCCCGGGGGCACCGTGCGCGAACAGCGCGGTTGCCAGCCGACAGGCCGGGAGGCCGTACCCAGATACGGGCGCGTCGGACTTCGTGATCCTGTTACTCACCCTACCAGCTCGCATAAGCTGTGAAGGCATGAAGCTTGCGACCATGATGATTGCTGGTTCGGCAGCGCTCGGTGCCGTGCAGGCCGCGCGCAACCGGCCGCCGCTGCCGTTCAACGACCCTGATTTCGAGCCCACCCGGCAGACCCCGGTGCTCTATATCCACGGGGTCACCAGCCGTTATCGCGCCTTCCGCCCCAACGCGGAGCGCCTCCGCGACGAGGGCTTTTGGGTGTGGGGCTACGACTACGGCGACATGTTTGCCCCCGGTTTCTACGGTATGGGCAATTTAGACAGCATCATCGAAGACGTCCACGCCAACGCCGACCACGTGCTAGAGCACACCGGGGCCGAGAAACTCGACATCGTCGCGCATTCGCAGGGTGGGCTGATGACCAAGCTCTTCATTGCGAACGGGGGTGCGGACAAGGTTCGCAGGGTCGTGGCGATGGGCGCAAACTTCCACGGCACCGACGTGCGCGGGAGGGCTGCACGATTCGCGCCGCTGGTTACCAGGTACCCGCGGGCCGCCTCCGCGCTGGCTTCACCTGGAGTGATCCAGCAGTTGGCCGACTCCCCGTGGGTGCGCACCCACCTCAACGTGCCGGATACCTACCCGGGCATCGTGTACACGTCCCTCTACTCGCCGGCGGACGTGCTGGTCACGCCGAATGCGACCTCAATGCTCACGGCGGTTGACGGAGCAGACGTGGCCAACATCGACGTCGCCGAAGCCTACGGCGGGTACGCCCCGCGCCATGCCCTCATGGAGCGCGACCCGCTGCTCACCGAACTCACCCTGTGGGGATTGACCCGCGCGCGCGGGGAACACACCCCACCGCGTATCCCGTGGGCTGAGGAAGGCTAGCCGCACTTCACAATCGGCTCGGGGTCGTAGACCGTGGTCTGCGTCTCCTGGTCGATCAGGTTGCCCGAAAGGTCGTAGATGCTGCGCGTATCCGAGGTGGTAAAGCCCGGCGCGCCACTCGACGGGATGCAGCCCGGGCCGGCCGCATTGACGGTGTTGGGCTGCGTTTGCGCCCAGCGCCCGCCGTTGGAGGACTCCACGTTGACGTGCTTGACGCCCATCAGGCGCACGGTAATCTCACCGCCGCTTACCCCCGTCTGGATGCGCACCGGGGTGGGCGAATCGTTGCGGAACTGCAAATCGATCGCGCCCTCGTAGACGGTGGCTTCGCGGCCTGCCGGGTAACGGGAGATGTAGTAGGAGTGCGGTGTGTGCGCGATGTCCGTCATCCCGCCGAAGTAGGCGGCGTTGTACAAGGTGGTGGCGAACTGGGAGATGCCGCCGCCGACGGCCATACCGGAGCGCCCGTTGATGATGATGCCGGATTCCACGTACCCCTGCGCCGTACCGCGCGGGCCGGTGTAGCCGTTGAGCGAAAAGGTCTCGCCGGGGTTGACGATCGCGCCGTTGACGGTCTGGGCCACGAGCGCAATGTTGGTGCCGGAGGCTCCGGAGAATCCGCCGGTGGAAAAGGAGCTGACCTCCTGGTCGAAGGTGGCATTTTCGGCCTCCTCGGTAGTGAAGTCTGCTGGCACTGGTGTGTAGTCGGCGTCCCAGGTTCGCTCGCCGTCTCGCAGGAGGCGATCCTCGAAGCCTTCGAAGGTGGCGTCCCAGTCCACGGCGATGCCGTCGGTGGAGGGCTCAATACCGCCACCTTCGAGCACGCGGGCGTTATGCATTTCAGTCTGGGTAGCATCGAGCGTCTCCCCGAGGATCGCGCCCGCGACCTCACGGTGTACCTCGGGGACGATTGCGCCGTCGACGTTGGTAAATTGCACGACTTCGCCCATGCGCTCGGTGGGGATGACCGCGGTGGCATCCTCGCGGCCGTTGACCTTGAGCGGGCCGGAAAGCGCGGTCTTGACCGGCCCCTCCATCGCTTCCTTGATCACCTCGTCGTTGATCGCGGGCTGTACCGGCTTCGGTTCCACCTCTACTCCGTCCGGGTCGAGCCAGTCGCTCGTGACCGTCTCGCGCAGTACACCCGGGTCGACCTCTTGGCCAAGCTCGGGGTCTTTGACCTCGGCCTTGCCGCCTTGGATCTGGATAGCGCCATCGCGCGGTGCGAGGTAGAGCTCATCCTTGACGCGTTGCAGCTCCGGGCCGAGCTTGCCCTCGTCGACGCTGCTGCGCACCTCTACCTCGTGCGTGCGGAACAGCCCCACCAGGCGGGGGATGGGGTTAGCCGACTGGATGCCCGCGTCGTCCACTGTCGCCTGCCAGTCAATGCCGAGGCCCGCGCGGGCGGGCACGAGCTGCGCGCGCTGCGTAGCCGCGCTAATCTCCACCGGTGTGTCCGCTACCCCGCCGAGCTCTGCTTCGAGACGATCGCGTGCATCATCGGGAGCCATCCCGCCGATGGCCACGCCGCCGACGGTGGTGCCGCGCGGAACGTTGCCGCGGTTGAGCGCTAGATCCGCGAGGTAGATAGCCACCACGACGGCGAGCAGGCCGAGAACCGCGCCGAGCACGATCGTGCCCGCACGGCCCCGAGACTTTTGCCGATGGGAAGTACTCACCTCACACAGGGTACACAGTCAAGGCGCACAGCCAGGCATTACAGCCCGACGTTGAGCAGCTGCTGCTGGGTGCGCACGGCCGCCTCGTCCACGCGCGACTCAGGAAGCTCCCCGGTTTCCACGGCTGCAACCACCACGTCAATGATGTGCGGTACGTCCGCCCCGGAGGACCACAGGGCCTGGTCAGCCCCTGCGGCTATGGCGCGCTTGACTGCTTCCGGGGTCGGCGCGTAGTCCAAGATGCCCCGCATGCCGGAGAGGTCATCGGTCACCACCACGCCGCCGAAGGGCACTCCGCCCGGGTAGTCGCCCTCGCGCAGGATGCGGTAGGCCTCCGGGTTCAAAGAGCTGGGCACTCCCTCGGGTCCCATCCCGGGCACGATCATGTGCCCCATCATCACGCTGGCGCGCGGGAAGCGGGACAGCAGTGGGCCGAAAGGGCGCATGTCCAGCGCCCGTACCTGGTCGAGCGGCGGGGTGACGGCGAGCCCGTGGTGCGTATCGCCAGAAGCGCGCCCGTGGCCAGGGAAGTGCTTGAAGGTGGGGGTCACGTGGGCGTCGACAAGCCCTTGCGCGAACAGCGAGCCAACCCGTACGACCTCTTCGGGGCTGCCGCTGAAGGCGCGATCGCCCACGATGGCGAGCTCGGTGATGTCCAAGTCCAACAGCGGCGCGTAATCCACGTTCACGCCGCGGGTGCGCAGCGAGCGCCCGATGTCGTAGCCGGTGCCCTGGATTACCTCGGGCGGGTGGGTAGCCAGCGCGCGCGGGGCCATGAACTGGCCCAAGACCTCGGTGTGGCGCTGCACGCGCCCGCCCTCGAAGTCGATGGCCACCGAAAACGGGTGGTGGTACTCGTCGCGCAGCGCATCGATGTTGTGCCCCTCTGCAGTCAGCAGCGCCGGGTCCGCCCAGCTGGGGATAATCAGCCCGCCAACGCCCTGGTCCAGGGCGGCGCGTGCCTGCCGCTCATTGGAGACGCCCACCACCATGAGCGAGGCGACTTTCGCCCTCAGGTCCTGCGGCACGCGCTGCGCTGCGGGGCTTTGGGGTGCCGCCGGCTCCGGCGGCGGGGCGGGTGAGGCAACCTGGGGTGGGGGCGCGACCTGCGGGGAGGCAGGCTGCGTGTCTTCGCTCGGGGCGCACGCGCTCAGGGCGAGCACCAACATCGCGACGACGCCACCGATAGCTACTCGTGCCACGGACACACCCCCTTCCTCATTCTGCGAAAACGCTACTAGTGTAGTCCTGCTGGTAGACTTCCGCCTATGCCCCACCGAGTATTGCACCTGCCAGCGTCGTTGCCGCGCCGTGCGGCGAACCCGGTGCTCGCCTCCGCGGTCGTCGGAGTGATCCTGGGCGTCGTCGGTGTCATTGGCGTGGCGTCGGTATCTGGGCAGAGCACGGTACCGCAAGGCGGATCCGTTGCGGCGGACGAGGCCGTGCTCGGCGGACCGGAGTACGGCTCCCGGGAGTAGCCCTTGCGCGCACACGTCGTTGGCTGGCTGCTGCTCGCCTTCACCGCGTTTTGCCAGCCGCCAGGAGAGGTGGCGGCGGACACCAAGCTCAACCTGTTCGTGGACCCGGCGCGCTTCCTCGCCCGCGCTACCCACGCATACACCGACGAATTCCCCCTGGGGCAGGTGCAGAACCAGGCCTACGGCTATCTTTTCCCGCAGGGACCGTTCTTCCTGCTCACACACGCTATGGGCGTGCCGGAATGGGTCGCGCAACGCGCGTGGTGGACGCTCCTTGTGTGCCTGGCATACTCGGGCGCGCTTCTCCTCGCGCGCCGCACCGGTGTCCGCGGGACGCTCCCGCAGGTCAGCGCCGCTGCGTTGTACGCGCTCTCGCCGCGCATCCTCACCACACTTACCGCCATCTCTTCGGAAGCCTGGCCGGTCGCGCTCGTGCCGTGGACGCTCATCCCGCTGACCCGCGCCCGCCCGCGTGTCGCCGGTGCCGTCCTGGCTGTCGCGGCGATGGGCGCGGTCAACGCCACCGCCACCATCGCCGCCTGCCTGCCCGCGTTGCTCTGGCTTGTGTGCCGTCGCGCCTACGCCCAGGCCGCGCGCTTTGCCCTGGGCGCGGCGGCGGTCTCGGCGTGGTGGATCGGCCCGCTGCTCGTGCTCGGCCGCTACTCACCACCGTTTACCGAGTTCATCGAATCCGCCGCCGTCACCACCGCCTGGCTCAACCCGATCGAGGTGCTGCGCGGCACCACCAGCTGGGCCCCGTTTGTAGACACGGAGCGCACCGCCGGCGTCTTGCTCGTCGGCGAACCCGTCTTCGTGCTGGCCACCGCGCTCATCGCCGCCTTCGGCCTGGCCGGCCTTTCTCGCCGCAGCACCCCGTGGCGCGGCGCGTGGGTTGTCATGCTCGCCTGCGGGTTCGCGCTGCTGTGCTCGGCGCACTTTTTCGCCCCGCTTTTCGACGGCCCACTCGCCCCCTTCCGTAACCTCCACAAGTTCGACCCGCTCGTTCGCCTGCCGCTGGCCATGGGCGTGGGCCACCTGCTCGCCCGCGTCGACCGACCCCGGGCCGCTGGCGTGGTGCTGAGCGTTGCGGTCGCCGTCGCCCCTGCCTGGTCGCTGCGCCTCCTGCCGGAAGGCACCTGGACTCAGATGTCCCCGCAGTGGATTGCCGCGGGCCAGTGGCTCGACGAGCACGCCGCCGGTACCCGCACCCTCGTCGTGCCCGCCTCCTCTTTCGCCCGCCAGGACTGGGGTTGGACCCGCGACGAGCCGATCCAGGCGCTGACCAGTGCCCGCTTCGCCTTCCGCGACGCCGTGCCCCTGGCCGACCCGGAGGCCATCCGCGGTCTCGACGGGCAGGTCCGCGCGGTCGATCCGGAGGCGTTGCGCGCCATCGGCGTCGGCGCGGTCGTCGTCCGCCACGACCTCGACGGCACCAATCCACACGCCGCCGACCGCGCCGCGCGCAACCTGGGCGAGCCAGCCGCCAGCTTCCGCGAGGACTCCGGCTCTGGCGTCGATATCTACATGATCGAGCCGAACCGCGACGCGATGCTCACCGCCGCCGAACCGGTCACCGTCGACGGCGGCGGCGAGGTCCTGCCGCTCCTGTGGGCCAAGTACGGGTATTTTCCGGCGCGGCTCGTCGAAAAGCAGGCGCAGCCCGACATCATCACCGACACGCCCGCGCTCGCCGAGCGCAACTACGGCACGCTTTCCGGCGCGCAATCCGCGCACCTTGCTACGGGCGAGGGCGGACACGTGGGCAACCGGCTGCCCGACTACCCCTCGGCGGGCACGCGCGTGGCCGTGGCCGAAGACGGCGGGCGCGCCCGCGCCTCCTCCTCGGCGGCGGACGCGGGCGCGTTTGGCGGGGCGGTGCCCGGCGCGTCGCTCACCAGCGCCTTCGACGGTTTGAGCGAGACCGCGTGGTGGCCCGCGCCGGGTGATCGCGACGCGTGGATAGAGGTCCCGCCGGTAGCCGACAGGCTGACGATTACTGCGACGCGGGATACCGTCGTGAAGCTTTCCGGCGGGCCCGAGCGCCGCGTCACCCTGGTGGCGGGCGAGCCGCGCACCATCCACGCCCCCGGCACCACGCGCATCGCGCTGAGCGAGCGAGTCGGCATCGCCGAGATAGACGCAGGACTGACCCGCATCGTCGAGGTCGAGGGCACCGCAGATACCTACTTCTTCCAGCGCCACTTCCCCGACATGCAGGTCATCCAGCGCCGCTTCACCACCGCCACCGACGCCACGTGGCACCTGGATGCGCCCGCCACCATCGACGGCACCCGCCACGCGGCAGGCAGCGTCGAACTGCCCGCAGGCACCCACGATCTATTCACCCGCCGCGAGACGATCACGCTCTCCCGCGACCGCGTGCCCACCGCCGCGTGGGAGGCGCTGCCCGCCACGATCGCGCCCGCCGACCACCCGCGCACCATCATCACCACCCACGCCTTCAACGAGGGCCTACGCGCCACCGTCGGCGGTCAAGCGCTCGAGCCCACGCGTATCGACGCCGCAACCCAGGCCTTCACCCTGCCCGCCGGCACTGCCGGCGAGTTCCGCATGCACTTCGCCGGCGAGGCGGCGTACCGATACTCGCTGCTCGTCGGCGGCGCGTTTTCCGCGCTGGTGGCGCTGGCCTGCCTGCTCATTGTCGTGCGCAGGCGTACCGACGAACCCTTCGCGCCGCCGGAGCTGCCCCGCCTCGGGCGTGCCGCGCCGCTGCTCGCCGCCGTCGCCGCGGGCCCCGTCGCCGGACTGGTCGCGGTGGTGTCCGCGTGGGCGATCCGTCGCTTCACGCTCCTGCGGGCCAGCTGGCTGTCCTCGGGCGCGTTGGTGGTTTCCGGGCTGGTGCTGGCGCGGGCCCCGTGGCCGTCGGCAAGCTATGCGGGCTCGACGCTGCTGCCGGTTATCGGCTGCTTCGCGGTGGCGTGCCTGGCGTGGCCGGACCGGGAAGAGGAACGCCTTGCCAGCACCGCGCGCACCAGCCGCGCGCCGGGCACCTCCACGAGTTCGTAGGAGATATAGCCGACGACCAGGCTCGCGGCCGCAGTCACCGCCAGGACGAGTGCGAAGTTGCCTCCGAAGACGGGCACCCCAAGCACGGGAAAGACCAGGTCGAGCACCGCCATGTGCCACAGGAATACGGAATAGGACCAGCGGCCGCTAAGTAGCGCCGGCCGCGAAGATAGGAGCGTGCCGCGCTCGCGCGGCCCGAGCGCGTAAGGGGCGACGAACAGGGCTGCGAAGCAGGCGCCGAGCAGGACGCGCACGTTGAACTCGGCCGGGGTGGGGTGGGTAAGTCCCTCCGGGCCGACGACACCGGCTACCCACGCCACGGGCATGGCCAGCAGCGGGAACGGCCAGCGCGGCCCGCGGTAGCGCACGCCGGCGCGCTCGAGTTCCGCGCAGACGAGCCCGACGGCGAACCAGGGGGCGTACGAGGGTGGCCAGATCTGCAGGTTGACCACTTCTGGGTCGGAAAGGGGTGCGATCGCCCACGGCCACACCAATCCCACCACCACGCTGGCGGCGAGCACCAGCCAGCGCGCTCGCCCACGAAACGCCAGGTAGAGCGGCAAGACCAGGTAAAAGGCCACCTCCACGCACAGCGACCACAACTGGGTCAGCCCGGAGATCAGCCCATCGGGCACGTAGATCTGCACCATGAGCAGGTTCGCCACCGCTTGAGCAGCGCCTACCCCACTCAGCGCGGGCAACGCCAGCAGCACGACCGCCACGCACACCACGTACGCGGGCACAATCCGGGCTGCGCGCCGCGCGAAATAGCCGGGCCGCGGCCCGCGGCGGGCGAGCACGAACGCGGAGAGCGCGTAGAACACGGCGACGAAGTAGTCGAAGCGCGCGAGCAGCGGCGAATCATTCGCGGTTTGGAAGGCGACGTGCGTGGTGAGGATCCCGAGGGCGGCGACGCCACGCAGGCCCTCGAGTTCTGGCAGTAGGTTAGAGTTTCTGGTGTGGGTTTCGGTGAGCTGTTCGATGTGGACATTGTAAAGAAGCGCAAACTGGCGTGCGCCGCCGGCATTCTGGTTGTCGCGCTGGCGTGCAACATTGCCTCCCCCATCGTCATCGCCTACCAGCGCCCGCTCGAGACGGGCACACACTCGATGAGCTTCAGCGGCCCCGAAGGCCAGCAGTTCACGCGCACCACCGTGCTGGAAAAGTCCACCACGCAGGACCCGGATACGGGAAAGAAGAAGGACGTCTACACGCTCACCACCGAGCAGGATGGGCCCGAGGCGTACACCGACGCCTTCCAGATCAACCCGACCACCGCGTTTCCGGAGAAGGATCGCCACGGCGTCGGCGTGTACCTGCCGTATCGCCCGGAGCGCCGCTCGTACCCCTACTTCGACCCGCGCTCGCAGAGCACGGTGCCGCTCGATTACCTCGGCCCGGGCTCGGTGGGTGGGTTGGAGACCTACCAGTACCGCGCCACGCTTCCCGACGATGCCCAGCGCACCGTCAATGTGGAGCGCCGCACGGGCATGCTTCTCGACGAATCGTGGTCCCTCCCCTCCGGCGTCTGGACACTGAGCGAGGCTTCCAAGTCGGATGCGGTCGACACGGCACGCGGAAAAGTCGCCTGGTTGCGGGGCCTGCAAATCATGGCGTTGGTGACCCGGCTGATCGCCGTGGTTGCCCTGATCTGGGCGTTGGTACTCCTTGCGCGGCGCAACTAAATACCTCCTGCCGGCCTACGGCACCCTCCTGGTGATCGGTCTGACCTGGCCGTTTTTCCTGCCGGGCGAGGCCCTTGCGCTGCGCGACATGATGGTGCTGCCTGACATGGCGCCCACCCGCGCCTCCCTCGGTTTCGGCGATCTGCCGGCGCGCAACGTTCCGCAGGACGCGCTGCTTGGCGTCCTGCCGTTCCCAGTCCTTTTCGTCCGCGCGCTGCTCATCGGTTCGGCTTGTACTGCCGCGTTTGCTGGCTACCGGCTGGGTACCCACCCGCTGGGCAAGGCGGCGGCGATGACGGTGGCGGTGTGGAACCCCTTCGTTATCGAGCGCTTCCTGCAGGGCCAGTGGTCACTCGCCGTGGCCGCGTGGCTTGTGCCCCTGGTCGCGCTCGGCGGGCGGGCCAGCCCGCTGGCACAGTGGGCGGCCTCACTGACCCCGACTGGTGCGCTCGCTTCGGCATGCTTCGTCCGCAACCGGGCAGGCGTGGTCGTCGCCGTGCTGGCCTGCGCCCCATGGGTCGTCGCGGGCGTGCTCGCCACCGGGGGCGGCACCGCCACCGCCGAAAGTGCCGCCGCCTTCGCGCCGCGGGCGGAGCAGTACGTGGGCACGCTCGGCGCGCTCATGGGCCTGGGCGGCATCTGGAACTCGGCGGCGGTCCCGCCCTCGCGCGCGGTCGGCTTTGCCCTATTCGGTATCCCGCTGTTTCTCCTGCTCGCACTGGGCTGGCGCGCGGTCCCGCGCCGTTGGCTGGCCCTGGCCGGTGCGGGCTTCGCGGTCGCGCTCGCGTCCTGGGCGGGTGTGAGCGAGCCGATCGTCACGCACGTGCCTGGCGGCGGCCTTGTCCGCGACGCGCAGAAGTGGCTCATCCTGGCTATCCCGGCCTTCGTTGCGGCGGCGGGGGCGCTCACCCCGCGTCGCGCCGCGGCCGCGCTTGCGTGTGCGCTGTTGCAGGTGCCGGACGGTGCGGTGAGCGTCGAGAAGCTGCGGCCGGTCGCGGTGGACGTGCCGACCGTCGCGCATGCGGGCCGGGATGTGTTTTTCGCCGAGCGCACCCCGTTGACGCTCGTGCGCGGCGAGCCGACGGTGGACCCGGCACCGAAGCTCATGAATGTGGTGGAGTCCGGGGCCCTGCTTGTCGACGGCGCACTCGTCGACCCGCCCTCACCCCGGTGGCGCGCGGCGCACGAGGCCATCTCGCAGGAGCGGGTGGATACGGACCAGCTGCGCGAACTCGAGGTGGGGCTGGTGGTCTACCCGGACGGGCGCGTGCTGGACACGGGCGCGCCCGCGAGCGGCCTGCCGCCGGTGGGGCTAGTACTTTTCGCGGGGTACTTGGCCGCGCTGGGCTACGCGCTCGTTGCGTTAAGACGCTCGCGGAGCTCGTCGGCGAAAGTCCCAGGCTCACGCACGGAAACGGCGTAGTCACCGTCTAGGGTGTTGATGCGTACTGTCGGGCCGCCGACGGAGTAGCACTCAGCGCCGTCGACCTCGCGAGGACCACTTAAGTGTGGTGGGGAGAAGAGCCAGGCCCACACGCTCGGCTGCGGCCCTACCTCGTCAACACTGGTGATGCGGCGAAGCGGAATTGCGGTTTCGCGCCCTGCGAGGCGTACGTGCAGCGCTGTGTCATCTACCCGCACGTGCAGGGTGATGCGAGCGTAGAAGAAAGCGTACCCGGCGAAGAGTGCCAGCAGAATCCAGCTGAACGGATCGGGGCGAAATCCACCTACGAGAGGCACCACCAGCACCGTTGCCACAATCAGGACGGCTAAGGGGACGCCGTTTACCCTGCGGTTACTTTCGAGCTTTGCCATACCACAAGAGTAACAACACTCACTCCTATTTTTATTCACAAAATCGCCGTTACCACTAAACCGCCCCTACCTGCACATTCACCCATTTTAGTTGGCCGTTGCCAATTAATGCTTGACCCCAATCATTGCCATCCTTGCACTATCGAGGTCCGACCATTAAAGTTAACTTCAGATGAACACAGGGTTACATGCCCGGTAGTCCGGGGGAACTACTCAAAGACTTCACAAAGGAGAGCACCATGAAGGACATCAACAACATCGACTTTTCCATTATCCGCGAGCGCGCACTCCGCAACATCCGCGAGGACCTCATCGCCGAGTGGTCGCACGAGTTCCCTGCCGATGAGATCGGCGAGGCCTTCGACTACGTGCTGAAGCTCCACCGCGATGGCGCAACGCTGGACCACTTCATCCCGGTCCTGGTTGAGGCAGAGATGAGCGCCCGCCTGCGCTCCGGCAACCTGTGGCCGGCCACCGCAGCCTAAGTTGTTATCAAACCGCGGCCCCTTCTCCCAGCGAGAAGCGGCCGCGTTTTTGTTATGCTTGTGCGCATCATGCTGTCGGTAGCGGGAACACCCGGGACCCGCGGCGTGCGTCTTAGCGAACACTGACCCGTGTCAGCCCGGGCAATGGCTGGCGACTCTGATCAGGCCCTTCGCCGACGGGCTACCCCCTAACAGAGCACCCGGCCTGCATCGAGTACACGCGCACTCCCGTGCAAGGGAACGCACACATAATTGAGTATCACCGAAGTGTTGGAAGGCGCGCCCGCCCCTGGGCCCCGTGAGGGTTGGGATACGGGGACGCATACCTTTTACCCGGAGGAAAGGGGCCACCATGTTGCTTGCAGAAGCACTCGCACAACGCGCCGAGGCGCAGCACCGCTTGGACGAGCTGCGCTCCCGCCTGATTGACCAGGCGCGTGTGCAGGAGGGAGACGAGCCCGCCGAGGATCCGGCCGAGCTGCTCAAGGAGGCAGCGCACGTGCTGGAGCAGATTGAGGTCCTGGTGCGCCGCATCAACCACACCAACTCGGTCACGCCTTTTGAGGGCGACGCCACGCTGACCGACGCGATTGCGCGCCGAGACGCGCTGGTGCGCGCGGGCCGCTTCTACTCCGCAGTCGCAGACTCCGCCACCGAGCGCATGGACCGCTACTCGCGATCCGAGGTGCGCTACGTCGCCACCGTGGATGCGGCCGCGCTGCGCAAGATGGCGGATGCCGCCTCCAAGGAGTACCGCCAGCTGGACACGAAGATCCAGCAGCTGAACTGGTCGACCGAGCTGCGTTAGCGCCCCACCACATCATCCAGTACCGCGGCGAACTTCGCCCCGGTCGCCTCCCACGAGTACTCGCCCGCGCGCGCCTTGGCGGCGGTGCCGAGGCGGTGGCGTAGGGTGGCGTCGGCAAGCAAGCGCTCTACTGCCTGGCTGAACTGCGCCTTCGTGTCCACGAGCACGCCGGTTCCCCCGTCGATGATGGAGTCGTTCACGCCACCGGCGCTGCGGTAGCCGACAGTCGGCACGCCGTGCGCCGCCGCCTCCACGACCGCGATGCCCCACCCCTCCTTCGCGCTGGGCATGAGGTGGAGTGCGGCACGTGAGAGCAGGGCGTGCTTGTAGGCGTCGTTGACGTGCCCGTGGAAACGGATCTCGGGCCGGCCCGCCGCGTATTCGCGCAAGCGATCCTCCCACCAGCCGGAACCGATGATGTCCAGCACCACATCGTCGCGCCCAGCGATCGCGTCAATGGCGTGCTCGATGCGTTTGTGCGGTACCAGCCGCGACAAGGTGACCACGTGTACCTTGCCGTCGTCGGGCACCACGGGCAGCTCGTCCGGGATCGGATCCACGCCGTTTTCCACGATCGCAATGTCACCCTCGCGCACGCCGAGCGCAACCAGATCGCTTCTCGACGCCTCCCCCACCGTCACGTACCGCGCACCCCGATACACCCGCGGCGCCACCTTGGACTCCAAAAACCAACCCAGCCGCCCGATGACGGGGCCCGCCACCGGCCACTGGTCCTTGTGGCAGTGGTGCGTAAGCAGCACGACCGGGCGGCGCGTGAACATGCGCGCGAAGAAGGGAATCCCGTTTTGCGTATCCACGATCACGTCCGGCCGGTTGCGCCAGATGGACAGCGGCGCAAGCACGTACACGCCGTATTTGCCGCCGGCGCGCTCGAAGCGAATGCCGCCACGAGTGCTGCGCCGTGGCGCATCCGTGTGACTCGAGGTGCGGAAAATGACCTCGTGGCCCTGCACCGCGAGGTACTCGCCGACGCGTTCCAGGTAGCGTTCGCTTCCGCCGCCCTGTGGGTGGGTGGAGTCGCGCCAGCACATCAGCAGTATCTTCATTGCTATGTACCGTACCCGCCGGCTTGCCACGTTGACACGTTCGCTGCGCCTTCTGCGCTCGTTTGCCTACGAGCAGTTCCGCCCCGCCGTGTTCTACTCCGGCTTGGCGCGCGACACCCGCTCGCTTCTCGACGCCCTGTGGCAAGACACCACGTCCTCCAGCCCTTCCGGCCTCACCGGCCGTGCTGTGTTAGACGTCGGCGGCGGGCCTGGCTACTTCGCCGACGCCTTCGCCGACACCTTCTACGTCGGCATGGAGCCAGACGTCTCCGAACTGTCTGCCGCGGGGCTTTCCGGCTTCGGCGCGGTGCGCGGGGACGGGGCGCACCTGCCCTTTGCCGACGACACCTTCGATCTCGTGTACTCCTCCAACGTCGCCGAACACATCCCCGATTGGCGCGCCATGGGCGAGGAGATGCTGCGCGTGGTGAAACCCGGCGGGCTGGTCGTGCTGTCCTATACCGTGTGGCTGGGCCCCTTCGGCGGCCACGAGACCGGGCTGTGGGAGCACTACATCGGCGGCGAATTCGCCCGCCGCCGCTACGAGCGGAAACACGGGAAGCCGCCCAAGAACGTGTGGGGGACCTCCCTGTTCGCGGTTTCCGCCCGCGAGGGGCTTACGTGGGCGGAGTCGACCGGCCGGCTGCTCACCGCCTTTCCGCGTTACCACCCACATTGGGCCTGGTGGCTCACGCGCGTGCCTGTGCTACGCGAGTTTGCGGTATCGAACCTGGTGCTTGTGCTGCGCGGGTAGGCTCGCCAGATTCCATTGCGCTCACCGGGGACTTGATGGATACTTACCTCGATGCGGCCGACAGTAGCGGCCTGTATCGATCATCCCTCCTGAAAGAGCCTTGAAAGAGAAGGACAGCAATGCAACTCCCATCCCAACTTCAAGCCGCAATGAAGCATATCCCTTTCAGCCCGCAAACTGTGGGAGCGCTGCTGGCAGGCGTGATTGCCCTGGTTTCCCTCGTGACAGCTATCGCAGTTGGGGAATCTTCCTCGAAAGCACCAGCCGTCGAGCCCCGCGGCGAGAAGTCTGCGATCCAGGTCGTCACGGCGGATGGGAAGACAGCAGGTGTATGCGCACTCGGAGGCTTGCGCCAGGAAAAAGTGCACTACACCGACAAGAACTCCGTCTACTACTGGGAGCTCAAGCCCGGCGAAGAACGCATTGACGCGTCATGCCCTAGTGTTGGTGCCCTTTCCTCCGGTAAGGCGCGGTTGGAAGGCCACGCGGTAGTCAAAAGCTTCGACGCCCCGCAAGTTGTCACAATCACTGTGCAATAGCGTCGAGCAGTACAGACGTACAAGGAGCACCGCGAAACGGCAGGCCGTCTTCACTTCCGAACTTGTGGGATCTGCCGGCACGACGCGGCGATACACCACGATCGCGTGTGTTTCTTAGCAGTCGACTCTTGAGGCCGCACACACCGTCTACCAGTGCGATGTTTGATCCTAGGGTAACTTGCGTTGAACCTTTCCATGGGTAGAATGGCGGTAGAGAAAGTGAGGACAAGGTCCCTCGCTATGAGTGAGGAAAGGTCTACAGGACAATTTGCGCCGGTAGGCCTTTCCTTTTCTCTACTGGGGGCGGGCCGAGTAAGTTTTCTTGACGGTGCTCGTGCCCGTGAGCCACTGCTCGAGAACTGGGTCTATGCTCCCAACCAGCGAAAAAGCGTCACCAATCACATCGAGCACGTCAACATTGAGCAAACTATCCATGTGCGACACTCGATTACGCAGCAGATGAAGGTGGGCCACTCTCCAGTATGTCGTGCGCCCGTCAGGATCTACTACATACGGAAACGCCGTTTCTAGTGCTTCTTCCCACATCCGGACACGATTCCTGTTCTCTCTCTTCTCCGGATCAGCATCAGGGCCATGGTTGGGGAGGATGTCTTTCCACATCCCAAACATGGTGTTCGCCAAAGCATCATCATGCGTAATCTCAGCTCCATAGCGAGGATGATCTATTGAACGATTGCTCGCAGTCTTCTCCGCTCGTTTCAACGCGTCTCGTCGCTTGCCTTGAGTAAGGCTTCGCAGCGGGGAAGCCGGAGCGGCGAGAAGCCAACTAGGATTTCCGGTTTCCCGACGGTTCCACTCCTGCAACTTCTCGTTCATCGCGTTGCGAACAAATACCTCAGTAATGCCCAGTGTTTCTTGAACCGATGCCCCCAACTCGACGCTCCACCGATACAGCGCAAGAGCCCTTTTCTTATTGCCGTCTGCAGCAGAAAGATATGGGGCCATCCGAGCTGCCCCTAGGTGTACTGACCGGGTACGTTGGTCAAGCGTGAGAAGGGCGGCTGGTTCCCGCAAGCGGTGTGGGGCCGGTGGTGGTTGTAGTAGTGCAGCCAGCCGTCGAGTTCTCCGCGGCGTTCGGTCTCGCTGGTGTAGCAGCGGGCGTAGGCCCAGCCGTCGGCCAGGGTGCGGTGGAAGCGTTCGATCTTCCCGTTGGTCTGCGGCCGATAGGGCCTGGTGCGCTTGTGCCGGATGCCGAGCTCGTGGCAGGTGTCTCGCCACAGGTGTGAGCGGTACGCGCCGCCGTTGTCGGACAGGACCCGCTCAACGGTCACCCCACGTGCGTTGAACCACTCGACGGCCCGAACGAGGACCGCGGTGGCGGTGAGGGCGGTTTCGTCGTCGTGGATCTCGGCGTAGGCGACGCGGGAATGGTCGTCGATGACGGTGTGGACGTAGGCCTTGCCCATCAACGGGTCGCTGTACTTGTTCTTGGGCTTGCCCGGGGTGGCGGCGCGGTTCTTCTCGCCCTGCTGGCGGCCGACGTAGCGCCAGCCGCCGCCGTCGGGGATGTTGCCGAGCTTCTTCACGTCGACGTGCAGCATCGCCCCGGGGTGGTCGTGCTCGTAGCGGCGGACCGGCTCCCCGGTTGCCCGGTCGACATGCGAAAGCCGGTTCAGGTGCGCGTCGACGAGGATCCGGTGAACCGTCGACGGAGCGATCCCCAGCCGGCAAGCGAGCTGCACGGGTCCTTCTCGAAGATGGAGACGGATGCAGCGCTTCGTCGTCTTCGCGTTGGTCTTGTTCGGCGAGTGATGCGGCCGTGACGAGCGGTCCTGCATCGACTGGCCGGCGCGATAGCGGTCGGCCCAGCGCTTCACAGTGGGCCAGGAAACCTGGAACCGGGCGGCGACCTCGCTGATCGGCCAGCCCTGGTCGACCACGAGCTGGCCGACGATCAAGCGGTGGCGCGGGGTCAGTGCTGCGTTGGCGTGGAGCAAGAGCGTCCCCTTGGAATAGACGGAGGGGGCCGATAGCTCGACCCCCTCACGGTTGTTAGCGTGGATTCCTCTGTGGACCGCTGGCCCTAGGCCAGGCCCTTTGCCAGCTCGATGGCGGTGAAGTGATGTACGGCGCTGGGCTGCTCGAGCTCGTCGAGCACCGCTAGGGCCAGGTCCGCAGGGGTGATCCGCGACGTGCCATCGTGGTTGATGAGGAGCGTGTCACCGCCACGGCGATAGGCGCCGGTTCCCTGTCCGGGCTCGAAGACTGCCGACGGACTCAGGTAGATCCAGTTCTGGTTCGGATGTTCGGTACACACGTTGAACTGGTCGAGGCTGGCCGACGCGACGGCACGCCACTGGGTCGGCACGAAGGCGGGGTCGTCCAGGACGAGCAACTCTCGATCGTGAGGTGAGCGCAAGGGCGCTGCTCCTCCCACGACCAAGACCCGGACCCCCGCGACGGCGGCGTGGTCGAGGACACGGCTGGTCAGCGGAGCCACACGGCTTTCGTCGCCGGGGGCCATGCGCACGGCGAGCACGACGGCGTCTGCGTCGTTCAGGACGGGCTGCAGGGGTGCCTCGAGGTCTGTCAGATCGAGACGAGTGACGGTGGTATGCGGGTCGTTGATCTCCTGTGGGTTCCGCGATACGGCAGTGACGTGATGGCCGCGGCGTGTGGCCTCCTGCGCGATCGCTGCGCCGGCCATGCCGGTGGCTCCGAGAACCGTGATGTTCATGAATTGTCCTTTCGACGATGGGTGGGTGCGGGGAGCTGGCCACAGACCATGGCGGCCAGGGCGATCGCGAAGCCGAGGTACTGCTCGGCTCCGAGGTGTTCGTGCGCGATCAGGACGCCGAGCAGGGCGGCGACCAACGGCGAGAGAAGTCCCAGGAGGGCTGTGGACGTGACGGGCAGGCGTCGGATGCCGGTGAACCAGAGGCTGTAAGAGACCAGTGCCCCGACCAGGCCGAGCCAGGCGTACCCAAGCCAGCCACGACCGGAAATCACTGCCGGTGGCCCCTCCACCAGCAGCGCCGGGATCGCCAGCAGAAGGCCGGCGGCCGTCAGCTGCCAACCGGCCAATGCGATGGGCGAGACACCTTGGGGGAGCTTCCACTTCTTGGTCAGGACCACGCCCGTGGCCATGGCCCCTGTGCCACCGAGTCCTGCAGCCACACCCACCGGGTCCAGGGCGGCGCTCGGCCCAAGGACCACGAGAGCCACCCCCACGACCCCCACGACACCCCATCCCAGGCGCCAGCCGGAGAGTTGCTCGTGGAGGACAGCCACGGCCAGCAGGGCAACGATGATGGGCTGCACCGCACCCAGCGTGGCCGCGACCCCGCCCGGAAGACGCTGCGCCGACAAGAACAGCAGGGGGAAGAACGCGGCCATGTTCAGACCGCCCAACACGAAGCTCTTCCACCACCACGAGCCGCGCGGCAGCTGCCTCGACAGGCCCACCGCGATGATCCCTGCCGGCAGCGTCCTCATGAACGCGGCGAACAAGGGGTGTCCGGCTGGGAGGAGGTGGGTGGTCACGATGTACGTTGTCCCCCACGTAGCGGGGGCCAGCGCCGTCAAACAGGTCCACAGCAACGAACCGCGGCGCCCATGAGAAAAAGTGCTCATGCATCCATCATCAGTCGCTCACCAGTAGTGAGTCCAACACATTGTTCTCACCCAAACAATGATCTGCTATCATGATTGGGTGGAACTCCAACAGCTCAGGTATGTCGTGGCGATCGCCGAGGAACGCAACTTCACGCGAGCAGCAGAACGCTGCTTCGTCGTGCAGTCAGCCCTGAGCCACCAGATCAAGGCCCTCGAACAGGAACTCGGCACGGCACTGTTCGTGCGCTCATCCCGCCGGGTCGATCTGACACCCGCCGGCGAAGCCTTCCTCACGGAAGCACGGAGCAGCCTCGCAGCCGCTGACCGCGCCGCGGCGGTCGCCGCCGAGGCCGTGGGCCAGGTCCGCGGAAGCTTGTCGGTAGGTGTGATCCCGACGGTCACTGCCGTCAGCGTGCCCGACATCATCGCAGCCTTCCACGCCAGCCATCCCCACGTGGATCTCACCGTGCGGAGCGGGGGAAGCAATGAGTTCATGCGCGATCTCAGCAGCGGGAGACTCGACGTAGCATTCCTCGGCGTGGACGCCGACGTCGCCCCAGCATCCGGACTCACCGCGCACGAGATCGCCCGAGGGCGTCTCGTCGCTGTCGTGGCGTCACAACACCGGCTAGCGCACACGGGCACCCTGGCCCTGGCTGACTTGGTCGACGAGACGTTCATCGACTTCCCGGCCGGGTCACCAGGCAGACTCCAAGGCGATCGGGCATTCGCTGCCGCAGGCCTTCAGCGCCGCGTGGGCTTCGAGGCGATGTCGACCGAGTTCATGCTCGCCCTCGTCGAACGTGGGTTGGGCGTCTGCCTGCTGCCCGTCGAATGTGTGCCGGCTAACCCAGCGCTGCGAGCAGTTCCCGTGGCCGATGGCCCCTGCCGGGCCGAGTACGTCGCATGGGGCTCTTTCAATCCGAGCCCCGCGTCTCGGGCGTTCATCGAACAGGTCAAGGAATCAATCGCCCTGCACATGGTCGGCTGATGCCGGTCCCATCGATCAACGTCTCCGGTCCGTACACCTAGGGCACCAACTACCGTATCCCTCGCGGCTGATTTCATAGCTTGAATACTGCCACAGTAACCATGTAGAACAGCCCATCCGCGGAAATCACCAACAAGAAGAAAGTCCCCGCCCTCCTGCGAGAGCACGGGATACAGCACAGAACGGGGCTCACAACGCTCGCCGCGAAATTCGCATGACAAAAGGCCCGCCACGTGGCGGGCCTTTCGCGTCAGCAGACTAGCTGCGTGCTGCCTTCACGCGCTCGGAGAGCTGGTCGAGCTGGTCGAACAGTTCCTGCGGTACGCGGGAGCCGAGGCCCTCGAGGTACTCGCGGGCGTCTTCCACATCGTGTGCCCACAGCTCCGGATCCGGGTAGAGGGCTTCCTTGACGTCCTCGACCGGGGTATCCAGGCCGGTCAGGTCCAGGTCCTCGACCTTGGCGGTGTTGCCAACCGGGGTCTGGTCTGCGTCGACCTTGCCCTCGATGCGGTCCACGATCCACTTCAGCACGCGGGAGTTGTCGCCGAAGCCCGGCCACAGGAAGCGGCCGTCGTCCCCGCGGCGGAACCAGTTGACCAGGAAGATCGACGGCAGGCGGTCGCCGCCGCGCTCGCCCATGTCCAGCCAGTTCTGGAAGTAGTCGCCGACGTTGTAGCCGATGAACGGCAGCATCGCCATCGGGTCGTGGCGCAGGGAGCCGACCTTCGCCTCAGCGGACGCTGCGGTCTGGCCGGAGGCGAGCATCGCACCGATCAGGGTGCCGTGCTCCCAGCTCAGGGCCTGGGTGACCAGCGGGACGGTGTCCGGGCGGCGGCCGCCGAACAGGATCGCGTCCAGCTTCACGCCCTTCCAATCGTCGAACTCGGGTGCCGCGGTCGGGCACTGCTCGATCGGCACGCAGTAGCGGGAGTTCGGGTGCGCGGCCTTCTCGCTGGACGCCGGGGTCCAGTCGTTGCCGCGCCAGTCGATGAGGTGGGCCGGCGGCTCGTCGTCCATGTCCTCCCACCACACGTCGCCGTCGTCGGTCAGCGCGACGTTGGTGAACAGGGTGTTGCCCGGCTCCATGGAGCGCATAGCGATCGGGTTGGACTTGTAGTTCGTGCCCGGGGCGACGCCGAAGAAGCCGTTCTCCGGGTTGACGGCGTACAGGCCGTCCTCCTTGAGGTGCAGCCACGCGATGTCGTCGCCGACGACCTCCGCAGTCCAGCCCTCCAGCGACGGGGTGAGCATCGCCAGGTTGGTCTTGCCGCACGCGGACGGGAACGCACCCGCGATGTAGTAGCTCTTACCCTCCGGGCTGTTCAGCTTGAGGATGAGCATGTGCTCGGCCATCCAGCCCTCTTCGCGCGCCATCACAGAGGCGATGCGCAGGGCGTAGCACTTCTTGGCCAGGATGGCGTTGCCGCCGTAGCCGGAGCCGTAGGACCAGATCTCCTTGGTCTCGGGGAACTGGGAGATGTACTTGGTGTCGTTGCACGGCCAGGCGACGTCCTCTTCGCCCTCGGCCAGCGGCGCGCCGACGGAGTGCAGGCAGTGGACGAACTTGTCGCCCTCAATCTTGTCCAGGGCCTGCTGGCCCATGCGGGTCATCACGCGCATGGACATCACCACGTACGCCGAGTCGGTCAGCTGGACGCCCAGCTTCGGGTCCGGGTCGCTGATCGGGCCCATGCAGAAGGGCACGACGTACATGGTGCGGCCCTTCATGGAACCGGAGAAGTGCTCCGTCATCTCTTCCTTGAGCGCGGACGGCTTCATCCAGTTGTTGGTGGGGCCAGCACCCTCTTCCTCCTCCGTGGAGATGAAGGTGCGGGACTCCACGCGGGCAACGTCAGACGGGTTAGAGCGGGCCAGGAAGGAGTTCGGGCGCTTCTCCTCGTTGAGCTTGATCAGGGTGCCCTTCTCCACCAGCTCGGCGGCCAGGCGGTCCCATTCTTCTTGGGAGCCGTCAGCGAAGACCACCTTGTCGGGCTGGAAGAGTTCTACCGCCTCGTTCACCCAAGCAATAAGTTCTTCGTTGTCAGTAGGAGCAGGGCCTTCCAAGCGCTGTACTGCAGTGGTCATGTGCTCTCCTTCATAGTTTTCGTCCGCGTATGTCCCCGCACATATCCTCGGGATTTCCAGAGTATCTGAATTGCGCGCGCCCCGAGCTGCCTTAACATCTTCCCAGCTAGAACGGGGCAACCTTGCGTGATGCACACCATAAAAAGTCGTGCGTTTTCGGTTGTTACACCGCCCCATTTAGGGGTACATAGGTATGCTCAAACCCTGGAAAATTTATGCCCGGTACTGGGAAAACACGGGGTATCCACGGGGTCAAACGGACACCCCTTTCCGGGCCGACCGTGCGCCACCCCCGAAGGTGGGGATACGCGGGCGTCATTAAGCTTCTCCCAAACTTGCATCCCCGCACGTCATGTGGACAATAATGACAATGAATACTCCTGATTTTTCTCAAACTCCCCGCGAGGGGACTGGCGAGCTGCCCGCCGGCCGCCCGCTGCAAACCGATTTTGGCACCGGCCTCGACTACCCGCGGCTTGGCTCGGTGACCTTTCGCCGCGGCACGCTCACCGACAACCAAGAGGCGCTATTCAACGAGCACTGGCCGCGCTTGGGCAAGGTGCTGACCAACGAGACCGACGAGCATATCGACGTCGACATGTGGTTCGGCCGCAGCGGGCACCCCACCATCGTGGAGATTGGCTCGGGTACCGGCACCTCCACCGCAGCGATGGCACCGCTGGAGGCGAACACCAACGTCATCGCCGTGGAGCTGTACAAGCCAGGGCTGGCCAAGCTGCTCGGCAGCGTTGTGCGCGGCGGGATCGACAACGTGCGCATGGTTCGCGGCGACGGCGTGGAGGTGCTGGCCCGCATGTTCGGCGAGGAATCGCTCGACGGCGTGCGCATCTTCTTCCCCGACCCCTGGCCCAAGGCCCGCCATCACAAGCGCCGCATCATCCAATCCGGCACGCTTAACCTCATCGCCACCCGCCTCAAGCCGGGCGGGGTGCTGCACGTGGCTACCGACCACGCCGACTACGCCGAGTGGATCGACGAGCTGGTCGATGTCGAGCCCATGCTGGAGTACAAGGGTTGGCCGTGGGCGGATGCCCCGCTCCTGACCGATCGCCAGGTCATTACTAAGTTTGAGGGCAAAGGCCTCAACAAGGATCACGTCATCCGCGAGTACCTCTGGGAGAAGAAGTAGGGCATGGTTTTGCAGGACAAGTCGCACCCGTACACCCCCGGCGCACCCGCCGGGCCCCAGTCCTACCTCCTCGTGTGGGATGCCCCCAACCTGGACATGGGGCTTGGTGCCATCTTGGGTAGCCGCCCCACCGCCGCCTACCGGCCCCGCTTCGACGCTATTGGTCGCTGGCTGATCGAGCTGGCGCAGGAGCGTTCCGCCGCCGTCGGCTCCCACGTCGAGCCGGAGGCGACCGTCTTTACCAACGTCTCCCCCGCCAGCGCCGATGCCGTGCGCCCCTGGGTCGAGGCGCTGCGCAACGTCGGCTTCGCCGTCTTTGCCAAGCCGAAGGCGGACGAGGAGTCCGACGTCGACCAGGACATGCTCGACCACATTCAGCGCCGCCAGGACGAGGGCGTGCTGCGCGGCGTGGTGGTGGCCTCGGCAGACGGGCAGAACTTCCAGGAGCCGATCGAGGCACTTGTCGACGCCGGCATCCCGGTCACAGTGCTCGGCTTCCACGAGCACGCCGCCTGGGCCGTGCAGTCCGAGACGATCGATTTCGTGGACCTCGAGGACATCCCGGGCGTGTTCCGCGAGCCGCTGCCGCGCATCAACCTGGACCAACTGCCCGAGGGCGGTGCCTGGATGCAGCCCTTCCGGCCGCTGTCCGCGCTGCTGCACAACAAGGACTAGGGAGCCAACACAGTGTTTTATAAGTGGGGCCACGCCGCATACCGCTACCGCCGGATCATCCCGCTGGTGGTCATTGCAATCATCCTGGTCATGCAGGTGCTCTTCGGTGCAAAGCTGGGCGAGCGCCTCTCGCAGGAGGGCTGGGAGGATCCCGGCGCAGACTCCACGGCCGCGGCCGCAATCGAGCAGGACACCTTCGGCCGCGACAACGCGGGCGACGTCATCGTGCTGGTCACCGCGCCGAACGGGGTGCAGGACGAGGAAGTGATGCGCGCCGCGAACGAGCAGATCGGCGCGCTGCAGGAGAAGTACCCTGCGCAGATCGACCACGTGACCAGTTACTTTGCCAAGCCGAATCAGCAGCAGATCAGCGAGGACGGCACCCAGGCCTTTGCCGCCATCGGGCTCAAAGGCGACGGCGAACAAACACTGAAGGACTTCCGCACGATCGAACCGGACCTGCGCGCCATGGAGCTGCCAGGCAACGCGAAGGTGCAGATCGCGGGCGCGACCGCCGTCGCCGATGCGCTTGACGACGGCATGGCGGACGACATCGCCCGCGCCGAAAAAGTCGGCCTCATCTTCGTTGCCCTCATCCTGCTGTTCGTCTTCGGCGGCGTGATCGCCGCGGCGATGCCGCTGATCGTGGGCATCCTGTCCATCCTGGGCTCCCTGTCACTGCTGTCGATCTTGGCGCAGTTCCAGCAGGTCAACATCTTCTCCCAGTCCGTGATCACGCTTTTGGGCCTGGGTCTGGCCATCGACTACGGCCTGTTTATGGTGTCCCGCTTCCGCGAGGAGCTCGATCGCGGCTTGGACACGCGCGAGGCCGTCGCCGTGACCACCACGACGGCGGGCAAGACGGTGTTCTTCTCCGCGCTCATGGTGGGCGTGGCCCTGTCCGGCCTGCTCATGTTCCCGCAGGCATTTTTGAAGTCGGTGGCCTACGGCGCGATCAGCGCGGTCGTGCTCGCCGCCGTCATCTCGGTCGCGGTGCTGCCCGCCCTGTTCGGCATGCTTGGCCCCCGCATCGACATGTGGTCGGTGCGCCGCACCAGCCGCAAGGCCCGCCGGCTCGAGGACACCGTGTGGTACCGCATCCCCGCCTGGGCGATGCGCAACGCGAAGAAGATGGTCGTGGGTGTCACCGCCCTGCTCATCCTGATCACCGTCCCCGCCACCGGCATCACCTTCGGCGGCATCAACGAGTCCTACCTGCCACCCACGCAGGAGACCCGCCAGGCCCAGGACGAGTTCAACGAGGCCTTCCCTGCCTTCCGCACCGACCCCGTCAAGCTCGTGGTCACGGGGGCGTCGAATGAGCAGCTTGTCGACGTCGTCATGCAGGCCCGCAACGTCGAAGGTCTTGCCAGCCCGCTTAAGCCTTCGCACCCGACGCAGGACGGGACGACGATCCTGTCCGCCCCGCTCGCGGACCGCAACGGCGGCCAGGAAGTCGTCGACGCCCTGCGTGCCATCGAGACCCCGGAGGGGGTGACCACCTACGTCTCCGGCACCCCAGCCATGGAGGTCGAGTCCATCGAGGCGCTGCTTGAGCGGCTGCCGTGGATGGCGCTCTACATGGTCATTGCGACCTTCTTGCTCATGGCGCTGCTTTTCGGCTCACTCATCCTGCCCGCGAAGGCCGTGATCATGAACGTCCTGGGTATCGGCGCAACGCTGGGCTTCCTCACTGCCGTCTTCGTGGACGGTGTTGGTTCCGGCCTGCTCAACTTCACCGCCGGCCCGCTGATGAGCCCGGTGCTCGTGCTTATCGTGGCGATCCTCTACGGCCTGTCCACGGACTACGAGGTCTTTTTGGTCTCGCGCATGGTTGAGGCGCGTCACAACGGGGCGTCGACAGACGAGGCGATCAAGGACGGCACCGCGCACACCGGCGGGATCATCACCGCCGCTGCCGCCATCATGATCGTGGTCGCGGCCGCGTTCGCGATGAGCGACATCGTGATGATGAAGTACATCGCCTTCGGCATGATCTTCTCGCTGGCTCTCGACGCCACGATCATCCGCCTCCTGCTCGTCCCCGCTGTCATGCATCTGCTGCGCGAAGACAACTGGTGGGCACCCCGCTGGGTCAGGCGCGCCTACGAGTCGCTCGGCGAGGGGCGTGGCACTCAACCTGCGCCGGTTGCGAGTACCCGCGAAGACGAGATGGCGGTCGGGGACGCGGTCGTCGATACGCAGCCGGCCCGCTCGGGCGTCACCGTTGCCGAGAACCGCGACCTGGTGCCCTTCGACGAGCTCATGCGCCAACTGGAGGAGCGGCGCGCGCTCGAGTACATGAGGAAGCGCGAGCTTGAGCAGTAACACCGCCCGGTGGCTGCGCTGGCTCGCACCCGTCGCGCTGCTCGCGACGCTGGCCGTCGCGTTTCGCAACGAGCTCGGCTTCCTCAGCGAGGCGTTCGCGGCCTTGCGCCGCGCCGTTGCCACCGCGCCCGGCCCGCTCGTCGGCGCAGTCATCGGCGCGTTCGGCGCGATTTTCGCCATGGCAGCGGTGATGAAAATCCTGCTCAACGTGGACGCCCCGCGCACCGACATGCGGCGCACCCTCGCGCTCACGCTCGGCTCCAACGCGTGGTCAACCTCCGTGCCCGGCGGTCCCGCGCTCTCGGCGTGGCTGACCTACCGCGTCCAGCGCAGCTGGGGCGCGTCGACCGGCCTGTGCGGCTGGTTCTTCGTCATATCCGGCGCGCTATCCACGGTGTGGATGGTGCTGATCGGCCTCGTCGCTGTCGTCTTCCTCGGTGCTTCGCTCTCCGTCACGACGCTGTTGAGCACGCTTACGCTCACCCTCGCGGTCGTCGCCGGAATGTTCTGGGCCACGCGCAACCCCGACATTCTTACGCGCTGGGCGCGCTACCTGCCGGCGGGCGTGCGCGACCGGGTGACAAACGTGATCCAGCAGGTCTCGCAGATCCGCATGAGCACAGGTCAGTTTGTCGCCGCGGCCTCCTTCTCCCTCTGCAACCGACTTCTCGACCTCGTCGTGCTCTTCTTCTGCGTGTGGGCAGTCCTCGGCACGCCGCCGGGCATGCAGCCGGGGCTCAACGAGGCCTCGCTCATGGGGGTCACGCTCGCGTTCATCATGACCAAGCTCGCCGGCGCCGCCCAGGTCACCCCGGGAGGGGTGGGCACTGTGGAGGCCGCCGCTGCCGCCTCGCTTGTCGCTGCGGGCATGACGCTTATCGACGCCACCGCCGCCACCCTCATCTACCGCATCATCTCCTTCGTCCTGATCACCGCTATCGGCTGGGTCGTCCACGTGATCTGCTACGCCGGTCGTGGCTACATGCTCGGAGCGCCGCGCGACTAGGCGCGCTCCCGCCCCCGCCGCGCGAAGTCCAGACGATGGGTCTATCGTGCGACACATGAGCGTATCTGATGGTCTCGCAAGGTTCCTCGCTGGCGTGCGCAGCGTCGACGGAGAACGAGTCACTCCAGTGGGCTGGCATGCGCACAGCCAGGGCGTGGAGACCCTGCTGGCGAGCTTCCGGCAGGTCCCCGCGGGCGAGCGCGTCCGCCTGGCCAAGCGCACGTCGAATTTGTTTCGCAAGCGCGTCGAGCCCGGCGCTGGCCTCGATGTCAGCGGCCTCGGCGGGGTCATCGCCATCGACCCGGTTGCTAAAACCGCGGATGTCCAGGGGATGTGCACGTACGAGCAGCTTGTCGACGCCACCCTGCCCTTCCACCTCGCACCCCTGGTCATCCCCCAGCTGAAGACCATCACACTCGGCGGCGCCGTCTCCGGCATGGGTGTGGAGTCCACCAGCTTCCGCAACGGCCTGCCACACGAGTCTGTCATCGAGATGGACGTGCTCACCGGCACCGGCGACATTGTGCGCTGCTCACGCGAGGAGAACGTGGACCTCTTCCGCGCCTTCCCCAACTCGTACGGCTCCCTCGGCTACGCGGTGCGCCTAAAGATCGAGCTGGAGTACGTCGCGCCGTACGTGGAGCTGCAGCACGCACGCTTCCACTCCCTGCGTGACTTCCAGGAAGCGCTCGGTGCCGTCTCCGCCTCCGGATCGTGGGACGGCCGCACGGTGCACGGGCTTGACGGCGTAGCCTTCTCCCCGGAAGAGCAGTACCTGGTGCTCGCCTTCCAGGCCGACGACGCCCCGGGCACCTCCGACTACACGCGCGACGCGATCTTTTACCGCTCCCTGCAGCACCCCGAGGGCATCACACACGACTTCCTCACGATCCGCGACTACATCTGGCGCTGGGACACCGACTGGTTCTGGTGCTCGCGCGCCTTTGGCACGCAGCGCCCGAAGGTGCGCCGGTTCTGGCCCCGCGAGCTGCGACGCAGCGCCTTCTACTGGAAGTTGGTCGGGCTGGACAAGAAGTACGATCTGGAATACCGCTTCCTCAAAAAGCCCAAGAACCTGCCGCGCACCGAGCGCGTCGTGCAAGACATCGAGGTCACCGACGCACACGTCGCCGAGTTCCTCGACTGGTTCTTCCAAGCCAGCGAGATCGAGCCCGTCTGGCTCTGCCCCATCAGGTTGCGCAGCGACTCGGCTGCGCTCTCACAGCTTGGTCTGCCTGAGCACGCCCCGTGGCCGCTCTACCCGCTCGAACCGGGCACAACCTGGGTCAACGTCGGGTTCTGGTCGGGTGTGCCCGCCGACCACGTCTCGCCCGCCCAGGAGCCGGGTGCCTTTAACAAGGTGATCGAGCGCAAAGTAAGCGAGCTGGGCGGCCACAAGTCGCTCTACTCCGAGGCCTTCTACGACCGACCCGAGTTCGAACGCCTCTACGGCGGCGACCTGCCAGAGCGGATGAAGGCCACGTACGACCCGGACCGACGTTTCCCGGGCCTGTTTGAAAAAACTGTCAACAACGCATAGCGCACAGGAGAAGAAAGCACATGAGCAAGTTCGTACCAATGACCGTGGCCGACATCGTGGATACCCTGTTCCCCACGTACAACCCGTTCCGCTGGGAAGCGTTCGACGGGTCCTCCACAGGGCCGGTGGGCGCGGAGCACACGGTGCGCGTGAACAGTCCGGAGGGGCTGTCCTACATCGCCACCGCACCTGGCGACGTCGGCCTGGCGCGCGCCTGGGTCACCGGCGGACTCGGGGTCGAGGGCGAGCACCTAGCACACCCGTACGCGGTGTTTGATAAGTTGCGCAACCTCTACGCCCACTACAAGCGCCCGAACCCAAAGGAACTCTGGCGCATCGTGCGCTCCTTGCGCGGCATGGGTGCGTTCCAGATTCAGCCCGTGCCGGAGGCGGAGCAGGCCTCCTGGTTTGAGCGCACCGTTCGCGAGGGCCTCGCGCCCCACTCCAAGGAGCGCGACGCAGAGGTCATCTCCTCCCACTACGACGTGGGCAACGACTTCTACGAGCTGTTCCTCGGCGAGTCCATGGCCTACACCTGCGCCTACTACCCCACCGAGGACGCCAGTCTGGATGAGGCCCAGGAAAACAAGTTCCGCCTCGTCTTTGAAAAGCTCCACCTCAAGCCGGGCGACCGCCACCTGGACATCGGCTGCGGCTGGGGCACGATGGTGCGCTACGCCGCCAAGCGCGGCGTGAAGTCACTCGGGGTCACCCTGTCCAAGGAACAGGCCGAATGGGCGCAGGCGAAGATCAAGGAGGAGGGGCTCGAGCACCTCGCAGAGGTGCGCCACCTGGACTACCGCGACGTCTCCGAGTCCGGCTTTGACGCGGTCTCCTCCATCGGGCTCATGGAACACATCGGGGTAAAGAACTACGCCTCCTACTTCGACTTCCTCTCCAGCAAGCTGCGCCCGGGCGGCGTGCTGGTCAACCACTGCATCACGTTCCCGGACAACCACAAGACGAACAAGGGCGATTTCATCGGCCGCTACATCTTCCCGGACGGCGAGCTCACCGGCTCCGGCACTATCGTGCGCAAGATGCAGGACCACGGGTTCGAGGTTGTCCACGAGGAGAACCTCCGCTTCGACTACATGCGCACGCTGCGCGATTGGTGCGAGAACCTGAAGGAACACTGGGACGAGGCGGTCGAGCTCGTCGGGCTGAACACGGCCAAGCTCTGGGGCATGTACATGGCGGGCTCCGAGTGGGGCTTCGAGCACGACATCGTGGAGCTGCACCAGGTGATGGGCATCAAGCTGGATAGCGAAGGCTCCCGCGCCGGCACGCCCGAGCGCCGCTGGTGGAACGACTCGGTATTCTAGGCGCGGTGTTTTCAGTACCGCGAGGCGCTAGCATGGCAGCATGAAGAAAACGATTTCTAAGCCCTACGCCATCGCCGCTGACTACGTCGCTATCGCGGTGTTTGCGCTGCTTGCGCGCGCTGCGCACCAGACCGAGGAGATGCCCTTCAACTTCACGGGCTGGCTGTCCACCCTATGGCCATTCGCGCTCGGCGTGACGCTGGGGTGGCTGATCGCCCGCGATAACAAGGGCGGCATCATCTGGCCGGTCACCGTCATCACGGGCCTGGTGATCTGGGGTATTCGGAACCAGTCCATCCCCCACTGGTCCTTCATCGTCGTGGCGACGACGATGTCTGCGCTGCTCATGCTTGGCTGGCGCGGCATTGCCAAGCTGGTGAGCAAGCGCAACTAGCACGCGCAGCTAGAAGCGGATACCGAAGTTGTACAGCGGGTCGCCGGTCTGAATTCCGTTGACGAACCAGACCAGCATGCTCATCAGGTCACCGACGATATCGAGGGTGGAAGACAACATTATTCGCGCTACCTTTCTTGCGTGATCAACGTACGCATAGCCTATCGGCTACGTAACAAAAGTGTTACAGCGGGCTGATCGTGTGCTTCTTCGGCAGGTCCTGCTCCTGCTTGGTGGCAAGCTGGCGCAGGGCGCGGCGCAACGCGATGCGTGTCTCGTTCGGCTCGATCATCTGGTCAATGTAACCGCGCTCCGCGGCGACGTACGGCGAGGTCATGTTCTCGTCGTAAAAGTCCATGAACATCTTCTTCATCGCCTCGCGCTGCGCGGGATCCTCGATGGCGGCGAGCTGCTTGCCCTGGATCATCACCACGGCAGCCGAGGAACCCATCACGGCGATCTGGGCGGTGGGCCAAGCCAGGTTGATGTCGCCGCACAGGTTCTTCGAACCCATCACCGCGTACGCGCCGCCGTAGGCCTTACGCACAATCAACGCTACCTTTGGCACGGTCGCCTCCACGCCGGCGAAAGCAAACTTCGCGCCGCGGTGGATCAGGCCCTCGCGCTCCTGCGCCACGCCGGGCAGGTAGCCGGGAGTGTCCACCACGTAGACGATGGGGATGTTGTAGGCATCGCAGGTACGGATGAAGCGCGCGCCCTTGTCGGCAGCATCGGCGTCGATGCAGCCGGCCTGGTACATGGGGTTGTTGGCCACAAAGCCGACGGCGCGGCCGTCGATGCGCCCGAAGGCACAGATGAGGTTCTCGGCGTAGTTGGCTTGGATTTCGACGAGGTCCTCGTCGTCGCCAAGCTGGACCAGCAGGTCCATCATGTCGTAGCCGGCGTTCGTGTCGTCCGGCATGAAGGTGTCCAGCTCGCTGTCGTCGAGTTCCTCGTCCTCCGGTGCTTCGACGAGCGGGGCCGGATCGAAGGCCGAGGTCGGCAGGTGAGAGAGCAGGTCGCGAACGTAGTCGAAGGCCTCCTCCTCGGAAGCCACCACTGCCTGGATGTTGCCGGACTGCTCCTGCACGCGCGCGCCACCGAGCTCGGCGGAGGTGATGTCCTCGCCGGTGACCTCGCGAATCACGTTCGGGCCGGTCACGTACATCTCGGACTCGCCGTCGACAGCGACCACGAAGTCGGTGGTCACCGGAGCATAGACCGCGCCACCGGCGGACTTGCCCAGCATGATCGAAATCTGCGGGCTGCGGCCGGACAGCGGCAGCTGGCGCCGCGCAATCTCGGAGTACATGGCCAGCGAGGTCACCGCGTCCTGGATGCGGGCACCGCCCGAGTCCTGGATACCGATGACGGGGCAGCCGATCTTGATGGCGAACTCCATCACCTCGACCACCTTGCGGCCGAAGGTCACGCCGACGGAACCGCCGTAGACGGTCTTGTCGTGGGCGTAGATCGCCACCGGGCGGTCGTCGATGCGCCCGTAGCCCGTGACCACGCCGTCGGAGTAGACGGCCTTGTCATCACCCGGCGTACGCGCGAGCGCGCCGATCTCGACGAAGGAGCCCTCGTCGAGTAGCGCATTGATGCGCTCGCGCGGCGTGGTGCGCCCAGCGTCGTCGCGGCGTTTCCGGGAGCGCTCCGAGCCGGGGTCCTGGGCTTTCTCCAGCCGGGCGCGCAGATCTGCAAGCTTATCGGCGGTTGTCATCCTCAATCCAATCATTCATGTGCTTGCCCACGATCCCCACCGCGGGCTCGTCCACTACGGCGAGGTGGTCGCCGGGCAAGTGCACGATCGTCAGATCCTTCACGATAGCGCCCCAGCCACCGTCCTCGTCAATGTGCGCATAGTTCGGCTCGAGCGCGATTGCACCGTCGTGCATCCGCTCCGCGCGGAACAGCAGCACCGGCACATTGACCTCGGCCCACTGGCCAAAGTCCAGGTGGTTGAGGATCTGGTTATCCACAAAGGAGGCGCGCTGGTGCTCAAGCACACCGGCGGCCAGGCCGTGCTCGGAAGCGTCGGTAGTGGCCAGGAACTGCGTGAGCATCTCCAGCAGCGCGTCCTCACCGGCGGTGTCGAGCAGCTCGTAGGGCACCTCGAAGTCCAGCCCGTAGGTCTCCTTGGCAAAGGCGGCGTAGCGCCCCCAGCGCGCCTTCGTCTCCTCCGGCGTATCCGGGATCGGCTCGCTCGGCTGCGTCGTATCCAGCAGCGCGATGAAGTCGATCTTGTCGTTGCCCAGCTGGTGCGCGACCTCGTAGGCCAGCGCGCCGCCGAAGGACCAGCCAGCGAGCACGACCTTGCGGCCCTTCGCCAACTGCTCGATATCCTCCACGTACGCCGCGGCGCGCTCCTTCAGCGAGCCTTCGCGACGCTCCACGCCATAGACCGGCACGTTGTCCTTCAGACGGCGGGCCAGCGGCGCGTACACGCTCGAGGACCCACCGGCCGGGTGGAACACGAACACGGGGTTGACCTCGTCCGAACCCTCGCGGAAGACGCGAATATTGCCCTCTACCTCGGTCTCGAGCCCCTCGCGCACGAGGTTCGCCAGCGGCTCGAGCGTCTCCGCCTCGAGAACCTGCGCAGCCGAAACCTCAATGCCGGAGCGCTCAGAAAGGTGCGCCGCAATCTTTTCCGCCTGGGCCTCGCTTATCGACGCCAACGGCGATGTCACACCAGCCGCAGCCTTCCCCGCGTACTTCGCCCACGTGCCGAACACGAGGCGCTCGGAGGCATCGCGCGGGGCGACGCCGACGCCCTGGCCGGGCTCGGCAGGCTCGGCTGCCGGTTCCGCAGCCTCAGGCGCAGCGTTTTCGCGGCCCGCGACGGCGTCTTCGACGATGCGGATGACGTCGGCGACGGAGGCGTCGCGAAGCGTCTGCACCTGCAGCGGCGGGATCTGGAAGTCGTTTTCCACGCGGTTCTTAATCCGCATGCCCATCAGCGAGTCCAGCCCCAGGTCGATCAGGGGCAGCTCGTCGGGCAGGTCGTCCGGGTCGTAGCCCATGGACTCGGAGACGATGCCGCGCAGGCGCTGCGCGACCGTCTCGCCGGAGGCCGGGTCCCAGCGCACAGCGTCTACCTCATCGGTGCTGGTCTCCGCGGGCACCGGCGCTTCCGGTGCAGGCTCAGGCGCGGCCACGCCGGCGAGGTGCCCGTCCCCGCCCAGGTCGAGCGTGGTGACGAAGCCCTCGGCGAGCAGGGTGTCCGCATCAAAGACCTCGACGCTGGCTCCGCCGAGGCTGCGCTTGACCACGGTGGTCACCTCGCCGTCGGCAGGCAGGTAGCCGTGCTCCTCGCTGGCCACAACGCGCGAGTTCGGCAGCACCTCTGCGGCCGCAGCCTCGATGAGCTGGTAGGGGCTAAAGACCTGGTCGGCCTGGGTGGCAAACGCCACCTGCCCGCCCGGCAGATTCACGCGCGAGCCCAACAGTGACGCCGTCGCAGACGAAGGCCGCGCCGCGGTCCAGTAGGAGTTGGCGTGGAAGACGGTGCGCGGGGCGTCGATACGCGGGCCCGGCCCGTAGAACGGGGCAAAGTCCACCGGCATGCCGCCGACGTAGAGCTTGGCGGCCAGGTCGATGAGCGAGTCAACCTCGTCCACCTTGCGCTTGGCGGTAAACAGTAACTGCGCGTCCGGCTTGCCCACGGAGAAGGCGGTGTTCATCATGCCCATCACCGCAACCGGGTTCGGGGCGACCTCCACCAGCGTGGTGTGGCCGGCCGCAAACGCTTCTTCGGTGGCGTCCTGGAAGTAGACCGGCTGGCGGGTCATGCGCAGGAAGTACTCTTCGTCGTGCACGACCGCACCGACCGGGTAGACCTCACCGCGATCCACAGAGCTAAACAGCGGCACGCGCAGCGGGTGCGCCTCGATGCCCGCGATGCTGGCGGCCAGATCGCCCAAGATCGGGTCCAGCGCAGAGGTGTGGCCCGCGCCACGCACGTTGAGTTTGCGGGCGAACTTTTCCTCCGCGGTCAAGGCCTCGACGATGTAGTCGACCGCCTTGCCCGGGCCACCGACGGTGGTCATGCCGGGGCCTGCGTAGACGGCGGGCTCCACGCCCGCTGCCTCAGCGTGCGTCTCGATGAACTCGGCGAGCTGCTCGCGCGAGAGCTCGACGACCGCCATCGCGCCCTCCTCGTCGGTACCGGCGATCATGGCCTCGCCCTCGCCCATCAGGCGGGCGCGTTGGCAGGCGATCAGCATGGCGTCCTTGGCAGACAAACCGCCGGCTGCGTAGCCCGCGGCGATCTCGCCCATGGACATGCCCATCGTCGCCGCCGGGGTGATTCCCACAGAAGCGAGCAGGTCCGTCTGCGCGATCTGGATCGCGGTGATGGTGACCTGGCCGGTCTCGGTGTCGTAGGTCTTGCCGTCGTCGGTGATGATGTCCAGCATGGACCAGCCGGCCTCGTAGCGGACGTACTCGTCCAGCTCGCGCATCCGGGCGGCGAACAGCGGGGAAACATCCAGCAGACGCTTGGCCATCTTGCGGTGCTGCGAACCGAAACCGGAGTACACAAACACCGGGCCGGTCGCGGCGGGCGCGTCCGCAGCAGACACACCTGGGCCGACCTTGCCGTCGGCAACCAGGCGCAGGCGCTTGATCGCCTCCTCGTTGGTCGTGGCCTGCACGACTGCGGCGGAGCGACCGTGGTTGCGCTTGGCCAGCGAGCGCGCAATCGGTGCGAGCTGCTTACCTGGGTTTGCCTCCAGGTACTCGGCGAGCTGCGCTGCCGCTTCCTTGCGGCGCGAGGGCAAAAGTCCCGAGACCGGCAGGGCGACCTGCTCGGCCGCGCCGGCGATAAACGCGTCCTCCGCGGGCGTTGCCTCTTCATAGTCAGCCGCGTCAAAATCGGTCACGACCACGTGCGCGTTCGTGCCGCCGAAACCGAAGCCGGACAACCCGGCGATGCGGCGGCCCGAGTAGCGCGGCCACTCGCGCGGGTCAGCGACGACCTCGAGGCGCTCCGCGTCGAAGTCCACGAAGTGGTTGGGCGACGTGAAGTTCGCGCTCGCGGGGATGACGTCGTGCTTGAGCGCCTCGAGCACCTTAATCATCGCCACCACGCCCGCGGCGGATTCGGAGTGGCCGATGCTGGACTTCGCCGAGCCCAGCAGCAGCGGCGCGGAGGCGTCGCGGCCGCGGCCGAGCACCTCGCCGAGCGCGGTCGCCTCGATCGGGTCGCCCAGGATCGTACCGGTGCCGTGCGCCTCCACCAGGTCCACGTCCTGCGGGTCGATGCCGGAATCCGCGTACGCGCGGCGCAGTACGTCCACCTGAGCGTCCGGGTTCGGAGCGGTCAGGCCGTTGGAGTGCCCGTCCGAGTTCGTCGCCGAGCCCTTGATCACAGCCAGAATCTCGTCACCATCAGCCATCGCGTCGGCGACACGCTTGAGCACGACGAAGCCTGCGGCCTCGGAGCGGACGATGCCGTCCGCATCATCCGAGAACGCGTGGATGCGCCCGGTCGGGCTAATCACGCCCAGCTCGGAGAACATCAGCGAAGCAAAGGGGTTGGCCAGGATGTTCACGCCGCCGGCCAGGGCCAGGTCCGCCTCCCCGTCGCGCAGCGCGCGCACCGCGTGGTGCACCGACACCAGCGAGGACGAGCAGGCGGTATCCACGTTCATCGAAGGCCCGCGGAAGTCGAAGGCATAAGAAATGCGGTTCGGGATAATCGAGCTCGCCGAGCCCGTCAGCGCGTACGGGTGTGCCTGCGCCGGATCCGCGCCCATGAGCATGCCGTAGTCGTTGGCCGAGGATCCCACGAACACACCGACCGGGGTGCCGCGCAGGGAGTCCGCCGGAATGTGCGCGTCCTCCAGCGCTTCCCAGGCCACCTCGAGCATGATGCGCTGCTGCGGGTCCATGTTGGTGGCCTCCAGCGGGGAGAGCCCAAAGAACTCGTTATCGAAGGAGGCAATGTCATCGAGGTAGCCGCCGTCGGTCGCTTCCTCCGCCATCTTTGTGCGCAGGTAGGGGTCGCCGGAGTACTCACTCCACCTGCCCTCGGGCAGGGGCCCGGTGGCCACGTGCCCGTCGAGAAGCAGCTGCCAGAAGGCTGACTGATCCTTCGCACCCGGGAAGCGGCCGGCCGAGCCCACGATCGCAATGTCGCGGTCGGCCGGGGCCAATGCTTCTCGACGCCCCGCTGACCCCACCTTCGCGCCCCCGGAAACCGGGGCCTGCGTGAGCGCCTTGGCCAGCGCCTGGATCGTCGGGTGCTGGTAGGCGATCGTCGGATCGACGCGGCGGCCGAGAGTGCGCTCGAGCTCGCCGGAAAGCACCACGGCGTCTCGAGACGACAACCCGTAGGACTCCAGCGACCGGGTCGGATCGACCTCCTCGGCGCTGGCAGCGTCGGTGGTCTCGGCCACCCACTGGCTGAGCCAGCGGATCAATTCAGTCTCAGACATCTTCATAACATCCAAGACTATCGCCCTATTGCGCGCTTTCGTTAGCACGCTCCTGGTAGCGTTTCGCGTTTACGCGGCGGGCGATTTTGCCGGAGGACGAACGGGCGATCTCGTTCGGCGCGTAGAACTCCACCACATCCGGGGAAATGCCGTGGTGGCTGGACACGGCGGCACGGATCGCGTCCACCGCAGCGGCATCGTCGGCTTCGTCCGCGGTATCCCCGCGCTCGACCAGGATGACGAGGCGCTCCACGTCCTCGCCCGGCACGGAGAAGGCGGCGACGGAATCCTTGCGCACCTGCTCGGAGGCCTCCATGACGGTGGCCTCGATGTCCTGCGGGTAGTGGTTACGCCCGGCGATGACCACGAGATCTTTGACGCGACCGGTGATGAACAGCTCGCCGTCGACAAGCACGCCCAGGTCGCCGGTGTTGAGCCAGCCCTCCTTCGGCAGCCCCTCCTGCAGTGTGGTGCCGATGGTGTTGGCAAAGGTGTCGGCGGTTTCCTCCTTGCGCTCGAGGTAGCCGCCCGCCACGTTCGGGCCGTGGACCCAGATCTCGCCGACGGTATTCTCGGCCACTTCATCCTTGGTCTCCGGGTCGACGATGGCGAAGTGCATCCAGTTGACCGGCTGGCCGTTGGCCGCGAACTGCACGCCCTCGCCGTCTGCCACCTTGGTTGCCGTGCCCGCGGCGAGGGCATCGCGGTCGAAGGTCACAAAGCGCGGAATTTCGGCGCTCTTGCCGGCCTGCGGGGTCGTGACAATCAGGGTGGCCTCGGCCAGGCCGTAGGAGGGGCGCAGTACCTCGCGGCGCAGGCCGCGGTCGCCGAAGGCGTCAAAGAAGGCGTCCACGCCCGGCTTGGTCACCGGCTCGGAGCCGATAATGATGCACTCGAGCTGGGAGAAATCATAGTCCGGCATGTCCGGGCCCGGCGCGGCGTAGCGCGCGGCCATGTCGAGCGCGAAATTGGGGACCACGGTGTAGACGTGCATATCCTCCGGGTCGCCCTCGCGGCGCGACAGGCGCTCAACCCAGCGCTTCGGCTGCTGCACGAAGGCTTGCGGGGTGAAGATCTCCATTTCGTTGCCCAGGATGATCAACAGCGTGGTCACCACGATGCCCATGTCGTGGTGCAGCGGCAGCCAGGACACCAGACGCATCGGCTGGTGCACGCCCACGCCAGCGTAGATCTGGATGACGTTGGACACGATGGACTCGTTGGTCAGCTCCACGCCCGCCGGCGTGCGGGTGGAGCCGGAGGTGTACTGCAAAAATGCGGTGTTCTTCGAGGTATCGGTGCCGGGGTCCGCTTCGATCGGCGCCCAGCTTTCGGCGAGTGTGTCTGGCAGCGCGTCCACCGCGATGACGCGGGGGCGCTCCGCCGACGGCACGTCGGCGAAGTAGGCGCGCACGGCGGGCGCGCCCTTCTTGTTGGTCAGCACCGTGGTCGCGCCCGAGTCGTAGAGCACGGCGCGCAGGTGGTCCTCGTGGCCAGGTTCGTTCGGGTCGTACAGCGGGATGGGTACCTGGCCCGCGTACATGCCGGCCATAAATCCGAGGATGTACTCCGGCGAGTTACCGGCGAGGATGGCCACGCGATCACCGGGTTTGCCCACTTGCATCAGCCGGGCCGCGATCGCCTTAATCCGGGTGTTGACCTCGCGGCGGGTGTACTCCACCGTCTCGCCCTCAGCCGACTCGGAGTAATCCCAGAAACGGATATTGACACTGTCCGCCTGGCCCGCTTGGAGGGCGGCACCGTAGAGCATCTCCGTCATGGCGGGGATGGTGAAGTTGGGCGGTAAGGCGATGTTTCCGTCCTGGTCAAGGAAGCGTGCGATGAGTGCTTGGAGGTCCATATGTCGGTTCCTTCTAAACTAGTTAGTTCCTACAAAGAATCTATAGTAGTGCGCGCCCACTCCAGCGTCCACTGTGGCGTGGTCGTCCCCGGAATCACATCCGGATTTGTCGCATACATCGCATGGTTCCCGTTCGCCATTACGAGTTCCTGCGCCCGCTCCAAGGCGTTGCCCACGCGCGAGGGCGCGTCGCACACCGCGTCGGCAGGTGCGCAAATCTCAAAGGCGCGGTCCGCCACCTCACCGAAACCGCCCGGGCGAGCTCCCGTCATCGTCGCACCCGGGGTCGCCCCGTCCACCACAAATTGCAAAGGCTGCAGGGCGATTTCGGCGCCCACACCCTGGACCGGGGCACCCGGGTTCACGCCCACACCGTTTTCGCGGCGTCCGTCCGCGATCATCACCGCGCCCAGCAGACGTTCCGGCGGCACGGCATTCACGCCGGTACCGATCTCGTTGGCCACATCGCCTACGATCACCGCCCCCTGGCTAAAGCCGGCGATGATGAACTTCGTGCTCGGGCACGTTGTCGCCACGTGCGCGAGCTCCCCGTTGAGTTTGGCCGTCCCCTCGGCGCGCGAGGCATCGTAGGTCATCTCGCGGCGCCCGCGCTCGGTCTGGATATTCCTAAATTGGGCGGTGTACGGCACGGTAAATACGCGCACGTGATTGATGTCGTAGGCCTGTTGCAGCGGCTGCGTGATCGAGAGCATGAAGCTCTTCGGGTTGGCCTGCGGGTTGAACGGATCATCGTCCGCGGAGGACTCCCACGTCCCCGGTACCGAGACAAACTCCACGGCCGGGCACCAGTCCGGCTCCTCCGGCGCCTGCGCGCTCGTCTCTGCCCCCTCGCTCTGGCCCGGGACCGGGGAGAGCGAGGAATCAGTATCATCAGCAGTCTGCCACTGGTAAATGCCCAGCCCGATCACCGCGAGGACGACGAGCACGGCAGCAACAATAAACGCGTTGCGCCCTTTGCGCATGGAAACCCTTTCTTAACAGAGGTTCGCGCGCGCGGTATCCGCAATCAGCGTGCCCAGGGCAGCGGGGTCCATATCGGTACGCCGCTGCTCCACGAGCTGCCCGGCAACCGCGTCGCGCGTGACAGTATCGTCCGAGCACACGGTACGCCCCGTCGCTGTGAGTTGATCCTCAACACCCTCAATGTTCAGCCCGTTCTCGCTGAGCTGCTGCAAGTACGCTTCCTCCTCCGGGCTGAAACCGGAGGACTGCTCGGGCGCGGCCGTGACCTCCTGGGCCGGCTGGTCGCGAGGCACCTCATTCGCCGGCGCCGAGGAGCTGCGCGTGCTTTCGCTTGCCGACGACTCCGTGGCCGCCTCCGACCCCGCATCAGAAGCTGCCGAGGTCGTCGACTCTACCGGCGTGACGTCGTCGCCCTCGACGGTGGTGGAGCCGGAGCAGGCGGTGAGCGTGCACGCGAGCGTCGTCAAGCAGATGAGCCCTGTAAGGCGCCTCATCGCTTCACCACCACGCCATTGACCTGCTCCAGCGTGCCGTGCTGGAAGTCAATGGTGAGACCGCCCGCGCGGATGTCCTTCATATCACTGACCGGCCAGCCCAGTTCGCCCTGCTCGTAGCCGCGCTTGCCCCACTCGTCGAAGATATCGCCGTAGTAGATCACGTGCGCGCCGGTGGCGGGCGACCAGTAGATGTTGCCCTTCTCGAACGGCTGGAAGGCACCGCCCTTGATGGCGACCTCGCCGCCGGTCGGGTAGCCCAGCGCCGAGGTGGCGGTGCCCAGCTCCCCATACTTCTTGCCGATCTCCCCGTGCACGATGTGGTGCGAGCCGTCCGGGTTGCGGGTGAGGTAGCCGCCCTGGAACTGCTGGACGTAGCCCTTGCCTACCTTGGTGGCCTCCGCGACCGGGTACTTCAGGTCACCGGTCTCGTAGCCGTTTTCGCCCCAGGCCTTAAACATGTCGCCCGGGATGGCGTAGGCACCCGTCTGGGCGGTCCAGTAGATGGAGCCGTGCTCGAAGTGCACGAAGCGCCCCTTGCCATCCGGTGTCTTAATCTCGCCGGTGGTGGGGAATCCGAGCCAGCCCTGCGCGCCGCCCAGGCCGGAGTACTTGGCCAGGATCGCGCCGAAGAGCGCGTGCGCGCCGGTCTCCGGCGACCAGAACGCGGTGCCGCCGCGGAAGTCCTGGGCCTTGCCCTTAGTATCCTTGCCCGTGTCGTACTCATTGTTCACGCAGCTGCCGATGATGCCAGACTTGGTAGCTTCCGCGATCGCACCGACCGGGGTGCAATCCGCGCCGCGGTCCGCTTCGGCCACCTTGAGCGAGTTGGCGATGTAGGGCCACGCCTGCGTCATCTCAAACTGCCAGTACTCCCAGGAGTGCACGCCCGAGGGACGGAACTTCACAATCGGCTTGACGTTGGTGCGGCTGGCGTAGTCCACAAACGTCTGGGTGGACAGTCGCGACAGCACCTCCAAGCCGACGCCGGCCGGGTTCGCCGCACCCTTGGCCACCGACTCCGGCTGGCCAAAGTCGTCACGGCCCGAGCCGGAGGACACGTACACCGCCATGCCCTCCAGATTCTCAATACCCAGCTTCGGGTCGTGGTCAATCCAGTCCTGCGAGCCCAGCGGGCCCCACATCGCCTCAGCGTCGTAGCCGCCCGCGTCCAGCTGCGCCGCCTTAATCGCGGTCGGCATGCCAGTCGTGGTGGTATCCAGGTAGCCGGAGAACGAGCCGACGAAGTTGAACAGGTGCGGGTTGCGCTCCGCCAGGTTCACCGCAGCGGTACCGCCCATGGAGATACCGGTCAGCGCGCGCTTGCCGTTGGAACGGAAGCGGTTGTGCAGAATCGGCACAAGCTCCTTGGTCAGGAACGACTCCCACATGTAGTGCTTGCCGTTATTCGGGCGCTGCCAGTCGGAGTAGAAGGAGGACTCGCCGCCCACAGGCAGGATGACATTGACATTCTTGTCTGCGTAGAACTGCTCAATGTTGGTCTCAATGGTCCAGCCGTTCTCGTCGTCGCGGGCACGCAGGCCGTCGAGCGCCCACACCTCCGGGAACTTCGCGTCCGGGTTCTGGTGCCAGTCCCGGGCCAGGAGGATCTGCACCTGCACCAGCTCGTCGGGCATCGCAGCAGACTTGATAAAGACGGCAACGCGGCGGCTGGTCAGCCACTCAATGCGGTCCACGCTCACGCCCTCTGGCAGGCCCGGGATATCGGGATGCTCATCGACCTCGATCGGGGTCCGCTTCGGCGGATCCTTCGGGCGGATTGCATCCGACAGGCCGCGGGAATCGCCGAACGTGCTGCTGCCGCTACTACTGCTGCTCAGCTGTGCTTGGGCCTGCGGTGCGACGGCGGGGAGCGCCGATGCGACCATGAGCATCGCGGTTGGCACTGCGGCCACGCGGGCGGCACGCTGCCACATCTTGGGGGAACGGTGTTCGCGCATGAAGGTGTCCTGCCTCATCTTAAAAATCGGTCACGGGGGCGTTGCGCCACATCATCGGCCAGTCCGGGGGTTCCCCTCCCCCGGCATAAGCCGGCGTGTGACGCTGTAGTAACCCAAAGGTTAAGTTTCACTTGAGACTTTACACGGTGACACGCCGGGAACTTCCACGACAATTGTTTTACCGCCACAACACAAAAAGGCCCCGCCCCCGCAGGGTTGCGGGAACGGGGCCGAAATTCACGTGCCTCTAGCTACCAGGCGTTCATCACGTTCAGGATGCGCGGCTTGGTCGCCACCAGCTGGGAGCCGAACTGATCCCAGTTGTGCAGGCCGGTCGGCGTGAACACAGCCGTGTGCTTGACACCGGTCGCATTCGCCTTCGCGCTCCACAGACGAGTAGTGAAGCCGGCCACCTGCTCGAGCGCGATACCCGACGCGCGGTGCTCCGGTTTGTACTTCGCATCCGCAGGGCCAGGCGTACCGCTGCCGGCGGAGACGTAGACGTCCCGCCCGCGCAGGTTGCCCATGTTCAGGAAGGGGTCATTCTCGTAGCGGCGCGGGTTGAAGACGGAGCCCCACATTGCGTTGAGGTTGTACAGCCCGCCGTCGAGAAGCGCGATGCGCAGTGCCGTCTGCCCGCCCGGGATCGTGGTGGTGAGGTAGCCGGAGAACGACAGGGTCTGACGGAACTGCTTCGGGTGCAGCGCGGCCAGGTTGATCGCGGCGGTGCCACCCATGGACAGGCCGACGATGGAGTTATTCGTGGGCGAAACCCCGAAGTGGCGCTGCAGGTAGCCCGGCAGCTCCTTCGACAGGAAGGTGTCCCACTTGTAGGTCACCGGGTGGTTGAAGTCGTAGGTCGCCGGCGCATTCCAGTCCGTGTAGAAGGAGGACTGGCCGCCCACCGGCATGACGAGCGTGATGTTGTTGTCCTTGAACAGGCGGGCCGCGTTCACGTCGTTGACCCACGCGTTCGTGCGCTCAGTGGCACGCAGACCGTCAAGCAGGTACAGGCCCGCGTTGCCGCCGCGCTGGGCGGGCTGGATCTGCACGGTGATGTGGCGGCCCATTGCGGGCGACCAGACGGTGCAACGCTGCACCCAGTACTTCACACGGTCCCACTCGCAGTGGCCGGTGGAATCCGGGCGCAACCAGTCACGGTTTCCGGCCTGCGCCTGCGGTGCCGCGACCACCGTAGTGATCGCCGTGAGCAGCGCCATGAGCAGCGCAAGCAGGCTCCGCTTCGTTTTGGATGCGGACATGACTCTCCCAACGTCGATGTTGATTCTCAGCTTTTGGTTACAGCAACGTTACCAAGCGAGCAAAGGAAGGGCCATTTAATTACGGGGCCAGGCGATCTGCGTACCGGAAAGCCCTGGGTCTTCGCCCTTTTCAATTGCTTTCAACGTGTCGCCAGCAAGGTAGACCGAGGGATCCGCATCCAGTTCCAGCGTCCGTCCGTCTCCCAGCGAATATTTCACATTCTCCCAGAAACGCTGGCGGCTCATCGGTTCGCGTGAGCTGGCCAGAAGCGCCGAGATTTCCTCAGACCGCAGCGCGGCGCGCGCCTGCCGCGCCTCCTCGCGGTCCACACCCTTGGGCATCGAGTCGATCTTGGTGGCCGAATCCGCCACCTGCCACTCCAGGTGGAGGTACTTATCGTGCCCGATGCGGCCCTCCGGGTCCCGCGGCATGCGCCCCGCCAGCGGGGTGGCCAGGCCGACGGTATCCAGCACGCGCATGTCAAGCGGAGCGTTCATACTGGTCATCCCGAGGTTGGTCAGGTAAGCGGTCATCGGCAGGTCAGCAAGATCGCTGCCCGCGAGCTCGTCCGCATCCATCCGCGGGCGCCAGTACCAGTTAAAGCGCTCCGGGTCCTTGTCTACCAAGGCGATGTTGAGCTGGCCCGCGTTGTGCTCCGCACCCGATTCGACGGCCTCCGGCCAGTTCTGCATCAGCTTCGACCCGAGGAAATCCGTGGCATACAGCGGCGGGTCGGCCGGGCTGTTGCCGGTGGCGTACGACCAGAACTCGCGCTCGTCGACGATGTTGAGTTCTTTCTCCCCACGGTCGTAGGCCCACCAGTCAATGGGGTGCGCGCGCACGACAGTCACCGTCGCCCAGACCACGATCGCAGTCGCCACTGCGGCGGTCACGCGCGTAAACGGGATCGCCATCGCCGGCAGCAAGAGTGCGAACAGCGGCATCAACCACATCCGGCCGTGCATGAAGTCTCCGCCCACGCGCAGCACGTACAGGATGTGGACGAGCGCGCAGCCCGTGGTCAACAGGACGATCGCGAGCCTACGCCCCCGCGTCTCGCGCAGCAGCCAGGCAGCCACCGCAGCAACGGCGAGCACCGGCAGCCACAGCCAGTAGTAGCCGACAAAGTCCACGAAGTAGTTCCACCCGCGACCCCACTCAGAGTCAGAGGCCGACTTAGCCACCGCCGTGTGCGGGGTGAGCAGCCCGTAGTAGCCCATACGGAAGAGCTGATAGGCGGCGGGCACGGGCAGCGCCGCCGCGAGAATCCCGCCGACCTTCTTCGGGCTGTACGCCAAAAGGAAGATACCGGTGACCCCGCCGTAGAGCGCCAGCTCGGGGCGCACAAGCCAGGACAGGCCGCACCAGAAAGCGAGCCAGTACCCAACGACTGGCTTTGCCCGCTTGCTTCCCGGTGTCGCCCAGTGCACCAGCAGCGCCCACCACACCGCGATCCAGCTCAGGCTTAGGCCCCACTCCAAGCCGGAGGTGGCGAAGTCACGTGCGGGCGGGAGCGCGAAGTAGACGATGATGCCGAAGGGCACGACGGGCACGACGGGCACAGCGCGCGCCACCTGCCAGAACTTGCCTGACCCGTAGGTCGCGGCAGCCGCGGCGAGCACGGTGCAGGCGAGCGCCAGCCACATCGCCACGTCTTCCAGCCGCGCCCCAGTGAGCCAGCCGAAGACGGTGATGAGGTACTGCCACAGGGTCGAGGTATTGGCCTCGACGCGCTCACCGACGTTAAAGACCGGGCCGTTGCCGGCCAAGATGTTTCGCACCGTACGCAGCACGATGAGCCCGTCGTCGGACATCCAGCGCCGGGTGAATCCGCCCCAGAACGCAAAGATGCCCGCGATTGCCGCTGCGACGAGCAGGGAAAGGCGGGCCTGTTTGTTCATTCCAGAGATACTACTAAGCCAGTGCCGGAATGATGTAAACAGCCATGACGATGCACAGGATCCAGGCGAGCGCGAGCAGCTGCAGCACCCGGTCCTCCAGCGCGATCTCGTCCGGAGCCCCGCCATGACCGCCGTCGACCTCTGCGGCGTAGCGCAGGATGGCGATGACGAAGGGGACCATGGAGATCTGGTACCAGATGGCCGCCGGCCCCTCGGTGGCGTTCGACAGCTGGAAGCCCCACAGCGCGTAGCTCATCACCACGGCCGTGGCCGACAGCGTCCACACGAACCGCAGGTAGGTCGCGGTATACCCCTCCAGGGCCTTGCGGATCTTCGCGCCCGTTTCCTTCGCCAGCAGCATCTCGGCGTAGCGCTTGCCCGAGGCCATAAACAGCGAACCGAAGGCGGCGACCAGCAGGAACCACTGCGACAACTCAATATTGGCGGCCACACCGCCGGCCATGGTCCGCAGCATGAAGCCAGAGGACACCAGCGCAATATCAATCACCGGGATGTGCTTCCAGCCGAAGCAGTAGCCCAGCTGCAAGGCAATGTAGATGCCGATGACCAAAGCGAGCGCCGGGCCGTCGGTGGCCAAGAACGACAGCCCGATGGCAAGCGCGATCAACGCGGCCGCCATGCCGAAGGCCAGCTTGATCGGCAGCATGCCCGAGGCGATCGGGCGGAAGCGCTTCGTGGGGTGCTCCCGGTCCGATTCCACATCCAGTGCGTCGTTGACCAGGTAGATGGAGGACGCGCCGAGGCAGAAGACGATGAAGGCGAGCGCGACGTCGATAAGCGTGCGGCCCGTAAAGGTGCCGGCGGCGAGCGGCGCGGCGAGCACCAGCACATTCTTGACCCACTGCTTCGGGCGCAGGCCCTTGACCATCGCATCCGGCAGGTTCTTCGGGGGCTGACGCTTCGTGCTGATGTCCACCCCGGAGGTGTGCGGCTCTGGCTTAAACAGCGGCTCATCGTACACCTTTTCTGTACCGTTTGTGCCCTGTTGGCTCTCGCTCATCGAGTCTTCCTTTCCGCCTCAACTACCACCCTGGCCACCGCCGCACCAAGCGCGGCGCCCGCCAGCGTGTCCGTAGGGTAATGCACCCCGAGCACGTTACGCGAACACATCATCACCGGCACGAAAAGCCACGGCCACTTGCGCCCCGTGATATCCGCCAGGTGCACCGCCGCCGCGGCCGTGTTCGTGGCGTGCGAAGAAGGAAAGGACAGCTGCGAGGGCGTTTTCACCCCGATCTTGACCCGCGCGTCGTGCGGGCGCGGCCGGCGCACAATGCGCTTGAGCACCACGCTCGCCGCGTGCGCACAGAACGTGCCAACGCCAAGCGCCAGCCACTTGCGCCGATTCTTGCTTGTCGACGCCGCGCCCACCGCAGCCACACCGCACCAGCCCAAGTCGTGCTCACCGAAGTAGCTCAGCGTGCGGGCCGCGGTGACGGTGGCCGGGGAAAAGGCGCGATCCTGCAGGGCGATAAGCGCGTTTGCCTCGCGGGTATCGAGCGCTGGAAAAGGACTATTGGGCATCGAAGATCTTCCCCCACTCCTCGTGGCTGGTCAGCCGCGGTAGCGCCGCGCGGTACTCCTTCTGCAGCTCGGGCCAACGCTGCTTAATCTTCGCCTGCAGCTCCTTCGTCTCCTTGAGCAGAGCGTCGCTTACGGCCTTGTCGCGCTTGCGGAAGGCCACACCGGTCCCACCGGCGGTAGAGACGGTGGCCGAATCGACGCGCGCCAGCGTGTACCAGCGGGCCTCCTCGGCGGTGAGGTTGAGCTGCGGGGCGTCCCAGTGCGCGCGATCCTCGGGGCGCAGCTGGTGGCGCAGCGCCTTGAACGCCCACGGCAGCTTCTTCACCTTGGCCAGGCGGCCGCCGATGTTCTTGGTCGGCACGCCCGGCGCGCCGGTGGGCGCGGGAAGCTCTGCCGCGGAGGCGACGACCTTGGCGTCCGGGTACTGTTGGCGAATCTTCTGGATGCGCGGCAGGGAGGACTCCAAGACATCGAAGAGCTGGTCCGGGCCAGCCAGGAAGTCTTTCATCGCCTCGACCTGGATGGCCATGGTGGAGTACTCCATGCACATGATGTGCTTGTAGGTGGACTTCAGCATGTTGCGCAGGATGCCATCTGCGGCGTCCGGGCCGTACATCGCGGCGACGATGAGGCGGTTGCGCAGGTGGAAGTACGCCTGCCAGTCGATCGCGTCATCCTTATCCGCCCAGGCCATGTGCCAGATCGCCACGCCCGGCCACGTGACCGTGGGGTAGCCGGCTTCCTTGGCGCGCAGCGCGTACTCGGTGTCGTCCCACTTGATAAACAGGGGCAGCGGCAAGCCGAGCTGCTCGGCCACGGCGCGGGGGAAGAGGTTCATCCACCAGCCGTTGTAGTCCACATCCACGCGGCGGTGCAGCGCGCGCGAGGTGGTCTGCTTCGGGTCGAGTTCCTCCTGCTCGGTACCTACGTAGCCGAGCGGGTACTTGGAAAAGTCGTGATCGTAGACCGCGTGCTCGGCCGCGCCCCACATGAAGGTGGCACGGTCCACGGCCTCGCCGGTGGTGCGCAGCTGCGCCCGGTCCTGCAAGTTGAGCATCTGGCCGCCGACCAGGATCGGAGTACGCGCGTAGCGGGCCGCCTGCACCGCGCGCAGGATGGAATCCGGCTCGATCGCGATGTCGTCGTCCATGTAGAGGATGTACGGGGCGTCCGTATTATTCAGCCCCTCGTACATGATGCGGCTGTAGCCGCCCGAGCCACCCAGGTTGCCCTGGGAGAAGATACGCAGCTTCTCGCCCAGCGCCGCCTTCGCCTCGGCAAAGTCCGGCTCGTCGGCCGGGTGCTGGTTGCCCTGGTCCGGCATGAGCACGTGGCTGATGTGCGCCTCGACCTCCGGGTCCTCGGCCAGCGCATGCAGGGCGTTGACGGCATCGCGCGGGCGGTTGAAGGTGGGGATGCCCACGGCGACCTGTTTGGGCTGGGGTGGCAGCGACGTGCCGTCGTGAAGCTTTTGTGCCTCCGGCGCGCGATCGGCGCACCACGCCGCGTTCGTGATGGTGGTCTCGGTCTCCGCGGTCACGTCGAACCAGAGCCAGCCGCCGTCCTCGAAGTTCTTCAGCTCCAGCGGGATCTCGACGTGCTCGTCGGCGACCTCGACGTTCTTTACGCTGATGCGCACGCCGTCGTGCTTGGAGCGATACAGCGAGATGGTGGCCGCGCCCTGGACATCCATGGCGAGCACCACGCGGTCCAGCTGGGACCAGCGGCGCCAATAGGAGGCCGGGAAAGCGTTGAAGTACGTCTCGAAGCTGACCTCCTGGCCCTCCGGCACCGTCAGGCTCGTCCGGTCAGCCCACCGCAGGCGCTGCTTGTTCTGCTCCGCTTCGATCAGGTAGAGCGAGCGCACGTCGTGCGGCTCTCCCTTGCGCGGCATGAGCACGCGCGCCAGTGTCTCCACGGCAATCTGCGTATCCAAGAGGTCTCACTTCCAATGTCGGTGTACTGGATGCATTGTTCAGACAGTTCCACACCAGCGTAATGGCTTGAGGCCCAATTGCCTCGTGCGGCTCGCGCGGCGGCGGGGATTTCGGGTGGGGATGCAGGACCGGTTGCGCAGCGCCGGAATAGTAACAGTAGTAAGAATAGTAACGAGTAAAAACGAGGTGCTTTATGCCACAGCTGCCGCGGGTGAGCAGCTGTCCTTCCCTCCGGAAAAACCCAAGGCGTAGCGCAGGCCACTAGACTGTCCGCATGACGATTTTGCACTCCGTAGACTTTGGCCCCCGCGACGCCCAACCCGTGGTGTTCCTCGGCTCGATTGCCTCGACCACCGACATGTGGCTGCCACAGCTGGATTCGCTGTCCAAGGACTTCCGCGTCATCGCCATCGACCACCCCGGCCACGGCCAGTCCCCCGACCCGCAAGCGCTGCCGGGCGAGACCACGATCAACGACCTGGCCAACAACGTGCTCGACACCCTCGACGCGCTCGGGGTCGATGAGTTCGACATCGTCGGGCTCTCCCTCGGCGGAGCGATCGCGCAATACCTCACGGCCACCAGCGGGCGCGTGACCAAGGCTGTATTCATGTGCACCGCCTCCAACTTCGGCGGTCCAGATAAGTGGGCACCGCGCGCGGAGGAGACGCGCGCCGAAGGCATGAAAACCCGCGCGCGCAGCGCAATCGAGCTGTGGCTCACCCCCGAGTATCGCGCCACGCACCCCGCGCTTACCGACGCGCTGACCAGGATGATCCTGTCCACCCGCGGCGAAGGTTACGCCGCCGGTGCCGACGCGCTGGGCGGGTGGGACTACACCGATGAGTTGCGCAACATCACCGTGCCGGTACTCACCATTTCCGGCGCGGTGGATCCCTCCACACCACCCGAGGTCGTGCACGCCATTGCGGAGCACGTCGGCGGCGAGGCGGAGTCCATCACGCTGAGCTCCGGCGGCCACGTGCCTACCGTGGAGGTGCCCGAAGAGGTCACCCGCGCGCTGCGCACCTTCCTCTCTGCCTAGCTACTGGCGTGTGAAGTGCTCGACCTTGTCCCAGTCCGGCTCGAGGCCGAGCCCCGGGCCCTCGGGTACGCGCACTACGCCGTCGGCCGGGGAGCGGGTCGCCGGCTTCCAGGCACAAGAAAAGGAGTACTCGGGCAACCTCCAGCGCCAGGGCACCATGAAAGGTATCTGGCGGGTAGTTGGCGAGTACTCCAATTACTCCATTTACGACGTCCGCAACAACGATGAGTTGCACGCCGTGCTCTCCGGGTTCCCCATGTACCCCTACATGAAGATTAAGGTCACCCCCCTGGCCGACCACCCGAACGTGACGGACGCCGTGGCGTACTAGCTGGCGCTAGTGGGCGCTACGGCTGGCCGCTGCGATCGCACGGAGAACAGTGTTGGTCTCGTGGGTCAGGAAGATCTTCCAGAACTTCATTGCACTTCTCCTTTCAATTCGCCTGTTGTTAACTTTGTGTTAACCATAGGGAATTAGTTGGTCATTGTCAAGCATTGTGCCAAGCCTACTATCGGAGAAAACAACAGAACGCCCCGCCGACCACGAGAAACGCGGTTGGCGGGGCGTCGAAAATTGCGGGCCCTTAAGGTCGTAGTTACACGGCAACTTCGAAAGGAGCCTCAGTCACCTCACGGACCGACTCGACGGTCTCGCCCGGCGCGACCTCGATCAGGGTGAGCCCCTGCATCGGATCAACCTTGAATACCGCAAGGTTGGTAATGATCAGGTCGACACACTTCGCACCGGTCAGCGGCAGGCGGCACTCTTCGAGCACCTTGGATGCGCCCTTTTTGGTGGTGTGCTCCATGAGCAGGATGATTTCCTTGGCACCGTGGACCAAGTCCATCGCGCCGCCCATACCCTTGACCATCTTGCCCGGAATCATCCAGTTCGCCAGGTCACCGTACTGGGAGACCTCCATCGCGCCGAGGACTGCAACGTCGATCGCGCGGGAACGGATCATGCCGAAAGAATCGGAAGATGAGAAGAAGGAGCCACCGTTAGCCACCGTAATGGTCTCCTTGCCGGCGTTAATCAGCTCTGGGTCCACCTCGTCCTCGTGCGGGTAGGCACCGACGCCGAGAATGCCATTTTCGGAGTGCAGGACAACTTCGATCCCCTCGGGCAGAAATCCCGGGATAAGGGTGGGCATGCCGATACCCAGGTTGACGTACTGACCATCGCGCAGTTCCTTCGCTGCGCGAGCCGCCATTTCTTCGCGGTTCCAGCTCATTTACTTGCTCACCGTCCTAAACTCGATGCCTGTTTCTTGCGGGCCGACCTCCACGACGCGGTCAACATAGATGCCGGGCAGGTCCACCTCTGCCGGGTCAATAGTGTCCACAACTTCTTCTGCCTGCACGATGGTGGTCTTGCCGCAGGCGGCGACGTCGGGGTTGAAGTTGCGCGCTGTCTTGTTAAAGACGAGGTTGCCGTAACGGTCCGCCTTGCGCGCGTGCACGAAGGCAAAGTCCGGGGTCAACGCCTCTTCCAGCACGTACTGCTCGCCGTTAAACTCGCGAATTTCTTTCGGCTTGGAGTATTCAGCGATCGTGCCGTCCGGGTTGTAGCGCACCGGAATCTCGCCGCTGGCCAGCGGGGTACCCACGCCGGCCTTGGTGTAGAAGGCCGGAACGCCAGCGCCGCCGGCGCGCATACGCTCGGCGAGCGTGCCCTGCGGGGTGAACTCGACAGTAAGCTCGCCCTCGAGGTACTGGCGCGCGTACTCCTTATTCGTCCCCAGGTAGGAGCCGATCGAGCGGGCGATCTTGCCATCTTGAAGCAGCAGACCAAGGCCGAAACCGTCGGTTCCCAGATTGTTGGAGATGATGGTCAACTCACCTGCGCCCTGCTTGCGCAGCGCGTCGATGAGACGGGCAGGGATGCCGACGAGACCGAAGCCGCCGACGGCGATTGAGGCGCCGTCGCCGATGTCGGCTACCGCCTCGTCGATTGATGTCACAACTTTGTTCAGCATGACTTCACCCTAGCGACCGTTCGATGGCTGCACAAGGGTTCTCAAAGCGAACATTTTTGGAGTACAGTGGGACACGGCGCACATTACAGCCCCAATGTGCCCCACAACATGGCGTAAAAAACCGCCTCTGAACTGCGAAAAGGAGACTCGTTGCAAGTACAAACCGTGCAGTCGTTGGTCCGTGGCCTTGCGGTGATCCGCGCCTTCGACGCCGAGCACCCCCGCCGCACTCTCGCGCAGGTTGCCGACGCAACCGGGCTCGCGCGCGCCACCACGCGCCGCTTCTTGCACACGCTCATCGCCGAGGGCTACGCCGCGACCGACGGCACCGAGTTCTGGCTCACCCCGAAAATGCTGGAGCTGGGCTACGCCTACCTCTCCAGCCTGGGTTTGCCAGCCATCGCGCAGCCGCACCTGGAGGCGCTCTCGCGCACGCTCAACGAGTCCTGCTCCTTGTCCGTGCTCGACGGCACCGACGTGGTCTACGTCGCGCGCTCAGCGGCCAGCCGCATCATGAGTGTGAACATCACCATCGGCACCCGCTTCCCGGCGCACGCCACCTCCATGGGCCGCGTACTGCTCGCCGGGCTTGACGACGCACAGCTAGACGAGCTCCTCGCCGACCCCATCGACCCGATCACGCCGTCAACCATTACCGACCCGGAAACGTTGCGGAGCGCGCTGCGCAACATCCGAGACGCCGGCTGGTGTGTGGTGGATCAGGAGCTCGAGGTGGGACTTCGCTCGATCGCCGCACCCGTGCGTGACGCAACGGGCAGCACGGTCGCCGCGGTCAACGTCTCCACCCACGTAGCGGCGCACCCCTACGAGGAGCTCGTGGATGAGCTTTTGCCGCAGCTCCTCAGCACCGCCGAGGCAATTACCCGCGATCTCGTGGCCACCCATACCCACATCTAGCCCCCAAAACGGAAGGAATCCCAATGAACCAGCCAGAAATCGTCATCTGCAACCCGAAGCGCACCGCCGTCGGCCGCTACGGCGGCGCCTTCGTCGGCGTCCCTGTCCAGGAACTCGCCGCAACTGTGGTCACCGAGGTGATCAAGGAGGCAGGCATCGAAGGCTCGCTTATCGACGACATCATCCTCGGCCAGGCCTCCCCCAACGGTGCCGCGCCAGCCCTGGGGCGCGTGGTCGCCCTCGACGCGGAGCTGGGCGTTGACGTGCCCGGCATGCAGCTCGACCGCCGCTGCGGCTCCGGCCTGCAGGCAGTGGCAACCGCCGCCGCCCACATCGCCTCCGGCGCGGCTGACCTGATCATCGCCGGCGGTGCCGAGTCCATGTCCAATACCGAGTACACGGTCGACGGCAAGATCCGCTGGGGCGCCAAGGGCGGCAATCTGGAGTTCAAGGACCGCCTGCAGGAGGGCCGCGAGCAGGCCGGCGGCAAGCACCACCCGATCCCGGGCGGCATGATCGAGACCGCCGAGAACCTGCGCGAGGAGTATTCCATCGCCCGCGACCGCCAGGACACACTCGCCGTCAACTCCCACAAGCGCGCCGCCGCGGCCCAGGAGTCAGGCAAGTTCGACGACGAGATCGTGCCTGTGTCCGTCCCGCAGCGCAAGGGCGACCCGATCGTGGTGGACAAGGACGAGCACATCCGCCCGAACACTTCCACCGAGTCCCTGGCCAAGCTGCGCCCCGTGATGGGCAAGAAGCTTGAAAACGCCACCGTGACCGCAGGTAATGCCTCCGGCCAGAACGACGGTGCCGCCGCCATGATCGTGACCACCCGCGAGAAGGCCGAGGAGCTGGGCCTGACCCCGTCTGCCGTCCTGCGCGGCTGGGCCGTGGCCGGCGTCGCCCCGGAGACCATGGGCATTGGCCCGGTCGCCGCGACCGAGAAGCTCTTTGACCGCCTCTGCATCTCCTTCGACGACATCGATCTGATCGAGCTCAACGAGGCCTTCGCCGCCCAGGCCCTGGCGGTGCTCGACGCTTGGGGCATCCCCGAGGACGACCCGCGCGTCAACCCGGTCGGCTCCGGCATCTCGCTCGGCCACCCCGTGGGCGCCACCGGCGCCCGCATGTTGGTGACCGCCTCCCACGAGATGCAGCGCACCGACGCCAAGCGCGCCCTGGTGACCATGTGCATCGGCGGCGGCCAGGGCTTGGCAGCGGTGATCGAGAAGGCCTAAAGGGTCGCCGGCGTCCTTGCCGGATGCGCGAAGCGCCGGGATACTCGGTGCCATGAACAATTCCAAGATGGATCTTCTGCTTGGCATCCTGGCGATTGTCGTCGCCGGGCTTGCCGTCGTGTTCCTCTCCGGCTCGATCGGCGTGTTCACTGCGATCGGTGCCGTGCTCGTCGGGGTGGTGCTGTTGATTCGCTCGGCCCAGTCGGAGAGCGACGAGGCACCTGCCGATCCTCTGCATCTGGAAAACAGCGAAGAGGCGGGCTTCGACTGGGACGCGCACTACCAGCGCGAATTCGGCAGCCCCGACGATAACCCGTACAGCCAGCGCTAGCAGTCATATCGCTGCCTGATCTAGAAAACGAGACACGTTGTACGGCTTTCCCTGTGGATGGCCGCTTTCACGACGCTGTACGCGCTGCTCGCACACAGCGACTCGATGTGTGTTGCCCCCGTTCCAAACGCGTAGACAGACATTGCCCATGAGGCAAGGCATGCCTTAGAATACTTTCGTTAGGTTAGGTAAGCCTAACTCGAAATTCTTTAACCATCTACGGAAGGTGCAACCTTGGCTCTCTTTACCTCTCGTCCCTTCAAGGCAATCGCAGCCACTGCCACCGCAGCGTTCATGCTTGCCAGCTGCTCGAGCGGCACGGGCGATCCGACGGCCGCTCCCGAAGCTTCCGGCGCCAACGGGTCAGACGAGCGCATCGTCGCAATGGGTCTCGGCGACGTCGATACGCTTCTTGCCCTGGGCGACCAACCGGTCGGTTATGCCACCTGGGAACAAGAGGGTTCGGGCGATCCCTCCGGACTTGGACCGTGGGCCAAGGACAAGCTCACGGTGGAGCCAAACCCGATCCGTGATACCACCACCGAATTCAGCACCGACACTGCCGAAAAAGTGGCTTCGCTGAACCCGACAAAGATTATCGCAGTCAACAGCGGCCTCGAGGCCGACAAGAAGGCACTGCTCGAACAGATCGCACCGACGACCTTCCACTCGGATGAGTACCAGGATTGGCAGGTGCCTTGGGACGCACAGGTCAAGGAGATCTCCAAGGCCTTAGGCAAAGAGGAAGAGGGCCAAAAACTTATCGACGACGCCGAGCAGGCCTTTGAAGATTTCCGCGAAGCGCACCCCGAGCTGCAGGGCAAAACAGCCGTAATCGGCATGCCCTACGACGGGAAGTTCGGCGTGTACACCTCGGGCGACGGCCGCGGCTCCTTCATTGAAAAGCTTGGCTTCAAGATCCCAGAAAAGTTCAACGGCGATGGTTCCAGCTTCTTCCTCGACTGGTCGCCTGAGAACTACGCCGACTTCAACGACGTGGACTACCTCTTCGTGCTGGACTACTACGGCGCAATCGATGCGCTAAAGAACGACGAGAATTTCATGGACCTTGATGTCAACAAGCGTGGCGGACTCTACTGGCTCGACACCGATACAGCCAACGCAATGAGCATGCCAAACCCCCTCTCTATCCCGTACGCAGTCGAGCAAATCGAAGAGCAACTCTAAGCCTCGCGGGGACGCAGCGTCTACCGGGGAACGACCAGTGGGCCACCGCTCACTGGGTCCGACGCCACGACTGCCGGCAGATCAAAAACGCTGTTCAGCAAAGTCTCCGTGACCACCTCGGCAGGCGCACCGACCGCACGAACCTCGCCACGCCGCATCACGATGAGCTGATCCGAGTAGCGTGCGGCGAGGTTCAAATCATGCAACACCATAAGCACAGTTCGCCCCTCCTGATCAGCGAGTCGACGTACAAGCGACAAGACCTCGACGGAGTGGGACAAGTCGAGGTACGTCGTCGGCTCGTCCAAAAACACGAGCGGAGTGTCCTGGGCCAAGACCATCGCGATCCAGGCACGCTGGCGCTGTCCGCCAGAAAGCCGCTCGAGCTGACGATCTGCAAACTCTGCAATATTGGTCAGTTCCATCACTGCATCAACCGCACGCGCATCCTCCGCAGAGGCCTGTCGTAGCCAGGACTGATGCGGGTGGCGTCCGCGGCTGACCAAGTCACGGACCGTCAGCCCCTCGGGGGCGACAGGTGTCTGTGGCAGTACTGCAAGCTGACGCGCAATCTCTCGCCGCTTCATTTTCGACGTGTCCACGCCGTTCAGCGTTACCGTGCCGCCATCGCGCGCAATAAGCCCAGCGGTAGCTCGCAACAGCGTTGACTTACCGCAACCGTTGGGTCCGATGATTGTGGTGACGCCGCCTTGGGGCACGTCGAGATCAATGCCGTCAACGATGACGGAAGCCCCATAACTCACCTTGAGATTTCGAACCTGAAGCATCATACGGACACCTTTCGTGTTGCGCGTAGCAGTGTGTAGAGCAGCACTGCGCCACCAATCGCAGTTGTAGCTATGCCCACCGGCAATTTCCCGGGCACCAGGGTGCGCACTGCTAAGTCAGCGCCAGTCACAATCGCCGCGCCAGCGAGCATCGCTGTTCCTAAAGGCGGCGTTGCTGCTTGTGTGATCTTGCGTCCGATCTGTGGCGCAACAAACGCCACGAAAGCTATCGGGCCAGACGCCGCGACGGCCACCGATGCCAGCACTACAGCCATGAGCATGAGGATGAGTTGCATATGCCGGGGCTCCACCCCGAGGCCAGCAGCCGTATCTTCACCGAGCGAGAGCGCCTGCAGATTGAAGGCTACCCAGCGCAAGAGTGGAACGACGACTGCCAACGCAAGAAGTACGGCGAGGGCATCGCGCCAGCTAGCAGAACCCACCGAGCCAGTGACCCACGCCTGCGCCTTGCCCACGTCACGATAATCGGCGCGAACGAGTAGGAACGAGGTGTAAGCCATCGCGAGTGCATTGATGATGATCCCGGCAAAGACAAGCTGGAAAGAGCCAAGCCCCGCACCACGACTCAGCCACCAGATTGCCGCAGACACTGCCAATCCACCGAGGAACGCACTGAGCGGGACCCCCAGAAGATGCAGCAGCATTCCGGAGCTTCCACCAGCAAGTAACGCAGTCAACGCGAAAGCGGAGGCACCCGAGGTGACGCCCAGAATGTCTGGGCTCGCCAATGGATTCCTCGTGATGGTCTGGAAGATCGCCCCCGCAAATCCCAGCGCAGCTCCTACTCCCAAAGCTGTCACTACCCGCGGCAGACGCCACTCAATAATCACCGTACGAGCCAATTCCGTGGTTTGGCCCATGAGCGCAGAAACAATATCCCGGACCGTAAGCTCGAAGTCTCCGACCATGACACCCCCAAGGGCCGCGGCGAGAGCCAACACCGCAAGGACACCATTCGTCACGAAAACCCGCATCACAGTTTCGCCCCTTTACGCAAGAGGTACAGGGCGAACGGGGCACCAACAAAGGCGAGCGTGATACCCACCTGCAATTCGCCGGGCCGTGCGATGACGCGGCCAATGACGTCGGCAAGCAAGAGTAGCGAGGCCCCAGCCAGCGCGGAGCAGGGCAGCACCCAGCGGTAATCGGGCCCGGTGAAGGCGCGCACAAGGTGCGGAACAACCAGGCCAACGAACCCGATTGGGCCCGCCCCAGCCACCGCGGCGCCAGTCAGCAATGCGACCAAGACGATGCCCACGGCTCGCGAGAGGGGGACTCTCACACCAAGTGCGCTTGCCACGTCGTCTCCCAAGTTCAGGAGGTTCACCCTGTTTGCCGTGGCGAAGGCCCCCACTAGTCCGAGGAGAATGACCGGGGCAAGCACCGCGACCACCTGCATGTCGCGCCCAGCGATAGCGCCCGCCGTCCAAAACCGCATCTCGTTGAGGCTTTGCGTATTCGTCAGCACGATGCCACTGGTAAACGCACTACAGACCGCGCCCAGCGCAGAACCACCGAGCACGACCATGATCGGGCTCGATCCCAGGCTCCTCATGCTGAGTACGAACACGAGAGCCACCGCGAGTATTGCGCCGAGGAAGCCCACCCCAACAGTGCCCAATACCGTCATGGAGCCGTGAAAGGAAATGGCTGCCGCCACTGCGAGCGCCGCACCGGGCCCTACGCCCAGCAGGTTTGTGTCTGCGAGCGGGTTGCGGGTGTGGCCCTGCAGCAGCGCCCCCGCTGTACCTAGCGCTGCCCCTACCAACAGGCCGAGCAGGGTGCGCGGAACTCGAAGTTGTGCGATGATCTTCGCCTCGTCGCTGGCCGCCTCGAGTTGTTCGGTGCCTCCCGAGAACGCCAGCGTGATTCCGTCGCGAACCGCGCTCACCGTTGCCGCGAACCCCATTTCGCGCGCCCCGAACAGAAGCGACACTAATGCTGCGCACACGGTGGAAGCCGCAAGGAAAGCGACAAGCCCTACACGTTTATTCACACTGCAACCCCGTTATCGCCAGTACCCCATAAACGACACGTGGTGGCGAGGCACACCCGCCTCCTTCACCAGGAGCCGCCGCATCGCCGTCACTGCCGTGTTCTTCCCCGCGATCCAGTAATAGGTATGCCCTGCAGCATCCGAAGCGGGGGCGATAGATTCACCACCGCTGGAGTACGTGGGTGTCTCCCAGACCATGTCGAGGAGGGCCTCATCAACTGGCTCTAGTTTTCCAGCTCCCGAAGATACTGAGGCACAGCGGGATGCGACATCGTCTTGCAGTTGTGCACGCAGTAAATCCCCGTGGTCGACGTCGTGGTGTTCGCGGAAGTGCCAGCGGACGTCGACCTGCGCAGGGGCGTCGATGGGCAAGTGGTTGCCGGCCGGTACCTCAATGTCAGCAGACCCGGCGAGGCCCCCGGGCCAATCCTCCAAGATGCGGGCTATTGCTGGAAGCGCGGTTTCGTCACCATAGAGGCATGCCATTGCTGCAGACCCCGGATTGAATTCGATGCCAACACCGGAATCATCGTCGCGGGTCGGCCCAATTATCAGGAGCTGCTGGCCAGGTTGCGCGTCCTCCGCCCATGCCGAGGCGGGGCCGGGGTTGTCACTGTGCAGAACAAAGTCCACATCTATTTCATCAGGGCCGTCGGCGCATCGTCGGAGCTCTCGAATCGAGTAGGTACGGAGGTGCCCGCGCGCGTGCTCCGGCATCGCACGCCACGCGTCCCACCATCCTTCCTCCGGGAGGTTGAGCATTCCGCTGGCAGACGGGATCAGCAGCTTGATGCGCAAATCCCTGATGGGTACGGCAGGCCCCATTGCATCGACCCCGGTGAACGTCACTCGTTGGAAATTCGGCGCGACGCGTTCACTACGGAGGACGGTTGCAAGAAAAGGCCTAAAACTCACCCTGCAGACTATATAGGATTGCCTTACCTAAAGGAATACTGCGGGGTGCCGGACCCTTAGTGCCCACGCGCCTGGTTCAGCGCCTCACCGTCCTCGAAGTGCGGGCGCAGGTGATTATCAAACAGGGAAAGGGCCGCGCCGATAGCCATGTGCATGTCCAGGTACTGGTAGGTGCCCAGGCGGCCGCCAAAAAGGACCTTGTTCTCACGGGATTCTTCAGCGGCGAGCTCGCGGTATTTCTTTAGCTTCTCGCGGTCCTCGGGCGTGTTGATCGGGTAGTAGACCTCGTCGCCGTCCTCGGCGAAGCGAGAGTACTCCTTCACAATCACCGTTTTATCGGCAGGATAACTATCCTGCCGTTCCGGGTGGAAGTGGCGGAACTCGTGGATGCGGGTGTACGGCACATCCGCGTCGTTGTAGTTCATCACCGGGGTGCCCTGGAAGTCGCCGGTCTCCAGCACTTCGCGCTCGAAGTCGAGGGTGCGCCAGCCGAGGTGCCCCTCGGCGTAGTTGAAGTACTGGTCGACCGGGCCGGTGTAGACCACGGGGGCGTCCGGGGATTCGGCGCGCAGCTCGTCGCGGACGTCGAAGTAGTCGGTGGACAGGCGGACGTCGATAAGCTCATGCTCCGCCATCTTCTCCAACCAGGCAGCGTAGCCGTCGACCGGCAGGCCCTCGTAGGCATCGTTGAAGTAGCGGTTGTTGAAGGTGTAGCGCACAGGCAGGCGCGAGATGATCTCCGGCGGGAGCTCGGTGGGGTCGGTCTGCCACTGCTTGGCGGTGTAGTGCTTCACAAAGGCCTCGTAGAGCGGCTTGCCGATCAGCGCGATGCCGCGCTCCTCCAGGTTGGTGGCGACCTCAGGGTCCTTGCCTTCGCGCTGCTCCTCAATGAGCTTGCGGGCCTCGTCCGGCGAGTAGTAGCGGCCGAAGAACTGGTTGATCAGGCCGAGCCCCATCGGGAACTGGTAGGCGGTGCCGTCGTGCATGGCGAAGACGCGGTGCTGGTAGTCGGTGAACTCGGTAAACCGGTTCACGTACTCCCACACCCGCTTATTAGAGGTGTGGAAGAGGTGCGCGCCGTACTTGTGCACCTCAATGCCGGTGTCGGGGTCCTTTTCCGAGTAGGCGTTGCCGCCGAGATGCTCGCGCTTCTCGACGATCAGCACGCGTTTGCCCAGCTCACTCGCGGCCTGCTCGGCCACGGTCAACCCAAAGAATCCGGATCCGACAACGATGAGGTCATAAGTCATGGCCTCAATCTTTCCACATATACGCGGCCTGAGCCCGCCCCACGACACGCCGAAAGTCTCAAGACTTACTTTAGACTTGAACTTCCTCTACACTGCACAACAGATAACTTTCTTCACATCTGTCCCAGCAATATCCAGGAGTCTTCCCGTGTACCAACGTAAGCGCTTGAACAGGGCGTCCACCCGGACCGCGCCCTGGCGTACCGCAATCCTGGCCGCACTTCTGACCGTGGCGATGGTCGCCACGGCCGCGTTCAGCGGCGACAACATCCTGCGCGTGCAATCCGTCGGTGGCCCAGACAAAGAGGTGTACACCGATACCGCCTCGTTCGCCGCCGGCGAAGACACCACGGTGAACGACGCCGCCGTCAAGACCCAGGGCGGCGAGAAGGAAGTCCGCCGCGTGGTTAAAGAGTTCTCGCGCGACCGCGAGTTCACCATGTTCGGCCTGACCTGGAAGGGCGACCGCGACGTGGTCGCCTACGTGCGTTCGCAGAAGCCGGACGGCTCCTGGTCCGAGTGGTACGAGATGGACCACGCTGACAACACCGGCAGCGAGACCTTCGGCACCGAGCCGATTTTCGTCGAGCCCACCAAGCGCATCCAGGTTTCCACGGGCAACGTGGACCTGCTCGACGGCGGGCGCACCGACTCCAACGCGCCGACCACCGCAAAGGACATCGAGGCCGTCTTCCTCGACGGCGGCACCGGCAACTCCGGCGGCATCGCCCCGGCTGCGGACTCCTACACCCGAGGCATGCCCAAGGTGGTCTCCCGCGCGCAGTGGGGCGCAGGCGCATCGTCGAACCCCACCTACACCGAGCCGGTCACCGCGGCGACAGTGCACCACACCGCCGGCTCCAACAACTACACCGAGGCGCAGGCTCCCGGTATCGTGCGCGGCATCTGGACGTACCACGCGCGAAACTTGGGCTGGGGCGACATCGGCTACAACGCACTGGTGGATAAGTACGGCAACATCTACGAAGGCCGCGCAGGCGGCCTGGACCGCGCCGTGGAGGGCGCGCACGTCGGCGGGTTCAACCAGAACACCTGGGGTGTGTCCATGCTGGGCAACTATGAAACCGCCACCCCCACCACCGCTAGTGTGAACGCGATGGGCGAGATCATCGGCTGGAAGGCGGCCGTGGCTGGCTTCGACCCGATGGGCTCGAACTACCACTACGCTGACTTCAACTTCCGCGGCTCCCGCTACTCGGCGGGCCAGGGCGCGATGTTCCCCAATATCAACGCGCACCGCGACTTCCACTACAACGCCTGCCCGGGCCAGAACCTCTACAACCGGTTGGGCGACATCCGCCGCGTGGCCAACACCAAGTACCAAAGCCTCGGTGGTTCCCGCGGCCCGGGCGGAATCGTCGACTCCCTTTTGGGCGGCGCCACCGGCACCGATACGGACAACCAAGATGTGGAAGCCACCGACACCACCGTCGGCGACCTCTCCTCCGCCCTGGGGTCGAGTGGCAGCGACGCGGAAACTGACACGGTAGTTAACGAGGACGGCACCACCACGACCGTGGTGCGCCCCGCCGAAGGCACCAAGACCAGCGGCATCTCGCTGTCCGGTCTCGCTTCCGGCGACGCCGTGGCGATCGCTGCCGCGGCCGGCACCCTGCTCGGCCTGGTCATCCTGTACGCCAACTCCCGCGGCATGCTGCCCGGCGGCGCAAAGTCGGTCGCCGGCATGGAGCTCATGCCCGGCCTGACGGTCCAGCAGATCACCCCGTACATCGGCCCGGCGCTGCAAACGATTGGCAAGCAGGACTTGGCCAACGTCTGGTACCAGTTCGAGCCGACGCTCGGCGCGCTCGTCGCCGGAGTTGGCGGCCCGCAGGTCGGCGGCCGCACCTACGCCTTCTACAAGAACGGCATTGGCATCCAGGATCGCCAAGGCCAGATCTTCACGCTCGCGGGCAAGATTGCCGACGCCTGGCTGCAGCAGGGCATGGACGCTGGCCCGCTCGGTATGCCGACGTCGCGCGAGCGCACGCTTGGCGACGGCACCGCGGTCGTCACCTTCCAGGGCGGCACCATCACCTACAACCCGGTGCACAACGCGGTGCACATCACGACTCACTAAGCAGCGATTAGGCCAAGTCGTAGGAGCGACGCACCGCGTCCTCCCACCGCGCCACAAGCCGGTCCCTTTCGGGGCCGGCCCACGTGTTTTTCCAGGTGGTGGTCTCGCCGAGCGACAACGGGGCGTCGATAAGCCCGCACCCAATGGCTGCCGCTGAGGCGGCCCCCATCACGGTGGTTTCCGTGTTCGCCGGGCGCTGCACGTCGATGCCAAGGATGTCGGCCTGCATCTGCATGAGCAGATCGTTGGTGGTCATCCCGCCGTCGACGCGCAGCGCGCTCGGCTCGCCACCCATTGCGCACACGACCTCGCGCGCCTGCAGGCAGGTGGCCTCGAGCGCGGCGCGGGCGATGTGGCGGCGATCCACAAAGCGGGTCAGGCCGGTAATCACGCCGCGGGCGTCCGGGCGCCAGCGCGGGGCGAACAGTCCGGAAAAGGCCGGGACGATGACTACCCCGCCCGAGGTGTCCACCTGGGCCGCGAGTTGCTCCGACTCGGCCGCGGTGCGCAGCATCCCGAGCTGGTCGCGCAGCCACTGGATCAGCGAACCGCCGACGGCCACCGAGCCCTCCTGCGCGTAGACGGGGGCTTCGCCCTCGATCTGGTAGGCCACCGTGGTCAGCAGACCGCGGTTGCTGATTCGCGGCTGCTCGCCGGTGTTGAGCAGCATGAACAGTCCGGTGCCGTAGGTCATCTTCGCCTGGTTCTCTGCCAGGCACCCCTGCCCGAACAGGGCCGCCTGCTGGTCGCCCAGCACGCCCGTGATCGGCACGCCCGCGAGCGGCCCGCGGCGGCGCACGGTGCCAAAGCGGCTCACTGAGGGACGAATCTCCGGCAGGATCTGCTCCGGCACCCCAATCTCGCGGCACAGCTCCGGGTCCCACTGAAGCGTGCGCAGATCCATCAACAGGGGGCGCGACGCATTCGTCACGTCTGTGACGTGCACGGCGTTGTCCGGCTCGTGGGCGCCGCCGGTGAGATTCCAGATCAGCCAGGTGTCGATCGTCCCGGCGAGCAGCTCCCCGGCCTCGGCGCGCTCGCGGGCGCCGTCTACGTGGTCCAAAATCCACGCCCACTTCGGGCCCGCGGGATAGGAGTTGTGCAACAGGCCCGTGCGATCCAGGTAGGCGTCCTGGGCGGAGCCGGTCCCCGGGGCCGGGTTGGTGCGCGTGTCCTGCCACACGATCGCGCGATGGATCGGGGCACCCGTCGCCTTTTCCCAGATCACGGCCGTTTCGCGTTGGTTGGTCAGGCCGAGGGCAGCGATGTCTGCTTCCGCGATGTCGGCGTCGGCAAGCGCCTCGCTCAGTGCGCGGCGGGTGTTGCGCCAAATCTCCAGCGCATCGTGCTCTACCCAGCCCTCGCGCGGCAGGTGCTGGGTATGCTCGAACTGGGCTTGGGCGACGACGCCGCCGTCGGTGTCGGTGATCACCACGCGGGTGGAGGTTGTGCCCTGGTCAATGGCCGCAATGAGAGACATGCCGCCAATTGTATTTAGAACCAGTGCTCCAGCACCTGCGCCACCCCGTCCTCCTCGTTCGAGGCGGTGACGTAGTCTGCGGCGTCCAACAGGGCGGGCGCAGCGTTCGCCATCGCCACGCCCATCCCGGCCCAGGCGAGCATCTCCAGGTCGTTAGGCATGTCCCCGAACGCCACGACCTGCGAGGGGTCGATGCCGTACTCGGCTGCCAGCACCGACGCGCCGCTGGCCTTATTGATGCCGGGGTGCGAGAGCTCAATGAGCCCCTCGTCCATGGAGTAGGTCAGGTGCGCGTCCTCCGGTTCGATCACCTGGGCGAGCAGGTCGAACATTTCCGCGGACTGCAGCTGCGGCGCGCGGACCAAAAGCTTCGCCGCGGGCTGCGAGGTGATCTCGGCAACAGTGCCGACGCCAAAGGCGGTGTCCCAGGCGTCTCGGTTGTACTCGGGCGTGGTGAGGAAGCACTCCTCCTCCGGGTCGAGCGCGCTCTGGCCCACGCGCTCCACGCCGTAACCGTGCTGAATCTGCAAGGGACGCAGCGTCTCGTCGATCGCTTCGACGACGCGCGCCATGGTATCCGGCGCCAGTTCGAAGGAGCGCAGCACCGTGTCCTCGACCGGGTCGTAGACCACCGCGCCGTTGGCGCAGACGCAGGCGGGCGCGATCGGCAGTTGGTCCAAGACGGGGAGCAGCCAGCGGTGCGGCCGGCCTGTGGCCAGGGCGAACTTTGCTCCCGAGCGCACCGCGCGAACCACCACGTCGCGCAGCCGCGGAGTCACCCGGCCAGCCGGGGTGATAAAGGTGCCGTCGATGTCGCTGATGATGAGCTGGGGAGCATGCATGGGTTAGGTGCCTTTCTTCGCCTGCTTTGCAGCCTTCTTCGCCTTGCGCTGCGCACGTTCTCGTTCATAGAGCGCGGCCGCCTCTTCCAGCGTGGGGGCGCCGCCGCCCAGAGATGCCGGCATCCACTTGTCACCGGGGGCGAAGGGGCCGAATTCCTCTTCGTACTCGGCGCGGGACTGCTCGAGCATGGCCTGCATCGCCTGCTTCAGGCGGCGGGTGTCTTCCTCCGCATCGCCGGAAACCTCGACCGGGGCGCCGTAACGCACGATCACCGGCACGCCGCGCAGCTGTTTCGGCAGGTCCTTCGTCCAGATCCGGTGCGAACCCCAGATCACGCAGGGGATCAGTGGCGCATCGGCCTGCGCCGCAATGCGTGCCGCGCCTGTTTTGAAGTCTGCCAATTCGAAGGAGCGCGAGATGGTGCCTTCTGGGAAGATGCCAACGAGGTACCCATCGCGAACGTTGCGCACCGCAGCATCGACTGACGACGCCCCGTTTTCCCGATCCACCGGCACGTGCTTCATCGCGCGCAGGATGCTCCCGAGCACGGGTTTTTCAAACACGCTTTGCTTGGCCATAAAGCGCACGAGGCGCTCGCCGTGTACCAACGGACCGGTGCCGGTGAGCATAAAGTCGTAGTAACCGGTGTGGTTACCGGCGATGACCGCCCCGCCGCGGGCGGGGATGTGCTCTGCGCCCTCGATGCGCACGCTGATGCGCTGTAGCTGCAACAGCCGCTTAAACAGGCGCACTGTGAAGGGGTAGAGCCGTTCCTTTGACTCCTCCGGGTGCGCGGCAGGCTGCGTGAAGGCCGCCGGTACCAGCAGGCCGTGCAGCTTCTTCATGGCGCGGGAGGTCATGCTCATCTACGCCTCAAGCACTTCCTTGCCCACCCACGGCTGTAGCGCTGCCGGCACGCGGACGGAACCGTCGGCTTGCTGGTTGTTCTCCAGGATGGCCACCAGCCAGCGGGTGGTGGCCAGGGTGCCGTTGAGTGTGGCGGCAGTCTGGGTCTTGCCGTTTTCGTCGCGGTAGCGGATGTTCAAGCGGCGCGCCTGGAAGGTGGTGCAGTTCGAGGTAGAGGTCAGCTCGCGGTAGGTGTTTTGCGAAGGCACCCACGCCTCGGTGTCGAACTTGCGGGCTGCCGAAGAGCCAAGATCGCCCGCGGCGACGTCGATGATGCGGTAGGGCACCTCCACTGCGGCGAGCATCTCGCGCTCCAGGCTGAGCAGCTTCTGGTGCATCTCCTCGGCGTCTTCCGGCTTGCAGTAGGCAAACATCTCGAGCTTGTCGAACTGGTGGACGCGCAGAATACCCCTGGTGTCCTTGCCGTAGGAGCCCGCCTCGCGGCGGAAGCAGGAGGACCAGCCGGCGTACAGCAGCGGGCCGTTATCCAGGTCGATGATCTCGTCCTGGTGCAGCCCGGCGAGCGCCACCTCAGAGGTGCCGACCAGGTACATGTCGTCGCGCTCGAGGTAGTAGATCTCCTCGTCGTGCTCGTCGAGGAAGCCGGTACCCTGCATGATCTCCGGACGCACCAGCACCGGCGGGATCATTACCTTGAACCCTGCCTCGCGCGCCTTCTGCGCGGCCAGCATAAGCATGCCCAGCTGCATCCAGGCGCCGTCGCCAGCCAGGTAGTAGAAGCGGGCGCCGCCGATCTTGGTGCCGCGCTTCATATCAATAATGCCCAGCCCCTCACCCAGGTCAAGGTGATCCTTGACCTCAAAGTCGAACTCCGGCACCTCTCCAACGTGCTCGAGGACGACGAAGTCCTCCTCGCCGCCGGCGGGCGCGCCCTGGATCGGGTTGGGGATCTTGTACTGCAGCTCGTTGACCTTCGCTTCGGCCTCCGCCTGCGCGGCTTCCGCCGCCTTCACGCGCGCCTTCAGCTCGTTGGAGCCCTCCAGCAGGGCGGGGCGCTCCTCCGGGGAGGCCTGGCCGATCTTTTTGCCAAAGGCCTTCTGCTCGCCGCGCAATTCGTCGGCGGCCTGGATGGCGCTGCGGCGCTGCTCATCGGCAGCGATGAGCTGATCTACTAAGGCCGGGTCCTCGCCGCGGGCGGTTTGGGACTGGCGGACAACGTCAGGGTTTTCGCGCAGAAACTTCAGATCAATCACAAATGCTTACTCTACCTTGTCGCTTACGCCCGCGGCCGCCTCTGTCGACTCCGTACAAAAGCGGTGGACTGGTCATAACCACCGGAGTAGGGTGGAAGTATGATCACCGACGGCCCAATCCCAAAGCACGCCCAGCTGCGGGCGCTTTTGGAGCGCCGCTGCGCCGAGGAGCTCGCCCCCGGCGATCTGTTGCCCGGGGAGCGCACCCTGGAGGAGGAATACGGGGTCTCGCGCATCACGGTGCGCCGCGCCATCGGGGATCTCGTCGCCGCCGGCAAGCTGCGCCGGGTGCGCGGCAAAGGCACGTTCGTCGCCCCCTCTCCCCTGGTCAGCCGGCTGCACCTGGCCAGCTTCTCGGAGGAGATGGCGCAGCAGCGGGTGCACGCGGCGTCGGAAATCTTGCGGGCCGCCACCGCACCACCCCCGCCGCAGGTCGCCGCGTTTTTCGGCACGCCGCCAGAAACCCCGCATATCCAGCTGCGCCGCCTGCGACTGGGCGACGGTGAGCCCTACGCGGTCGACCACGCCTGGTACAACGCGCAGCTCGTACCGGATCTGTTGGCGCACAACGTGAAGCAGTCGGTGTACTCGCTGCTGGAAACCCGCTACGGCTTGCCCATCACCGAGGCCGAGCAGACCGTCACCGCCGCCAGCGCCACCGAGGCCAACGCCCCGCTTCTCGACGTCGCGCCTGGCACCGCGCTGCTCCACATCGCGAGGTACGCGCGCAGCGGGGCCCACGCGGTGGAGTACTGCGCCTCCCTGTACCGCTCGGACCGCTACTGGCTGACCACGCGCGTTGGACGCGAGTCCGCGTGACGGGAATAGTATAGGGGCATGGCTTCCACTTCCAGCGCCGTGCGCGCGTTCTTCGTCGCCCTGCTCGCCGGGACGGTGGGCATGGGCTCGTACGCCATGACCACGGGCCCCGACGCCGGCGGAGGCAGCGGCACCGAGCACAGCCAGCAAGCGCAGCACAGCGATGAAGCGCCTGCGCCGTTTACCACCGCGGACCAGGGCGCTTGCCTGACCTGGACGGTCGGCGAGGGCGGGGCAATCAGCGGCTTCGAGCAGACTGATTGTGCAGGCGAGCACCGCTTCGAGGTGGCCTCGCGCCAGGATCTGGCCGTCTACCCCACGTCCGAATTCGGGCAAGACGCGCCGATGCCGAACCCCACGCGCCAGGCGCAGCTGCGCGAGGAACTCTGCGGCGCCTCCACAGTCCGTTACCTCGAGGGCCGCTACGACCCGCACGGTCGCTACTCCATCGCCCCGATCCTGCCGCCGGCGAGCGCGTGGGAGGCCGGGGACCGCACGATGCTGTGCGGGCTGCAGGAGACCGACCGCGCCGGCGAGCCGATCCTCACCACGGGACGCGTGGCCGAGCAGGACCAGGCCCGCACCTTTGAGCCGGGCGAGTGCGTCGCCATTGACGGAGCGAACAGCCTCTCGGTGGTGGACTGCGCCGCCGCGCACCAGATGGAAATCACCAGCAAGGTCGACCTGGCCCCGGTCTTCCCGGACGCCACCCCGTCGGTGGAGGAACAGGACAAGCACTTGGGCGACGTGTGCACGAAGTCCGCCCACGACTACCTCGGCAGCGAGGAAAACCTGTACCAGATCTCGCTGCAGCCGTTCTGGACCACCCAGCAGCCGGCCGCGTGGGAGGGCGGCTCGCACAGCGTGAACTGCGCGCTCGTCTTCTCCTCGCCGCAGGGCGGGTTTGCCGAACTGACCGGCACCGCTACGGGCGGCAAGGAGGTGCTGCGCATCGACGGCACTCCGCCGCCGGACCGCCCGAAGCGCCGCCCACTGCGCGAGCAGCAGGCCCCGCCTACACCAGAGGCAGCGCCCCCAGCGCCCGAGGAAGTCACGCAGTAATGGTGAAGGTCAGCGACGAGGAGTTCGAGGCGATGATTAACGACGCGCTCGACACCATCCCGGACTCCTTTGCCCAGCACATGACCAACATGGTCATCCTCGCCCGCGACTACAACGAAGAGCAGCCCGGCCTGCTCGGCCTCTTCGAGGGTGTGCCGTTGCCGGAACAGCACTCCAACCACACCGGGTTCCTCCCTGACGCGGTCTTTATCTATAAGGAACCGCTCGAGGCGATGTGCGCCACTGAGGAGGAACTGCGCCACGAGGTCAAGGTGACGGTGCTCCACGAGGTCGGCCACTACTTCGGCATGGAAGAACACGAGCTGCACGAGCTCGGCTGGGGCTAGCGCGAGGTCTTAGTGCGCCCGCGTTGTGCCGCCTCGACCCAGTCGGCGGCCGCCGCGATGCGCGCGTCGCGCACCGGAGTGGGCTCGCCAACGACGCGCGGCCAGGAGCCAAGAAAGCGGATCTTTGAGGCCCGCAGGTACACCCCGCGCAGCGCCTCGGCCACGGGTGCGTCGTCGATATGTCCGACGATGTCGGCGAAGAAGTTGTACGTGTTCGGCTCCTCGCGCGTTGGGCGCGACTCAATACGCGACAGGTCCACGCCGCGGTAGGCGAACTCCTGCAAAATACCGACCAGGCTGCCGGGCTCGTTCACGGTCTGGAACACGATCGAGGTCCGGTCGTTGCCCGTGCGCTGCGGCGGGGCGTCAACCGGACCGGCGAGTACGAAGCGGGTGCGCGCAGCCTCCAGGTCCGCCACGTTGCGCGCGTGGACTTCGAGCCCGAAGAGCTCCGCGGCGCGCTCCGGGGCGGCGGCGACGTCGGCGCGGCCTTCGGCCACGAGCGCCGCGGCGGCGGCGTTCGAGCTCGCCGCCTGGAACTTCGCCTGCGGGGCGTGTTCGCTCATCCACCGTTTCACCTGCTGAAAGGCGACGGGGTGGGTGGCAAAGCGGTGGGCGTCGGCAAGCGAGGCACCTGGGCGCGTCATGATGGCGAAGGCGATCTCGAGCTCGGTCTCGGCGAAGATCTGCACGTCCGGGGTGGCCAAGAGCGCATCGGAGGTGGTGGTCACCGCCCCGTCGACGGAGTTCTCGATGGCCATCACGGCGCGCTCGGCGCGGCCATCAGCCACCGCGGCAAGCGCCTCGGCGGGCGAGTCCACGGCCACAAGCTCGGCTTCCGGCAGCGCGAAGGCGTGTACCGCCTGTTCGGTGAAGGTGCCGGCCGGTCCCAGGTACGCGATTCGGGTCATGGGCTTAAAGTTATCGCATGCGCCGCCGACTCATCATCGAAATCATTCTCGTGCTCGCCGTCACCTTCGGCATGAGTGGGCTCCGCTCGGGGCTCAAGCTTATCGACGCCTACCTCACCGCTCCGCTCAACGAACAGTCCACCACCCTGGTGCAGCCCGCTTCCTCCGTCAGCTGGCTGGACCTGGCGCTGCAACTGACCTCCGCGGGCACGCTTGTGGCGTGGGGCGCACTCGCCTGGTTCCTGCTGGGCAGCAGGTGGTGCTGGCCCAGGTGGAGGGATGTCGCCCACGGGGCGGGGCTGGCTGCTGCGATCGGGCTGCCCGGTCTGGCCTTCTACGTGGCGGCGGTCAACCTGGGACTGTCCAAGGTGGTGGTGCCCACCACCGACGCGGTGCAGATCCCGACCTCGCTCGTCTGGGCCTTTGCCAACGGTTTCGGCGAGGAGGTCGTGGTGGTGGCCTACCTAGTGACCAGGCTTGGGCAGCTGGGGTGGACACCGTGGCAGGTGGTTGCGGCATCGGCGGTGCTGCGCGGCTCCTACCACCTCTACCAGGGGGTATCCGCGGGTGCGGGCAACATCGTGATGGGTGTGGTCTTCGCCGCCTACTTCCTGTGGCGGAATAAGGGCAACAAGTCTGCGGCCGCGGACTGGATCGCGCCCGTGTGGGCGCTGGTGCTCGCCCACTTTCTCATCGACGCGGTCGCGTTCGTTGGCTACCCGCTCGTCGACCTGAGTTGGCTGGGGATTCAGTAGCGCCTTTGACGGCGAACTCCCAGGGCCCAGCGCTACGAACAGGTATGCCACATACGCCACAACCGTTACACTAAGTGCATGTCTTCGACGCCCCACTCCAACGACCCCCGCGATCGCGTGGGGGAATACGTGCTGGGCAAGGACGGAAAGCCCCTGGTCGACCGCTACGGCAGGCCGATCCGCCGCCGCCCCGTCCAACGCTCACACCAGCGCCCGGAGCCAACCAACCAGGTCCCCGAGTTCACGCGCGTCGAACACCCCCGAGCAACACAGCGGCCGCGCCAGCAGTTCCCCGAGTACCAGCCGCGCCGCACTCCACAGTTTTCGCGGCCAGCGCCTGCACCAGCGCGCGAGCCGGTGCCGGTGCAGGTGTCCCGGCGGCGGCGGAAGGGGCCGGCCCCGCGGCGTCGCAAAGCAAAGGCCCCTGGCTGCGCCACCATCCTGGCGATCCTGCTCGTACTGCTCGTCGCGGGCACCCTGCTTACCGACGCCCGACTCACCCGCACCCAAGCGCTACCCGAGGAACGTATCGCGAACACCGCGGGTACGAACTGGCTGTTGGTCGGCTCCGACTCGCGCACGGGCTTAAGCGAAAAGGACGTCGAACGGCTCGGCACCGGCGGCGACCTGGGCACGACCCGCACCGACACGATCATGCTGCTGCACATCCCGCTCAGCGGCGAGGCGACGCTCGTGTCTATTCCGCGCGACTCCTACGTGCCGATCCCCGGCTACGGCTACGACAAGATCAACGCCGCCTTCGCCTTCGGCGGCGCCCCGCTGTTGGCCCAAACCGTGGAGGAAAACACCGGGCTGCGCGTGGACCGCTACGCCGAGATCGGCATGGGCGGGCTCGCGAACGTGGTCGACGCCGTCGGCGGCGTGGAGGTCTGCGTGCAGGAAGCTATCGACGACCCGCTGGCCAACCTCAACGTGCAACCGGGGTGCCAAGAGATGGACGGAGCAACCAGCCTCGGATACGTACGCACCCGCGCCACCGCACAGGGCGATCTTGACCGCGTGATGCGGCAGCGCGAGTTCCTCGGCGCGCTGCTGGACCGGGTCACCTCACCGGCCGTACTGGTCAACCCCTTCCGCCTGGTACCGCTCATGTGGACCGCGCCGACCATGTTCGTGGTGGGCGAGGGCGACCACATCTGGCACCTCGCGCGCATCCCGCTCGCAATGCGAAACGGCCTGAATGCGGAGACGATCCCGCTCGGCGGCTTCCAGGACACCGAGGTGGGCAACGTGGTGCTCTGGGACGACGCGGCAGCAGAGGAGCTCTTCGCGTCGCTGAGGTAGGGACAGGCAGGTAGTAACTGAGAGAATTGCCGTTGAATTTCCCCCGACGGCTAGATGGTCACCTGTCGGGACTTGATGTTGTCCAGCTGCTTCCGCTCCGCGGCGTTGAGCTGCGCATCGTTGGCGTACTCCGCCTCAATCTTCGTATTCAGCGACTCCAGCGCCGCGGCGTAGGACTCCGGCGCAACCTCAGGATCCAAGTCCCACACCGGCACGACCACGCCGTGGGTGCGGAAGGCACCGGCAAACTTCGTGCCCTCGCCCAGTACCAACTCGCCCTTTGCGGCGATGCGCGCCAGGGCGGCAAGCATCTGTGCCTCATTATCCTCGGTGCGGATCCAGCGGATGTGCGCCTTGCCGCCGCCCGGGTTGACCCACCACACGGCCCCCGGAACCTCGGCCTCGACCTGCGCGGAAGGCCAGACCGCGTCGTTGGCCTGCGTCATCGCCTGGCGCAGCTGGGCGGGCACGTCCTCGCCCTCGGCGAACCACCAGTTGAAGTCGGGGTAGGTGGTCACCTGTGGGGTCCACGCGGCGTCGATAAGCGAGCCAAGCTCCGGCTGGCTTCCATCAGCGGCGGTCGACTGCAGCGACTCGCCCGGCTTAGCATCAACGACCCACTTCAGCGCGTACGCGAGGTCGCGCCCCGGGTTCTGCGAGTGCGCGGCGGCCTGCAGCGCCACGAGGCGCTCGCCCCCTTGTGCCTCGTCCCGCACGAGCGCCGCACCCGCGCCCGGCAGCACGGTCACCAGGGTGACCTCGGTGCCATCAACGTCGAGCTTCGCGCTTGCCGACGGCACGAACTCCTGCATCGCAACCAAGTCCGCCTCAGCAGCCAAACCGCCAAAGGGGCGCGGGTCCTTCTTAAGTGCCTCGCGCTCCTTGGCGCGCGCAGCCATCTTCGCCTGGCGGCGGGTCATGCCCTCGGGCAGGTCTTCTTGCTTCTTACGCTTCTTCTTTGCCATGCGCACAAATCTACCGCAGCACTAGGCCCACGAGGAGAGGGTGTTCTCCGGGGCGTAACCGTTGTTCCCGCGGTGGGCGATAATGCCGGTCACGGGCTAGCTCACCGCCACCGGCGTTTGAGTATCCGCGGTTTTCGCCCGTGCAAAGGTGTCGAGCGCCAAATTCGGCAGGTCTGTGGCCAGCACGTCGACACCGTTTTCGGCGCACCACATCATCTGCCGCGGCGTGTTCACCGTCCAGGTGTACGTCTTCAAGCCGCGCAGGCCCACCAGCTGCTTTTTCGCCTGCAGGTGCTGGATCGCAGGGCCCACCCCGTAGGGCCGCGAGAGCATCGCGTTGCCCGGGTTCCACTTCTTCTCCCGCAGACGGAAGAGGTAATAGGTCTCTAGCTGCGGCGCCATGCGAGTGAAATAGCGCATGGCCTTGTGGGAAAAGGAGATGATGTGCACGCGCTCGTCGTCAAGCAGCTTGGCGTAGGTCAGCGCGCGCAGCGTCTGCTCGTCGACCTCGGGCCCGTAAATCGTGGGGTGCTTCGTCTCGATGTAGAGGTGCTTGTCCGGGTAGTCCTGCATGAGCTCGAGCAGCTCCTCGAGCAGCATGATCTGCTGCGGGTCCTCCTCGGTGCCGCAGTTCAGCTCGCGCAGCTGCGCAAAGTCGAGGCAGTCGACGCGCCCGCGCCCGTTGGTGGTGCGCGAAACATTTGTGTCGTGGAAGACCACGAGCCTGCCGTCACGGCTGAGCCGCACATCGCACTCAATGCCATGAATGGGAAGTTTCAGCGCTTCTTCAAACGCTCGCCTGGTCAGTTCGGGGTACATGCCGGAGAATCCGCGGTGCGCAACGATGTGTGTCTGCCTCACAGTGCCCAAACCTACAACGGGTTGACGCCCCGCGCGAGTTGAAAAACTTTGTCATAATGCGCTATATGCGCGTTGCAAAGCTTTTCGACGCTCCCCGCACCCCGCCACTCGACGCCGCCCGTCGCGCAATACAACGCGCCCGGAATCGCTACAGTTTCGATCACCACGGCTTGCTCGCCGCCCCGCTCGCCGCGGTGGAAGTGCTCGCCGACCTCTCCCCCGTCGTGCGGCTGCGAGGGCTGCGCCGGCTGCCAAACACATTCCGCTCGGGCGTCGTCGGCGCCGAGATCGCCACCTGGGGCGCGGTCTCCCCCTCACTGTTGCCGCGCAGGTGGTGGACCACAGCCGCCAACGTGGCGATCTGCCAGGCGGTAGGCCACATGCTTGGCGCTGGCGCAGGCACCATCGCCCGCGCCTGGGGAGCCAGCGGCCCGCGCGGCAAACAGGCGAACCCGGCGCGCATCGCCATGAGCGCGATCACCCTGGCCGCCTACGCCACGTCCGCCGGCGCCCACGCACGGCAGAAAACGCTGGTCAGCACGCCACACCCGGTGAAGCGCGGGGAAACGCTCATCGGCCTGTCAGTCGGCACGCTCGGCTACGGGGCGATGCTGCTTGTCGGCGAGATCTTGCAGACCTCCGTCGACCACGTCAACGCGGTGTTCGGCCGCAAGCTGCCCCCGGTGACGTCGTGGCCTTTGGCGATTCTCGCGGTCGCCGGCGGCGCCTACGTCTTTGCGGATCGGCTCGTGGTGCGCAACCTGATGTCCACCGTGTACAAACAGGCCGAGGAGCTCAACCGCGAGTTCTTCAGCGGCGCGCCCCAGCCACGCGAGCCGCAGCGCTCAGGCTCGCCGTCTTCTGTGGAAGCGTGGGACACCATGGGACGGCAGGGCCGCGCGGTGGTCGCGGGCGGCCCGCGGGCCCGGGACATCGCGCGTGTGTTGGACGTGCCCCGCGAGGCGGTGACCGAGCCGATCCGTATCTTCATCGGGCTACGCGACGGTGAGCGCAACCGCAGTTACGAGGGGATGGCCGAAGCGGCGCTGCGCGAGATGGACCGCACGAACGCCTGGGAGCGCGCACACATTGCCGTGATGTCTTCTGCCGGCACGGGCTGGATCAATGACTTTCACACCTCTGGCTTCGAGTTCGTCGCCCGCGGGAATTGCGCTGTCGTGGCCATGCAGTACTCCTACGTCCCCTCGCTCTACTCCTACCTGGCGGACCGCGAGTCGGCGGTGCAGTCCTCTCGCCTTCTCATCAACGCGATCCGGAAACGCATTGCCGCGCTGGACACGCCCAACCCTCCAAAGCTCTACGTCGGCGGCGAGTCCCTCGGCGCCTACGGTGTCGCCGACGCCTTCCAGGACCCGGGGGATTTCCTCGCGCGCACCTCGGGTGGTGTGTTTACCGGGGCCCCGGGGTTCTGCAGCACCCACACCATGCTGACGCGGCGGCGCGAGCCGGGCAGCCCGCAGCGCCTGCCAGTTGTCGACGGTGGCCGACACTTCCGTTTCATCGCGCACCCGGACCACCTCGAGCACGACTTCGCGGGCAAACCTTACGACGCCGAGTGGGAGTTCCCGCGCGCCGTGTTCGCGCAGCACGCTTCCGACCCGGTGGTGTGGTGGGATGCCCCGCTGTTGTGGCGGGCACCAGATTGGCTGAAAGAGCCCGGCTCGCGCGGGGTGCCTGCCCCCGCCGCGCAACATCTGGACGTGCTGCACACGCTGCGGTGGTGGCCTTTCGTCACCTTCTGGCAGGTGGGTATCGACCAGGTCAGCTCGAACGAGTACGACGCCCCGCACGGGCACAACTACCACGAGGAAACCGTCGCTGCGTGGAACAAGGTGCTCGATGGCGGGCTCACACAGGCTGAGCTTTTACGCGTGAACCGGTGGATCCACGCGGACTCCACCAAGTTGCGCGCCTAGATGCCGCCTAGATTCCGCACGCCACCCCTGTGGAGTGGTGCGGGCAGTAGCCGTTCGGCACCTTGTGCAGGTATTGCTGGTGCTCATCCTCGGCCAGATAGTAGTCCACGCCGGCGCGGACCTCTGTGGTCATCTGCCCGTATCCGGCTTCGCGCAACTGCGCGCCGTAGGCCTCGCACCAGGATGTAATCTGCGCAGCCTCTGCCTCCGTGTCCGGGTAGAAGGCGGAGCGGTACTGCGTGCCTGTGTCATTGCCCTGGCGGTAGCCCTGCGTCGGGTCGTGCGCCTCAAGCGCGGTGCGCACCAGCTCCTTCAGGCTGATCTTCTCCGGGTCGTAGACCACCTCGACGACTTCCGCGTGGTTGGTGCTGCCAGTGCACACCTCGCCGTAGGTGGGGTTCGGAGTCACGCCGCCGCCGTAGCCCACCGACGTCGACTCCACGCCGTCTAACTGCCAGAACATCTTTTCTGCGCCCCAGAAGCACCCGATGCCTATGCGCAGGCGGCGCTGGCTCGGCTTCCACGGGCCGGTGATCGGGGTGCCCAGCACGGCGTGCGGCTGCGGGTTGGCGTTGATTGGCTCGCTGCGTCCGGGCAGGGTCTGGTCTGCCGGGAGGAGCCGCGGTGTCGGCGCAAAGAGAAATCCCATAGTTCCCACAACCTACACGCCGAATGAGGAAATTCCGTTGGATAATTTCATTGCAGGAAATCAAGTTTTGGCTACTATGGGCTTCGTCATCACAAGCTGACGAAAGGATTTAGCACAATGGCTGTTTACGAGCTTCCGGATCTCCCGTACGCATACGATGCACTGGAGCCGCACATCTCCGAAGAGATTATGACGCTGCACCACGACAAGCACCACGCAACCTACGTTGCTGGCGCGAATGCCGCACTCGAGGCGCTCGAGGCGGAGCGTAACGGCGAGGCCAACCCGGACAAGCTGCGCGCACTGTCCAAGAACCTGGCGTTCAACCTGGGCGGCCACACCAACCACTCCATCTTCTGGAAGAACATGGCACCGAACGCTGGTGGCAACCCGACCGGCGAGATCGCTGAGGCCATCGACCGCGACTTCGGTTCCTTCGAGGCATTCCAGAAGCAGTTCGCGGGCGTCGCTACCGGCCTGCAGGGCTCCGGCTGGGCCGTGCTCGGCTACGACCACATTGCTGGCCGCCTGATCATCCAGCAGCTGACCGACCAGCAGGGCAACATCTCCGTTGACTTCACCCCGGTCCTCATGCTGGACATGTGGGAGCACGCTTTCTACCTGCAGTACAAGAACGTCAAGGCTGACTACGTCAAGGCTTGGTGGAACGTTGTGAACTGGGACGACGTCAACGAGCGCTACGCCGCTGCGTCCAAGTAAGCCCTAATCACACCTGGGTGAAACGCCCGCGCCACTGTGCACCCGCACTGCTGGCGCGGGCGTTTTTCTGCCCCTTCAAGACCCGAAACGTGCACACCGCCCGCCGCATCAGGAGGTGCATGCGGCGGGCGGTGTAGTTCACTAGATTCACGACGAGTCCAACAAGGAACCCGCATACAACTTTAGGTTAGGCTCACCTTAATGCGCAAGGGTATGTGCGGAAAATCTTCGAACTCGTTGCGCGCTCGACCGAAATGGAGAACCATAGGACGTTATGAGGAAAGGGTCACTAGAGTATCGGCGGGCGTCGATAGGCATGCTGCTCGTCGGACTCGCAATTTTCTCCGCCCTCTACGCCACCCAGGCCCTGCTGCCCACCCTCACCCGTGAGATGGACATCGAGCCGTCGACGGCAGCACTAACCGTTTCCGCCGCGACCGGCGCGCTGGCGATCTGCGTCGTCCCGGCCTCCATCTTGTCGGAGAAGTTCGGGCGCGGACGCGTTCTGATTATCTCCGCGTTGGCCGCAACCGGGCTCGGGCTGACCCTTCCACTGGCGCAAACCATTGGCCAGCTCGTTGCACTCCGCGCGATCCAGGGCGCGCTGCTCGCCGGCACCCCGGCGGTGGCGATGGCGTGGCTCTCCGAGGAGCTTGACGAGCGCGACCTCGCTGGCGCGATGGGGCTCTACATCGCTGGCACCTCCGTCGGCGGGCTCACCGGCCGCCTCATCCCCGCCTTCATGCTGGAATTCACCGGCTGGCGCTGGGCGCTGGCCACCAGCGCAGCAGTCAGCCTGATGCTCGCCATCGCGACCGCGCTGCTGCTGCCGGAACAGCGCAACTTCCACCCGAAAGCCTCAATCCGCCCGGGCGCGGAGTTCCGCGCTGTGGCCCAGCATTTGGGCAACCCCCGCCTCGTCGGGCTAGTGGCCACCGCCTTTATCGCCATGGGCGTGTTTGTCTCCATGTACAACTTCTTCGGCTTCCGCGCCATCAACGACTTCGGCTTAGCTCCCTCGCTCGCCGGCCTGACCTACGTGATGTACCTGTCCGGCACCTGGTCCAGCGCCCGGGCCGGCTCCTTTGTGGCCCGCTTCGGCCGCGGGCGCGTCGTACTCGCGGCCGCAGTACTCATGCTCACCGGCGCGCTCGTCGGCGCCAGCGGCAACCTGTATGTCACCCTCTTTGGCCTTCTTATCTTTACCGCCAGCTTCTTCGCCCTGCACTCCACCGCCTCCGGCTGGGTCGGGCTGATCGCGGACAAGGATCGCGCGGAGGCCTCGAGCCTGTACGTCTTCTGCTACTACATGGGCTCTTCCCTGCTGGGTGCCACCACCGGGTGGGCCTTCGAGGCGCTGTCCTGGGCTGGCTTCGTCGGGGTGCTTGCGGCGATGCTTGCCGTGCTCATCGCCATCGCCGGCGCGCTCGCCGTGGCGGAGAAGCGCCTATAGCAGGGGCAGGCCCGGCGCGCCTGCGTCGAGGAACTCGCGTACCGCGCGTGTCGCCCGGCAGTCGTCCTCGTTGTAGCGCAAAAGCGTCGCGCGTGCGGCGGCCCCCGCTTCGCCACCCCGCCGCGCCTGCCTGCGCAGCGCTACCGACGCCTCCCCGTCCACGTCGTCGTCCTCCCAGGTAAACCCGACGACGGGCCCAAGCACCTTCAACCCCAACCCGTCGGTGCCAACCAGGTGCTGGCGGACGTGCGCGAACACGTCAACCCACTCGGCAGAGGCGATGAACGCTTGGACCTCGGCCAACTCCACGGAGGCAAAGCGCTTTGCCGAGGACTTCAACCAGTGGTTCTCCCCGCCCGCGGCGTAGCAGTAGGCCGCGAACGTCTTGCCCGCGGCGTGCGCGGCAGCGCGCCGCGCCATCAGCCAGCGCCAGAACTCGGTGAAGTTGCGCTCCTCGGCGTCGCCGCCAACCTCGTCCCAGGTGACGAAGGGGCGGTAGGTCTCCCCGTCGAAAGCGCCCCACAGGTACGCACCCTGGTCCAGATAGGCCTCCATGTCGACGTCGATCTCCACATCCGCGCGTGGCACGTGCACCGGACCGCGGCGTTTCAGCACCGGCACGCCCTCGCGCCAGGCGCGCGCGATGTGCGAGGCGTCGCCCACGTGCGCGTCGATAAGCTGCTGCACCGTGTGGATACCGCGCTCACGCCACTGGTCGCCGCGCCCGCCGGAAAACACGAGCGAGACATCGTCCATGTCCTCGAGCTGCGGGCCACACAGCGGCCAGAAGCGGCAGGTCGCGCACTGCTTCAGCCGGCGCGGCGCGGACGGGATCGGAGCGTCCAGTGCGCGCAGCAGGGGCGGGATAAAGCGCGCGAGCTCGCCGAGGTAGGCACGCTCGCGGTCTTGCCCGATCACGGCACCGCGGCCAGAGGCCAATTCGCCGAGCAAAAGCTGCGCCATGGCGAGCGCATAGCCGTCGATGGTGTGGTGGCGCGGTTTCGCGTGTACCTCGAGTGGTGCCCCGAGGCCGAGCCGGCCGGTGGGCACCATCAGTGTGGTAGACGTAGGATCCTTGCGCGCTACGCGGTGGTTCGACACGAGCACCGGCAAGTAGCCCGCATCGGTGCGCACCAGCACGTCGAGCTCGCACACCACGCGGGTGCCTTCGATCTCGCCGCACAGCACGGGCCGCGTAATGAGGTGCGCGCCGCGGCGCAGGGCGGCCCGCGTCTCACGGTCGCGAATTTTCAGCTCTTCTGGGGTATCTGCGGGCTTGAGGTCGACGCGGACGAAGGCTTTCCCCCTCCCGTCGCCCACCGCCCGCTTCACCGGCAGGGCCGCAAACACGCGTGCGCGAGCCGCAGCGAGCTGCGCCTGTCGCGACTGCCCAGCCGGGGTGGGGCCGACCTCCGGGTGGGCCAAACGCTGGCGCAACCGGTACCTGCAGCCCACGATATCTGCGGGACGGACCTGAAACGGCTCATTCACAATACTGACCACAATACCTGGCTGACAGGTAAGATCGGCGGCAGCGAAAAACAACACCAAAAAGGAGTACCACCCCATGGGTCTTTTTGAAGCGATCCGTAAAGCCCGCGCCCGCACCAAGGCAGAGATTAAGGCCGCTGAGGCCCGCGCCCGCAAGCTGGCCAAGGAGCAGGCAAAGGCGGACCAGAAAACCGCGAAGCTCTTAGACAAGGCCGAACAGCGCCTGCTGAAGGAAGAGAAGAAGGGGCTGAAGCGCAAGCGCAAGCACGAGGAGCAGATGGCCAAGGCCCACCTGAAGCGCATCGAGCAGACGGGGCTGACCCAGAAGAAGGCGAAGCAGTGGGTCGGTGCCTCCCGCATCCTCTTGCCCGTCCTGCTGCCGCTGGCCTACAAGGCCTACACCTCCTACCAGCAGAACCGCTTCAACTCCCGCGCCGCAGGCATTGGCGTTGATCCGCAGGATCTCGCCCGCCACTCCGGGCGCGGGGCAGAGCTCAAGGCGCGTATCGACGCGCTGCGCACCTCCCTCGAGCACTCCGAGTCCCTGCCCTCGGGCTTTAAGGGCGATGCGAAGGTTCGCCTCAACACGCTAGCGCGCAACGTGCGCGACGCGGAGCACCTCAACCCGGAGCAGCGCCGTCTGGCCTACGCTTCCGTAGAGGACGAGCTGGCCGAGCTCGGCGCCGAGATCACGAAGAAGGCGAATTAAAGCACGCCCTGCTCGCGCGCCGAGGCCACGGCGGAGGTGCGCGAACGCACACCCAGCTTGTCGTAAATATGCACCAGGTGCGACTTCACCGTCGCTTCGGACAGCATAAGCTGCTGGCCAATCTCTCTATTTGAGCAGCCCTCGGCCACCAGCTGCAGCACCTGCAGCTCGCGCGGAGTCAGCGAGGAACGCGGTGCCTTCTCGCGCGTGGCCAGCTTCTCGCGCACGATCGGCGAGAGCGTCGCATCGCCCTTAAACGCGGAGCGCACCGCGGCGAGCAGTTCCTCCGGAGGCGCGTCTTTGAGCAGGTAGCCCACCGCGCCCGCCTCGATCGCGCCGAGGATGTCGGCGTCCGTGTCGTAGTTCGTCACCACCAACACGTGCGGCGGGTTCTCCATGGAGCTCCGGATCCGCGCGGTGGCCTGCGCGCCAGTAGTCACGCGCGTACCCTCTGCCCCCGCGCCGAAGCGCAGGTCCATGAGGATCACATCGATGCCGCCGGCCTGCGCCGTCGCGATCGCCGCCTCCGCCGTGGCCACCTCGCCCACGACGCGGATATCGCTGGCGGCTTCCAGCACGGAGCGCAGCCCCAGCCGCACAATCTCGTGGTCATCGGCCAGCAGCACCCGAATCATGGTTCACCTCTCCACTCCCCTCGGCACCCGCCGAGGCCTCGGCATCATTCTTTCGATTGACATTACCTGGTATGGCCACCGACAGTGCCGTCGGCCCGCCGGGGGCGGACTCCACCACCAGCTGCCCGCCCAGCTCGGCGGCGCGCGAACGCATCGCGTCAAGCCCCACGTGCCCCAGCCCCGCCGGTTTTGACGCCTGCGCCTGCGGGTCGAAGCCCCGGCCGTTATCCACCACGTCCAGCCGTATCTCGTCCGGCTCATACGTGAGCGTCACCCGCATTTTCGTCCCGCCCGAGTGCTTCACCGCGTTCGACATCGCGCCCTGGGCAATGCGCAGAAGTCCCGCCTCCGTGCGCATCGGCAGCTGTATGACCTCGCCATCGGTCTCCACCTCGATGTCCATGTCGCTCGCCGTCTCGAGGTCGTTCGCGATGCGCCCGAGCGCCTCGCTTAACGACGTCTCCGTCAACGGCGCCGGTGTCAACGCCGCAATCATCGCCCGCGTCTCCGCCAAGTTATTCGACGCAGCCCGGCGCGCAGTCTCCATCCGCTTCAGCGGGGCCTCAAGTTGCTCCCTAGGGATGCCCGCGTCCACGAGATCCCGCTCCGCGGCATGCAACAACATCTGGATGGACGAAAGATTCTGCGCAACCGTGTCGTGGATTTCGTGGGCGAGCCGCTCGCGCTCCTGTGCCACGCCGGCGGCGCGCTCGGTGGCGACCAGTTTGTCCTGGGTGGACAACAGCTCGTCGATAAGCTGCTCCCGCTCCTTACTCACCCGACCGATGGTGGTAAACGCGTAGTTGATCGCCACGACCACCGCCGCCGAAAGCACGGGACCGAGCACACCGCCGAGCGTGAGGCCGGTGGGAATCTGGATCACGATCGAGATGGCGAGCCCCACCGCCACGAGCACCAAACCCCGCCAGTTGTTGAAGGCGCGCAGCACCACGAAAAAGAGGATGAATACCCAGTACACGGCCACCGGAGAGAAGACGATGTCTGCTACCCACAGGGCGATGAGCGCAGTGCACCAGACCGCGCGCACGAGCCGGCCCCAACGGTGCATCTCCACCATGCCGTAGAACAGGACGAAGGAGAAGGTGGCCACAAGCACAATCTGCAGCAGCGCGAGGTTCAGCGGCATGCGGGCAGTCGCGCCCAGGGACACCAGCACGAGGCACACCGCCAGCACCGTGATTCCGGTGTCCAAGGCTTTGTTGTCCGGCACGTCTGCGGACGTGCGGGCCAGGCTCGCTAGTCTTAGGCTCATGCGTCTGAGATTACCCACCGCTTTCGTTGCCGCGGGCCTCGCGCTCGCCGCCTGCACCGAGCAGGCCACCCCACCCGAGCCGAGCCAGCCGCCCGCCCCCGCGCCCGACCAGGGGCTGCCGGTGGAGGCGCTGCCGGAGACACAGCGCACCGATTGGAACGAGTGCCCCTACCTGGACACCGAGTGGGTCGCGCAGACGAACGGGCAGCGAGTGACCGGCGTCGGTGTGGATTCCCGCTTCGACACGCCCGCCTGCCAGTTCTGGTCCTACCCGGAGGAACCGCAGCTGACGGTAATCGTGCGCCACACGGCCTCAGCCCAGGAGTCGATGGCCGTGGTGGACTGGGCCACCCCGGTGGAATTTACCGCTCCGGCCGATCAGCCCCCGGGGTGGAACGGCGGCCGCCACGGCGGCGGCGAGGTGCCGGATCGTATCGGCGCAGCGTACTCGGTTGCGCGCGGTACGCACGCGGTGACGGTGTTTAGCAACCAGGACGAGTCGGTCAAGGCGCAACGCGTGGCGGAACAGGTCATCGCTACGCTGGGACTGTGACTGAGCGCAACCAGAACCCCCGCACGACCCCGCCTACAGGCACAGAGATCACCGTCGCCGCCATCGTGTTTCGCGATGACGCAGGCCGCGTCCTGTGCGTCCGCAAGCATTCCAGCCCCCGCTTCCAGCTGCCCGGCGGCAAGCTCGAGGCCGGTGAGACCACAGTCGACGCCGCGCTGCGTGAGACCCGCGAGGAGGTCGGGCTCGAGGTCGACCGAGGCAACCTCAGCTACCTCGGCAGGTTCAGCGCGGAGGCCTCGAACGAGCCCGGCCACACAGTCACCTCCACCGTTTACGTCCACCCCACGCCTTTCAGCGCGCCGGAGGCGGCCGCGGAAATCGCCGAGACTGCCTGGATCGATCCGCGCGAACCCGCCGGGTACGCACTCGCGCCACTCCTGGCCACCCGGATCTTCCCCGCACTCACCCAGCGCCGGATTCAGGCCGTCACCGTCTTCGCAGGAGCCAACCCGGGCACTGACCCGGCGCACCTTCAGCTCGCGCGGCGCTTCGGCCAGGCACTGGGCGCGCACCACATGACGCTGGTGTACGGCGGCAGCAAGCTGGGGCTCATGGGCGAAGTAGCCAAAGGCGCGCACGCATCGATCGGCGTGCTCACGACGCATTTGGCCAACTACGAGCTGAAGTACGAAGGCCTCGACCGTCTCGAGTTGGTGGGCTCCATGTCGGAGCGCAAAGCAATGATGAGCCAGCTCGGCGACGCATTCGTGGCCCTGCCAGGGGGCACCGGCACGTTGGACGAATTCTTTGAGGAATGGACCAACCAACAACTCGGCCTGCACACGAAGCCGATCGGCCTGCTCGGCCGCGAGTTCTGGCAGCCCCTGGTAGACATGGTCGACCACATGGTGGCCAAGGGATTCGTCCGCCAGACCGACCGCGACCACCTCATCGTGGCCGATGAGCCGGAAGAGATGATACGCAAACTGCAGGCCTGGCTCCCGCCGGTGCCGCGCTGGACCGACTAGACGGCTACATCGTTATACGGCATCTGCGCGGAGATCCACGGGAACACGACCTCCATCAGCAGGAAGAATACTGCCACTGCGATCACGAGGGCGATCAGCGTCTTCACCCAGGCATTGCCCGGCAGTTTGCGCCACAGTGCTGCGTACATACTTACTTCACCTCCTGCATCGCGGCCGGGAGCGTGTCTTCCTCCGGGTGCTTGGGCAGCACCTCGGTGCGCATCGCGTGCACGATCATGCGCTCCGCGTTGGAAAACTGCGGGTGGCAGGTAGTCAGCGTGATGATGCCCTCCATCCCATCAACAACTTCCATGGAGGGGGTCTCCGGCATCGGGTTGACCACGTTAATATCGCCCGGCAGCGTGATGTGGCGGCCCTGCACCGCCGCGTAATCGCCGGTGGCGACGCGTTCGTTCATCTCCGCGGGCAGGCAGCCGGCGGTCTCGGCGCGACGCTCGTCCGGCTGCTGCGACATCGGCAGCACCCGGTACGTCACCCACTGGGTCTGCGTCTCCACCACGATCGCGTCGCACGCGTGAAGCCCGCCGAGATCATTAAACGGCGCACCCTTGCCCACGCGGTGCCCTGCCACGGCAAAATTGCCGTTCTCGCCCGGCATCTGCGTATCGGGGTAGCGCCCAGGCCCAGTAAGCAGCTCCTCTTCTTCCACTCCCTCGATGATGGCGAATTCGTAGTCGGGACCGAAGGCGGGAATATACATGCGCGCGAAGGCGTCGCCAAGCTGCGGGGCCTTCACCTCTCGGGGGTTGACCCAGCCCTTACCCCACTGCTCGCTGAGCGTGTGCTGCGCTTCGTTCTGCATCTTACCGGCGGAGATATTGGTCCAGAAGGACTCGTAGAACGCGAAGAGTAGCAACAGGGCACCGGCGGTGAGCAGGAGCTCCCCGATGACTTGCGAGGCGCGTATCCGATGTGGCGGTTGGGACATGGCCTAACATTAACCCAGTCGTGCCCGCCACCTGTAACGCATAAACCGGAAAGGAGATGCCGCGCGCATGCTGGAAGTATTGGTCTACCCGGTCGCCGCGGTCATCAAGCTGTGGCACTGGCTCCTCGTGCACCTTCTACACATGGATGCCTCGGCCGCCTGGGTCGTCTCGGTGATCCTGCTCGTCGTCACGGTTCGCGCGCTCGTCCTGCCCTTCGCCATGGCGCAGTACCGAGTCGGCCGCACTTCCTACCTCATGCGGCCGCACCTGGCACGCATTGAGCAGGAATACGGCAGCGCCACCACGCCAGAAGCCATTGCGGCGGAGAAGCGCGAACGCAAGCAGGTCCAGGAGGACCACAACTACAGCCTCGCGGCCGGCTGCGTCCCCGCGCTCGTGCAGTTCCCCGTCTTCATCGGCTTGTATCGCCTGCTCCGCTGGATGGCGGTGCCCACAGATGGCGACAGTCACCGCATCGGCATCTTAAGCGACCACGATCTCGAGACCTTCCGCGCCGCCACGCTTTTCGACGCCCCCTTGCCCGCCTACGTCGCCATGAGCCCCGAACACCTCGCGGCCCTTGGCACGACGGAAGCACAGGTGCGCGCCGTGGCGTTGCCGATGGTCGTCGCCGCGGTCATCTTTACGTGCACCAACCTGGCTATTTCCCAGTTGCGCAACCGCTCCACCCTGGACTGGGAGACCGCGATGACGCGGAAAAGCTACCGCTTTTTGTGGTGGATGATCCCGCTTGTCGCGGTGAGTCTGTCAACCGCCGGGCTGGCCGACATCGTGCCGGTGGCAATTTTGCTGTACTGGGTGAGCAACAACCTGTGGACCATGACGCAAACCGCAGCGCTGTGGGCGTGGACGGTACGCACGATGCCGTCCGAGGAGATACACCGGCAGCACTGGCGCGAGGCGAAGGCGCGCGTCGCCGGGGAGAAGGAGAAAAGAACAGAGCGTAAGCGTTCACGTCGTGCGCTGCGCCGCCGCGCGCTGCGCCACCCAAGTCAGGCAGGTGAGGCCTTCGCACAGCTGCGCGCGGAGAAGCAGGAGCGCAAAGACGAGAAAGCACGCGAAAAGCAGGAGCGCAAGGAGCTCAAGAAGGCGCGCGATGCCGCGACGAGGCAGCTGGCGCGTCAGCGCAAGGCCGAGAAGGACGCCTAGATGGAGTAGTCGGCCGGCGGCGCACCGAGCTCGGATTCCGCGAGGTCACGAGCCGTCTGCAGCGGGGAGACGTCGCGCATGAAGCGCGCACCGGTCATCCCGCCGTCGAGGAAGATGAGCAGCTCGTCGGCCTGCTTTGCAGAGTCGTAGCCGTTCTTGGCGGTAAGCAGCTCCGTGATCGTGCCGTGCATCCACTTGCGGTGGTTTCGGCACGTTTCTACGATGCGGTGCTCGGATTCCGTGTCCGGCCGCGGGTACTCGGTGGCAGCGTTGAGGAATGGTGAGCCGCGAAACTCGCGCTGCGGTTCCGCTTCGATGGCCAGGTCGAAGAAAGCAAGCACTTTTTCGTCCGTGGTGGCTGCCTTCACGGCGCGCTCCTCCCAGCGCTGACGGTATTCCTCGTCCATGCGCTCGAGGTAGGCGATGACCAGGTTGTCTTTGGAGCCAAGGAGGCTGTACAGGGAGGCCTTGGCCACGTCCGCCTCGCGAAGGATGCGGTCGATGCCGATGACGCGGATCCCTTCCTCGGTAAACAGCTTGGTGGCTGCGTCGAGAAGGCGCTGCCGGGGGCTCGGCCGGTTGCGACGCCGCGCGGTCGTCTTCTTCTTCGCCGTCCCACTGCTCACTTGGTGCTCACTCCTTGGTTACTGCTCGCTTGTCTCGTCTCAATATAGACAAACCGGTACGTACGCACCAGCCGTACTGGTGAAATACATTCTCGGACACATGTTGACCTAACGCATGAAAAAACGCCCCCGAAGGGGCGTTCATCATTTGCCGGCTGGTGGTTAGCCGCGCTTATTCGTGACCAGGTTAAGGATCCACAGCAGCACCACCGCGCCGAGCAGGCAGGTAAGGAAGCTGAAGATCAGACCGCCACCGGCAACGTCCACGCCGAAGAGGCTGAGGAGCCAGCCGCCGAGGAAGCCGCCGATCACGCCGACCACGATATTCAGACCGAGCCCCATCTGGGCGTCTCGGCCCTGAATCTTGGAGCCGATCCAGCCTGCGAGGCCGCCGATAATAATCCATGCAATAAAGCCCATCGAAGGTGCCATAGTGCGTTCCGTCCCTTCTTTCAACAACGTTTAAGTTACGGGCCCCATTATGCACGCCTTCTGCGTCCATTGCATAGGCGGGTGATGCGAGGCCGCGACACTACTCCTCCGGGCGCACCACCATCATCGGGCACGGTGCGGACTGCAGGAGCGCGCGAGAGGTGGAGCCAAGCAGCATGCCCTTGAAGCCGCCGCGGCCGTGCGAACCGGTGACCAGCAGCTGAGCGCCCTCGGCCGCCTCGGTGAGTGCGCGCACCGGCCGGTCGCGAGTAATGACGGTGCGGACCTGCACATCCGGGTACTTCTCGCGAAGCTCGCCGAGGGTCTCCTCCAGCAGCGCTTCCTTTTCCTTCTGCACTGCTGCCCAGTGGTCGTCAGAGACGGAGAAGCCAGCGCCCGGTGCCTGCACCTGAGTATCGATCCAGGTATGCACGGCCACGAGCTCTGCGCCTCGCGCGTTCGCCTCCTCGAAGGCGTACTCGGTGGCGCGCTGGGAGACCTCGGATCCGTCCACGCCGACCACGACCGGACCGTACTTGGTCTCCTCCGTGACGTTGCTGTCTTCGCGGATCACCACGACCGGACAGGACGCGTGGGAAACAACCGCGCCGGAAACAGAACCCAGCACCATGCCGGACAGGCCGCCCAGGCCGCGGGAGCCCATGACCACCATCGTGGAGTTGCGGGACATCTCGAGCAGCATGTCGATCGGCGAGCCTTCAGCAACCGCGTGGCCGATCTTGATGTCCGGCGCGACCTCGAGCGCGATCTCGCGCGCCTCGTCGATCTTCTGCAGGGTTTCACGCTGCAGGTCATCAAAAAGCTCCTGCGGCGGAACCATGCCCTCGGCGTAGAGGAACTGCGGCATGGTGTAGCTCGAGGCCAGGCGCAGCGGGATGCCGCGCTTCATCGCGGTGTTCGCTGCCCATCGCACAGCGGTTTGCGACGCCGGGCTGCCATCCACCGCGACAACAACGATGTCCTCGCGGTCTTCCAAGTTTTCTCGTTCTTCGCGGCTCATAGTCTCCAGCCTTTCAGTAGCTTCTTACTGGTTATATCCTCTAGTGTACCCCGTGCCTGCCGCTCTTTACTTCGGAATCTCGACCGGTGCGGCAGGCTCCGCATTCGCAGGGTAGAGAAGCTCGTAGAGGACAGTCATCGCATCAGCGATCATCTTCCCGATACCTTGAGAGAAGAACTGCACGAGCGGGTCAAGCATTGCACCAATATCCATGCGGGATACGCTACTACACACTATGGCCCGCAAGAAGAGTAAAGCTGCCCCTCCGCTGCCCCCGCGCGGCGGACTCGGTGCTTCCCGCGTGCGCGTCCCGGACACGCTTGCCCCGGTCACGGCCTTGGAGTTCCTCTGCGAAGTGGTTGCCGCACAAAGGCACCGCCACCCCGAAGATACCCCCGATGCGGTCGCGCAGCGCTTCGCCGAAGGGCAAGTAGTGCTTCGCGACGCCACCCCACTCACCCCCGACACCATCCTCGCCCCCGGCACCGATATCTTCTTCTACCGCCGACCCGCCCCTGAACGCGTTGTGCCATACGAGCTCACCACGGTCTTTGAGGACCAGGACATCCTCGTCATCAACAAGCCGCCGTTCTTGGCGACGATGCCCCGAGCCGCCCACATTACGGAGACGGCCACCGTCCGGCTACGCCGAGCCACAGGCAACGAAGAGCTCACCCCCGCGCACAGGTTGGATCTCATGACTTCTGGGCTGTTGCTGTTTACGAAGAGGCGGGAGCTGCGGGGCCCTTACCAGGAGCTCTTCGCTCGCCGGGAGGTGCGAAAGCAGTACACGGCGGTTGCAGAGCTGCGTGACGTGGAGCTTCGGACGTGGTCGCACCGGATCAGAAAAGTGAGTGGGGAGGTTGCGGCCACGCTCATTCCTGGGGACCCGAACGCTGTAACGCATCTAAGAAGCGTGACTCCCCTTGACAAGCCTGTAAACGAGACGCTTTCTGACATCTATGACGTGCAAAGTCCGCTCGCGTCCTATCTGCTGGAGCCAATCACCGGCAAGACCCATCAGCTGCGTATCCAGATGCTCGCTGCGGGCGCGCCCATTCTTGGCGACCCGATCTATCCCGTCGTCCAACCCTTCGGCACCGAGGACTTTGCCCGCCCGATGCTGCTTACGTCGGTCCTTCTCGCCTTTACCGATCCCCTTTCGGGTGCTCAACGGGAATTCCGCACGGAGCCGTGGTTGCCGACCAATCATGAAGTGAACGGAGAGCGTTAGCCCCATAGCTTACGGAACCATCGCCGCGATATTTGCCGGAAGCATCGGCTTCAACATCGGCAGTGCTACAGCAATCCCGCCAAGGACCGCAATGAGGACGCCTACGACGACGCCAATACCACCCGGCGAAAGTGAGCCGTCACTAGTGCTGAGCATTGCTTCGGCCTTAGAAGATGACTCGCTGAGGTTGCGCCCGTCAATGCACGCTCTTAAGACCGGGTGCCAAATGGCGATGTAGTTGTCCATCCATTCGATCTCGTCCTCGAACTCGGCTACAGCTTTTGCGTAGCCTGGATCGGACTTCCCGTGCTGTTCTTTGTACTTTTTGTACTCAATCTCTGTCTTAGCTTTCCTTGCTCTCACCTCGCCATTGACGTACGCAAGTTCTTCCTTCGCTTCGTCACGGGTCAATACCTTGGTGTCGATACCGACGGTCTCCTGGTCTTCAGGAGTAAGGCTAAAAGTACAGGAATCACCCTCTACCTTGACAGATGAAGCCGAGGCCGCGGGCACAAGGAGATTGCACAAAAGCACACCAGAGATCACCACTTTGGCGACGGTTCGTTTGAGAGACATGATTGAATTCTCCTGAAATTTAGAGGGGAAGGGATTAGCGGTCTACTGGCCGCTTACCCATAAATTAAAGGACATGTGTATAGTTCGCAACAAAAACCCTCTTCCCTGGGAAATAAAAAGGGCAGTAAAAAAGCGACGCGCTTCGTACACACTGTTCGAGTGTACGAAGCGCGTCGCGATGAAGTTGTTGGGTCGGCGGTAACCTACTCTCCCACACCCTCCCG
>ERZ1673749.142-NODE-142-length-107877-cov-6.455714_pt1 | contig 107877 bp, 103 predicted proteins | sample MGYA00580204_ERZ1673749 | MGnify/ENA primary metagenome ERZ1673749 (study PRJEB41218, sample SAMN15661745) | gut metagenome | host: Homo sapiens | place: Canada: London | collected 2015-08-20/2019-03-30 | study: EMG produced TPA metagenomics assembly of...
CAGCAAAAGCCAGGGGACCCTGACCCTGGGAAACCTCCTTTTTTGCACTTTCCCGGGGGACCCTGACCCTGGGAAACCTCTTTTTTCTCACTTCCCCAGGGGACCTCACCCCTGGGAAACCACCTTTTTTACACTTTCCCAGGGGACCTTACCCCTGGGAAACCTCATTTTTCGAACTTTCATCGAGAATCCGTCGGAGGATGATCGTTAATCTGGGATTTCCCATACAAACTCATATGCTTGTGGTCGATTTTTTTCAATTTTCCCGCCGCCTCCTTACCCTCTTTCCCAGGGATTCCGTCGGCGGATGATTGCCAAACTGTGTTTTCCATTCAAACCCGTACTCTTTTGACCGATTTTCCGTTTTCCCGCCGCCTCCTTGCACCACTTCGCCGACCGCCTTGATCCTAACAAATCCCCCTTTGCCTGCGTCATTCTACTGCTATCTGTCTCCTTTTCCTCGTCTGGCAGCCCGCATTCTATTCCCTGTCTCCATTTCCTTTCCCTTCACAGGCCTGTCTCTTCCTATCCTTCTTCGTTTTCTTTTTCCTCCCCTGATCTTCCGCATCCTATCCCCGAACCATTCTTCGCTAACTCCCCGGTCTTGCTCCCCATACTTTGAATATCCATCCCATACTGGGATTTTCTTTTCCGACTCCCATGCACCTGAGCGATACCTGCCTTTTTCTTTCTCTGCGCAAAAAAATTCCCCCTTCATGATCCGTCATGAAGGGGGAGGCGTTCGGTTCACTGTGTTATCTATTTGGCTTCCCTTAGCGGGTGCTCTCTTCCATGATCTCAATGACCTTTTCCACATCTGTATCCGGGTTCATGAAGGCCATCCGAAGGACGGTTTCGCCCGCATGGCGGGTGGGAATGCAGAGGAGCTCGCCCGCCTTCGCCAGACGATTGCTCCACTCATTATACTGGGCATCGGTCCAGCCGGGACGGCAGAAGAGGACGATGCTGAGTGTGGGCTCGAAGATGAGCTTCAGGTGGTCACTTTTCTTCACCGCTTCGGCAAAGGTGCGGGCGTTCTCCAAACCGCGTTCAATCGCCTGGGAATACTTCTTGGTTCCATGGGTGACGAGGGAATACCAGAGAGGAAGACCGCGGGTTCTTCGGGAGAGATGAATGGCTAAATCCGAAGGATTGCTTACCGCGTGATCGATGAGGTCCAGGTACTCGGCATGCTGAGAGAAGGTCTGATAGGCAGGACGGGGATTGCGATAAAGAACGGCACAGCAATCATAGGGAGCAAAGAGCCATTTGTGGGGATCGACAATAAAGGAATCCACCTCTTCGATGCCTGCGTAAAGAGGACGAACGCTATCGGCCAGGATCCCCGCTCCCCCATAGGCACCATCCACATGAACCCAGACATTCTGATCATGCGCCGCTTTCACGACTCCCTGGATGTCATCGATGATCCCGGCATTGGTCGTCCCACTGGTGCAGACGACGGCAAAGACCCCTTTGTTCTCGGCAAGAGCCTCCTTCACGGCCTGACCCGTGAGCTGCCCCTTCTCATTGACGGGAACGGTCACGACATCCACATCCAAGACCTGGGCAATGGTTCGAATCGAGGAATGGGCGGTTTCCGCAATGGCCAGCTTAAAGCCACTGGTGGGACGGCCCTCTTGACCCATGGCTTGCTGGCCCCAGTTTAATTTTGCCGCGTGACGGGCACAGGCGAGGGCGGCCAGATTGCCCAGGGTTCCCCCGGAAACGAAGGTTCCCCGCGCCGACTCCGGCCAGCCCAGCTTGGATGCCAAAAAGGCCAACACCTGATTTTCTGCAAAGATGCCGCCCGCACCAACTTCCCACAGGCCGCCAAAGACGTTGGCTGCGGAAACGACTTCATCAAAGGCAATCGCCGCTCGGGTCGGTGCTCCGGGAATATGGGCAAAGTTCATGGGATCATCGGAAGATCGCGTTGCGGGGTTCAGGACCTTATCATAAATCTCCATGGCCTTCTCGGAGCCAAGGCCCTCTTCCGTGATGGTGTTGCCGATTTCCTGATAGAGTTCTTCCGCGGGTCTTGCCGTCGTCTTCGGATTGCTCCCCGAAGCCGTGTGAAGACGGGCCCAGGCCAAGGCCCGTTCCACCGCTGCGGATTCATCCCCCCAAAAAGATTCCTTTTTCAATGTTTGCTCCTTTCCATTCTCGTGGCAGAATATACAATTTTTCAATCCATCTCTTCACAAATCTTCTCTATCATAACCCAGGATAACGATTCTTACAATGTGAGAATTTCCTCCTCAGGAGACCGAGATTTCGGCTAAATACAGCCCTTTCTCGTCCATTCCCAGCCGGCATAGAAGCCATGAACCGTTTTTTATCTGGGAATCGTAAAAGTCTCTTTTGGGCCGGGCCAGCCGGGAAAGAATCGCCATGATGCTTCCTCCATGAACCACGTAGCAGAAAAGGGCCTCTTCCCTCTCGGGATCATGACCCCGGAGGGTGGACAAAAAGGCCCCCACGGTGCGCTCCATAAAATGGTCGCGGCTCTCCCCCTGCGGAATGGGCAGCAGGCCCATGGAATCCACCCAGGTTTGGTAAGGAGGAAACTCCCACATCTCCTCGGCAGTCCTGTTTTCAAAGAGGCCGAAGTCCAACTCCCGAAGGCCTTCCACCGACTCCTGGAGGATCCCGGGAAAGGCCAAGGAGGCGGTCTCCCTTGTCCGTTTCATGGGACTCACAAAAAGGCGGTCCGGTCGGAAGTCCAGGGAATGAAGGGCTTGTGCCTGCTCACGGCCACGGGCACTCAAGGGTTCATCGGTCCGCCCGATGTAGCGATGTTCTTCGTTACCGCGGGTCTTTCCGTGGCGGATAAAAAGAACCCGGATCATAGGCTGGCTCCCAGGAGGAGACCGAAGAGACCCGCCAATTCACAGCCCTGAAGGAGAAAGCCTGCCAGATCTCCCGTGAGACCTCCGAAAATGTTTTGGAAGGCCTTGCTGACAAGGGCCAAAAAGAGAATCTGACCCAGGCCAAGAAAGAAGATCTGCCGGAGGGGAAAATACGCGAAAAGAAGAGTAAACAGCACTAAGGTGACCAATTCCATGGAGAAGGGAAGTCTCTCGTTCCGATTTTTCTTTGTGTAGGAGTCTAACATCCCCCCCTTCCGGGCCTTGGGCATCCAGGCAATAAAGGTAGGAAGGTAGGCCCGGGAAAAGCAATAGACGGAAAGGGCGGGAAGAAGGACCCCCTTCTTATCCAGTTCATAGACGATTCCCAGGTTCATCAACAGGTAGACCATGCAGAAGAGGACGGCAAAAGCACCGGTTCGTGAATCCTTGAGAATCTCCAATCGGCGGTCCCGATCTTGGTGGGAAGCCAGAGCATCCACGGTATCCATGAAGCCATCCATGTGAATCCCCCCGCTGATGATGATGGGCAAGACGCTGGCCCCCACGGCAAAGAGCAGGGGGGACCAGGAAAGTTTGGCGCAGAGCCAATGCCAGAAGAGAAGCACCAGGGCGATAAGCAGACCGATGACGGGAAGAAAATGCATGGCATAGTGCATGGGCTTTTCCTCCCAGTCAAAGATGGGAACCGGAACGATGCTATAGGTGCTTAGGGCGATGCAGAGCGCTTTTAACAGCAAAATATGCTCCTTTCTTATAGAAGGGATAGCCATGAACCATCTGAACAACCCGGTCACTGACCTGAGCAAGGGCATGGTTCAAAGCGTTGAGGTAACGAATGTAGGCAGCAGTTTCCCCCTCGTAGGCTGTCGAAGGAAGGCCCGAGATGGAAACCACAAAGAGCTCCCGGCAGGTCTCTCTGAGCCGCAAAATCTGAGTGACCAGCGACCGAGTGAGCATGTCTTGGTCGGGAAAATCTCTCTCTTCCCCGGCAAACAGATGGTTGGCGACCAGATTGGAGGCGTCCTCCAGAAGGACACAGGCCTCCTTGGGCCAATCCGCCCGGGGACGAAGGAAGGGGCATTCGATCGTGCGACAATGCAGGTGGGCTCGCTGCCTCCGATGGCGTAAAATTCGCTCTTCATTTTCCTCATTGACGGATTTCATGGTGGCCAGATAGATTCGAGGTGGGGCGCAAAAGCTCATGAGATGCTCCCCATAGAGGCTTTTTCCGGAGCTGTTTTTTCCCAGAAGCAGGGTCATCCTAGTCATCCTCTTCCTCCCGAGAGAGGTCCACCCGGAACTTTTCCTTTTTCCGAAGGTCCAGTTCCTCAATGTAGCGGTCGCTCACCGAGGATTCCTCGAAGGTAGCCATCTCATTGATGATGGCACAGGCCGCCTGCAAGATTGGGAATACCAGACAGCAACCGCTTCCCTCTCCCAAGCGCATGTCCAGAAAGAGGAAGGGGGTTAATCCCATGGCCTCCATGGCCTTCTTGTAGCCGATCTCATAGGAGGCGTGACTGGGAATCAGATAATCCACAACGTCCGGCTTGCATCGGTAGGCACAAAGGGCCGCCACCGCCGAGATGAGTCCGTCGATCACCACCGGTTTTCGAGCGGCTGCCGCCCCGAGAAAGGCCCCGCACATGGCCGCCAGATCAAGGCCACCCACCTTCTGCAGAACCTCCAAGGGATTCTTGGAATCCGGCTGATTCACCGCAAGAGCCCGGCGAATCACCTCGATTTTATGGGAGAAGGCCCGGTCCCCCAAGCCCGCTCCCCGGCCCGTTACCAGCTTCGGATCCAGGGAGAGCAAACAGGAGAGGACGGCAGAAGATGTCGTCGTATTGGCGATGCCCATCTCCCCGATTCCTATGGCATCGGCGGTTGAGGCGAAGGCCAGGTCAAAGCCGATGCGAAGGGCTTCCTCCACCTGGTCCCGGCTCATGGCGGGACCTTGGGCAATGTTCGCCGTTCCCTCCGCAATCTTACGGTTGAGAACCCGGCTTTCCCGGATGGTGCCTTTTACGCCCACGTCAACGACCGTCAAGCGCGTTCCCCCATTTTTTGCCAACACGGCCGCTCCCGTGAGACCCCGGGTTAAATTCACCGTCTGCTGGAGGGTCACAATCTGGGGGGTGGAGGCGACGCCTTCCTCATACACGCCGTTATCGGCACAGAAGACCAAGAGTTCCGTATCCTTGATTTCGTTGTGAACCTTGCCCGTGATCCCCGCCAGCCGAATCGATAGGCTTTCCAAGCGGCCCAGACTCCCGGGTGGCTTCACCAAAGAATTCTGTCGTTTCTCGCAAGCTTTTATGGCCTCTTTATCCGCTGCTTTTACCAAAGCCAGCATGTCTTCCACGGTCTTCATTCCTTTGCTCTCTCCTTTCGCATCCATACGGGCTGGGGGCTACCGATGTGCCTTCCACTGTGGGGATCGGACCCATGATCCGCGGTGACCACCAGCTCATGGGTCGATGCCAACAGGCCCTGAATCAACTCACTATCTACTTTAACCAGAAATCTTCTTTTTTCAAGGGCATCCAGGCGATGGGCCGCCATGTCCGCCCCGTTCACATGAACCAGAAGACGGGGATAGCAGTCCGCCAGCCGAAGGGCCGTCCGAAGAATTTGCGGGAGATCGGTGTCGGTGTCTCCCGTCATGGTCGCTTTCCGGAAAAAGGGCCAATGGAGAAGCCGGGCCATGCCTCGAACAATGGGTTCCGCTCCTAAGACTGCTCGCTCTTCCGAGGGGCGGGGAAAGGGACCTGGCACGCTGTACTCCCAGGGGATCATGCAGCGCTCCTTGGACCGAAGGGCCCGGAAAAAGGACGCCAAGGCTCCCCCATCTAAGGAGAGATAGGCGGAAGGATCTCTGTCCTTCTCCACAAAGGGCTGCCGCAGACAGAGCTTCCCTTCCCGTCCCCTCCCATGGGGAAGCCGAAAGATCCACTGGGCGGGTCCCAGGGAGAAGGCTTGCATGCCCGGGGGATTCGACGGAAAAGAAAGAAGGTTTCCAAAACCCGCCTGTCCCTTTAGCCGGCCCCTCGCATCCAGGACATAGGAACTGGCACGAAGCAAAAGATCATCTTCGCAAACGGAAATTCCTAACCCATACGCTTCGGCGAGAGCCCGCTTATGGGGAGGAATCTCCCCCATGCCCAGGATGTGGAGAATGCAGTGGAAGGAATCCACCATATCCCCTTGAACAAAGTCCCGATTCCCCAGCCGGGTCATGGAATGGAGACCGGGCAGGTCTTCTTCCCGAAATTCAGGGTCCGTCATGCCGTCGATGATGAGGAGAATCCGGCTCATGCTCTGCCTTCCACAATCCGATAGAGCAAATCCATATCCAAGTTCTCCCTGACCCCCTGGGCCAGTTTGTCATACTGTTCCTCTTTGAAGGCGGCAAGGTCAAAATGGCGGTTATCAAAGGAGATTCCCTTCCTCTCACAGAGGCTGCGAAGAAGCTTTTCCAAAAGGTCCGGCGTATCAAAGAAGCCGTGCAGATAGGTGCCATAGATATTCCCCGCCTGGCTGAGCACGGGCAGGGTCTCCCGGCTGCGACCCATGTGAATCTCATAACCGAAATACTCCTGCCCACTCAGGGCTTCCAAGGGCCCGCCCACCGAATTGAGTCTACCCTGACTCTGCTTTTGGACCTTTTCACCGCAGAACTCCGTGGAAAAGTCCAGGTAGCCCAGAGCCTCCACCCGATCTTCCCGGGGAGATTCCACATGATCGGGATCAAGGATTTCCTTGCCCAGCATCTGGTAACCCCCACAAATGCCCAGGAGAATTCCCCCGCGGGCCACATACTGGCGAAGCTTGGCTTCCAACCCGCTCTGCCGCAGCCAGAGCAGGTCCTCGATGGTGCTCTTGGTGCCCGGCAAAATGAGAAGATCGGGCCGATAGAATTCATCGGTTCGCCGGATATAGCGAACGGAAACATTCTCAAAATGCTCCAGGGGGGTGAAATCGGAAAAATTGGAAAGACGAGGCAGACGGATCACGGCAATATCAATGGGCTTACGTAGCGTTCGCGATTGGAGACGGTCACTGAGGCTGTCCTCATCCTCAATCTCCACATTGAGATAGGGAAGAACGCCCAAAACGGGAACCCGGCACAGGTCCACCAGGGTATCCAGACCCGGCCGCAGGATCTCCACATCCCCCCGAAATTTGTTGACCACCGTCGCTTTGACGCGCCGTCTTTCCTCTTCACTCAGCAGAGCCAGGGTGCCGTAGAGCTGGGCAAAGACGCCACCGCGGTCAATGTCTCCCACCAGGACAACGGGGGCATCCACCATCTTGGCCAGCCCCATGTTGACGATGTCCGCCTGCTTCAGATTGATCTCCGCTGGGCTGCCCGCTCCCTCGATGACGATGATGTCATTCTCTGCCGCCAGGCTGTCGTAGGCTTCCAGGATGGCGGGAATGTATTCCTTCTTCCTCTTCATGTACTCCATGGCGGATAGGCTCGCCCGGGCATGCCCGTTGACGATCACCTGGCTCCCCTTGTCCGTGGTGGGCTTCAAGAGGATGGGGTTCATGCGGACATCCGCCTCTTTTCCACAGGCTTCCGCCTGAACGACCTGTGCCCGTCCCATTTCCCCGCCCTTTCGGGTGATAAAGGAATTCAGCGCCATGTTTTGGCTTTTAAAGGGAGCCACCCGGTAGCCATCCTGGTGAAAAAGGCGGCAGAGGCCCGCACACAAGAGGCTTTTCCCCGCATTGGACATGGTCCCCTGGATCATGATGTTTTTTGCCATTACTTTCTCCTTTCCAAGGCCAATAAGAGCTCCCGATTCTCCTCCGGCCGCCGCACCGCGATCCGATACCAGCCGAAGCCTAAGCCATCGTAATTCGCACAATTGCGGATGGCGATCCCTTCCTCTAACAGTTCCCGATCCAGACCCGTGGGCCCGTAAAACAGCAGGAAATTGGTCTGGGAGGGGCAAACAAGAAAGCCCGCCTTCTCCAGGCCCGCCTGCAGGTTCTTCCGCTCCTCCCGAATCATCTGCTTGGCCCGTAGAAGAAAGGCATCCTCCTTTAAGGCGGCGCAGGCCCCCAGCTGGGCCGGCAGGGAGAGATTCCAGGGCTGCCCCTGCCGGCTCATCTTTTGTAACAGCTTTTCATCGGAACTCAGACCATATCCCACGCGAAGACCGGCCATTCCAAAATTTTTTGTGAAGGCCTTCAGAATAAAAAGTCCGGAAAAGGACGCCAGGTCTTTTTTCCGACTTTGGTCCGAGTCTGCCAGATCCATGAAGCATTCGTCCAGGAACACGTGCGTCCCCTGCTCCCGACAGAGGCAGAGAAGACGGTCCAACTCCACAGGCGGAAGCAGCCTTCCCGTGGGGTTGTTGGGATTGCAGAGGAGCAGAAGGTCGGGCTTCCGGGCCTCCAACTCCCGGGTGAGGGCCCGGGTCCAGGCAAAGTTCCGGTCTGCATCCAAAAGAATCTTCTCCAAGCGCCCTCCCACCACCTTCAGGCTTCTCTCATATTCGGAAAAGGTGGGAACGGCTTCTAGCGCATGCCGGGGAGACAGGGCCCGCATATAGAGGTCAATCACCTCCGCCGCCCCATTCCCACAGAGGACCCAATCGGGATCCACCTGCTCTTTCTCGGCGATGCCCCCTACCAGCTCCTGACAGTAGGGATCCGGGTAATGATCCAGGCGATCACAGGACCGCTTGACCGCCTCTTTCACCGACTCCGGCGTGCCCAGCGGGTTGGTGTTCGCCGAAAAGTCGATGCGGATCGGGCGGCGGTAGCGGTCTCCCCCGTGGGGATTTTTATCATGATAAAGCATGTTCATCCTTTCTAGCGGGAAAAGGCGATTTGAAAGCCCTCCCCTCCCGGCGCGTTTTCCAATCCTCACAGGATCCTGTTACAACAAAAGGCCAAGAAGAAGACTGCTCCCCAGGCCAAACAAAAGGAGTCCCAAACAGGCCGTCCCGAGGGAGAGGCGACAGGTCTCGGCAATGTCCGAGATGCGAATCGGTCGCAGCGGGTCTCCGATGGTCTCTTTCTTATGGAGATGGCCTCCATAGCTGGCATCCCCCGCTAATTGTACTCCCAAAAGGCCGGCAACCATGGACTCCGTCTGGGCGGAATTGGGGCTGGCATGCTTGTAGCGGTCTCTTTGAAACGTCCGCCAAGCCCGCTTCCCGTCCCAGCCTCGCAGGACCCCGGCTCCCAGAAGGAGAAGGGCACAGAGACGGGCAGGCAAGAAGTTAAAAACATCATCCGCTTTGGCCGCAAACCGACCCAGGTGGGTGTAGGGAGGATCAATATAGCCGATCATGGAATCCATGGTATTCACCGCCTTGTAGAGCATGGCCAGGGGAGCACCGCCCAAAAAGAGGTAAAAAAGAGGGGCGATGATCCCATCGGCGGTGTTCTCCGCCACGGTCTCCACACAGGCTTTCACAATCCCCTCCCGGCTTAATTCCTGGGTGTCCCTTCCCACAATCATGGAGAGGGCCTTCCGCGCCGCCGGTAAATTCCCCCTCCGTAGCGGCGGCACCACCTTCATGGTCTCCCGGCGAAGAGAGCGAATCGCCAGCATCTGCCAGGAAAATACGGTGTGGAGGAGAAAGCAGAGAATGGGATGAATCCGAAGTGCCAAAAGAAGGAGCAAGAGCGGCAGGAAAAAGCTGGCCAGGACCACCAGGAGCCAGAGCAGGCGACCCGCCCATCGCTCTCCCCCTTCGGTCTTGGGAAACAGGGACCGAAGCCCCTTCTCCAGGAAGGAGATCAGCTTTCCCATCAAAACCACGGGGTGGGGAATGGAGCGAGGATCGCCGAGAAGGAGGTCCATAAGAAAGGCAAGGGCGATGGAAAGAAGATAGACCCGCATCAGCAGCCCTCTCCTTCCGCCGGCTCCAGGGTCACGACACTCACCGGGTTTTGACCCATCATCAGGTGCATAGAACCAAGTTTACGGCTACGAGCCACGGTGAGACGAACCCACTCCAGGCTCCCTTCCTTTCTTTGGCCGGCCAGCTTGCTCAATGCCTGCTCGGTTTCCAAGGCAATAGCGGTGATGACCACCAGGGCCCGAGGATTTTTGGAATAGACCCGGTCCAAAATCTCTTGGAGTTTTCCCGAAGAACCGCCGATAAAGACCCGGTCGGGGGCCGGCAGATTCGCAAGGGCTTCCGGTGCGGATCCTTCCACCAACTCCAGATTCTCCACCTGCAGCCGAGACCGGTTTTCCTTCAGAAGGGCGATCGCACGGGGATTCTGTTCGATGCCGTAAACCCTACCGCGGGGACAGAGGCGGGCCAGCTCAATGCTCACCGAACCCGTCCCCGCTCCCACATCCCAGCAGACGGAATCCGCACAGGGCCTAAGCTTAGACAGGACCACCGCCCGAACCTCGCTCTTGGTCATGGGAACCGGGCGCTCCTTCTTTTGGGTCCTTTGAAAGTCCTCGTCCTTTAATCCAAACTCTCGAAGGGTTCGATCCGCCTTGTCACTTTCCACATAGCAGACACTCAGGGAAGAAAACTCCCGCTTCAAAAGCTCATGGGCCGTCCCCCGGGAAATTCTTTCCTCGGGGTAACTGAGTCTCTCCCCCACGATGACCCGGCTGGCTCCGAGGCCCGCTTCCACCATCTTCTCCAAGAGATGGTGCATGCCACCCTTTCCACCCACCAGACAGAAGGATCTGGAATAGCGCAAAAGGTCGGGGATGGGATTGCGGTCTCTCCCATGCAGGCTCATGCAATGGAGGTCCTCATAGGAAAGGCCCAATCGGCTGCAGAAGTAGACCAGGGAGCTCAGCCCGGGAAGGGTTCGGACCTCTTCCCCCGCCAGGTCCTGCCGGAGAGCCTCTCCGGCACTGTAGAAGCCCAGGTCTCCCGACACCAGGACCAACAGGTTTTGATATTCCGGATGGGTCTGGGCGAATTCCTTCATCTCGGCTCCCCGAAAGGAGGAAAAGGTCGGCTTTCCCGCAAAGGCAACCGCATCCAGGAGTCTTTGGCTTCCGATCACACAGTCGCAGTCCTGCAGGGCCTGATGGAGAGCCCGGGTCATGTGATCCGGGTGGCCCGGACCAAGGCCTGCGATGGTCCACCGGGGTTTCACCGTCCAGGAGAAACGGCGATAGAGCTCTCGAACGGTCTCGCGAAAGCTCAGCCCCTCTTCCTCCTCCATGGGACGGCGAATCACGACGAGCCGGCATCCCGTCTGGGCGCAGGCCCGGACTTTTTCCTGCATGCCTCCGCTGGCTCCCCCGTCCTTGGTCAAGAGGATTTTCGCTCCCGTCTGCCTCAAAAACGTGACGTTGGTCTCGGTGGAGAAAGGCCCCTGCATGGCAATGATATGGGAGGGCTCCAGGCCCACCTCCTTGCACATCACAAGGGAGCTCTCCATGGGGAGGACGCGCGCATAGGCCCTCGTCGAAAAATTCTCGATGTCGGAAAGCGTGGGCAGGTCCTTGCTCCCCGTTGTGAGCAGAATGGGTCCTTCCATCCGGCTCAGCAGGGTCACGGCCTCTTGGGCATCTTTGACGTAGGAAGCACCGGGAATCCGAGACGCCTCTTCCCTCTTCAGGCGCAGATAGGGCAGGCCCTCCTCCTGACAGACCTTCTGCAGCGATCCCGTGATATGGGTGGCATAGGGATGGGTGGCATCGATGACCAGGGAAAAGGAGTGGCTGCGAAAGAGCTTTCGTAACTCTTCCGGCTTCTTTCTTCCCGCCAGCACATGCAGCCGGTCCCCCTGCTCAAGAAGGCTTTCTCCATATTCCGTGGCAACGGAAACGGTGACCGCAACCTCCTGATTCTGAAAATAGCGGAGCAGGGACCGCCCTTCCGCAGTCCCTGCAAAGATACAGATCTCATCCATGATGGTAGCCCCTGGGCGTTACCATGCGACCGGCGATTTCCCGGGTCATGGCGTTGCCGATAAAAACGGTGGTAAACATGTCGGCGGGATACTCTTCCAGATCCTTCAGGGGGAGGAGCTTCCAGGCCTCCCCCTCTCGGCCGATCTGGTGGCAGACCCCACAAAGCCGGTCCGGAGGAAGAACGGTGAGCAGTATCCGGACGGCTCGTTTCAGGTGGTCCGGTCGGGTTTTGCTCCGGGGATTGTAGATGGCGATGCAAAAGTCCCCTTCTGCCGCCTTCTCCAGCCGCTTCTCAATGAGGTCCCAGGGGGTCAGCCGGTCGCTCAGGCTGATGAGGGCGGTGTCGTGGGTCATGGGCGAGCCCAACAGGGCCGCACCGGCAAAGGCCGCCGAAATTCCGGGCAAGACCCGAATCTCCGGCTCCTTTTTCTCTCCCCGTAGCTCAAAGAGCAGGGAGGCCATGCCGTACAGGCCACTGTCTCCGGAGGAGACCATGACCACCTTCTTGCCCTTCTCGGCCTCGGCCAGGGCCATGGAACACCGTTTCACCTCACCGGTCATGGGGGTGCTCAGAAACTCCTTATCCGGATAGTCCTGCCGCAAGAGGTCCAAATAGACGGTATAGCCCACAATCGTATCGCAATCCTGTAACGCCCGGGCCACCCCGAGGGTCATGTTTTCCCGATTTCCCGGGCCCATGCCGCAAACGAATAATTCAGTCAAAGTGTATCTTCCTTTCCTCCAAGGAGAGAGCGACCGTGACGCCCTCCCTCGCCTGCTTTTTCACCAACAGTTTTCCCCCTCCGGCACAGGCCGCCCGTTCCGCCACCGAATCGACCCCCGTGACGGATTTTACAAAGTCCGAGGAGGTAAAGGTTCCCGGCACCTCCTGCAGCTCCTGCACCCGATAAAAGCTAATGGGAAGAGAATGGCCTCGGCAGAAGGCCAAGAGTCCCTCCTCCCCTTTCTTCAAATCAATCGAAGCCACGTCCCGGATGGCTCGAACGTCCAAATCATGAGCCGCGAGCGTCTCCGAAACGAGCGCTTCGATGTTTTCCCGAGCTGTCCCCCGGCGGCAGCCAATCCCCAGGTGAAGAAGGGGGGGAATCACCCTAAGGGAGAGGGGGCTCTTGCTCCGATAGACTCCCACATAGAGCCCAATGCCCTCCTCGTAATCCCGGGCCTTCCGCAGTCCCGCGGGCAGAGGGCCCTCCACGGGGAACTCACATTCCAGGGGAAGGTCTTTCTCCAGAATGGCGGCGGAAAAAAGCTTGGCTTCCTTCAGGGAAGAGAGGCGAAAGCCCTGCTCAGCCGCCCAGCGGTCCACGGAAAATCGACCGTTGACATCCGTTGCCGTTGTGATCACGGGACAGGCCCCGATCTTTTCCGCCAGCCAGCGGGCATAACGATTCGCGCCTCCGATGTGGCCCGAGAGCAGGGCGATGGTGAAGTTGGCTCCCTCATCCACCACCAAGACGGCGGGATCCTGTGCCTTGCTCACAAGAAAGGGAGCGATCTCCCGAACCGCCAGCCCACAGGAGGACACAAAGAGGAGCAGGTCCGACGTCTGAAAGCAAGTCCCATAATAGGGGCGGGAGGGCTTGGGAATACAGCAAAAACCCTTTTTGTCCGCGCCTAATTCCTCAAAGAGCCGGGAGGAAGTGGACTTCTTGCAGGTCCAGCCTTCTTCGGACATGATGCTCTCCATCCGGTTCGCCGTTTCCATGCCTCGGAGCGAGAAAGCAAATAAAGCGGCTTTCATTCCGTTGCCTCCCGAAAGCCCGTGCTGAAATCGGGGGCGTAGAGCCGGGATCGAGCGATATTCTCCCCCAAGCAGTCTCCGATGATCAAAAGGGCAAGATTGCGGATTCCATTCTCTTCCGCGGCTTGGTGGAGCGTTCCCACCGTGCAGTACACCTTTTTCTCATCCGGCCAGGTGGCCTTATAGACGATGGCCGCCGGCGTGTCCTCCGCATAGCCGCCCTCCAGGAGCTTCTCCCGGACCTTATCGGTCATCCCCGCACTGAGGAAGAGGACCATCGTCGACCGGTGGCTGGCCAGCTTATCCAGAGACTCCCTTTCCGGGACGGGCGTTCTGCCCTCCATGCGGCTGATGATCACGGTTTGCGACTGCTCCGGCAGGGTGAATTCGGCCTTCAGGGAAGCGGCCGCCCCACAGAAGGAACTCACGCCCGGCGTCACGTCATACTCGATGCACTCCCGGTCGAGAAGGTCGAACTGTTCCCGCACGGCCCCGTAGATACTGGAGTCCCCGGTGTGGAGGCGGACAATCTGCTTGTTCTCCTTCAAGCCCCGATGGATAACCTCCATCACTTCCTCCAGGGTCATCTTGGCGCTGTTGTAAATCTCGCAGTCCTCTTTGGCATAGGAGAGCAGGTCGGGATTGACCAGGGATCCCGCATAGATAATGATGTCCGCTTCCTCCAGGTAGCGGGCCCCCCGCACCGTAATCAGGTCCACAGCACCGCTTCCGGCACCCACAAAATGAATCATCCTTGTTCTCCTCTCTCCCACAGCTCTCGCAGTTCCCGGATCAGGGAATCCGCTCCCGAGCTCTTCGCCAACCGTCCATACACCTTGGAAAAAATCAGCATCTCGATCTCCAGATTTTCCGCCCGGTGTCTCACGTTTTTCATCGCTTTTTCCAATACCCGGTTCATGGTTCTTTCCATCAGTCCATGATCCTGTAAAATGCGGAGTCCCTCATCGCAGGCCGCACTATCCAAGATTTGCAGGATGGGGGCTCCCGAAAGGCCGAGGGCGGCTCCCTGCGCCGCTAAGATTTCCATCCGACAATCCCCATACTTGGAGTGTGTGTTCATTATGTTTCCCGAAAGCTTCACCAGCTTTCCCACATGGCCCACCAGAAGGACCTTTCGAAAGCCCAGCTCTTCCGCGATATCCAGAGAATCCCCGATGTAGTTGGAGGTCTGCACCGCACGGTTCGCATCCATGCCCAGCCCCATCTTGATAAAGTCCGACCCATAGTTCCCGGGAGTGAGCAGTAGACTGTCTTCTCCCAGCGCCCGGCGCTGTTTCATCTCCACCCGAATGGTATCCACCAGGGCCTTCTCACTCATGGGCTCCACGATTCCGGTGGTTCCGAGAATCGAAATCCCGCCTTCAATGCCCAGCCTGGGGTTAAAGGTCTTTTTTGCGAGCTTTTCTCCCTCCGGCACCTCGATCAGCACCGAGAAGCCCCCGGGAGCATCCAGAAGAGACCGAACTTCCTCCACCGCCTCCCGGATCATCTTCCGGGGCACGCGATTGATGGCAGCGGCTCCCACTGGTTGGTCCAGACCCCGTTTTGTGACCCGTCCGACCCCCTTTCCCCCGTCGATCTCCACGCCCTCCGTCTCTTTCCGACTGACAGTGGAAAAGACCAGGCTGCCTCCGGTGACATCCGGATCATCGCCACAGTCCTTACGGACGGCACAGCGCACCCAGTCTTCACCGCGGCTGATTTCCAGTAACTGCAGGTGAAGCTCCGTCCCCTTGGGCGTTTGCAGGGAGATTTTCTCTTTTGTTTTTCCCGTGAGAAGCATCCAGCAGGCCGCCTTGCTGGCTGCCGCCGCACAGCTTCCCGTGGTATATCCCTTTCTGAGCATTTTTCCGTCCTTGTGAACATACCGGTCCATGAACGCACCTCCTCCCTTCCCGTTTGCTTTTCCTATCTCTTGATCTGGTAGAGAAGGGCATTGCAAATGGCGGCGGCAATATTGCTGCCCCCTTTTCGCCCCCGGGCGATGATGGAGGGCACCGGAAGCTCCAGTATGGCTTCCTTGCTCTCCACCACATGGACAAAGCCCACGGGGACACCGATGATGGCGACGGGCCGTAACCCCTCTTCTCTCACCAGCCGGTCCAGGGTGAGAAGGGCGGTCGGGGCATTTCCGATGGCGAACAGGCAGGGCTTCTTGAGCTTGGCGGCCTTCTCCATGGATACGCTGGCCCGGGTAATGCCCCTTGCCTTGGCCTCGCTTGCCACATCCTCATCGGACATGAAGCAATGAACCTCTCCCCCCAGGTCTCCCAGAATCCGTTTGTTGATGCCGGATTTGGCCATCTGGGTGTCCGTTACGATGTCCGCCCCCCGGCGGAGGGCCTCCAGGCACTTTTCCACCACATGATCCGAAAAGGTGAGATTCTCCACATAGTCAAAATCCGCGCTGGTATGGATGCAGCGCTTGATGATCGGTTCCTGAACGGGATCGAGCTTCCGGTCCCCCAGGATTTCCTGAATGATGGCAAAGCTTCGCTGTTCGATTTCCGCTGGTTTTAAAAGTTCCATTTACTTCCCTTCCTCTCTCTTCTTCTGAAAATTCAGGCAGGCTTGGTAGAAGCGTGCCGCGAGTTTCGCTTCCGAAAAAAAAGCCAGATGGGGATAGCCCGCATAGAGATGGTCGTTGCAGTAGGCAACCGGCCAGGACCTGCCGGACTGCTTGCGGGCCCGGTAGCTCTTTCCCCGAAGGCTTGCATCGTAATAGTGAAACTCGTGGGCCGGGACCTCTTCTCCTTTTTTCAAGAGCATGCTGTCTTCCTCGGCAGTGAGGGTGACATAGCCGAAGCGGACCAGGTGTCCCTGGTTTTCACAACCGCCCGGAAAGAAACCCACCGCCTCCTTGCCGTCAATCTCTTGCGTTAAGGCCATAAAGCCCCCACACTCCGCGATACAGGGCAGGCCCCGGTCCAGGCTTTCTTTGAGGCTTGCCCGCATGGATTCATTGGCCTGAAACCGGTCCATGTACAATTCGGGATAGCCACCGCCCAGGTAGAGACCGTCGAGCTTCTCGGGAAGGGCCGCATCGTCCAGGGGACTGAATTCCACCAGCTCTGCCCCCAATTGCCGGAGGGCCAGAAGATTCTCCTCATAGTAGAAACAGAAGGCCCGATCTCGGGCAAGGCCGATACGAACGGCCGCGTCCTGTTTTTGAAAGGGAGAGGCCGTAATCTCCAGATCCGGGGCCGAGGCAGCCAGCCGCAACAGGCCCTCTCGGTCGATATTCTCTTCCACCAATTGGGAGAGGCGGCGTAGTGTTTTCTGTAAATCCGTTAGCTCCTCGGGCCGTTGCAGGCCCAGGTAACGAGACCCCAGCCCCACCGCCTCGTCCTTCGGCAGAAAGCCCAGGGGAAGCAGGCGATCCCCGAAATGGTCCGAAACGGCCTCCTTTAAACGGTCGTAAACACCCTTGCTCACCCGGTTGAAAATCACGCCACGAATCCCGCTTCCCGGTTCAAAATTGAAAAAGCCCTCCAAGAGGGCCAGAAGAGACCGGGCTGCTCCCCTTCCATTGACCACCAAAACCACCGGCGTTTGCGTCCGTCGGGCCAGGGCAAAGGAACTCGCTTCGCTGCTTGTGAAATCCAGGCCATCATAATAGCCCATCACGCCCTCGAGAAGGGTCAGGTCCCGCTGGGCGGCATTATACCCCAGCAGGTAGCGCAGGGTCTCATCCTCATAGAAGAAGGGATCCAGATTCCCCGAGGGGGCGCCAATGGCTTTGCTGTGGAACATGGGGTCGATGTAATCGGGTCCCACCTTAAACGCCCGGAGGCGAAAGTGATGATCCAGAAGATTTTTTAAAAGAGCGGAAACCAGGGTGGTCTTTCCGCAACCACTGTTCGTTCCCGCAATCATGATTCTGGGACAAACCTGTTTCATGTAGGGTCTCCTCTCCACTGCTCATCTTTCCAAGATCTCTCTGCAAATTTTCTCCCAGTCCGCTTTCTTTTGGAGAAGGTCCTCCGGGCAAAGAATGGGCAGCGATCTTTCCCGGGCAAAGGCGAGCAACTTTCGGTTCTCGGGATTGCCCCCGGCACCTTCGCTGTCAATCAGAAGCCGGCAATGAGAAAGATGATCTCGGGCCCGGGCTCGTTGCTCTTCGCCGGGAGCGGTAAAGGCCGGAATCCCATCAATCCCCGCAGCCAGGACCTTGGCCACCTGGTAATCCACATCATTCTCCCAGAGAAGGCCGGTTTCGAAGGGCAGGCCTCGTCGTTGCAGAAAACGGAAGAGGGGGGTGCCCTTTCCGTTTCCGGCCAGGACGTAAATCCTCGGCGTTCCCTCCGCCTTCTTCAGTTCAATGCTGCCGAAGAGTTGGTTATAGGCCCCATCGGGCAGGCCAAAGAGTTGGCTGATCCGGTTCTCCTGCAGAAACTCCTCCGGCCGTGCGAAAACGGCCTTTCCTCCGTCCTGAACGCAGAGGACAAAATCCGCTAATTTTAAAGCCAGGTCGATCTCGTGGAGGGAAAGGACAATCGTGAGCTTCTCCTGCGAGGCGAGGCGACGAAGCAGATTCAGCAGTTCCACGGAATAACGAATATCCAGGAAGGCGGTCGGCTCGTCTAAAAGGAGAAGACGGGGCTTCTGGCAAAGGGCGCGGGCGAGAAGAATGCGCTGTTGCTGGCCATCGGACAGAAAGAGAAAGCCCTTGTCCGCCAAGGAAGCGGCATCCACGGCCGCCAGGGATTCTTCAATGATCCTTTGATCCTCTTGGCCGAGTCGGCCAAAGCGGTCCGTATAGGGATATCGGCCCAGGGCCACCACCTCGCGAGCGGTCATGTGGTTGGCCCGCACGCGCTCGGTCAAGAGCACCGACATGGTGCGGGCTCGCTCCTTCGCCTTCCAATCGCCGGTGTCCACCCCCTCCACCACGACCGCCCCATGGAGCTTCTTGAGCTGGCCGGTGATGGTTTTTAATATCGTAGACTTTCCCGCACCGTTGGGGCCGATCAGGCAGAGAATCGATCCCCGGTCAATGGATAGATCAATTTTATCAAGCAATACCCTGCCGTCATAGCCCACGGCGAGGTCTTTTACATCAAAAAAACGACACAACTTATGCCTCCTTTCTCCGCTTCGCCACCATCATGTAGATCACAACGGGGGCACCGAAGAACGCCGTCACCGTCCCAATCATGAGCTCCGTCGGGGAGAAAAGGGTGCGGGCAAGCAGGTCGGAAAAAAGACAAAAACAGGATCCGCCCAGAAAACAGATGGGGATCATCGCTTTCGGATCCGAAGAATGAAGGAAGCTGCGAACCATATGAGGCACCGCAATTCCCACAAAGGAAATCGGTCCGGCAAAGGCCGTCACACAGGAAGAGAGCAAGCTCGAAATGAGAATTAGGAAGAAACGGAACAGTTTGACATTGATTCCCATGCTTCGCGCATAGCTCTCTCCGAGACGGTAGCCTGAGATCGGTTTTGACAAGGCAAAGGTGAAGATCAAGCAGAGACCGCAGATCACAAAAGAGGTCAGGACAAAATCCCAGTTAGCTCCCGAAAAGGAGCCCATGGACCAATTCTTCAGACCCGCCACCTGGTGGTCGTCTGCAAAGGTAATACAAAAATCAATCATCGCGTTACAGATGTAACTCATCATAATTCCAATCACCAGGAGGAAGGACATGTTGTGTACCCTTTGCGAAAATAAAAGCACGATCCCGGTGATAAAAAGCGACCCCGCAAAGGCTGCAACAACCAGACTGAGGGGAGGCAGGCTCCCCAGCGAGGGAGCGATAAAGAGAATGGTGAATCCCACGAGGAGCTTGGCTCCGGAGGAGATTCCTAGAATAAAGGGACCCGCGATGGGGTTCCGAAAGAACACCTGGAGAAGATAGCCCGACAGGGCCAGGGCTCCTCCCAAAATGGCACACAGGGAGAGCCGGGGCAGGCGGATGCGAAAGAGGATCTGCCGGGCCATCTCATTGACGTCTCCCGTCTGTTGGCTCCATTGACTCAGCTTTCCCGAAAAGAGATGGGAGAGCCAGTCCGAAAAAATCCGGCCGATCTGGGAGAGACTGATCTTCACCGATCCCGCCATAATATTCCAGATCACACCAACAAAAAAGAGAACCAGCAGGAAAAAAAGGGCGAGCAGAAACCGGTTTTTCCCCCGGCGCAATGGATGTGCCATCTCTCCTCTGTTTCCATGTCCCTGTGCTTTTCCCACGGTTCTCTCCTATTCTTCTTTGATCTTGCTACAAATCCTTACTTGAGCCGGGTCATGTAAGGCAGCTCATCTTTGTCGCTTCCCTTAAAGATCTCGTGGAAGCTCTTGACCACCTGCCCGGACATCATGATGTCCTGGTACATGTCGCCACTCACGGCCCAGACATTGCCTTCTTTCACGGCCTTGAAATCCTTAAAGAGCTCATTCTTTTCGAACAGGTCTTTCAGGCTCTTTACATTGTTTCCCACCGTGTTGTTGTAGAAAAGAATGTCCGCATCTTTCGCCCCCTGATAGAAGGCTTCCATCTCCAGATGGACGATGCTGGACCGCTTGCCGTCATTGGTCAGCTTATCAAAAATGTAGTGACCCCCTGCCAGCTCGATCATCTTCGTCACATAATCCCCGGTGCGGCGGGCGATCACGTCTCCCCGAGACACATTGAAGAAGGCTGCCGTTTTTCCCGTATCCTTTTCCCGGGATTCCTCCACCAGCTTCTTCTGTTCCTCAAAGGCTTTATTGGCCTGCTCTTCCTTGCCCAAGAGACAGCCGATGAGCTTCACCCACTCCATACGACCCAGGGGGCTGTCCTCATAGCTGGTTCTCTCTTCCAAAACCGGGATGCCGAGCTCTTCCAGCTTCGTTTGCACCTCCGGTGCATGCTTGATCATCCCCGACTCGATGGCCAGGGGACATTTTTTCGAAGTGAGAAGCTCGTAATCCGGATTCTTGTAATTCCCCGCATTGACGATCTTTCCCTCGTCCATGGCCTTGGTGATGTTGGCATTGGTCCAGGAAGCCCGCTTGGATCCGATCATCGGAAGGGCATCCAGGGAATCGAGCGAGTCAAAGAAACCCACGATGGCGGTTGCCGCACAGTAGATGTTCTTGATGGGCTGCTGCAGGACCACGGTGTCTTTGGGAAGGTTATCGGGGGCTTTCTTCCCCTCCGGAACAACCACAAAACGGTGCCCCTCTTTCAGGGAGATTAGAGAACAGCCGTCTTCCAACTTTTTGATGGTGAACTGTTTGGAATATTCCAGGGGAACTTCTTCCTCTTTTTTGGCTTCTTGTGCCGGTTGGGAGGAGGAAGCGGTCGGCTTCTCCTCCCCTTGGCCACAGGCTGTCAAAAAACAGAGGCAAAATAGGAAAACAAAGAGTCCCCGGAGTATTTTTTTTACGAAAGCACTCATTTCGCAGCATTCCCATCAAAGTGCAGGGTGTAGTCCACTTCGTAGGGCTTGCTCATCGCGTCCGTGCAGCCAACCACCTTCATGTCCTTATCGATCTCCGCAGGAATCTCAAAGACGGAGTTTCCCTCTTTGTTGATGGGCTCGTACTTCTTTCCATTGACCAGCATGTAGATGTAATGTTTGGACGACCATTGGATGGTAGCCAAGGCCTTTCCGTCCTTGACCGCGACCTTTGCCGGGCTGGTTACCGTGGCGCGACCCGATCCGCCTTCGAGCTTCACGGGCAGTTGGTACTCTCCATCTTTCAGCGTCGTCGCAGCGCCTTCCACGGCGCCTGCCGGCTGGCTGTCCTTCGGCTCGGAGGAGCTTGTCTGCTCCTTGTCAGCGCCTTCCGCCGTGTTGTATTGGAAGGTAATCTTCCGGTCATACCATTTTTCCTTGCGATTGCTCCAGGCGGCACAGTCCATGGGAACGTTCAGCTTCTCCACGGGAACCGTGAACTTCACCTGGTCTCCCTCTTTCTGTGCGGGAATGAATTGATCTTCCGATGCCTTTTCCGCTTCCTCGCCCTTGCCCAGGAAGAGTTTGCCATAGCCCTTGCCGCTCATGGTCATGAGGGCGGACATCTTTCCGTCTTTCACGGTAAGCTGGCAGTCCACCACCTTAAACATGGAGGAAGAAGATTTCACCTGAATCGGATAGGTTCCTTCTTTTAGATCCTTTGCTTCCATGGGCTTGCTTGCCGCCGCTTCCTTCTTGAAGTCTTCGGCGGGCTGTGCCATGGTCTCCTTGGCATGGTCCACAATCATCTGCTGAATGCCTTCATACTGGCCCAGCCCCTTGATGACACATTCCGTCGCGAAGCCGGCCTTGGTGAACTGGCTCTTCCAGGAGTCATCGTCGTCTCCGGCCATATCGTTGTTGGCATGGTCTCCCGCAACAATCATTAATGGCATCAGGGCCGCCTTTTTGAAACCACCCTTTTTCGCCAGTTCAATCACATCGGCGCAGGTCGGCGTCGCTTCCACGGTACCGACGAAGATGTCTTTGATGCCCTTCTCGTCAATCTTCTTCTGTAATTTTGCATAAGTATCGTTGGATTGATGGGCGGTGCCATGACCCATGAAGACGCGAGCCATGCCCTCTTTCTTGTATTGTTCGGTTTCTTTTTCCAATACCTCAATCAACCGATCATAGTCCTTGTCCTCGGAAAGCAGGTTCTTGCCGAAGCGAATGGTATCAAACTTGTCCGCATACTCCTTCACTTCCGTGACCACATCATCGTATTCAAAGCCTTCCATAATATGCGTGGGCTGAATCACAACGTCCTTCACGCCATCCTTTACCATCCGTTCCATGGCCTCTTTGACATTGTCAATCTCGATCTTGTCCCGCTTTTTCAGCTTATCGATAATGATCTGACTGGTAAAAGCACGTCGCACATCGTACTCGGGATAGGCTTTTGCGAGTGCTTTCTCGATTGCCCCGATGGTGACATCCCTGGAATCATTGTAGCTGGTTCCAAAACTGACCGTTAATAGCACAGGCTTTTTCCCCTCTTTGTTCGCGACACCTTCTTTGGCCGATTCCGAGGTGCTTGCCGAATCCGCTTCGGATGCCTTCGTGCTTTCCTCATTCGTCTTATGTTGCCCACAGGCTGTCATCGCAACGATGAAGCACAGGGCCATCACCATCAGACCTAACTTCTTTAACGCTTTCATGTTTCCTCCTTAAAATAATGATTTCTTGACGCATCGGCACAAAGGACCAAGACAACGAGGGATGCATAAAAAAACCACAATAGCAACGCTATTGTGGCCGAATTTACACAAAAAAACGCACTTCTCTTCTTTCCGAGAGAAGTTACTCATCGTCTAAGCAGGTCTCCTGACTCCGCATCCTCAATTCCTGCTCCTTCTCAGATTTCTCCAATGGTTTTCGCAGGAACCTCCGCATCCACAGTGGCGGTACCGTCCCGGATTCTGACCGGGTTCCCTATTCTTCGACAAACGTCGACACTTAAACGGTATTCAATTGTCGCCACTATTAATATACTATTTCAATTTCCTTTGTCAATAATAAATCACAGCGCTTTTCGGGCAATCATGAGAGACATGTAGCAACCCTTTTCCGGCACCCGGTCCAGGGGCCAGATTCGTTCTTCGGGACTGCCCATTTTCTCACAGTAATAGAAATGGAAACCCAGGTCCTTCAGAGAGGTTCCGATCTCTTTCGCCCGATCGCCGATTTTTAAGATGGCGAGCGATTCCGCCATGGACGCCTTCTTGGCCTCATAGGCATCCATCAGCAGAAAACACTCTCCCTGGCGCGCCAGCGGCCATCCCTTTCGATGAAAGGCCGCCATGTAGCTGGGGATCCCCGGAACATAGCGAAGGTCTAACTGCGGATTCCTCTGGAATCGCTCCACGGTGGAGTAAATGAGAGCATCCCCGATGGTAAGAAACACGCCGTAGCCCCCTTCGGGAATTTTTTCGGCGATCTCCTCGCTGTGAAGGAGATCGGTTCGCTCCGGATCTTGATCCCGACTCATTGCATAGTCCAGAAACATAGGTGTGGGTCCCTGCCATTTCTCTTGCACGGCCTCCCAGGCCCTGCTCTTTCCCCGCACCCGGGGTGCAAACGCCACCGCCGCACCTTCGATGAGCGCAAGGGCCTCCTGGCTCAGGTGCTTTCCGGGATCCACCCCAATTCCAATGGCATACAGTGTTTTTTTCATCGTCCGTTATCGTCCCTTCCATTCCTTATACGCATCGATTTCTTGCTTCAAGTGTCGAAACACGTAGGTTAATATCGCTAAGTCATCCCCGAAACCGATTCCCACCAGAAAATCGGGAATCAGATCGAGAGGGGAAATCAAATACAGGATGGCTCCCACAACAAAAATCAGGTTTTTCTTATTCAGTCCCTTATAGCGCCGCTTTACCGTGTCCTGGACCAGGTTCACCAGGATCATGGCCTCATCCTTCACGCCCTTCAGATGATCCTCTCGACCTAACAGCTGCACGGCTTCTTGTAAGACCGCTTTTAACCGTTTCCGATTGGTGACAACTTTCGAAGCTTTCCCTATCCAACTTTTCGGTAAACGAAGTTTCATAATCGATCCTTTCTTTTTTCAAGCATTCGTATGATAAAAAGTTTACCCGATTTCTCATCCCCTCAATAGCAAAAAATTATCCGCCGCACACCGGAAAAACTCTTTTCTCTCGTGAATTCCTTGCTATAATGGACATGGATTTACTTAACTTTAACATAGAATTAACAGAAATAAACTTTTACCATACGCACAAGAAAGGATCTGCATGGATACCACAATAACGCTTGCTCAGATGAACTGGAACTTCATTGCCGGAGGGCTGGGACTCTTTCTTTTCGGCATTAAGCTCATGGGCGACAGCCTGACCAACTTTGCAGGAACAAAAATTCGGGATTACATCGAAAAGTATACCTCCCATCCTCTGATGGCAATTCTAGTGGGAATCATCCTCACGGGCGCCATTCAGTCTTCTTCCGCCACCACCGTCATCGCCATCAGCCTCGTGCGAGCCGGTTTGATGCGTATGGAACAGGCAATCGGCGTCACCCTCGGTGCGAACATCGGAACCACCGTCACCTCCATTCTTATCGGATTTGATGTCGGCTATTTTTCCTATTACATCCTGCTGATCGGCGTCGTCGTGGTCATGTTTGCCGCTCGCAAAAAGCGGATCTATGTTGGGGAGATTCTCATTGGTTTTGCCATGCTCTTCATCGGATTAAATATGATGGGGGATGCCCTGGAACAGCTTCAATACCTTGCCGGATTCAACAACTTTGTGACCTCCATGGCCCAGTACCCGATTATTGCGGTCCTGGTTGGGGCCGTCATCACGGGAATCATCCAGTCCTCCTCGGCCGTCGTCGGTATCATTCAGACCCTTTTTGCGACCAAGTCGATCACCCTGCTTCCGGCCTTGGGTCTCGTCTTTGGTGCGAACATCGGAACCACCGTGACCGCCGCCATCGCCTCGCTGGGAGGAAGCTTGGCCGCTCGGAGAACCTCCCTGTTCCATTTTCTCTTTAATGTGATCTCTTCGCTCATCTTCCTGGTCCTGATTCATCCCTTTGCCCAACTCGTTCTCTTTCTCTCCCACATGTGGGGACTCAATGCCTTGATGACGGTTGCGGTAGGGCACTTTATCTTTAACGTGGCCGGTGTGATCTTCTTCCTTCCCTTCCTCAAGCCCATCATCAAGCTCCTGAACCGCATCATCCCCGGCAAGGATGACCTCTTCATGGAGTTTGGAAAGTTGGACCTGGATGAACGCCTCATTTCCCGCTTCCCCGCCGCCGCTCTTCAGAAGGCCCGGGAGGGCGTTAATCAGGTGTCGGACCTGGCCCTTCAGTCCATGATTGCCTCCCAGAATTTCCTGTCGACAGGAAATCGCAAATATTTCCAACAGGTCAACCAGCTGGAGGATACCATCAACAGCATGGACACCAAAATCATCACCTATCTGCTCCGCATCTCCAAGCAGGACCTCTCCGAGGATAAATCCGTGGAGTATTCCATCAACCTTCAGGTAGAGAAAAACTTTGAGCGTGTGGCAGACCTGGTTCAAAACCTGGCGGAATACTACGACACCATCTACGAATCGGGGGAACGCTTTGAGCCCGAAGCCATGGAGGAACTCATGTCCGTCTATGAGCTCCTGGTGCACAACTACGTGAATGCCGTGAAGATCTTTAATACCAAGAACTATTCCCTCTATGAGACGATCAAGGAGGACGAAAACAACTTAAACCTCATCGAATACAAGCTACGGGAATCCCACTTTAACCGGATCACCTCCCACTATGAACAGGCGGGGGTCATCACTTCCCTCTTTGTGGACATCCTGTCCACCATGGAGCGAATCGGGGACAATGCGTTCAACGTTGCCTCCCTGACCTTCAACCCCATCAAAACCCACAAGGAAAAAGAAATTCAATAAGCGAAAAGAGTCCCTTACGATGCACCTCCCGTGGATTTCCATCCACACAGGGAGCTCCGTAAGAGACTCTTTTTTATTTTCCTACAATCTTGCAAATACATATTTCTTTAAGTACTTGGGATAGGCCATCCGCGTGATGAGAAAGCAGGAAATCGAGCTGGCCGAAAGAATCATAAAGTAAACCATGAGCTGGTAAAGAATGGCCTTCTCCGGTGAAATTCCCGCAAACATCATGCCCGACATCATGCCTGGAAGGGTGACAATTCCCAGCGTCTTTATGGTATCCAGCGTGGGCTGCATGCTTCGAGAGATCGTGCCCTGAATAACAGGCTTTCCCGCCTGCTGCCAACCGGCTCCCAGCGCCGTTCGCTCCAAGATCTTCTGCTCATTATCCGTCACCTCCTGCTTCAGGTTGGAGAGGGCCAACCCCAGGGCCTTCATGGCGCTGCCGGCAATCATCCCGGTGATGGGAATCATCTGACTCGGCGTCCATTGAATGTTTCCTGTCAAAAGCAGGATCCCCAAGCTCACCACGGTGGACAAAAGAATGGCCAAAAGGCAGTCTCGGAAAATGTGTGGCAAGCCCTTCCCATAGTTTTTCGCATTCCAGGCGGCATTCCCTAAAATGAGGACCACCATGACAAGAGTAAGCCAGGGATTGTCCAGTCGAAAGATTCCCGTCAGCAGATAGCCCACGAGAAAGAGCTGGACCACCATGCGGAGGACCGAATAGATCATGTCTTTTTCGAGACCCAGCCCTTCCTTCCAGGAAACGCAAAGGGCCACCCCCACCAGCACCGCAGACAGGGCCAGTGATTTTGAATCCGCGCTTAACTCACTCATGATCCGCCTCCTTTTCCTTCACCGCTTCCAGGTAGAGGGTCCGGTCGGCCCGCTCTCGATCTTCCCTGTTGTGACTGACCAAAAGGAAAGTTCCCCCCGATTCCGCCCGTACCTGATCCAAAAGATGCCAAATCTTCTGTCGATTGCTCTCATCCAGGGCGGCGGTGATTTCATCCAGCAGCAAGACCTCGGGGGGATACAACAGGTTTCGAATCAGGGCAACCCTCTGCTTTTCCCCTCCGGAAAGACCTCGCACCTCTTTCTCTATGATGGAAGCCGGAAGGCCTGCCGCCACCAGCAGATCCCTGCACCGACCCTGGCGAAACTCCTTCCCCCGAATTTGACTGGGAAAGGCCAGATTATCCAGGACCGTCTGCCCGAACAGCTGCGGAGCCTGACTGCAGTAGGAAATGGATCGCCGCAGGGACTGGGGATTCCAGTCCTCCAAGGCCTTTCCATGAAAATACACCCGGCCCTCGACACGCAGATTGGGCTTGATCAGTTGGGCCAGATACTTCAGGAACGTGCTCTTCCCACTTCCCGAGGGTCCGTCTATACAAAGAAACTCTCCGGACGTTACCTGGAGAGTTCCCGGGGCACTCACTAAGCTTTGCCCATCATATATTTTTAAATCTCGGACCCGGAGAAGAACCGTCTCCTCCCCCGTTTTATCGTCCTTCATTTTTTTCCTTTCTTTCCGCACATGCCTCCACAAAATTTGTGAAGATGCTCTGATGATCCGCGTTCTCCAGGCTGAGCATCTCCGGGTGCCATTGCACCAGCAGAAGATTGTCCCGATCCTTTCCCTCAAGTGCTTCCACAATCCCATCGGCCGCTTTCGCCACGGGCTTCAATTCGCCCGCAATATTTCGCACCGCTTGATGGTGGAAACTGTTCACCAGGGTCTTTCCCTCGGGGAAAGACCGTTCCAGCAGCGAGTCTTTCTCGATTTGGACCCAATGCACACCATTGGTTCTCGGCACACGATCCACCTCATGAACATCGGATTCCGGCCTCTGTTTCTTAAGATCCTGGTATAAGGTCCCCCCCAGGGCAACATTGCCCACCTGCATTCCCCGGCAAACCCCTAAAATCGGAAGATCCGTGTTATGCACCAATTCTTTAAACATAGCAATCTCATGCCGATCGCGTTCCGGAATCACATAGCCCAATTCCGCCAAAACATCCTCACCATAGTTTACAGGCAGAATATCGGAGCCCCCGGTAAAGATTATCCCATCCAATCCCTTGACAAATTCCAACATGCTCTCGGTATCCTTCACCATGGGCAGGATTACTGGAATTCCTCCGGATCGGCTCACTGCCGTTACATAATCATCCGGTAATAGCTGGAATCTTTGATCTTTCAATCCCAAATGGGTAATCAATCCAACCCGATCATCATTTGAATAATTGGCCGTAATTCCAATGATTGCTTGCATAAACCATCCTCCGAAATCTCTTAGAAATTCTCCCTTCTAACGTTTTCCTCGCACAAAGGGTCAACGCCTATTATACATGAAAACGGGAAAATGTATACAAAGTTTTATATTAAGTCATCCATAAGCATTCCCGATGCCGGGAGAAAAGTTTTTCTGGCCATCTGACCTCAGAAAGAAAAATTCTCGCCCGGCACTCGACACCGGCATTGCCCCGAGTTCCAAAAAGGAGCAGCGAAAACAGCCCGATAAAACAAGCGCCAATCCGCCCGATACGCGAAACCATAAGGCAGTCAATATCCCCTTCTAAATTGACAAAACCGAATAGAATCAAGGTTCGAGCAAGAGTTCATGGACCTCTATCTCCGTGGGATTCCCCCGGCAAAAGCGGCGAGCGGGTGAAAATCCGGGGGCATTCCCCTGGTAAACCTCCTTTTTCATAGTAGAACTAGTTTTTGACTTATCTTCGAATCAACATCTACTGACGCAGGCGACTTCTTGCCATTCGCCTTCGTGCTTCGCACTTGTCTCATGGGAAGTCTTTGCGAATGGAATGGGTAACCAACACGCTCGCCGCTTCGCTACTCGCTTGTTGGACCATTCCACTCTTTCCCAGGGGACCTCAAGCGGCGGCATACAAACCCGCCATGTTCTTTTTAGGTACCTCTCTTTTCCGCTCACACATGTCCCCTTGTCTCCCTCCGGGATGCTATTGTTGCGTTACAACGCCCCAAGATGGCGTCCCTTCCCTATTTATTGGTTCTTCGATCTTCCCAATAAAAAATCAGCAGGAAGAAGAATCTTCCTGCTGATTTCTGCTGTTACGATGGATAGTGCCTTGCGATCCTGCTTAGTTCTGTTTTTCTTTCTTGCTCATGATTGCCAAGGCAGCAGCTGCAAGCAAGAGAGCGACACCGGTACCCATAAGGGCAACGTCTCCGGTCTTCGGATTCGAGCTTACCGCCTGGGGTGCGGAAACCGTATCATTGCTTGCGCAATTTACCGGTACGGTTTTCCCGGACTTGGTGCTGTTGCAAGCGGTCGTCTTGGAATCCTTGCAGGTTTTGCCCGCCTTGTCATCCTTGCAGCTGCAATCCTTGTGATCCTTGCAGTTGCAATCCTTGTGATCCTTGCAGTTGCAATCCTTGTGGTCTTTGCAGTTGCAATCCTTGTGGTCTTTGCAGTCGCAGTTCTTATGATCCTTGGTGTTACAAGCACATGCGTGCTCATCCTGACCCGGTTTCTGATCATCTCCGGGCTTCTGGTCATCGCCAGGCTTCTGATCGTCACCCGGCTTATGATCCTCTTTTCCCGGAAGGACGGGGTCCGTCACTCCCTCAAAGGCCTTACGAAGTACATAGAACTGATCATAGATGTGGGGCTGTTCTTCCAGAACATCGGTCTCGGGATTGTAGTGCATCTTATAAGTGGTGAAGAGCATTTGCTTGGCATCCGCACTCACTACGACATAGGTCTGGTCCTGCTTGGTGTTGGAGGAAGGAATCTCCATGGCGGAGTTCTTGTCCAAGAAGGAATAATCCGGTAGCAGGGGATCTCCCTCCGTGATGTCCTTGTTGTAGTCTTTCAGCTTGTACCATTTCAATCCGCCGGCATGCTCGCTGACCATGTGAAGAGGAGCTCCAGGAACATGCGCATAGGTCGTGATTCCATGATTTGCTGCCGTCGCATCCTTATCCACCAGGGACGAATTCTCTCCCTTGGCATTGATAAATCCACGGGCATACACATGATCATGACCCGCTAGGATCATGTCCACATCCAAACCCGAAAGGATGGGGTTCAACGCCTTGCGGTATTCAATGACATCGCCATCATTGATGTGGCTTGCGCCGGTATACAGGGGTTTATGGAAACCAACCACCGTCCACAGGCCTTTCTTCTTGCCTTCCTCAACCTGATCCTGCAAGAACTTGGTCATCTTCTGGAAGTTCTTGTTGTTTGCCAGATCATCCGTGTTGTAACTGGCATCGTTCAGCATCACGAAGCGAACGGGGCCGTAATCCACCGAATAGACTCCGGTGAGGAATTCCCCCTGGCCAATCTCCGAAGCGGGAGTAATATGACCATTGAAGTCCGCCAGGTCATGGTTGCCCTGGGTGCTCAGCAAGGTGTGCTCCAGCAGGAACTTCTGGGTTGCTTGAGGATACTGGCCCGCATTGTGGAAGAAATCTTTCCACTGTTCTTCCTTGACTTCGTCCGCAGTGTCCTCGTAAGAACCGTTGTTGGTATGATCCCCGGCAATGTAAACAAAGTTCAGTGGGTCTTTTTTCGAAAGCTCGGTCAGCTGATGGAAGAGGGCTCCCGTGGACTTGGCCGTCGTGTAGTCTTTTACCTGAGGATCCCCAAGATAAGCAAAGGAAATCTTCTCTTTTGATTCCTGCGTGGGGGCTGTGCGGAACTTACCCGTTACCGCCTTCACTCCTTCTGCAGAAATACGATAAGTATAGGTTTTTCCCGCCTTTAATCCGGAGAATACCACGGAATAATTGTAAGCAACGTTGTTGGACTTTCCTGCCACGTTGTACTTCATCAGTTGATTTCCATCCTGATCATAGATTTCAGCGGTGTACAGCCCCAACTTGTATGTGGTCCAGGTTAGGTTGCCCATGGTCTGCGCATCGGCACCGGCATGAAGGTTGACCTCCCGAATCTTCGCAGCCTCGACCTTTTGCTTTTCTTCTTCCAACTTCTTGGCTGCTTCTTTTTGCTTTTCGGTGGTTTCTTCGATAAGGCTCTTCTTCTCGTCTTCTTTATTTTCTTCCTTATCTTCTTTCTTTTCCTCCGCCTTCGGCGCCTCTGCTTTCTTCTCTACTTTCTCAGCAGAAGCTTCCGTCTTTTTCTCTTCGCTCTTGTTGGCTTCAACCTTTTCCTCAGCCTTCTTCTCTTCCACTTTCGGGTTTTCTTCTTTGGTCGACTCTTGCTTGCTTTCTACCGCAGTCGTCTCAGCCTTCGCTTCTACTTCCTGAGCATGACTGTCCAAGGGCTGGAATACACCCAGCGCCACGGCGAAAACCAGCAGAAGTGACAAAACCCGCTTCATCAATTTGGAATCCATCGTTCTTCCTTTCTGTTTTTCCTGCACTCCCACATTCCAACAATTGCAAGGTTAGTCTAAGCGATGCATATTAAAACTTCATGAAGTCTCCGTAAATACGATGACAAGGAGCGAAGTCCTCCAATCAGCCTCGCACAAAACCCCGGATCATGAGCTTTCCAAAGCATACGAGAATGGATAACGCACGGAATGGATAGGCAAGCAATCTTAAGCATCATCACCCGGAAATGGCAAGGAGGCGGCGGGAAAATTGGAAACAAGGACCGGCGAGCACGGGCGAGAACAGAAAACAAAGTTCCTGCACCCCCTCCGCCGACTGGGTCCCCTGGGAAAAGACACCAAAAAAGGAAGATATCCTTTTACCTCGCATAAAATCCTGTTTGCCGGGGAAATATCTGCTATGATAGAAAAAAAGCGCAGAAAGGAGCAACTATGTTTAAAGAATTATTGAGTCGCGATCGGATGAAAACGATTGACTCCTGTTCCAGTTGGAAACACGCCGTGAGACGTTGTGCCAAGCCCCTGATCGATGAAGGCTTTATCGAAGAAGCCTATGTGGGAAGAATGATTGAAGGAATTCAAAAGTTTGGCAGCTACTATATTCTGGAGGACGGCTTCGCCCTACCCCATGCCCCGTATGGGGATGATGTGAAAAAGATGGGAATGAGCCTGCTGTATTTGGAAAAGCCCGTCTATTTATCGGGACAACCGGTTCAGGTGTTCTGGGAACTCTGCACCATGGATAATGAATCTCACTTGGATACCCTTGCTGCAATTGGTAAACTCTTCCGAGAAAAGAGAAACATGGACCTGCTCCTGTCGGGTGATTTAGATGCTATCTATGAGCTTCTCATGGACTATGACCGCCGCGTTGAGGAAGAATGAGAAACATAAGAAGAGGATAGGAAAAGCTCCGTCGGAAAACCGAAGGAGCTTGTTTTAATTCGTTATATGCCGGGGTTGAGCCGGGGTCTTTTAATTCTCTAAAAACTTCCGCTGGACAAATTCCTGCAGCATGCGGATGAAAATCCGAGCGGGCTTGCTGAGCTCACTGGCAGCATTGTAGCATATGGCGGCCCGTCGCTTTTGAAAGGGGGGATTCGGTCGGAAATAGCAGGCACCCTCCTTCCAATTATCCGCCATCAATTCGGGAATCAGGGTGATTCCCAGACCATCCGCGGCAAATTTTTTGGCGGTTACCATGCTTTCCGTCTCTAAGAAGACCTTCATGGGCTGGCCCATGGCTTGCTCCATGCGGTCAAAGAATTCCCGCAGCTGTTGGCCTTGCTTGGAACGGATGACAAAGTCTCCACAAAACTCTTTCACATCCACTTGGGGATAGGGTTTCATCTGAGGAAAGGTGATTCCCAGCTTTTTCACCAGGGGATGCGTTCTGGGACCTGCAATGTAGACTTCCTCATCGATCAGGGGAATGGTCTTGAGGTTTGGCTCCTGGACCGGAATATAGGTGAAGGAAAAGTCGGTCTTTCGCTGGGCAGCCAGCTGTTCCAAGGTAAATGTCTTCGCTTCCAATAGCTTTAAGTCCACGCCGGGATAGAGCTGACGGAACTTCTTGATCACGGGGGAGAGGAAATAGTAGGCCCGGTAGTAGGAAGTCCCGATGGTGAGATGCCCCCGTTGAAGATTGTTCATCTCCTGGAGCATGAGCATCATGTGATCCTCCGCCGACCGCATTTTCTTGAGGGATTCCATGACAATCTGCCCCGCCGCTGTAAGCTGGGTGGGATGCACATCTCTGACAAAAATGCGGATCCCCAATTTATCTTCCATCCTTTTTATAAACTGACTCAGGGCGGACTGACTAATGTAGAGCGCCTTCGCCGCCTCGGAAAAACTCCCATGCTCCAGCACAGCGCTTAGATATTCGTAGGTACGTTCGTCCATAAAGAATGCCCCCTTTCTTTCTCCTAATGATACCTGAAAAAAGCCCCGGTGGCATCTTCTTATTTTTCTTTTGTCTCCCGGCGGGCAAGCTCCCCGTCAAGCCAGGCAAGAAGATCTTTCACGACCTCGTCCCGATTGCTTTCATGGAGCAGCTCGTGACGGGCCCCGGGATAGAGCTTTTTCTCCACCCGGGTCATGCCGCAATCCAGATACTGCTGGCAGAGCTTGTCCACCCCCTTCCCCATCTCCCCAACAGGATCATGATCCCCGGAAACCAGAAGAAGGGGCAGGTCCTTGTAGCGAATCTCTTCCGGGTGAGCCGCCATGGTGTGGATGCCTTTTAAGATTTCCCGATAGTAGGCGATGCTCTGCACGCCGCCACAGGCCGAATCCTCCAGATAGCGGTCGACCTCTTCCTCACTGCGACTCAGCCAATCGTAGTCCGTGCGATTGGGTCGAAAGGGTTTGTTGAAATTACCCACCACCAGGCGATTGAGACAGGTGCTTTTTGCATGGGGACCTCGGATCTTTTCCAGGAAGGTGGCCAACTTCACCCCCGCTCCCGTCACTTTCGGAGCCACGGTGGACCCGGAAAGAATGGCTCCGTCCAATCGATCCCCCAAGTTTTTGATGACGTGCTGGAGAACGAAGGACCCCATGGAATGTCCCAGAAGAAAAAGGGGAAGATGGGGACAGACCCTTTTCAGCCAGTCCACCAGCATCTTCACATCCTCGATACAATGGGAAAAGCCGTCTTCTCCCATATAACCTGCCTCCAGCTTGTCATTCACCGATTGTCCATGACCCCGTTGGTCATAGGATAAAACGGCAAAGCCTCTTTCCGCCGCCTCTCGGGCAAAGGCATCATAACGACCACTGTGTTCCGTCATGCCATGAATCAGAAGCAGCATCCCCTTCTCCACTTCCCGGGTCGGTCGATACAAGCGAAGAAAGAGGTTGAGTCCCTCTTCTCCCCCTGCCCGCATCCGAAAACAATGCGGATTCATTTTCTCCCTCCTTTCTTTTGCTCACTCAAACAAGTTTTCCAAAGCGGTGTTCCTGCACATAGGCCCTGACTTGCTGCCAATCGGCACCCGCTTGCACCATCACGCTCAGCTCAACGCCTCCCTCCACCAGGGGAAGGTCGGCGAGAAGCACCCTTTTCTTATTCTCCTCATCCAAGAGGTCCCGGGCCATCTGTGCATTCATCATGGAAGAGCCCAGATCAAAGAGAACGCAGAGGGGACCCCCGGAAAGCCGGGTCATGGCATCCTGTATGCGGGAAAAGTCCGAACCCAGATGACCCTCCTCATCGCCCCCCACCGCCTCGATGGGGACATCCGGTGCCATCTGTTGGAGGAGGTCCTTGACGCCTTGGGCGAGGGCGGGACTGTGGCTCACCACGAGAAAGGAAATCATTGCCCCTCCTCCTTCCCCGACATCGCTGCCTGCAGAAGAAGGAAACTGCTCATGGCACCGGGATCAATATGGCCCACGGACCGCGCAGGAAAGCATTCCCTTCCCCACATAGCCCGCATGGGCCGGCTCATGTCCACTGCCTACTCCGGAGATGATCCCCACCTTTCCTTCCTCGGGCGGGTCTTTCCGGGCGATAACCGTGGAATCCTCCAAGCGGCGCAGATGATCGGGACGGGCTGCCACGAGTCCTTCCAACATCTCTTCGACGACCTCATTGGGATCATTGATAATCTTCTTCATGCCAAGCTCCCTTCTTTGCTTATTCCAAGCGATCTTCGGTGGCAACCAGATCCACCCCGGTTTGTGCGATGTTCTCAATCAATACCTCTCCGACATGAATCGGAGGAGAAACAACCGACTTGCGGATGACATCCATCACCTCAAAAATCGCCCCCTTGGGCACATCGTCTCGGGTCTTCACGGAGACCGAAGCATAGCGAGAATCTTTGAGACGGAGGGTGGAGGTTACCACTCTTCGGGGATTCGTGAGCTCCTTCCTCACGTAGTTTTCCCCTCTCTTGCAGCGGTTTCCCGAGATATCTGCGATTTCTCCCTCGGAATTCAATGTCACCATCACGGTGCAGCCGATGGGGCAATTGATACAGGTGAATTCCCTCTTATTCTCCAAGCTTTGCCTCCTCTCCCTCTTCCAAACGAAGGAGCAACTTGCCTCCTTCGGGTGCCAGGTCGTTTTTCTTGATGGAGAGGGTCTCCATCTCTCCCGGCGCCAGGGCCCTCTTTTTTCTTCGGTAAAGGCAGTGGTCTCCCTGATAGAGGGCGATGGTCTTCCCCGTGTAGACGTTCCGAACGCGGAAGCGAAGGGAAATTTCCTCATCCATATGGAGGGGGGCCACCGCCTGAGGAACGGTGTAGGCAATCCCTTCTCCCGCCTCCACTTCAAGGAGGTCTTCTGGGGCCTTCCCCCCCTTACCCTGAATGTAGCGAGCCGCATGGAGCCCTGCCTGGCCGGCCTCCTCGGAGACATAGTCCACCAAATCATGCACGTGAAGGACATTTCCACAGGCGAAGACGCCCTCTAGGGAGGTTTCCAAGGAATCCGAAACCCTGGGTCCCTTGGTTCTCGCATCGATCGCCACACCTGCCTCCCGGCTCAATTCATTCTCCGGAATCAGTCCGACCGACAAGAGAAGGGTGTCGCAGGGAACCTCTTTTTCGGTCCCGGGGACCAGCTTGCGGTTCTCGTCCACCTTCTGCAGAACCACGCCCTCCACTCTCCGGGATCCGAGGATCCGGGAGACGGTCGTGGAAAAGTAGAGGGGAATCGCAAAGTCCTGCAGGCACTGGACGATATTTCTCTTCAAGCCACCGGAGTAGGGCATCAATTCCGCCACGCACTCCACCTTGGCCCCCTCCAGGGTCATGCGGCGGGCCATGATCAGTCCAATGTCTCCACTCCCCAGAATCACCGCTCTCTTCCCCGGCATGTAGCCTTCCCGATTGATCAACCTCTGAGCCGTGCCCGCTGTAAAAATCCCTGCCGGACGATCCCCGGCGGTATTCAAGGCCCCGCGGGGTCTCTCCCGACAGCCCATGGCTAAAATCACTGCCTTGGGACGGAGCCGGAAGATTCCCCGTTCAGGATTCATGAGGGTCAAGGTCTTGTCCGCTTCCATGTGGAGCACAATGGTGTTCAACATCATGGGAATCCTTCGATCCCTGGCCAGCTCCACATAGCGGTGGGCATATTCGGGACCGGTCAGTTCCTCTTTAAAGCGATGCAGGCCGAATCCGTTGTGAATGCATTGCTGAAGGATTCCTCCCGCCGCCTCATCTCGTTCGACAACGAGCAGGTCATGAATTCCCGCATCAAACGCAGCCACCGCTGCCGCAAGACCGGCAGGGCCGCCACCGATAATCACTAACTCTGGCATGACACCCTCCTATCTCTTTCCACTCAACAGGTAGGATCCCCGGTCGTTCTTTAAAATCCGGCAGGGATCTTCGTTTAACTCTCTTGCAAGAATCTTTATGAGGAGAGGGGTGCAAAAGCCCCCCTGACAGCGACCCGCCGTGGCCCGAACCCTACGCTTTAATCCATCCAAGCTGCGCGCTCCCAGGGGACAATGGATGGCAGCGACGATCTCCCCCTCCGTGACCTGCTCACAGCGACAGATGATCCGGCCATAAGCCGGTTCTTTTTTCACCAGTTGGTTGAATTCCTCCAAACTCATTTTCTTGGGGTCAGGGGGTGCTTTCCGCTCTGCAAGGAAGCTGGGATTCTTTCCCAGTTCCAGGTCTTCGCCCACCTTATCCGCCATAACCTTTCCGATCGCGGGCGATGCCGTGAGACCGGGAGATTCAATGCCCAGGCAATCATAGAAGCCCGGTTCCGCTTGATCGAGGACGAAGTCCCCCTCCTCTTCATGGGCCCGAAGGCCGGTAAAGGAGGTGATGACTTTCCCATAGGGTAGATTTCTCACCATCTGTCCCGACTTATCGTGAACCTCCCGGATTCCCGCTGTGGTTGTTGCCACCGCATCTTTTTTGTCCACAAAGGTCGAGGTTGGGCCAATCAGAATGTTGCCCGGGGTCGTCGGCGTCACCAAGACCCCCTTCCCTTTCTCCGTGGGAACATCAAAGAGGACGTGGTGACAGAATCCCTGTGTTTCCTTGTCCAAGAGCCAATACTCTCCGCTGCGGGGTTTTATGGTATACTTCCGGTCCGAAACCATGTTGTGAAGCTCGTCGGCATAGAGACCGGCACAGTTGACCACCGCTCGCGTTTCATAGCTTTCCTTCGCGGTCGTCAGGCGCCAGCCACCCCGGATCTTTTCGATCTTCTTTACTACCTCTTCGAAGCGAAACTCCACGCCATTGACCTCTGCCTGCTCCGCAAACGCCCAGGTCATGAGAAAGGGGTCCACAATGCCCGCATCGCTGCAGTAGAGGGCACAGACCACATTCTCCTCGACCTCCGGTTCCTCCTTTAAAATCCGATCATGCTCCCAGATTTCCATGCCCCGGGTTCCATTGGCCAGACCCTGCCGGTAGAGTTTCTCGATGGCCGGCCGGTTCTCTTCCTTATGACAGAGGACCAGGGAACCGATCCGCCGGAAGGGAAAATCCAAGGTTTTGGCAATCTCCCCCATCATCCGGATTCCCAGGGCATTCATCTCTGCCTTTTTGGTTCCCGGCACCGCATCATAGCCTCCATGGGCGATGGCGGAGTTGGCCTTCGATGTCCCCTCTCCCAGGTCCCTTTGCTTTTCCAGCACAAGAAAGCGACCCTGATAACGACTCAATTGGTAGGCGAGGGAATTTCCGACCACACCTGCTCCGATGATTATTGCATCAAACATCTTATCCTTCTCTCTAACACAGGAAGGAAAGTGATCTTTCCTCCCTCATTTCCTATCAGTATATCTTTAGAAGATAAAATTGTAGAGGAGCACCGCAATCACCGTACCAATCAAGGGTCCGACCACGGGAATCCATCCGTATTCGAAGTTCGGCTTCACCTTTCGAGGGATGGGGAGGACGGCATAGGCAAGGCGGGGACCCAAATCACGGGCGGGATTGATGGCATAGCCCGTCAGACCGCCGAGGCTGGCTCCCACCGATACAATGATGCCATAGAGGAGGAACTTATCCATGCCACTCGCAGCCGCCTGGGGCACCCGTCCCATGCCGAGAATGGCAAAAATCAGGACAAAGGTTCCCACGATTTCGCTCAACAGATTATGAAAGGGAGAGGGAATCGAGGGAGCCGTGCAGAAGAATCCGCGAATCTTCTCTCCTTCTTCCGCCATCTCTTCAATATGCTTTTGGAACAGCAGATACACAAGGCAGGCTCCGAAAAAGGCTCCCCCAAATTCCCCCAAGAGATAAAAGGGAACCTGGTCCAGGGAAACGGTGCCTTGCATGACCATCGCCAGGGTCACCGCGGGATTAAAGTGAGCTCCCGTCAGACTTCCAAAAATATACGCGGGAAGCATCACCGCAAAGCCCCAGGCAATCACAATCTGCACGGGCCCGCCTCCTGACATACCCGACTTCCGCGTTCCCACATTCGCACAAACACCGCATCCCAACAGGATCATTATCATTGTTCCGAAAAATTCACCTAAAAAAATATCACGCATGATCCGCTTCCTTTCTCCATTTTAGTGACGGGATTCTATAGAACCTGTTATTATTCTTCGTAGTGTTTCGCCCAGCCAAAGGACCGATCCACCGCTCTTTGCCAGTTTCGATCCTTTTTATCTCTCTCCTCGACGCTGATTTGCGGTTCAAAGGACCGATCGATCTGCCAGTTCGCCTTAATCTCCTCTAAATTTTTCCAATAGCCAACTGCCAGTCCCGCAAAGTAGGCGGCTCCCAGGGCCGTAGTCTCCAGGGTCTTGGGGCGTTCCACTACGGTCTGCGACATATCGGCCTGAAATTGCATCAAAAAGTTGTTGGCGGAAGCTCCTCCATCCACCTTCAGGCTCTTCAGGGGGGTTCCCGCATCGTGACTCATGGCCTGCAGGACATCGTTCGAGAGGTAAGCCTGGGATTCCAACGTGGCACGGATGATGTGATATTTATTGGTTCCTCGGGTGATGCCGACAATGACTCCCCGTGCATAGGGATCCCAGTAGGGAGCTCCCAATCCGGTGAAGGCAGGGACGACATAGCATCCGCCGGTGTCTTCCACGCGCTCCGCCATGTATTCCGTGTCCAGGGCGGTATCCACGATGCGGAGAGAATCCCGCAACCATTGGACCGAAGAGCCCGCCACGAAGATGGATCCTTCCAACGCATAGGAGACTTTCCCTTCTTCCAGGCCCCAGGCAATGGTGGTCACCAGACCATTTTCGGATTTCACGCCGCTGTCTCCCGTATTCATCAGGAGGAAGGCACCGGTTCCATAGGTGTTTTTCGCTTCCCCTTTCTCAAAGCAGGTCTGTCCGAAAAGGGCACACTGTTGGTCACCACCCGCCCCGGCAATGGGAATCGCTCCGCCGAACCAGTTGGGGCTGGTCTCCCCGTAGACGTGGGAGGAGGGCATCACCTTCGGAAGCATCTTTTTGGGAATATTCAAGATTTTAAGAATTTCCTCATCCCAGCACAGATCGTAAATATTAAACAGCATGGTTCGGGACGCATTGGAGTAATCGGTGACATGAACCTTGCCTCGGGTCAAATTCCAGATGAGCCACGAGTCCACGGTGCCGAAGAGCAACTCTCCCTTCTCGGCCCGTTCCTGACCCTTGTCGATGTGGTCCAGAATCCAGCGAATCTTTGTTGCGGAGAAGTAGGGATCCACCACAAGGCCGGTATGGGAGGTGATCAGGTCCCCATAACCATCTGCCACCAGCTTCTCCGCCATGTCTGCCGTCCGTCGGCACTGCCAAACAATCGCATTGTATACGGGATCCCCGGTTTCTTTGTCCCAGATGATGGTGGTTTCCCGCTGGTTCGTGATTCCGATGCCGGCGATGTCTTCCGCATTCGCATTGATCTTTGCCATCGCTTCGGTTGCCACCCCAAGCTGCGTGGACCAGATTTCGGTTGCATCATGCTCCACCCAACCGGGATGAGGAAAATATTGGGTGAACTCTTTCTGGGCCATGGAGAGAATTTTTCCCTTCTTGTCGAACAGAATGCAGCGATTACTGGTGGTCCCCGCATCTAAAGCCATTATGTACTTTGCCATCTTGAACCCCTTTCCGCCGTTGAGGCCATTTCGATTCCGCACTTGGAAGAGGAATCGCTTCCTTCCGGCAAAAAATCCGATTGTCCCTCCTTCCCCGGCAGGGGGAGAAAAATATAACAATATTGCCGGCTGCTTCCGCATTTTTTCAAGCATATTCTACCATAGAAACGTTTTTATCAATCAGCCTTTCCCGGAAAATGCCACAAAAAAACCGCCTGTTGGATAAACAGACGGTTTTCTGAAAAATTTGAATGGCCGCTTACTCGCGCACCAAGAGGTCTAAATCCTCCTCCACCGAACCGATTCCGGCGATTCCGAATTGTTCCACCAGCACCTTGGCCACATTGGGCGACAAAAATCCCGGAAGGGTCTGCCCCAGATGGATTTTTTTCACCCCCAAGGATAGCAGGGCAAGCAGGACGATCACGGCCTTCTGTTCATACCAGGCGATGTTGTAGACAATGGGAAGGTCGTTGATATCCTCCAGCTTCAAAATCTCCTTGAGCTTTAAGGCCAAAACCGCTAAGGAGTAGGAGTCATTGCACTGACCGGCATCCAGAACGCGGGGAATCCCCTGAATCTCTCCCAGATTTAGCTTATTGTAGCGGTACTTGGCACAGCCCGCGGTGAGGATGACCGTATCCTTCGGCAGCTTCTCTGCGAACTCCCGGTAATACTCTCTTGCCTTCATTCGTCCATCGCAACCGGCCATAACCACAAATTTCCGAATCGCTCCGGAGCTCACCGCTTCCAAAATCTTATCCGTCAGTGCAAAGAGCTGGTCATGGGCAAAGCCGCCGAGAATCTCTCCTTCTTCCAGGCTTTCCGGTGCCGGCAGGGTCTTGGCCAAGGCAATGATCTCCGAAAAGTCTTTCTTTCCCTCGGCATCCGCCGGGATATGCTTGCAACCGGGAAAGCCTGCGGATCCCGTGGTGAAAATCCGATCCCGAACTTCCTGAGACTTGGGCGGAACGATGCAGTTGGTGGTAAAGAGGATGGGCCCGTGGAAAGCGGGAAACTCCTCCGTCTGCTTCCACCAGCTGCTTCCGTAATTTCCGATAAAATGTTCATACTTTTTAAAAGCCGGATAGGAGTGAGCGGGAAGCATCTCGCTGTGGGTGTAGACGTCCACGCCACTGTCCTTGGTCTGCTCCAAGAGCTGCTCTAAATCCGTTAAATCATGACCCGATACCAGGATGGCGGGGCGATCGTTAACCCCAAGTTTTACATGAGTGATCTCCGGCTTACCAAACCGCACCGTGTTTCCCTTGTCCAACAGGGCCATCGCCTGAACTCCCATTTCTCCCGTCTGAAGGGTCAGGGAAAGCAGGTCCTCCACAGACAGGGTGTCGTCCAGAGTCTTTGCCAAAGCCCGATAGAAAAACGCATTGAGCGTTTGGTCCTCCTGCCCCAGGTTGGCGGCATGCTGGGTATAAGCTGCCATCCCCTTTAGTCCATAAGTAATCAGCTCCCGAAGAGAGCGGATATCCTCATCCTTCGTGGAGAGAACCCCCACTTGGATGGCTTTCGCCAACAAGTCTTCCCGCGTGTCTCCCACGGTAAAAGTTGCCGCATCATGCAATCCCTCTACGCCTACGTCCTCTCTCAGCCGATCCCGGAACGAAAGCATCGTTCGAATCTGCTGTTCCATGCGATCGGGATCGAAGTTCGCGTTGGTAATCGTCATAAAAAGGCTGTTGATGACCTGTTGATGAAGCTCCGGAGCCGGTTGCTCTTCCTTCCCCACTTTTACCAAAATTTGCGCAATTCCCTTCAGGGTATAGACCAACAAATCCTGAAGGCAGGCTAGCTCGGGATTCTTTCCGCAAACTCCCTGCACCGTACATCCGCTTCCCTTGGCGGTCTCCTGACATTGATAACAAAACATCTCCATTTTTATCTCCTCACATTCTTCGGGCAACAATCTTCTCTTCTGTGCAAAAGCACGGTCCCATCATAGTAATAGATTGCCCCAAAAACCGTGAAGGGAATCACTTTTTCACAGATTTTACAAAAGGCGGTACTCCTCCGGCTTAAAGTTTCCCTCGCGCAAGGCCTCCTCGATCTCCCGAACCATGACCTCCCGGTCCTCATTCAGGGTGCCCTTCAGATTTACATAGTTGGATGCATGGTTGGCCCGGAAGATAGATCCCGGGGAATCCACATGGAGGAGAAACTCACGAAGTTCCCAGGCAATCTCCTCGGGGCCGGGCATGGAAAATTTACCGCGCTGTGCGTCCTCGTATAGGGGCGTCCCCGGGGTCAGATTTAGAGTGAGATAGGCCACAAAATCCGGCTGAATCTCCGAGATGAGTTTGGCAGACTCCCGAGCATTCTCCCTCCATCCCTCGCGGCCACCCAGGCCCGCGATGAGCGTCACTGAAGTCCGAAGACCACCTTCCCGGGCCCGCAGGCAGCCCTCCTTCATCTCTTCCACCGTGATCCTCTTGTCCACTTCTTGAAGGATGCGGTCACTTCCGCTTTCCAGGCCGACGTAGACCATATCCAGTCCCTCCGCCTTCAGTTGACGAAGGTCCGCCACAGATTTTCTTAACAGATCCTTGGCGGTGGTGTAGGCAGAAATTCGCTCCAGGTTGGGAAAAGAGGCCTTGAGCTTTCGGAGCAGGCGAAGGAGGCGATTCGTGGAGAGCACCAGGCTGTCCCCATCCGCTAAGAAGACGCGGGAAAACCAGGGTCGACCCGCTGCCAGCTCCTCAATGTCGGAAAAGACCTCTTCCTCCCTCCGCACCTGAAAACTTTCCCCCTTATACATCGGACAAAAGCGACAGCTGTTGTTGGAGCAGCCCAGGGTCACCTGGAGGATCAGGCTCATTGCCTCACTGGGCGGCCGATACACATTTCCGAAATATTGCATTGCATTCTCCCTTCAAAAAAAGGCCGGCAAAGCCGGCCAGGTCCTATCTCCGATAAAAAAGAAAATCCTCTTTGCCCAGGGGCTTGACACCGTAGTTGCTGGCGGTCAAGAGTCCCTTGAAAAAGGCCCCTCTTGCCCGATAAAAGAGCGACCGTCTCTCGTCGCCCTCCTCCATGGGAAGAGACTCCCCTGCCTGCACGTGGAAGGCCCTGTGGTCCTCATGGTCATGGTTTCCCGCACAGGATTTTTCCCGGCTCTCCGACGGATCCGTGTCCTCCAGATGTCCCACATATTTTTCATGGGTGTCCTTCTGCATGTGGAGAAGGAGGCTGCCGTCCCCATCGGTCGTGGCCGCCAATGCCCCGTCACAGGGCATCCCATCCAATGTCACATCCAGCAGGGTCTGAAAGAGCTCCTCCGGGGAAGAAAAGGCCCCCAGCTTCAAACTCTTACCATAGTCCTCCAGTTTTTTCAGGGGTTCCCGGCTTTGTGCCAACGCCCAGGCATAGCGAAGCTCCACCTGATCGATCTTCGAAGACAGCCAACCATGGATGTTCTCCTGGTCCAAAATCACGTCAAGGGCTTCCTTGGAGACGGGTTCCACCTTCTGATTCAACAAGCGTAGACTCTCCCCTTGGTCCTGCAGAAGAAGCTCCGTTTTATGGTCCATCTCCTTGATTTTCTCATACATCCGGTAGTGGACCGGTCCCAGTTGCTTACTCATTCTCTCGTCCTTTCAATCTCTGCGCTCCTCCGGCGGACAGCTTTCTCCCTCCCCCACAAAACGCCGCAGATAGAGAGTCAAAGGGGGCAGAAGGAGAAGTTAGATGAGAATCCCAATGAACCCCGTGCTCACGGAAGCCAATACAAAGGCAACCGCTCCCGGAGCCCGAAAACCAAAGAAGTGGATCATGACCCAGGCGGCGATGCCGGCAAAGACCCGGCCCACCACCATGGCTCCCACCAAGGCCAGATAGACGTTCCCATGCCAGCGAACGGAGAAAAGCCCCGAAAAGTACCCGTAGGCCGCCAGCTCCGTCATCATGATGGGAAGCATGGGAAACAGCGGGGGCATTCCCGTGAGAAGGGAACTCAAAAAGGGAGTGGCGATGCCAAGAAGCACCCCCGCAAAGGGCCCTAAGAGCAGGCCTCCCAGTAAGACGGGAAGATGCATGGGTAAAAAGCCCGGTCCCCCCATTCCAAAGGTATGGAAAGCCATGGGCAAGAGAACTCCCATCGCCAAGAAAAGCGCAGAAAAGCTTAATTTTTTTCCTGTCATAAGATACCTTCCTATTCTACAAAAAATCCCCGGAAAATCTGTGAGGTCACCGACAGATTTTTCTTCCTTTCTCTATGATAAAATATTTTGATAAAATATTTTTCAGCAAACCATGTCGAAATCATGTCGAAATAAAGAAGGAGTAAGCATGCAAAATCAACTGGAAATCGCCATTGAGGGTCTGCAGACCCATAAGGTGGTTCTTGTAAAAAACGGAAAAATCGTGGACGCCCAAGAGGGAAGGGGACTTGAGCCCCTTTTCCGACTTCTTTCCAAGAACTCCCTCGAAGGAGCCAGCCTCGCCGACCGGGTCATCGGTTCCGCAGCGGCGCTGTTGCTGGCACCGACAGGGGTAAAAGAAGTCTATGGGAAGGTCCTCTCCCGTGGCGCAAAGGAGCGCCTGGAGCAAGCCAACATCCGGGTCCATGGGGGAAAACTCGTGGACCGCATCCTCAATCGCCGGGGCGATGACCTCTGTCCCATGGAGAAAATGGCGCTTGCCGCAGAAGACCGGGAGGATTTTCTGAAACGCTTTCAGGCATTTCGGAAGCAAGCGGCTTCTAGTCCCAAAGATCCTTCGCCGTCTCCAGATGAGAAATCACTTTAATCTCCTGCGGACAGACCGACTCACATTGACCACAGGCGATGCAGTCTTGTGCACGTCCATGCCCTTCAATCGCCTCCTCATAGGCGCTCTTTGCCCGGGGATCATGGAACACTTTTTCCTTATTGATGGCGGAGAGGATGCGGGGAATATAGATTTTTTGAGGACACCCCTCCACACAGTACTCACAGGCGGTGCAGGGAATCATGTCCTTGGAATGAACGATCTCCCGAACGCGAAGGAGCGCCGCCTCTTCCTCCTTGGTCAAGGGTTTGGGCTCCTTCATCAACGCCGTGTTCTCTTCCATCTGCACGGTGTTGCTCATGCCGCTCAGGATCATTTTCACCCGAGGAAAACCTGCCACAAATCGAAGGGCCAGCGCCGCCGGAGAGTCCGTGTCCAACTCCCTTAACACATCCTGGGCTTCCTTGGGCAGATTGACCAGGTTCCCCCCTTTGATGGGCTCCATGACGATCACCGGCTTATCGTGCTTCTCACAGACGGCAAAATTGGCCGCACTTTGCACCTCGGGATCATCATAGTCCAGGTAATTAAATTGCAGCTGGACGTATTCAATGTGGGGTTGCTCCGTGAGAATCCGATCGAGCACATCGGCCTTGTCATGAAAACTCAGCCCAATGTGCTTCACCCGACCTTCCTTTTTAAACTGCTTCACCGCCTCAAAGACGCCCCAGTCTTTGTGGGTCTGATAGGATTCCTTATCCAAAGAGTGGTGAAGATAGTAGTCAAAATACGTTACCCCGCAGCGTTTTAACTGATTTTCAAAAAAGGGGACCACATCGTCCCTTCCCTTGGCCAGAAACGAGGAAAACTTATCGGTTAACGTGTAGGCCCCCCGGGGGTAGCGGTCTGTTAAGCATTCCTTGACGGCTAATTCGCTCTGCTTGGAAATATAGCCATGAGCGGTGTCGAAATAGGTGTATCCTCCCTCGATGAAGTGGTCCACCATTTTCTTCGTCTGCGCAATATCCACCTTATCGCCCAGCATGGACAGGCGCATCATGCCGAATCCTAATCTCTGTACCATGTTGCCTCCTCTGTCATTCTTCTCACTCATGATTCCGGCTTCTCAACCGGGAATCGATTTCTCTCTTAGTATTGTAGTATATGCGGGACTTTCCCTTCAAGAACGTTCGGTATATCCCAGCCGCCCTTTTCATTCCCAGGGAGTTCCCAGGATTCGGGAAGTATGGTAGGCTGAAAATAAACATCCGAGGAGGGAAACATGCAGCTCAAAGAATTGGAATCCTTAATTGCGGTGGTAGAATGCCGAAGCTTCTCCGAAGCTGCCCTGCAGCTTCAACGGTCCCAGCCGACCATCAGTACGCATATCAATCTCATGGAAAAGGAGTTTCACCGTAAACTGGTGATCCGGTCCACAAAGCAGCTGGAGATCACCCCTTACGGAGTGGAGCTCTATCACTTTGCGGTAAATACCCTGAATCAGGTGGAGGCGTTGAAAAGTCGCTGGGAGGATCAGGGGAACCGGCCCATCACAATCGGCGCTTCCACCATTCCCTGCAGTTACTTTCTCCCAAGGATTCTCTCCACCTATACAAAGGAGCGAACTTCGGTTACTTTCACGATTAAGCAGGGAGATTCCGAGGAGGTCATCTCCTGGATGCAAAACCAGCTCTTCGATGTCGGCTTTATCGGTCGTTACTATGAAGATGACCTCCTGATGGCGGAACCCTTTGCTCAGGATGAATTGGTGGTGATCACGCCAAACAGCCCAAGGGAGCAAAACTATCCCGCCGGTGTGCCCCTATCCCCCGTCCGCCTCCTCTCCCATCCCATGATCCTGCGGGAGCTGGGAAGCGCCAGTGGGAAGATTGCTCAGGAGCTCTTCCGGACGCTCCGTATTTCGGAATCCAAGATTCAGGTCGCCGCAAGGGTGAACAATGAGGAAACCATAAAAAATTTAGTGGCTGCGGGAATGGGAATTGCCATTATTTCCAAAGCGGCCGCCTTGAACTTTGTGCAGGCGGGCCGTCTGCTCACTTTTCCCCTTCCACGTGAGCTGGGAAAGCGAAATCTCTATTTGCTTCGCTCCAAGGGCGAGATGCCAAACCATGTAAGGCAGTTTACCGAATGGATTTCCAAGGAAATCTTCTCTCCGGAGCAAGCGGAAAATATTTGATTTTTTGATAAACAATATTCTAGTTTTTTATTGACAATAAAGTAACTTTGTCGTATCCTATCCATGTAACATTCTTAATAAGGACTGTCTGGAGATCTCGGATGAGAACCGAAGGGACAAGCAGAAGTAGCCGACTTTCTGCGAACTTCTCAGGTACAATACGGACTGTTCTGTAAACTCTGAAGTGGCAGGGCGACAGAGGAAAGGCAAACCTTTCCTCTGTCGCTTTTTATTTGGCAGTAAGGACGAATAAAGATGTTTTTTTTGATCACCAACAATCCAAAATTTCTCGATTGGCCGCACGGGAAAGTTCTCTATAAAGAGGAAGCCTATTTGGATGTTTTTCTTCGGGCTCGCAATTATGTCCAGAAGAACTACAAACTCATGACCCATCCCCTCTATGGAAACTTCACGCCAAACGCAACCCCCTTTCGGACCATTTGCCTGACGGAGGGATCAAAATTTGACATGGACTCGGAAACCTTAATGGAGCTGGCCATTGAGAAAGTGAAACGCATTTTGGAGATGGATCGAAGAAAGATCCTGCCCCAATCGGTGGTGGACGACTACGCCTTTATCGACTACACGCTCATCACCGAAGCTTTACAACCATATTTATAGTATAGGAGGAAGCAGTATGTATGATTTAGCAATCATCGGTGCCGGTCCCGGCGGACTCGCAGCCGGCTTGTATGCCGGCCGTGCCCGTCTGAAGACGGTGATTCTCGAATGCGATGCTGTGGGTGGACAGATCATGACCACGGCAAACATTGAAAATTACCCGGGCGGTATTGTCGATGCGAAGGAATCCGGCCCCTCTCTGATGGAGAGAATGCACAAGCAGGCCGAGAGCTTCAACTGCGAAATCAAGAAGGCGAAGGTCGTGGATGTGGACCTAACGTCCAATCCCAAGAAGCTCACGCTGGACAACGGCGAAACCATTGAAGCGGTTGGTGTCATCATTGCAACGGGAGCCAACCCCAACAAGCTCAAGGTTCCCGGAGAAAAGGAATTCACGGGCAAGGGCGTTTCCTATTGTGCCACCTGTGATGCGGACTTTTTTGAAGGCTTTGAGATCTTCGTCGTCGGCGGTGGAAACACTGCGGTTGAGGAGGCCACCTATCTTTCCGACTTTGCTCGCAAGGTGAATATCGTCGTGCGTCGTGACGTTCTCCGAGCGGACCAGATCGTAAAAGAGCGGGCGGAAGCCAAAGAGAATATCGAATTCCTGTATAAAACCTCCATCACGGAGATTAAGGGAGAAGGACTTCTGCAGAGCGTGATTTTAAGGGATAACGAAACGGGAGAAACCCGGGAGTACCACTGCGATGAGGATGACGGTCTGATGGGCGTCTTTGTTTTCGTCGGTATCCATCCCAACACCGAGCTCTTTGAAGGCAAGTTGGAATTGACCGAAGACGGCTATATTCCCACGAGCCCCAAGATGGAAACCAACATTCCTTTGGTCTATGCCGTGGGTGACGTAAGGGATACGGTACTAAGACAGGTTATTACGGCAGCTAGCGATGGTGCTATTGCCGCATATAATATTGATAAAGATATCAAGGCACTACGGAAGTAAAGGAGGATCTCATGATTGAACTGGACAAGAAGAACTTTGATGAGGAAATCACGGAATACAAGGGCCTGGCTTTTGTTGACTATTGGTCTCAATCCTGTGAGCCCTGCAAGGCACTTCGCCCGGACATCGAGAAACTGGCAGAGAAATACGGCGACAAGATCAAATTTGCAAGCTTTGACATTGCAAAGGGTCGTCGTGTAGCAATCAAACAGGGTGTGCTCGGCCTTCCCACACTCATTGTTTACAAGGATGGAGAGAAGCAGGAAGAGATTAATGCCGATAATGCAAATGTAGAGCATATCGAAGAAGTTTTGAAGAAGTTCTACGCATAAGGCGGAAAGAGAGGAACTATGCGACTTGAATTAGGTGAAATCGCCATCTCCGATATTAAATTTGCCGATGAGTCCAAGATTGACCAAGGCGTTTTGTATCTGAAGAAGGACGATTTGATTGCGGCATCCGAAATTGAAGAAGATGAGTATCTGGAATCCATCGATTTCGATATCACTCATCCCGGAGACAGTGTCCGCATCACACCGGTCAAAGACGTGAATGAGCCACGCGTCAAAGTAGAAGGCGGCGAAATGTTCCCAGGCGTTCTGGGAAAAGTAGATCCCGTGGGTTCCGGTAAGACCATCGCTCTGAAGGGCATGGCTGTCGTAACCACCGGTAAAATCGTCGGCTTCCAGGAGGGCATTATCGATATGTCCGGTCCCGGTGCAGAGTACACGCCCTTTTCCAAGTTGGTCAACCTGGTTGTAACCGTGGAACCGAAAGAAGGAATCAAGCAACATCAGCATGAGCATTCGGTAAGAATGGTCGGCTTAAAGATTACCCGTTTCATCGGCAACCTGGCAAAAGACCTGGAACCAGAGAAGAGCACGGTTTATGAGACCAAGCCCCTGCAGGAGCAGCTGAAGGAATATCCCGACCTGCCCACAGTCGCTTACGTATACATGCTGCAGACCCAAGGTTTGCTCCATGATACCTATGTCTACGGTGTCGATGCGAAGAAGATCATCCCGACCTTCCTCTACCCCACCGAAGTCATGGACGGTGCGATCATCTCAGGAAACTGCGTGTCCGCATGCGACAAAAACCCCACGTACGTCCATCTGAACAATGACGTCATCAAATCCCTCTACGAGGAGCATGGAAAGACCATCAATTTCGTGGGCGTGATTATCACCAACGAAAACGTCTATCTGATGGACAAGCAGCGCTCTTCGGATATGACCGCAAAATTGGTTGAGTTCCTGGGTGTTGACTCCGTCATCATCTCTCAGGAAGGATTCGGTAACCCGGATACCGACCTGATCATGAACTGCACCAAGATTGAGAAGAAGGGTGTCAAAACCGTCATCATCACCGATGAGTATGCGGGTCAGGACGGCATGAGCCAGTCTTTGGCAGATGCCGATCCCTTGGCAAATGCCTGTGTGACGGGCGGAAATGCGAATGAGCTGATTGTCCTTCCCAAGATGGACAAGGTCATCGGTCACATTGACGCCGTAAACACCATCGCCGGTGGTCATGCGGGATCCTTAACGGATGACGGTTCCGTGGAGGTGGAAATCCAGGCAATCACCGGAGCCACCAACGAGACCGGCTTCAACAAGCTGACCGCTCGCGGTTATTAATGGAAACTTTTGCTCGAAACGTTGATAAATACCAACTTTCGGACTACAATCGAGTTGTGGAAGCATTATGTCTCCGGTCAAACGGAAGGTGTAATGAGATGAAAAAGGAACATATAGAAAGGAATTAGGAGGTACTGAGAATGAGTAATGTACTGGAAAACAAAAAAATCATTATTCTCGGTGACCGTGACGGTATCCCCGGCCCTGCAATCAAGGCCTGTGTAGAGACCGTCCCGAATACCGAAGTAATCTTCTCGGCAACCGAGTGCTTCGTCTGAACGAGCGCCGGCGCCATGGACTTGGAGAACCAGAAACGTGTAAAGGACTTTGCGGAGCAATACGGTCCCGAGAACGTTGTGGTTATTCTGGGTGGCGCAGAGGCGGAGGCTGCAGGTTTAGCAGCTGAGACTTGTATGGCAGGCGACCCGACCTTTGCAGGTCCTCTTGCAAATGTTGAGTTAGGACTCTTGTGCTATCACGTTGTTGAGGATGATGTCAAAGAACTCTTCGATCCCGATGTGTATGATGAACAGATCGGCATGATGGAGATGGTTCTTGATGTAGATGAAATTACTGAAGAAATTTCCGAGATTCGTGAAGAATACTGCAAATTTCTAGACTAGAGGTGTCCCATGGAGAAAATTCGCGTAGTACATTATATTAACCAGTTCTATGCGGGAGTCGGCGGAGAAGAAAAAGCGGATATTGCTCCCTTTATTGCGGAGGAGCTGCCTCCCCTCTCCCAGCAATTTGCTGCTAAATTGGGTGATGCTTACGAACTTGTGGGAACCGTTGTCTGTGGTGATACCTATTACAACGAGCACATGGACGAAGCGCGTGAAGAGGTGCTTGAGAAAATCAAGTCCTTCTCCCCTGATTACTTTATTGCAGGACCGGCTTTTAACGCAGGCCGCTATGGCGTTGCCTGCGGAGATATTGCCAGTGCTGTAAAGAAAACCTTAGGAATTCCGGCAGTGACAGCGATGTATCCGGAAAACCCCGGTGTCGATATGTACAAGAAAGACGTGTACATGATCGAGACCAAGCCCAGCGCGGTCGGTATGAGAAAGGCCATCAAGGCGGTGGTCAACTTCACCGACAAGTATGCGAAGGGTGAAAAAATCGGATTGCCCGCGGATGAAGGCTACATCCCCCAGGGCAAGCGTGTCAATCTGTTCTCGGAAAAGACCGGTTCCCGCCGGGCTGTGGAGATGCTGATTAAGAAGATTAACGATGAGGAATTCACCACAGAATACCCCATGCCGGACTTCGATCGTGTCGATCCCCAGCCTGCCGTCAAGGATATTACGAAGGCGCGTATCGCTCTCGTTACCTCCGGTGGTATTGTCCCCAAGGGCAACCCGGACCACATCGAGTCCTCCTCGGCTTCCAAGTACGGCAAGTACTCTCTGGAAGGCTTGGATGACCTGACCCCGGAGAATTCCGAGACAGCACACGGTGGTTATGACCCGACTTACGCCAATGAAGATGCGGATCGTGTACTCCCATTGGATGTTGTGCGTAAGATGCTGGACGAAGGAAAAATCGGCTCGTTGCATCCCTATTGGTACGCAACCGTCGGTAACGGAACCTCCATTGCCAATGCAAAGGCCTATGGAGAAGCAATCGGTAAGCAACTCGTTGAGGATAAGGTTGATGCTGTGATCCTCACCTCCACGTGAGGTACCTGTACACGTTGCGGTGCAACGATGGTAAAGGCAATCGAGGCGCAAGGTATGCCGGTTGTTCATGTATGTACGATTACTCCAATTTCGCTGACAGTCGGTGCAAACCGTATTGTTCCTGCGATTGCCATCCCGCATCCCCTTGGGGATCCGGCTCTGACAAAGGAGGAGGAATTCCATTTGCGGTATAAACTGGTTGAGAAGGCTCTCCGTGCTCTTTGCACCGAAGTTGATGGCCAGACCGTATTTGAGGATTAAAAGAATAGGAGCTAAGATGAATTTTCCTGTGATTCAAGCAGCAGGATATGTTTTAGTAAATACTCCCGACATGGTTTTCAATGCCGGGAGTACTTTTACTACAGAAAAAAAACTTAATCCTGCTTCGGACCTTTTAACGGAGGGCCGTAAACATATTCGTTCGTTTGAGGAATTCAGAAACTACTTACCCAACCAGATTTACATCGGTAACGAACGCTATGAAGCGCTGGAAGGGAAGAAAACCCCCTTCACGGAATTAGACTACAAAAATGATGCCACGGAAGGTAAATTCGGTTCCCTGGTCAAAGAAGAAGAATTTATTGCCACGCTGAAGTATGCGGATGAGTTTGACCTTGTCATTCTGTCCGAGGAATACGTTATCCAGTACAAAGATGCCGTGGAAAAGCGCTTCCCGGAATTCAGCCATCTCTTCAGCAAGCTGGTTCCCGGAGACATGAGCAAGGCGGACGAACTCATTGAACAGGGTCATGCCATTGAGCTCTGTGTGGATGGCAAGCGGGTCGGCTATGTTCGCGGAGCGCATGATACGGATGCCAACCTCAATGCCGAGAACATGTTGGAAAACCTAGTTGTCAAGGCCTCCGGTGCCATCTCTGCTGTAGAGACCCTAAAACATGGCAATATCAAAAAAGAAGAGATTGAATACGTGGTGGAGTGCTCCGAGGAAGCCGCCGGAGATATCAACCAGCGTGGTGGCGGCAATATCGCCAAGTCCATCGCGGAGATGGTGGGTATGCCCCATGCAACGGGCTCTGATGTCCGCGGCTTCTGTGCGGCCCCCGTCCATGCCATCACACATGCCGCCGCCCTGGTACAGGCCGGCATCGTGAAGAAGGTCATGGTCGTTGCCGGTGGATGTACCGCAAAACTCGGTATGAACGCCCGAGACCACATCAAAAAGGGTCTTCCCATTCTCGAGGATGCCGTTGCGGGATTTGGCATGATCATCGCCGAGAATGACGGAAAGAACCCGGTCATTCGCACGGATATCGTGGGACGTCACACCGTGGAAACCGGTGCTTCTCCCCAGGCCGTCATCACTTCCTTGGTTCTCAACCCCTTGGAACAACACGGCTTGAAGATCACGGATGTGGATAAATACGCACCGGAGATGCAGAACCCCGACATTACCAAGCCTGCAGGCGCCGGTAACGTTCCGGAGGCAAACTACAAGATGATTGCTGCCCTCGCGGTCACCAAAAAGCAATTGGATCGGAAAGAACTCAAGAACTTCGTGGCAGAAAAAGGCATGGTCGGCTGGGCTCCCACCCAGGGTCATATTCCCTCCGCCGTTCCTTATGTCGGACACATGATCGACGATCTGACCACGGGAGATCTCAACCGGGCCATGTTAATCGGCAAGGGAAGTCTGTTCCTGGGACGTCTGACCAACCTCTTCGACGGTCTGTCCATCGTCGTGGAGAGAAACTCCGGAGAACTGGAATCGGAGGCGGAGACTGCCGGTAAATCCGACGAAGGCGTCAAGAAGGTCATTGTGGAGGCACTGCGCAAGGTTGCGACAGAACTCGCTGAGGAGGAATAAGATGAATAAGAAACAAATCGCTGATTCCCTTCTGCAACTGGCGGACTCCATCGAATCCGGAGAGAGTCAAAACAAGGTGACCATTGCCGTTACCAATTTCGGATCCGAATTAGGAGCGGAAAACGTCAATGAGGCCATTCGTGCCGCACAGTCCCCCTCCCGCAAGCTCATCGTGGTTGGCTCTCCGGTGGAAGGATTTGAAAGCTATGAAGCGGAAGGCGACCAAAACGTTGCCGATGTTCTGCAGAAGCTCTTCCGGGAAAAGACCATCGATGCCGCAGTCACCATGCACTATCCCTTCCCCATCGGGGTTTCCACCGTCGGTAAAATCATCACCCCTGCCAAGGGCAAGGAGATGTATATTGCAACCACCACGGGAACCACGGACACAAAGCGGGAAAAGGCCATGGTCCTCAATGCCATCAATGGAATTGCCTGTGCCAAGGCCAACGGCATTGAAAATCCCACGGTGGGAATCCTGAACGTGGAAGCGGCTCGCATTGTGGAGAAGAAGCTCAAGGCCCTTCAAGAAGGCGGTTTCCCCATTGAATTCGCCGAATCCGCTCGCGCGGATGGCGGCTGCGTGATGAGAGGAAATGATGTGATCCTGGGAACGCCGGATGTGATGGTCTGCGATTCCCTCACGGGCAACGTCCTCACCAAGCTCTTCGCCGGCTATACCTCGGGCGGCACCTATGAGACGACAGGCTATGGCTATGGCCCCAGCCTGGGAGAAGGACATGACCAGCCCGTTCTGATCATCTCGAGAGCTTCGGGAGCCCCCCTGATCAAAAACGCCATCGCCTATGCCGAGAGCTCCGTTCGCGGAAATATCCTGAAGGTGCAGGATCAACTCTACAAACAGGCCCATGAGGCCGGTTTGGATGACCTCCTGGCGGATGATGAGGAATCCTGTCAACCACAGGAGAAGGTGGAAGCTCCCCCCAAAGAGATTGTGACCGGCGCCGTTCCCGGAATTGATATTCTGGATATTGATAATGCCGTGCAATGCCTCTGGAAGGAAGGAATCTATGCGGAAAGCGCCATGGGCTGCACGGGACCGATCATTCAGGTCAGTGAAGCCAATTTGGAGCGGGCAAAAACTCTCCTTCATGAGGGAGGATATATCGACGAATAGGAGCAGGGAAAGCCATGGATTTTAAACAGCTGGAAGCCTTTATGGCCGTGGTGAAATACAAGAACTTTTCTCGGGCAGCCGATGCCCTCTATCTGACGCAGCCAACCATTAGCTCGCATATTCTTGCTCTTGAGCATGAATTACATGTCAGCCTCTTCCTGAGAAGAAGCACCGAAGCGACCCTAACCGAGGCGGGGAAAAATTTGTATTCCTATGCCAGCCGGATCATGAACCTCCGGGAACAGGCAATCAGCTCACTCCAGGAATCGAAGAAGCTCACCCTTTTCGGGACCCTCTCCCTATCGGTCTCCTCCGTGATCGGAGAAGTTTGGCTTCCTCGATTTCTCTCCGGCTTTCACCGGGCTCATCCCAGAATTCACTTTCTTGTGGATCAGTCCGACAGCGACAACGTGGAACAAGTGGTGCTGTCCAACCACACGGACCTGGGTCTCTTGGGCAAGCGCCCGAACCCGGCCCTCGCCTCCCGTGTCCTCTTCACCGACCGCATGGTTCTGATCACGCCAAAGACGGAGGCCTTTCAAAGCCGTCATGAGCGATCGGATTCCCTCGCTCTGGATGATATTTTGGAAGAGGAATACATTTGGCGAGAATCCGGATCTGCCACAAGAAATCGCTTTGAACAGGAATTGAAGAAGAAGGGGCGGCTCAATAAGCTTCCCCATTTTACGGCTCTAATGTCCAACATCGAAGGAATCAAGAGTGCCGTGGAAGAGGGACTGGGCGTCTCCGTCATTTCGGAGTTGGCGGCCCTGGCCCACTCCCACAATCGAAGCTACCTAATCTTTCACTTTCAGGATTTGGAGCTCAGTCGACAATTCTATTTGGTTTGGAACAAAAATATTCCCCTTTCCCCCTTAGCGGAGGCCTTTCGTGATTTCGTTTTGGAGGAACTGTAGGGGAAAAAAGCCAAGAAAAAAGGAGAAGCAGCATTCATGCTGCTTCTCCTTTTTTGTGAGAAAGATTGATTAATAGGCTCTTGCGATGTGAACCAAATATTTCGCCTCTTCCCCATTCCAGAGGTCCTTCAATCCGCTCTTGTCCTTCTTCTGATTCTCAAAGGACTCACAGCGAATGGTTGCCTGGCACTCTTCCTTAATCTGCTTTTCCACTTCCGCGGAGCCCGACCAGGGAGCCACGACAAAGCCCCCCTCCTTGATCAGCCGGTCAAACTCTTCCTTGCTGTGGGCCAGGTGGGTCTTCTCCTCCATGCGTTTCTTGGCTCTTTGGAGCATCTCCGCCTGCATGACATCCAGGAGGTCTTGGAGTTTCTCTTCCAGGTGGTCATCCAGGGCCAGACTCACCTTTTCCAAGGTATCCCGTCGAATGACGTCCACCTTTCCTTCCTCAATATCGCGTGGACCCATCTCCAGGCGGAGCGGATAGCCTTTCATCTCTGCATCTGCAAACTTAAAGCCGGGCGATTTGTCGGTCCGGTCAACCACCATGGGGAAGGTCTTCTTGAGTCGGTCTTCCAGCCGATCGCAGGCTTCCATGACCCCCTCTTTATGGGTGGCAATGGGAATCAGGATAAGCTTGTGCGGTGCCACCTTCGGTGATAAGACGAGCCCCCGATCGTCACTGTGAACCATGATCATGCCTCCAATCGTGCGGGTCGTGATACCCCAGGATGTGGAATTCACATACTTCGTTTCCCCATTCTCGTCTTGGAAGGTGATATCAAAGGCACGGGCAAAGTTCTCTCCAAAGTGATGAGAAGTGGCTGCTTGCAGGGCCTGTCCATCATACATCAGGGTTTCCAGGGTATAGGTCTTCTTGGCGCCGGCAAATTTTTCGCTCTCCGATTTCATCCCCGGCACACAGGGAATCGCCAGAATATTCTCCAGCACATCCCGATAGACGCCCAACATCCGCAGGGCTTCCTGATCGGCATCCTCGGACGTTGCGTGGGCGGTGTGACCCTCCTGCCAGAAAAACTCCCGCGTTCTCAGGAAGGGCCGGGTCGATTTTTCCCAGCGGACCACGCTCACCCATTGATTGTAGAGAACGGGAAGGTCGCGATAGGAATGAATGATCTTCGAGTAGTGGGTGCAGAACAGAGTCTCCGATGTCGGACGAACCGCCAGCCGCTCCGGCAGGACCTCATTGCCTCCTTGGGTCACCCAGGCAACCTCCGGAGCAAAGCCCTCCACATGTTCCGCTTCCTTCATCAACAGGCTCTCCGGAATGAACAGGGGCATGATGACATTGCTGTGCCCCGTCTCTTTAAAACGGCGGTCCAATTCGCTCTTAATGTTCTCCCAGATTGCGGTTCCTCGTGGCCGAACAATCATGCAGCCCCGAACCCCCGAGTAATCCGCTAACTCCGCTTTCATACAGATATCGGTATACCACTGTGCAAAATCCTGGTCGCGGGTTGTGATCTGCTCCACCGCACCTTTGTTCTTTCCCATCTTTTGACTCCTTCTTCGCCCACGCGGGCTCCTCTTCACACGATTCGTTTAGTCCTCCACAATAATGTGGGTTTCTCCCTTTTTCCGACTCCTGACCTGTCCAATTACCGCATGGGATAGGGCGGAATCCTGCAACACCTTCATAACATCCTCTTCCGCTTCTTCTGCCACGGAAATCAATAAACCACCCGAGGTCTGTGGATCATAAAGAACCCCATCGATTCCGAGCTTCTGGCAGCGAAACTCTAACTTTCCCCGGCAGAAATTCGCATTTCTTCCCCCGCCACCGCAGGTATAACCCTGGGCCGACAGGCTCAGAACCTCCGGCAAGAGAGGAAGCCGGGAAGCAAAGAGGGTCGCCTGGTGATCGCAGCCCAGCATCTCCAGAAGATGGCCTGCCAGACCGAAACCGGTGACGTCCGTTAAGGCGTGAACGCCCCGAATTTTTCCCAGGTCCGCCCCCTCCCGGTTGAGATGAAGCATGGCTTCCAATGCCTTTTCCCGACTCTCCTTGGGCGCATGGTTGGACTTCCCGGCCGTGACCAAGATTCCATTTCCAAGGGGCTTGGTCAACAGCAAAAGGTCCCCGTCCTGCGGCGAATTGTTCAAGAGAACATGGTCGGGATGACCCACGCCGGTTACGGATAGGCCATAAAGAACCCCACTGTTATAGATACTGTGACCGCCCGCCAGGGTTGCTCCCGCCTCCAGGACGACATCATTGCCCCCTCGGAGAATCTCTCCAAGGATTTCCAGGTCCCCATCCTGCGGAAAGCCAACAATATTCAAGGCGGTCACGGGACGTCCCCCCATGGCATAGATGTCACTCAGGGAATTGGTCGCTGCCACTCGCCCAAAAAGATAGGGGTCATCCATCATCGGTGGAAAAAAGTCCAGGGTTTGGATGATCACGGTATCCTCGGAAACGCGGTAGACGGCGGCATCATCCGATGCCTGAAAGCCCACCAATAAATTGGGGTCCGGCCGTTCCGGTTTTTTTAAAGACGTTAATAAATCTGTCAGTGTTCCCGCACCTAGCTTGGAAGCTCAACCCCCGCTCGTGCAGGTGATTTTATGTTTTTCTCCAAATGAATTTTGTGCCATTTCTCCCTCATTTTTCTAATAAAAATATTCCTCATAGGGACCCTCACATTGTAGCCCCTCTGCCTCTGCTATGGTAATGACCTTTTCTTCCTGGCCCGGTTGGCAACACCAAGCAAGCCCGCACCCCGCAGAAATCGATGCCGGAAGGGGAATCAATCGGCCCAGCTCCTTTGGACAGACCGTTGCCATGGCCATGGCGTCTGTCGTGGAAGGAAAGGCGAACACTATTTTTTTCGTCTTTTGTCGCATGGGATCCCTCGGTCCTTCGAAAAATTTACAATAAAAGAGAGCGGGAGTGCATCCTCCCGCTCTCTTCTCCGCTTATGGACGGACGACTTTGGCGGCATTCAGCTGCTCGTTCACAATATCCTGCATATTCGTGATGGTTCCCACGGCAATCTTTTCTTTAAGTTCGAAGTAGCCGGCACAGGTTCCGCAGGTACGAATCTCTACCCCTGCTTCTTCCAGCTTCTTCAGGTCTTCCACCGTTTCCGCTCCTTCGGCAACGAGCTTGGCTCCCGTGTTATAAAAGAGGATCAATTGCGGTAAATTTTCCGCCTGACTCAGCGAAAAAAGATAGGCTTTCATCAATTGTTTCCCTAAATCATCCTGGCCATTCCCGAGGCACTCAGAAGCAATTACAACAACGGTTTTTCCTTCTGCCATTTTTCTTCCTTCCTTTCTTTGCATCCATAATGGGATGCATTTTCTGCGATATTCTCCAGCCTTATTTTATGTGATATTCCGGATTTTCTCAAGTTCTCGCCCTCCCTTTCCCCATCTATGATATAATGTTCGGGCAACCTTATGGGGGTAAATGAGTTTCTGGTGTGCTCTGCGGTCTTCAAAACCGTTGCGAGAGGAGTTCCTCTTGGGTAGGTTCGATTCCTACTTGCTCCCGCCATAAAAAGGCAGGTCGATTTTTCGACCTGCCTTTTCTTTTTTTGTTCCCCTTCTCGATATCGATGCCTAGCTTTCGATGGTCTCAAGCATGGCCTGCAGGTCGGGAAGGGAGCGGCGAATTTCCCCAGCCAGTTTCAGTTGGGTCCGCGCCCGGTCCAGGTTCTGTCCGGGTCGTTGGCATTTAAAGTAATGATCCCCGTCCAAATAATCCGCCAGGAAGCGAATCCCACATTCCAGGGTCATCAGATACGCTCCCCAGGCGAGGCTCCTTCTCTCTTCTTCGCAGAGGAACGATCCCGTTTCCTCGAGATAGGCCTCCAGGAAAGCCCGGTAGTACTCCTTCTGAAAACGGACCTTCTGCAGGTTGGGCTCGTCTTCCGCCCCCGAAGAGGCCCCCATCCGAATCGCATCGCCGAAATCAAAGGCCACCAGACCCGGCATGATGGTATCCAGATCAATCACACACAGGGCTTGGCGACTGGTCTCATCAAAGAGAATATTGTTTATCTTCGTGTCGTTGTGGGTCACCCGAACGGGGAGTTTTCCCGCTTTCCACCCCTTCATTAAATGGGCCCCATCCTCTTCCATGGCAAGGGCCTGCTCCATCTCTTCTTGGGCATCTTTTCCTCTCCCCAGGGGATCTCGATCCATGGCCGCATGGAGCTGCGCAAACCGTTTCGGCGTATCGTGAAAATTCGGAATCACCTCGTAAAGATCTTCCGCCGGGAAATCCTGAAGCAGGCGAAGGAAGTGGCCAAAGCCTTTTGCCGCCTGGGCGAAGTCCTCGATGCCGGTGACCTTCTGTAGAGTGTAACAGGAACCGATGTACGAGTACATCCGCCAATACGTGCTTCCCGTCTGCGCTCCCAACCTTCCATCCTTGGCTTTTAAAAGGTGGAGGGTCTGTCGTTGCTCCTCCCCGCCCTCTTCCCGAATTCGCTGTCGCAGGTAGGTCGTGACCGCTGAGAAATTTTCCAGAACCCGGTAGGGTTCCCGGAAGACCAGGGGATTGATGCGCTGAAGGATATAGTAGTCGCCCCCCTCGAGTTCCACGCGATAGGTATCGTTGATGTGTCCCTGTCCCCAGGGAAGAATCTCTTTGACGGGGGAAGGCAGCGCGAAGCGCCGGACAATGTCTTCCGCTTTACAGGTCCGGGTCATGATTTCCGTCCTCTTCCACTTCCGCCAAATTCGCTTCGCTCTCCGCATCAAACAGGTGCATCTTCTCGGCCGGTGCATACAGGGAGATGGTATCTCCCCGCTTCACCTCTTCATCCGAGGGCACCCGCGCCAAGAAGGGGGTCTCTTCAATCTGACAGTGCAGATGCTTCTCCGATCCCAGTAATTCCAGCCAGTCCACCTTGGTCCTTATTTTTAGCGAGGCTCCCTTGGGCTCGGTCATCGTCAGGTGCTCCGGACGGATGCCCAGGAGGAGCTTGTCGGGACTTTGCGCCTTTTTCACCAGGGCCTGCTGGTCTTCCATCAGCGCATAGGGGCCAAAGGCCGTGTTGAGCGTACCGGTTCCTTGCGAGGAAGCGGCAAAGAGGTTCATCTGCGGGGAGCCGATAAAGCCTGCCACAAAGAGGTTCTTGGGATGGAAGTACACATCTTCGGGTCGACCCACCTGCTGGATGACTCCGCCATCCATGACGACAATGCGATCCCCCATGGTCATGGCCTCCGTCTGGTCATGGGTGACATAGATGAAGGTCGTCCCCAACTGTTCATGGAGCTTCACAATCTCCATTCGCATTTGCACCCTTAACTTGGCATCCAGGTTCGAAAGCGGTTCATCCATCAGAAAGACCTTGGGATTGCGCACGATGGCTCTGCCCAGGGCCACACGTTGTCGCTGACCGCCGGACAGCTCCTTGGGCTTCCGGTCCAGGAGCTGCTCCAGCCCCAGGATGCGGGCTGCCTCCCGGACCTTGCGGTCGCGCTCGGCTTTCGGCAGCTTCTTGATTTTTAAGGCATAGGACATGTTGTCCCGAACCGTCATGTGGGGATAGAGTGCATAGTTCTGAAAGACCATGGCAATGTTACGCTCCTTGGGCTCCACCTCATTGACCCGCTCCCCATCAATCAGCAGGTCTCCGGAGCTGATTTCCTCCAGGCCGGCGGCCATGCGTAGCGTGGTGGATTTGCCACAACCGGAAGGGCCGACAAAGACGATGAATTCGCCGTCGGCGATTTCCAGCTGAAAGTCCTTTACCGCATGAAAGCCGCCGGGATAGATCTTATGAATTCCACGAAAGCTGAGTTTCGCCATTTTTACCTCCTAACGATGGGCGCAATTGTAGCGCCAAAGCAAAAACAGAAAGAGGAACAGGGAGAGCAGCTGCAAGCCTAACCCGAAATATCCCGTTCTTCTCTGTCCGACAAATTGTAAAACCAAAGCTAAGATAAAGCCGCCGGTCATAAAGCAAAGGTGTCGCACCCGGTCGGTGGCCTCATGGTCCACGGGAAGATTTGTGTTCTTCATGGTCATTCTCCTCTCTCCTCTCTCCAGATAATCTCACCGGCACCGAGGGAAATTTTCTCCTCCCGTCCTTGGCCATCGAGGAAAGTGGTCTCTCTTTCCCGGTTACTATTATTGAAAATGGCATATTGACCGATTTCCGGATACACCGCAACCTCCACCTGAGGATCCTCCGCCCAATACTTCCGGATTGCCTCCTCCTTCCGCGCTGTAAACAGGATGGCCCGCTTCAGAAGGCGGGAATTCTCCGGGGAGTACGCAAGCCCACTCACATAAAAGCTGCGGCCCTTCCCATACTCCCGACAGGCCATGACGACGCTGTGGTTCCGGTAACATAGAACTTTCGTGTCTTCATCGATGGCAAAAAGATTGGAGACGGGCTCTCCCAACTCGTTGTCCTTGCTCCATTCTTCCGTAATAAAGTGCTCCTGTTCTTCGACGTTATACCGATTGGTGGATTGGGAAAAGCCCATCTCGCGGTCAACCCCTAAGATATCGGCAAGCTGAAAATAGCGGCCCTGTTTGAGATAGGCACTGGGTTCGCCCACGCCGATCAACCCGCCTCCCCCGGCGACAAAGGCGCGAATCTTCTCCACCAGGTCGGGTTGATCAAAGTAGGAGCCGCCGGACCAGGCCGTCCCCGCATCTCCCGCATTAATGAGCACATCAATACCGGGATCAATGCCATGATCCAAGACTTCCCGGAAGGAAAGGAAACTCACGTCGACATCCATACCTGCCAGGGCTTCCATCATTCCCATATAGGAATAGCAGCGCTGGTACCATTTGCCGTGGGCAACGATATAGGGCTGCCAACGACGAAGTTCGCCCCAAGCGTTGAGAATCGCCACCCTACAGGTGCATGCCGGCCGATGACCGTCGATGCGATCCATCATGTCTCGATATTCATCCGCGACCCAACCGATCTCCTTCATAAACTTTGGAAATTGGTTGGCCAGGGAGAGGTAGCCTCCATAGCCGATGCGGTCCACGGGGCTCCGAAGAATGGCCCGACGGGCATTCAACCAATTTTGACGAGCCTCCCGAGAGGGATCATTCCCCGGATGGAAGGTATCCGGGAAGAAGTACGGCAGAAAGCGGCCTTCCGTAAAGCGAACGTGAGGAATATCCGAAATCAACCGCAGGGTAACGCCATCGCCCACCGAGCCAACCACGCCATCGAGACCAATCTCGGAGAAATACTTCCCATAGGGCTCGGTGCCAATCCAGTTATCTCCCAGGAACATGACCGCTTTTCTTCCGTGTTTGTGGACAATCTCAACTAAACGTCCCGCCTTCTCACAGACGAACTTACTCAGAAAGTCCATGTAGTCGAGAAAATGGCCGGAAGGCAGACGGAAGGGGGAGTTATAGTATCCTTCATCCACAAAATCCTCTGCCGTGAGGGCATAGCCCTTTTCCTTTTCAAAGGCGGCAAGCGCCTCGGTGGAGACACTGGCGGAGTAGCCGAACCAGTCCACGAATTTTTCCTTGGCCAGGTCATTAAACACCAGGGTAAAGTGGTAGAAAAAGGTGGTAAAGCGGACGATATCCGTCTTGGGATTCTCCGTGAGCCACCGGTCGAGCCGGTCTTCCATGTACGAAGATGCTTTTTCCCCCATGGCATTGAAGGGAATCTGATGCTCCCGATCTCCCCAATCATTGGTAATGTGATTGTACATGGAGGTGGTGTCCCACGCCGCATAAGCTAAAAAGTTGACCGTATATTCATGGTAGGGTGTCGCAGAATCGCAGCAAACCTTCTTCCCCTCTTTGTCCAGATCCCAGAGACCGGGATCCAGGGCCTTTCCCTCGGTCCGGTCATAAAGCTGCCAGTACTTTTTGGGATCATGATCCAGGTCGGGCTCAATCTGCTGGTCGAAGTAGCCTTTGGCATACGGAATCTCCACATGGGAGGAAGTTGCGGTCACCCGTTCACTCATCAAGTAAAACTGCACCCGTTCGTCCAGGTGTTTCTTGGCGAAGGCATTATCTTCCCGGGCCACGAAATAGGTTGTATAGATCTGGGCGTCCAAGTCCTTCATCTCATCCGGAAGTTTGGTCCCATCGGAGTCCCGTAGGGCATCCGCCCCCAAATCCTCCATGATCCGTTTTGTCTCTTCCAAAAAATTTTCTTCACTGGGAAGGGTCAATCTTCCTTTACTCTTCTCTTTCTTCAATGGGGTCTCCTCCCTTAACCTTTGTCTCCGCCTACCATCATTCCTTCGGTCAACTGCCTCTGCACCAAAATATAGAGGAGAAGGGTGGGGAGCATCACAATCACCAAGCCGGCATAGAGTTTCCCGTATTCGGCAGCTCCTCGACTGGCCTGTTGCAAATTGATCAGGCCAACCGGCAGGGTATAGTTTTTTGTCATCAATGTCTGCGCCAGAATATATTCATTCCAAAAGGACAGGAAGTTGAAAAGAATCACGGTAATAATACTGGGTTTCGCCATAGGAATCATGATATCCGTCATGGTTCGAAAGTATCCGGCTCCGTCAATATAGGCGGCCTCCTCATAGGTCTTCGAGATGGTGCGAAAGTAATTGCTCAACAGATAGATGGTAAAGGGGATGGCGGTTGCCGCATAGATCACCGCCAAGACCACCGAATTGTTCATGAAAAAGGTCCCCCTCCAGTGAAAATATTGCCGGAGGCCCTTATCCCAGCCTAAGACCATCAAGAAGATGGGAATCACGATGTAGGAAAGGTTCACAAAGAGTCCCGCCTTTAAAAAACCATTGAGGAGCTTTCTCCCCCGGAACTCAAAACGTGAGAGTACATAGGAGGCAGGAAGAGCAACCGCCAATAAAATCACAAGGCCGAGGCCGGTCACCACAACAGAATTCAGGAAATAGGATCCCATCTCCGCATCCTGCCACGCTCGGGCAAAGTTCTCCCAGGCAAAGCCCTGAGGGAGGGACCAGGCGTTCCCGTAGAACTCCCCATCCGTTTTTATGGAAGCAAGGAGCACCCAAAAGACAGGAATCAAAACCAGGAGCGCCATCAAAAAGAGGCAAACTCCAACGAAGATTTTAAAAAAGTTATGATTCTTATTCATCATTGCCTCCTAGTACTGAATTAAGTCTCTCTCTGTCACCTTGTGAACCAAGGCGGCTAATCCAAAGGAAAAGAGAAAGACCACAACGCCGATCGCCAGGCCATAGCCGTAGCTGGAATTATCATAGGCCTGCGAATACATGTAGTTTAAAAGGGTCGCACTGGCTCCATCGGGGCCGCCGCCCGTCAATACACGAATAATTTGGAAGGCAATGTTAATATTCGAAATAATATAAAAGGTGAGGGTTGTCCGAATGGTTTCCCAGCTCAAGGGAATGGTGAAGTCAAAAAACTGACGAAGACGTCCCGCTCCATCCAACGAGGCCGCTTCATAAATAGGCTGGGGAATTTGCGCCATGGTGGACATATACATGACCATGTAATAGCCCATCGCCTGCCAGATCATGGCTCCCGCGATGGAATAGAGCACGGTGTTCTGCCGCCCCAGGAAGGGAATGTTCTGAAAGCCCTCTCCATGGAGTTTTCGCAGCAGTCCATTAATCAACCCATCATCCATCCCGTAGACGGCCGCGAAAATCGAGGCAACCACGGCAATGGAAAGGATGTTGGGAATATAAAGGACAATGCGATAGAAATTTCTGCCCGGCAGTTTCTCGCGGGTAAGAATGGCAGCGGTGACGATTGCCAATGCCATCGTAACCAAACTGACAATCACAATAAGAAAGATGGTATTCTGAAAAGCCCGAATGAATTTTTCATCCGAGGCGATTTTGGCAAAGTTATCAAAGCCAATGAATTCTTTGTTTCCGGAAAGGCCGCCCCATCGATAACCGGCGTTCACAAAAACACTGATCGCCGGATAGACCATAAAAACGATATACAGCAGAAGAGCGGGAAAAGAACAGAGAAAGGTAAAGCGCTTACGGCTTTTACTTTGGTTCATACTTACCTCAAATCTAGCTTCATTAAGAGAAAAAGAGGAGGAGACGGCCAGGCCGCCTCCCTCTCCTGAAAGTTATTTACCAAGTGCTGCTTTTAGCTGCTTGGCAGCATCTACCACACCTTTTTGCCAATCCTCTGCCGTCTTTGATCCACTCATTACGGAATCAATGGTGGTGAAGAGGGCATCCGACATGTTGACACCTTCTACCGCAGGTACCGCAGCAAAGGACCCCATCGCCGGCTTGGCACCCTTACTATAGACCCCGTAAACTTCCTTCATCACAGGGTCGGTAATCAGCTTGTCCGCATCCACAACAGGCTGCAGCTGTTTGCCTTTTTCGTAGAAGGCTTTTACTGCCTCATCGGAATAGAGGTAGCTGATAAAGGCCTTGGCCAGCTCAGGTTCCTGGGCATTCTTCGGAATAAAGCACTGTTCAAAGAAGGTATAGGCGTAACGATCGCCCCCTTCTTTTAGCGCCGGCAGAGCCATATATCCCCAAGCAAATTTATCAGAGACTTTATTGTCTTGGGATTCTTTCTGTGCCTTTTCCATCTCACCGATGATCCAGTTCCCGTTCGGCATAAACAAGGCCTTATCTTCCATAACGGCAAATTGGTTCTTGGTAAAGGACTCCTGGTTCGCTTGGGCGACCGTGTTCTTTTCCAGATACCCTTTCAGCTTCGCTACCGTATCGAAATAGGGCTTTGCTTCCTTTTCCCAGGCATCCGCATCATAGTTCATGAGCTTGTTGAAAAGGTCTGCCCCGCCTACTTCATTTAAAAGGGCAAAGCTGAAGCTATCAAAGTAACCGGAAGTCGGATAAGTGAAAAGAGCCTTCCCATCCGCTTTTGCCGCTTCTCCGAGAGCAAAGAACTCGTCAAAGGTCTTGGGCAGCTCGTACTTTCCGCCATCTTCCTTAAACATGGCCTTGTTGTACCAGAGACCCGTTGGGGAATAGAAGAGCGGTGCCAAGTAGGTCTTCTTATCTCCATAGGGTTGCGTATTGTAGGTATCTAAGAAGCCGGGAATCAGCTTTTCCTTGACGGTCTTCTCTTCTCCCAATACCTTGCCTTCCATGACGTCGGAAATATCCAGGAGCATCTTTTCCTTGATCATGGTCTCGTTCAAAGCTCCCTCGCCACCCATACTGTTATAGATGACATCCGGAACATCGCCTGCCGTGATCTGAGGACGAAGAACCTCGGCGATATTCTTTTCAAATTTGCTTTCCACCTTAGCACCGGTTTTCTTTTCAAAACCTTGGATTACGGCTTTCCAGCCCTCATCCCCATAGCCACTGAGTAAACCGGCCAGGCGCAAGGTCTTCCCCGAAAAATCCGTCGAGGTCTTCTCCCCTTCTTTTGCTTCCGAAGTTGAAGAGGAACCGGACTTATTCTCTGCCGTAGATTCCTTCTTCTCGGAACTACCACAGGCCGCCAGAGTTACCACCATCGCCAAAGCGAGGAGCCACACGGCAATTTTTTTCATTTTCATTGAAACCCTCCCATATTTTTAAAGTCTCTTCATATTATAGAAATGAAAACGTTTAGTTTATATAAATATCTTGCCATGATTTTCAATTTCTTGTTATATTGAGAAGGAGAACGGAAAGAGAAAGGAGACAGAAAATGGCATTCATGGACAAGCAGGAAGCTCTCTCAGTCATTCGTCAGATAAAGTTACTCTATCTCCGAAAAGCAGATTCCCGCCAGGAGTGGAATTCCATTCTCCATCATCATCCTTATACCGAATTGTTCTATATTCTGGAAGGGCAGGGGAAGCTTCAGCTGGCAGACCAGGTACGGGAACTTAAAAAAGGAGATCTCTTTTTGGTGGGACCCGACCTTCCCCATCGAGAGTTCATTCTCCCCAAAGGCTACCTGAGCTATTACGTGATGGGCATAGAAAATCTTCACTTGGAATCCGAAGAGGAGCTCTCCGAGGATGCCATAAACTATCGCTCCTTCCAGAGTCTTTTCTTTTCTCCTACAAAGAGCGTTTCCTTTGCTCTCCTTTTCGAACAATTGGATCAGGCCCAGCGAAGCCAGGGTCCCTATGCCGATGAAATTCTCCAAAGACTTCTTGAAGTTTTTTTCCTACAGTTCCTCTACCTCTCCGAAAGCCCCTTAACTCTCCAAGAGGATCTCACACCCGACCACCAATTACAATTTGCAAAAGAGTATCTCGATGTCCACTACGCTGCCAACATCAGTTTGGACCAGCTTGCTAATCGCTGTTACCTGAATAAATACTACTTAAGTCACGCCTTTCAAAAGCGTTTTGGAATCTCCCCCATCGCCTACCTGCTTCGCCGTCGATTGGAAGCAGCCTGTCAGCTGCTGAAAACGACCTCCATGACCATGTTGGAAATCTCATCTGCGGTAGGTTTTAATTCCCAATCCTACTTTAACAAGGCCTTCAAAGAGGTGTATTCCTGCACGCCCGGCCAATATGGAAGAAGGCAATAAAAAAATCGAAGAGAGCACCGGATTTCCCGGCGACCCTTCGGCTTTTCTTCTTATTGAAAGAGGCGACGGCGATCGCCCTCCCGCTTTGTGACTCGTTTCCGATCAAAATCCTCCAAAAGGGCCAGGGCCATTTTCCGGCTCATCCCGGTTAAGTCTCGGAACTGGGCCAAGTCAATGGTCTCCTCCTTTTGAAGAAAATCCTGCAGTTTCTTCTGAATCTCCGCATAGAAGGGGCGACGAATGATAAAGCCATCCAGGATCATCCAATCCTTCTTCAAAAGATAGGAAAGGACCTTCTTCTCCTCCTTGGACGGGAAGTCGCTGTCCTTCAGCAACTTGGGCTCGGCCTGAGCCACCCGGTCTTTCATCTCCTCCTGCAGGGCCGTTGCCGTGTTGTCCCAGGCGATATGGAAGGTGGTCAGGCGAACCAGCCCCTTTTCGTGGGCCACGTGCTTCGCAATTTCGGAGTCATTGAGCAGGACCGTGAAGGTCTTGCTGTCCATTTTGGGAGCCACCGCCTGGCGGAAGGCCTCCTGGGCCATTCCCTCCTCCAAGGGATTTTCCTTATGAAACTTCTTCAGGATCTTCTTCATCCGGTCGGCGAGCTGGTCCACCAGCCGACGACTAAAATAGATGCCCTGGCTGTTCACGAGCTTGCCTTCCTCCACCAGCCGATCCAGGGCCGCCTGAATCTCCTCTTCCGGCAGGCCCAGGTAGGCGTAGAGCTCCGAAAATTCATAGCCCCAATCGCTCTGGTCAATCGTGGTCTCCAGTAGGGTGGGAAGATCGTAGTCCTCCTGGTTTTCCAGCTCCCGGACATAGTCTTGGTCATGGATGGTGTGCTTGTGGGACTTGCTCTCAATGATGCGGCCTCCCCCGATGGTGACCACGGGAGAGTAATTTCGAATCACAAAGGGATCCTCCCTCTTGCAGTAGATGGTCTCCTCCAAGCGAAGCTGGACCAGGCCCTCTTCCCCGGCCTTTAAAACGGGTTTCTCCAGGGGAACCACCCTTGCAAAGATCTCCTGGGTTCCGTGAAAGAGGCGAACCCGGCTCCAATGGCGTAAATCAATGGGCGAATGGGGGGAAAGAGAGAGTCTTACATCGATGCAGTCTGTGGCCGTCAGGCTTCCCGGCTCGGCGATGATGTCTCCTCGCCGGATCTCCTCCTTCTTGATATTGGCCAGATTCAAAGCGGTGCGCTGCCCCTGTTCCGCCACCTCCTCATCCTGTCCATGAACCTGGATGCTTCGAACCTTCACCTCCCGTTCCTCCGGATAGAGCATGTAGGTCCGATTCTTATAGATCTCCCCTTCCAGCAAGGTTCCGGTGATCACGGTGCCGTGTCCCTGGATGGTAAAGGACCGGTCCACATTGAGCCGGGCGGGCATGTTCGCCACCGGCTGGTCTTCCACTTTCCGGGAATGGTCCTGAATCAACTGAATCAGCTCCGGCAGTCCCCGGCCCGACAGGGAATCCACACAGACCATGGGTGCCTTTCCAAACAGCGTCCCCTGAAGGGAACCGCGGATGTCCTCTTTCACCAATTCCAGCAGGTCCTCCTCCACCATGTCGCATTTGGTGACCACGATGATGGCATCCTTGATTCCCATGTAGGTGAGAATCTCCGCATGCTCCAGGGTCTGGGGCATGACCCCGTCATCGGCGGCGACGACCAAAAGGACGATATCAATCCCCACGACCCCGCTCATCATGTTCTTGACGAAGCGCTCATGACCCGGGACATCGATGATCCCCACCCGTTCCCCATTGGGCAGATCAAAATACGTGAAGCCCAGGTTGATGGAGATTCCCCGCCGCTTCTCCTCTTCCAGGGTATCGGTTTCTTTTCCTGTCAGTGCATGGATCAGGGTGCTCTTGCCGTGGTCGATGTGGCCGGCGGTACCCACAATGGTAAATCTATGAGGCATAGTACTCTCCTACTCTTTTCGCAATGATCGAACTCTGTCCGGGGAGAAGGGTTCTCACATCCATGTACAGGGCCCGGTCATGGACGGAACAGATAATATGATCGCGGCAGTTCCGAAGAAAGGCTTCCAGCTTCTCGGGGTTCTCCTGGGCAATCCGAAGGCCAAAGGAGGGCAGGCTCTCGGCCGGATAGGCCCCTCCTCCCACCATGGAAGAGGTGGCCACCACCTGGGCAGGGCAACCGGGCACCTCCTGTCGAATCTCCTTCAAAAGTTGGTCCGCCCTCTTTTTTAAGGTCTCCGAGGAAGCCATAATCATGCCCATGGCCGGCAGTTTCTCGGCCAGGGATTCCGGATTCCGGTAGGCAAGGAGAGTGTACTCCAAAGCAGCGATGGAGAGTTTCCCCACGCGAAAGGCACGAAGCAGCTGGTTTTTCTTGATCTTTTGAATGAGGTCATGGCGCCCACAGATGATTCCCCCCTGGGGACCCGCCAAAAGCTTATCGCAGGAAAAACTGACCAGGTCAATGCCTTCCCGAATGCAGTCCGCAACCGTTCGCTCATGGCTCAGCCCATAGGGCGTCAAGTCCACCAGACTGCCGCTTCCCAGGTCCTCAATCACGGGAAGCTCCCTCTCCTGGGCCAGCTCCTTTAATTCCGGGGCGGAGACGGATTCGGAGAAGCCGATCACCCGGTAATTGGAGGCATGGACCTTCATGATGACTGCGGTCTCCTCGGTTAGGGCCCTCTCATAGTCATAAAGATGGGTGCGATTGGTTGCGCCCACCTCCACGAGTCGGGCGCCGGACCGGGCCATGATCTCCGAAATGCGAAAGCCGTCCCCGATTTCCACCAGCTCTCCCCGGCTCACCAGGGCTTCTTTTCCCGCTACCAGGGTGTTGAGCATGAGAAACACCGCCGCCGCATTGTTGTTGACCAGGAGAGCATCTTCCGCCCCGGTCAGTTCCCTGACCAGGTCCACCACATGGTTGTAACGGCTCCCCCGTCTTCCTCCCGTCAGGTTGTATTCCAGGTTGGAATAGGAGCAGGCGGTCTCTTTAATGTGGTCCAAGGCTTCTGGGGAAAGCACCGCTCTTCCCAGATTGGTGTGGAGGACGACCCCCGTCGCATTGATGGTCGGTAAGAGGGAGAACTCTTCCTTGTTGGCGAGACGACCGTCGATTTCCTGAAAGACCTCTTCGCGGGTAAAGTAAAATGTTTCATCCTGCCGAATCAATGGCGACCTGCTTCACCACCACTTTCTGCTCTTCCCTGCATGCCCTCTGCTCCCGGTCCAAAATTTCCGTAATCTGCGGTAATTTTCGAAAACGCTCTGTCATCTCCCTGCTTCCTCCTCGTAGAACTCTTTTTCCCCATTATATCAGAGATGGAAAGGGTTCCCGTCTTTCCCTTTTTCCCCGGCCAGCTCCCGAAGGGTCCCCTTTTCCAAAAGAAAGGCCTGGTCAAAGTATTGTAAGAAGCGCCGGTCATGGGTGACCACGAGCAGGGCCTTTCCCTTTTTCGAAAATTCGAGTAAGAGCTTCATGATTCGTCGACTATTCTCATCGTCCAGGTTTCCCGTTGGCTCATCCGCAAGAATATATTCACAGGGCTTGACAAAGAGGCGGGCTAAGGCCACGCGCTGCTGTTCCCCACCGGAAAGGGTATAGACTTTCTGTTTCTCCAAGCCGGCCAATCCAACCCGTTCGATACTTTCTTGAAGAAGCTCCCTTTGATCTGCCTTATCCCTTCGGTATTTCATGGCAAGACGAATATTTTCTTCCACCGTATCCTCCTCAATCAGGGCATAATTCTGAAAGAGGTAACCTAATTGATAGCGAATCCATTTCGTCGCCCTATGACTTCCCACCGCGATGTCTTCTCCGGACCGCAAAATTTTCCCCGAATCGGGTCTCTCCAAAAGTCCGATCAGATTTAAGAGAGTGCTCTTTCCACACCCGGATTTTCCGGTAATGGCCAAGGACCTTCCCTTCTTCAAGCGCAAATCCACTTCATGCAGAATCTCTCGTTGTCCATACGCTTTGGATAGCCTTTTCACTTCAATCATTCTTAGCTCCTTCCCGAAGGCTCTCCGGAATATTCAACGCCTGATACTTCCGGAAAACATGGAAAATTCCGACACTGACAATAAGGATGAGCAAAATCGCATCGGAAACCAACCAGGTCTTCCAAAGAAGGAAAGAAATTCCCAAAGAAAATAAGGGAATCATACTCACCTCCGTAAGCAGTGAAAGCTCTGCCGACAAAAACCCATATCCCAACATTTTTCGGATTGCCAGTTCTTTTCTTTTCGATTTTTGATCGAAGCTAAGATAAGATCCAAAAATCAATAAGAGAAGGGAGAAGCCGGGCAGGAAAAGATACCCTTGATCCCTGAGATAGAGGAGTTTACCGGTCTTTTCTTCATGAACAAGATCTTGCCCATCTTTTAATCGCAAAGAGTCGAGAATGCCGGTCTCTTTGAGAAGAGACAAACCTTCTGGCAGGGCTTGCTTTTCCAGATACATTCCCTGCCCAATCTCTTCCTCCAATAAATATTGTTGATCGGCTTCGAGGGCAAAGATTGGCAGGGAAGCTTTTTGAGGATTTCGAGCCTCCAAGGAAAGGTCCGGAAAAACCACTGTTGAATAAGGAAAAAGCTTCACATGAACTCCTTCTTTTTGAATGAAATTTTCGGCCTTCCACTTCCTTCCCCGGAAAATCTCTTCGGGAAGGAAGACATAAAGGGTGTTTTTTTCTGCTTGTACTTGGATTCGATGCTCCCCACGATAAAATTTACATCGCTTAAAGTAATGTTCGTTGATTTCATACCCAAGGTCACCCGGGTTCGCGGAATCATCCGGTCCCGTTTGAGCCGTTGGGAAAAAACGTGTTTTTCTCATTTTTAATAAATGGTGGGTCTGATTGAGTAAACGATAAACTTCCTTATGCTTTTGATAGATCGGATTTTCTTCTCGGTCCAACGGGATTCCCTGAATCACCCAGGATCGGTCTTTAGATGGTTGAAATTCCAGAGCGACCACTTTTTGTAAAGACTTCCAATCTTTTCGAACCTGAAGATAATAATTCAGTAAATGGGTGCTATTGACCATTGGCTTTTCTAAAAGTGGGGCGAGAATGAGGGAAGAGAGCAGCAAAAAACAGAAACTTGCCGTTGCTAAGGCACGGTGAAAATTTTTCTCTTTTAAGATCGAAACGAGGGGGAGTTTGCTTATGATCCAGCTGTAGAGAAGGAGGGATAGCCCCCAAACAAGGTAGAGGAGAAAGCCATAGCGATAGAATTCCCCGGCAAAGCCAAGCACCCTTGCATTGAACGTTCGATAGAGTAAGAGGGTAAGAAGGCCCGGGAGAAGCAGGAAGAATAGGGTCATTTCCCGCAAGAAAGGGCCAAACAGAATGGAAATGATATCTCGAAGTCGATAGCCAAGCAGGCGCAATACTCCAAGGGTCTTTGCCTGTAAGGAACTGATAAAAAAAAGAAGCATCCAAACGGTAAAAAAGGCCAGTAAAAATTCATAAAGGAAGGATTTCAAGAGAGCCGATGAGCGGTCAAACTCGTAATAGGAGAGCTTCATAAAGCGAATGGGATAATCCTTAAAATTCAGTCGTAAGACCTCCTCAATTTTGCTTTCCCTTTCCACCGTATAATAGTTTAGTTCGTGGAAAGCGGTTCCTTCCCTCTCCAAGACGTGGTTCATGGGATAAATCGAATACTCCCCCGAGGGGAAGAAGGTGAAGAGCTTATGTGCTTTGGGATTCGTGGATTCTATCGTCGAAAAAAACGATCTTCCCTGTGAAAAATTCGCTGGGACAGAATTTCCCGGAGGAAGCATCCTCCGGATATACTTGTCTTGTCCCGTCACATAGGTCCGGTTCGCTTCGTTTTTTCCCGACTCATCTTGATAAAAAGCTGCGAAAAGCAAAACATCATATTGCTTACTGATCCGGTCAACCTTTGTGAGTATCTCCTTGATTTCTGTTTCCGTTAGCTCTTTTTCAAAGATGAGGCTTCCTCGGTTGTATTGAGCAACGGCCCCGTAATGGTTCCACAGATTGGACCGATCTTTTTCCGAATAAATCTGCTGTAAGATAAAAGCAAGGAGCAGAAGTAAGACAGCAAAAACAAGTCCCCCTTTTCGCTTCATCCTCTGCTCCTCTTCTTTCTCTAATGATTCATCTCACCCAAATTTCTTGCCAAACGGCGATAAATGGCTGCGATTTTCAGAATATCTTCATCCGACATGGAAAAAACCTGCTTAGCTTGACCTTGGCGATTTGTTTGGCTTTTTTTTACCACTTTTTTTTCTGAAAAATCCACCTGAAAGTCGTAGATAAGGTCTTCCCTTGTTTCTTTTTGTTGAAAGAAAGCCCCTTTCGGTATCTTAAATTTAGCGGATAGAAAATCCGTTTTATAGTAATAATTCAGCTCAAAGTGATTCTGGCTGGATATTACGTCGCCACCATCCATATTCTGCCCCTGTATCCAATAGCAATCCCCATCATAATCGGAGGTCCAATTAGCTCTCCCATTTTCCGCGGAAGTCATCGCTGAAGATACTTTTCCTAAATCAATGGATTCAGACATCGAAGAGGGCGTCGATGTCTCCGATTTTAGGTTCTTCTCTCCTTGCTTCGAACAAGACACGAAAAAGACCACACTCGTTAAAACAAGCATAATTTTTTTATTTTTCATCGTACAAGATCCGCCCCATGTTTATGTGGCGCATAGGGTCCTACTTTGTACGCAGACTCTACATACGCCTGATTAATGCCATCCTTTAATTCCGCTGGGTAATCTCCAATTTTAATCGAGGCATACACGCTAATCGAACCTCCTTGGGCATTAATCGAATATCGCGTCCAATGATGTCCTTCATTTTTACCATCTAAAAATCGCTGTACCCAGCCTCCGCTATAACTATGGAAAGAGTCACCCTCATGAAAAGCATCTGCTCTCGATAAACTTCCAGAACTTTCCATAACAAGACATAGGGCTAAAATCGAAATCGATGCAAAAACTGTAATTCTTTTTCTCATTGATTCCATTTTCATCCTCCCTAGTTATTAAAAGTTATATCCATTTTCTATATTACAAAATCACTATACAATACAACTTCCCTTCCGTCAAGGAAAATGATATCATTATTTAATATTTATCCGTTTTAATTCCACTTATTATCTTATTTATTAAAGTATTGTAATAAATAAACATTTTCCCCCTCTGCACAATCATCACTCCTTCTATAAAAAAAATTCAAAAAAATCCTCCGGTGGTTGAATCCACCGGAGGATTTCTCTGCCAGAAAGTCCTTCTAACAGTAACGATCTCTTTTGGGATTGAGGGCTCCTTCATAGGGAACGATCGCATGGTAGACGAGTTTTCTCTCCTTAAGAACCTGTTCTGCCCGCTCTGCCTCTTCTTTTAAGAGCAAAGCCATCCCACAGGAAACCTCTCCCAGTAAGGAGTAGGGAGCGGGTGCAATGCGGTTGTCCACGCCCTCGTCCAACAAGCCCTCTCTGGCCTCCAGAGCCTGCTCATAGCTATCAAAGAGAATGTAGTAAACCCGATTAGCCATTCAGCATCTCCACGAAAGCACCGATTCGCGTACGAAGCTGCTCCGCATCCGAATCCTCATAATCCGTTTCCAGATCCAAAATGGGAATCCCCGCTTCATTGAGGGCTTTCTTCACCGGTAGCTTCTCCGTGTCGTAGAGGCAACAGAACTTCAGGTTACAGTCAATCACGCCGTCCACCTTGTACTCCTTGGCCAGGCGAATAATATCATCAATCCTTCCGCCATTGGGGGTAAAGCAAGCACAGTTGTTCTTCATGTAGCGCTTGGAGATATTCATAAACTGCTCATCCAGGGTCTTTCCGGATTCATCCACCTGGTGCTCAAAGAAGCGGGTTCCCGTGCACATCTCTTCGCAGACAACAACGGCACCGCTGGTTTCAATAATATTATGCAGCTTCCAGTTGGGAACGGCCATCGGGGTGCCCGTTACCAGGATGCGCTTGGTTCCCTTGGGAACGACACTGATTCCTTTTTCAATGCGATCTTCCAGTTCATCCGCCAACTTATTGCACATCTCCGTGCAGCGCACCGGATCATCAAAGAAGGAAATCTGGGTCATGAGGAGAGCATCTCGACCGGAAATGGGAACCACTTCCGACTTACGGGCCTCGAAGACACGGGCCATGGCCTTCCGCCGCTCGTTTAGGGTGTGAATCGCCTTGGCTAAATTATCCACGGTGACCTCATTGCCCGTCACTTCCTCCACCTTCTTGGCAAAGGCAGCGATTTCATCCTTCCAGTGCACAATATCAATATCCCGCTTCATCTGCGGCACATTCATAATGTACATGGGGACGTCTTCTCCCAGAATCTCATAGGCTTTTTTCTTGGCATCGCAGGTGGTCTCTCCCACATAGATATCCGCAATCCGGAAGAAGGGACAGGTTCTTCCCAGCCGAGCCCCTACGGAAGCCTTCACCAGGGGGCAGGTATTCTTAGGCAGCACCTTCTCCCCATCCGGAACCCAGAACTGGGAACCGCCACAGAGGCCGGTCACAATGCCATTTGCCGCAAGCACCACTTCATCCGGCACATAGACACAGAAAGTTCCGAAAACTTTTTGTCCCTTCTTCTGTGCTTCAATCAGCTCCGCAGGCCGAATTCCATGAACCTCGGAAATCACCATGTCCCAGTAGTCCATGGCCTTGGGACGGTTCTCCTGAGACAGGAACACATCTCCCACCGCCGTCGGCAGCACCTGACAGAGGTTGTTGTGGTTCTCCACATCCATCCCCAAGTCTTCCCACATCTTTACATAATCCGTCATTTTCTCCTCCTCTATTTGTTTTTTTTCTTCTCACACTTCTTAAATTTCTGTTGCAATTTCTCGGAGGGCTTGAATCCCCCGGTCAATTTCCTCCGGCGTGTTCCTCCAGGAGAAACTAAAGCGTACCGCTCCCTGCTTCTCCGTTCCCAGGGCCCGGTGCATCAAGGGGGCACAATGGGCACCCGGCCTTGTCGCAATCCCATAATTCTGTTCCAGAAGGTCGGAAACCAAGGCAGAATCCTGGTCTCCCAGATTTAAAGTCACAATCGCCACCCGATCATGATCATAGTCTCCATAGAGGGTCACTCCGGGAATCCGGCGAACCCCCTCCAAAAATCGCTTCATCAGCCCCATCTCTTTTTCATGAATTTTGTCAATTCCCATCTCCGAAACAACATCCAGGGCGGCGGACAGGCCCGCGATGCCATGGCCATTTAAGGTTCCCGCCTCTAAGCGGGTGGGCATCTCCTGCGGTTGCGTCTTGGAGAAGGACTGTACGCCGGTTCCTCCCACGCGGTAAGGACGAATGGGAAGGTCCCCCTGAATCACGATGCCTCCCGTTCCCTGGGGACCCATGAGCCCCTTGTGGCCGGTGAAGCAGAGGACGTCAATTCCCAGCTCTCTCATGGAAATGGGGATACAGCCTGCGGTCTGGGAGGCATCCACCACCAGAAGCATTCCCCGGTCATGACAGAGCCCGCTCAATCGCTTGAGGTCCAAAAGATTCCCCGTCAGATTGGACGCATGGGAGCAAACCAAGAGCTTGCCTCCTCGTCGCAAGGCCTCCTCCATCTCCTCCCAGAGCAGATTCCCTTTTTGATCCACGCCCACGAAAGCCAGAGCCAGCTGTCTCTCTTTCTCCAGGCGATACAGGGGGCGAAGCACCGAATTATGCTCGGTCACGGTGGTGACCACCCGGTCTCCCGGATTCAGAAGACCATTTAAGACGATATTCAAGGAGTCCGTGGAATTGGCGGTAAAGACCACATTCTGGGCCCGGTCCGCGCCGAAAAACTTCGCAAGCTTCTGTCGGGTTTGAAAGATGCCCAGGCTTGCCTCCAAGGTCTCCCCATGAGCCCCCCGGTTGGCATTTCCAAAGTGGGACAGGGCATAGACGATGGCATCAATGATGGCCTTCGGCTTTGGCATGGTTGTTGCCGCATTATCAAAATAAATCATTGAACCCCCTCCGTCTTTTCCTGTAAGCTTCGAGCCGTGAGCGCTGCTCCGATGGCGCCCGCATAATGGCCATACCGGTTGGTAGTAACGGGCCGTTTCAGTTTTTCCGCCAGCTTTTCTCGGATATAATCAAAGCGATAAAGGCCCCCGGTTAAGACGATTGTGCTGTCCCGAAGATCCCAGCGCTGGGCCTGGCCCGCCACCCGTTGGACGATGGAATCGATGATCCCATAGGCGATGTTCTCCTTGCTCTCCCCCTTGCCCATCAGGCTGATGACTTCGGATTCGGCAAAGACGGTGCACATGGCACTGATGGAGATGCCGCCCCCCTGCCGAGCCAACCGGCAGAGCTCCTCGATATCCACCGCAAGGGAGTTCGCCATCACCTCCAGAAAGCGCCCCGTTCCCGCGGAGCACTTGTCATTCATCATAAAATCCACCACCTGCCCGTTCTCCAGGCGGATGAGTTTGGTGTCCTGCCCCCCGATGTCGATGATCACCAGCTGCTTCTCCTGCTCAATAAAAGCCGCTCCTCGGGCATGGCAGGTAATCTCCGTGACTGCCTTATCCGCATAGGAGACGGAACCTCTTCCATAGCCTGTGGACACCACGGTCATCTCTTCCGGAGCAATGCCTTGCTCCTCCAATTCCTTTTTGATTTGACGGGCCGTTTCCACACTGCTCCAGCCTGTGGGCATGACACTCACTCGACAGATTTTCCCATCTTGGTCAAGGATTGCCGTTTTACTGCAGGTTGACCCGATATCAATCCCTACAAAATACGCCATAATACGCTCCTTCTCACGGTTCTATTATAACAGGGCAGACGATTTCCTTTATAAAAAAAGCAAATAAAAAAACCGCTTCAATAGAGATTTCGAATGTTTTTCTTTGAGAAGTTTCGAAAAATCAAATCTCTTTGACAAGGGTATCAATACGATAGCCATTACTGTGAGAAAAGGAGGAGAACGCATGAAATACGATGTTCTGATTATCGGGGCAGGCTCCACCGGAGCTTCTTTGGCCCGCCGCCTCTCCCGTTTCCAATTGAAGGTCGCCATGCTGGAGAAGGAAAACGATGTGGCCATGGGAACCGGTAAAGCCAACACGGCCATTGTCCATGGAGGCTATGCGGAAAGCGGGAAGGAGCTTCGAGGCCGCCTCTGCCTGCCGGGTCGAAAAAAATTAGAGAAGTTAAATGATGAGCTTCATTTTGGTCTACGTACCAACGGCTCCCTGGTGCTTGCCTTTGAAGAAGAGGAGCTCCCCGCCCTCAAGCAGCTCTACCAACAGGGGCTGGAGAACGGCCTCACCGATATGGAGCTGGTCGGCCGGGAAAAACTCCGAGAATTAGAGCCTGCGGTTCATCCGGATGCCAAGTATGCCCTCTATTGCAGCGGGGCAGGGATCCTCTCCCCTTACGAATACATCATCGCCCTCTGCGAAAATGCGGTGTACAACGGCGTTCGGCTCTTTTTAAATACCGAAGTAACGGGGATCATGGGAGATCGAGACCAAGGCTTTCAGATTCAAGCCCTTCAGGGAGGAAAAAAGGTCGCCTTTGAGAGTTCTTTTGTCGTCAATGCCGCCGGTCTTGCGGGGGCTGGGGTGACCAATATGGTGCAGGAGGCCGACTTCACCATTCATCCTCGGAGCGGTCAATTCCTTCTCTTTCAAAAAGGAACGGGAAGCCGCATTCATCACAGTCTCTTCCAGGTGCCCACCCCAAAATCCAAGGGCATCTTAGTCGCTCAAACCTACCACAACAATATGCTCCTGGGTCCCGATGCCGTCGATGAGAAGGAGGCCCGGTGGGACACGGACATCGATCGCCTCCTCGCCATCTATCACGGGGCACAGCGGTCGGTGCAAAAGGGGATCATCCCCGAAAAACAGCTCATTCGCACCTTTACGGGTCTGCGCCCCGTCTCCTCCATGGGAGATTTTATTATTGGAAAGACCCGGGTTCTCGGCTTTCTGCAAGCCGTGGGCATTCAATCCCCGGGACTCACTTCCAGTCCCGTCATCGGGGAGATGCTGGAGGACCTTCTCCGGGAAGAAGGGCTGGAAGCCAAGGAAGATCCTCATTATAATCCCATCCGAAAACCCATCATTCAATACAAGGAGCTGGAGGATTTCAACAAGATTAGGGACCGCTTGGACCTTCCCCTGGGAGATCCCCATCGTATCGTCTGCCGCTGCGAACAGGTGGATGAGAAAACCATCCGGGACTGTCTGCATCGAAGTGTCGCCCCCACCACGATAGATGGAGTCAAACGACGGACAAGAACCGGAATGGGCTTCTGTCAAGGTTCCTTCTGTCGGAAACGAGTGCAAGAAGTGATGGAAGAGGAACTGGGTCATGCGATCGATCCTCGCTTTGATATCGAGGTCAAAGGCATTCACCGGATGGAGAAAAAGGAATTTCTGGCGGCCTTGGAAGAGGAAAAAGCCAGCGACCGTTAAAAAATCCAACGCACGAGCGTATATACCAGGGGAAGGCTCAGGGGACAGAGAAGCGTACTGAGCACCGTGAGCTGGGTTGCCCGGTAAGCATCCGCTCCCACCGACCGAGCCAGTAGAGTAAGGTGCGTTGCCGTAGGCATGGACAGAGCCACCGCAAGGATCGCTTTCACCTCGGGACGAGGAAAGGGCAGCAGATAGAGCAGGAGACAGACAAAAAGGGGCATGAGGAAAAGGCGACCAAAGACGGCCATCCAAACCCTTCCCCCTTGAAAGAGCTGAAGCAGGGGTTTCTGAGAAAGAATTGCCCCTAAAACAATCATCGCCAAGGGAGAATTCAAAGCCGTCAAGCGGGAAAGACAATCCTTGAGCAAGGCAGGCTTCGGTAAGGGAATCAAGTAAAAGGCAAGCCCGATCATAAAACAGACAAAGGAGGGATTGCAGAAGACTTCGCGAATGTGGAAATGATGGTTCGGAATCAAAATACCCCGCCCATAGCCCCAGAGGAAGAGGTGGTTGACCGCAATCAGGGGTGCCACATAAAACACGGCATCGGGTCCGAAAAGCGAGGACACCAGGGGAATCCCCAGAAATCCCAGATTTCCAAAGGCCATTGCATACTGTTCCAGGGGATATTTCTTCAGAAACAGGCGCAGAAAAAAAAGAGCCAGCCCCATATTGATCGCCATGACCAGGCTGACCGTGGCAATATTCAGGGCCTCTTCGGGATCATACGGTTTTAAAAAACTGCGAAGAATGGTCAGGGGTAAGATATATTTCATCAAAAAATGGCTGAGCTCTCCGATTGTTCCCTCGGTAATCAACTTGCACTTGCCCAGCCAAAAGCCCAGAGAAGCAATCAAAAACAGCTCCGCCAGGGCAGATAATAATTGTGACATCGTCTCACTCCCTTCTAACAGCATTGTAGCACAGAGACTTTGCCGAATTCCTCATAAAAAAAGCAATCGAAGAGCTCCTTTCCGACGAGAATCTTCTCATTCCAAAGTCGCTTCTTTCGATTGCTTTCTTTTCTATTTTATTCTTATTACAGATTTTGCACCCTAAGGGCCCGAATGGCATTGAGAACCGCCAGGACCATGACCCCAACGTCGGCGAAGATGGCCCACCACATATTGGCAAAGCCGAGAGCTCCTAAAAGGAGGCAGACAAACTTGATGGCCAGGGCAAAGAAGATATTCTGGTAGACAATGCCGATGCACTTTCGGGAAATCTTAATAGCTTTGGAGATTTTTAAAGGATTATCATCCATGAGCACCACATCGGCGGCTTCGATGGCGGCATCCGAGCCCATGGCTCCCATGGCAATTCCAATATCCGCTCGGGTCAGCACCGGAGCATCGTTGATTCCATCGCCCACAAAGGCCAGTTTCCCTTTTTCGTTCTGGCTCTCCAAGAGAAGCTGTTCGACCCGCTCCACCTTGTTCTCGGGTAGCAGGTCGGAATGCACCTCATCCAGTCCCAGCTGACCGCTCACCTGGTCGGCAACCGCCTTTCGGTCTCCCGTAAGCATGACCGTCCGCTTCACCCCGGCTTCCTTGAGCCGATGAATGGCTGTCGGAGCATCCTCCTTGACCACGTCGGAGATGACAATATGACCCATATAACTTCCGTCAATCGCCACATGAATAATGGTGCCCACGCTGTGGCAGGGGATAAAATCGACCCCCAGCTTTTTCATCAGCTTGTCATTTCCACAGGCCAGGGTCATGTCGTCCACCTTCGCGATCACCCCATGGCCGGAAATTTCTTCCACATCGCTGACCCGGTTGCGGTCAATCCGCTTTCCGTACGCCTCTTGCAGGCTCTTGCTGATGGGATGGGTGGAGGAACTCTCCGCATGGGCGGCTAGCTCCAGCAGCTTTTTCTCGTCCACCTTGCTGTGGTGGACGGCGGAAACCTCAAAGACCCCCTTGGTCAAGGTCCCCGTCTTATCAAAGACAACGGTGCTGGCCTTGGACAGGGTCTCCAGATAGTTGGATCCCTTAATCAGGATTCCCTCCCGGCTGGCTCCGCCCAGGCCGGCAAAAAAGCTCAGGGGAATACTCACCACCAATGCACAGGGGCAGGAAATGACGAGGAAGATCAGGGCTCGATAGATCCAGACATCCCAGGCGGGGGAATTTCCCAGCAAGAGCAGATTCGCCAAGGGGGGAACCAGGGCCAACGCCAGGGCCAGATAGCATACCAGTGGCGTATAATAGCGGGCAAACTTGGACATGAAATTCTCGGACTGTGATTTATGGGAAGAGGAGTTCTCCACCAATTCCAAAATCTTAGAGACCGTGGATTCTCCAAACTCCTTCTCCGTCTTAATCTTCAACATGCCGCTTTGATTGATACAGCCGCTGATAATTTCGTCGCCGGGTTCTACGTCCCGAGGAATGCTCTCCCCGGTCAGAGCCGAGGTATTCAGGCTGCTTCTACCCTCCATAACGACTCCATCCAGTGGTACCTTCTCTCCGGGTTGCACCACAATGATTGATCCGATTTCCACCTCATCGGGGTCCACCTGGAGCAGGCTTCCCTCTTTTTCCATATTCGCGTAGTCCGGTCGAATATCCATCAAATCGGTAATGCTCTTTCGACTTTTTCCCACCGCATAGGATTGAAAAAGCTCGCCAATCTGGTAAAAGAGCATTACGGCGATGGCTTCATTATAGTCCCCACTCTTCTCATAAATGGCTAAGGCAAAGGCCCCCACCGTGGCAATGGCCATTAAAAAGTTCTCATCAAAAACCTGTCCATTCAGGATTCCCCGAATCGCTTTCTGTAAAATATCGTAACCAATCAAAAGATAAAGGGCGAAAAAGCCTAAAAGTCGAACGATTCCCTGAAGGGGCAAAAGGTTTAAGACCAGCAGTCCGACAAACGTTCCAATAATACGACCCAACATTTTTTTCTGCTTCTTCTTCATCGTTCCCCTCCTCTCTATATTCTGAGGAAAGGACAGCAGATGTTCTGCTGTCCTTTCTTGTTCTTTCTGCTCTTCTTGTGGGAAAGTCTAAAAAGCAATCTCACAATCCGGCTCAATCTTGCGGCAAGCCTGAAAAACGCGATCCATGACCTCTTTCGGCTCCCGGCCTTCCTCAAAGCGTACCGTCATCTTCTGCATCATGAAGTTCACATTCGCATCCTGAACCCCCTGTGTCTCTTTTGCCGCTTGCTCCATCTTGTTGGCACAGTTCGCACACTCCACTTCGATCTCATAGGTCTTTTTCATAGGTATTCCCTCCCGAATCCTCATAAATTTGCTCAACAGATTTAACTATTAATCATTTGTTTAATCGTTATGCATGCAGTATAATTCAGTCACAGGCAAAAGTCAACCAAATTTCTAAAAATTTTGGAGAAAATCATGACCAATGATCATCTGCCCCATCAACACGGGCAAAAAGAAAATTTACCGTATCTTCGTCAGAAGCTGGACCAGATCGAGGATTTTCAGGCCATCGCTCAGGTCTTCAAGCAGCTGGGCGATCCGACCCGCGTGCGCATCTTTTGGCTCCTCTGTCATTATGAGGAATGTGTGATTAACCTGTCCTCCATGCTGGACATGTCCAGTCCTGCCATCTCCCACCATCTGCGCCCCCTTAAAAACAGCGGGCTCATCACCAGCCGTCGAGAGGGTCGGGAGGTCTATTATCGGGCGGTGGATACCCCAACCACCCGACTCCTTCATAACATGATTGAAAAGGTCATGGAAATTACCTGTCCGAATTAGTCGCAATCAATTGTTCCGGATGAAGAATCCGGATGTTCTTATAGCCATCCAGAAGGATACTTCCTTCCCGGGCCAACTCATTCAATTTTTTGGAAACCGTCTCTCGGGACAAATTAATCGCAGAAGCAATGGTCTGCCGACTGAGCCGAATGGGCTCCCCCTGGAGCAGCTTTTGCCGGCTGAGCAAAAAGTGTGCCAGCCGCTCTTTCGCATCTTCAATGCTGAGAAGAGAGACCAGCTCCCGGCTGTCCGAAAGCTTTTCTCCAAGTGAGCGAATAAAGCGAATCGCAAAATCCGGATCCTTTCTTAAAAGCTCTTCCAAGCGGGTCCGGCTCAGAACACAGAGGTGCACAGGAGTAAGTGCTTCCCCCCGAAGGCCATAGCTGGATTCCGAAAACAGGGTCTCCTCCCCCAGGGTGCTTGCCGGGGTCATGATCCCATAAATATGTTCTCTCCCCTCCCAATCATAGTTGCAGAGCTTTAACTTGCCCTGCTGAACGATAATGAGTCGGTTGGCCGGATCTTCGGGCGAGAAGACCGTTTCTCCCTTGGAATAGAGAAGATGGTCCGCCGTCTGCATGATATGTAGGCGCTCCTCTTCCGAAAAGTCCCGGAAAAGACGGATTCCTTCGATGCATCGTGCACAGGCTAAACAAGTCGCCCGGTCAATGGTTTTTTGCATATCTTCCCTCCTTTTTTCTTATTGTAACATTTTGTGATCATCCTCACAAAATTTCATCATTTCATCCTATATAGTAAAATAAGTTGGCATGTTTTCCAACGAATCGTTGTACAACGATTCGTTGGAGTGATTTCCGCAGAAAACAACCAGCTGTCGATTTCTTTTTCTCAACTCTCCGGCTACGATAAAAAAAAAGGAGGTGTACCATGAATAACAATTACCAGATGGGACAGATTATTGCCGAGGCACGTAAAAAGTTAGGGATGACACAGAGCGACTTAGCGAACCAATTGGGTCTATCCCCGCAGGCCGTATCGAAATGGGAAAATGGGATGGGTTGCCCGGATATCTCTTTCCTTCCCGAGATTGGAAAAGTACTTCATTTGTCGATGGACCAGCTTTTTGGTCTGGAAAACGCAGATGTCTCTGCTGCTCAAGAAGAAGGAGAGAAAGTGGACCTTGCGCCAAGGGAATTTCCGGAAAGCTATCATGGGCTCCCCTTGGTGGCCCATTATCAGGACCGGGCTTGCTATTCCGATGCCTCTTTCTTACGGCAAGAAGAGGAGATGGTCTACTTTGAAAATGGCTCACAAGCCGACCTAAAGGAAAATATCTCCATAAGCCACAAGGGGAGCCAAATCTTCATTGTCTTTGCCAGAGAACTTTATGAAGAGGAGAAACGGGGAAAAAATCAGGAGAAAAGAGGAGAATCTCCCGGCAAAATCCGCCGGCTCGATATTACCATCCATGGCGCAAGTAGCGTAGAAATCCAAAAGAGTCAGAATAACCAATTCTCATGGAAGGTGGAAGGAAGTCCCGAATTTATCAAACAAGTTCAGATTACCCAACAGGAAGATTGCCTGTATGTGAGCTCCGAAAAAATAAAGGAAAAGAACAAGAGATTTTTTCAATTTTTTCACGAGGAGAACCGTCGAATTCTGCTTTATTGTCCGGAAGACCGCTTAGAAAAACTGACCCTTTCTTCTTCCGGGGCCAGCAACGTCGATTCTCAGATTAACTTTCTTCAAGCCGACTTACAAATTTCAGGAGCCGGAGATATTGACTTGAAAGAAGCGGGCGATCTTACGCTACGCTCCTCCGGAGCAGGAGAGTTAAAGTTGGCATCCTGTGCCAGTGCAAGATTGCAACTATCCGGGGCAAGTGATGTGAAAATAAACCGAATCCAGGGCAAATTATTGGATGTGTCTATGTCCGGTGCCGGAAACCTTACGGTCGCACAAGGAGAGGTGACCGAGTTTGCTTGCCAATTAAGTGGGGCAGGCGATGTCAATTGCAAGGGACTTACCGTAGGAAATTCTCAAGTTCGTTTGCACGGATTCGGGGCAGTGATCTTAGGCCGGGTGAAGGGGCAATCCTTAGAGCAGGTCTCCATGGGGGGAAGTCTGAAAATCTTGCAGAGAGGATGACCCCAAAATAATTTCCGTGGTAGTATAGGCATGTAGGAGAAAACCCCTATAACTATTTTCCTAAAGGAGGAAATGATGCCCTGTACAACGATTTTAGTCGGGAAAGCCGCAAGCTATGACGGTTCCACCTTGGTGGCCCGTAACGAAGACTCCGGCTCCGGCGAGTTTGAATCTAAAAAATGCGTGGTCATCCAACCGGAAGACCAACCGAAAACCTATACTTCGGTTCTTTCCAAGGTGAAGATTCCCCTTCCCAAGAACCCCATGCGCTACACCTGCATGCCCAACGCCTCCGATCACATCGGCGTCTGGGGAGCCGTTGGGGTAAACGAGGCCAATGTCTCCATGACGGCAACGGAAACCCTGACCTCCAATGAACGGGTGCTCGGCGCGGACCCCCTGGTGGTCTATAAAGAGAAAAAAGGCAAACGGGGAGACGAGGATTACCAGGCGGAGGAGATTGGCGGCATTGGCGAGGAAGACATGGTCACCCTGGTCCTTCCTTATATCAAATCTGCTCGTGAAGGCGTGGTTCGGCTCGGTGAACTCCTGGAAAAATACGGAACCTATGAGATGAACGGGATTGCCTTCCAAGACGTGGATGAAATCTGGTGGTTGGAGACCATCGGCGGTCACCACTGGATGGCAAGACGGGTCCCCGACGACTGCTATGTCACCATGCCCAACCAGCTGGGACTGGATCGCCTGGATCTGGACGATGCCCTGGGCGAGCAGAAAGAATATATGTGCTCCAAGGATCTCCGAGAATTTATTCAGGACAACTACCTGGATCTTACCCTGGAGGGAGAGTGGAATCCCCGGGAGGCCTTCGGTTCTGCCTCGGATGCGGACCATGTGTACAACACGCCCCGTGCCTGGGTCATCCAACGCTACCTGAATCCCCACAGCAACTACTGGGACGGTCCCGATGCGGATTACACGCCCGAGTCGGATGATATCCCCTGGTGCCGGACACCGGAGCGGAAAATCACGGTGGAAGATGTGAAATATCTCCTGTCCCACCATTACCAGGGAACTCCCTACGATCCCTATGGCAGAGAGACCCAGCCGGGTTGCAAGGCCGCGTACCGTCCCATCGGCATCAACCGCAACGACCAATTAGCCATTGTGCAGATTCGCCCCTACCTGCCGGAACCCATCCGCAGTCTGGAGTGGGTAGCCTTTGGCTCCAACGTCTACAATGCGGTCGCTCCCTTCTACACCAATGTGAATGAGCTCCCGGCCTATCTCAACACGCCGGAACGAATCACCACGGAGAGTTCCTACTGGATGAACCGGCTGATTGCCGCCTTGGCGGACCCCTACTTCCACAAGACCCTTCCCCATGTGGAACGGTTCCAGGAGGCCGTCCAATCCCAGGGTCATGCCCTGGTCAACCAAGCAGACAAGAAGCTGGGCAAGAAAAAGAAGTCGGACAAGAAGCTCCAGGATGAGCTGGAAGCGGTCAATGAGGAAGTGGCAGCGATGCTCCGGAAAGAGACCGACAAGCTTTTGGACAAGGTCCTCTTTGATGCCAGCTCCCTGATGAAAAACAGCTATTCGCGATCCGATCACTAAGACCGATTTTCAAAAAAAGCAGTCTCGACGCACTCGAGGCTGCTTTTTTCTGTGTCTGTTTATAGGTTCCGGCGGTGCGAGCGAACGATGCGCTTCCCTTCAATCTACCTGGCCTGGAAGGAAAAGCCCTCCGCTTCCTGGATCTCCAGATTTCCCCGGAAGAAGCAGGTTAGGGCCCGGACCGCATATTCCGTGTCCTTGGCGCCTGCCGTCTCATAGCTGGAATGCATGGCCAATTGGGGAAGGCCGATATCCACGGCGTGTAAGCTTACCTGCGTATTGGAAAGATTTCCCAGGGTGGATCCCCCCCGCATGTCCGACCGGTTGGCAAAGGACTGGACGGGGACCTCAGCTTCTTTACAAATGGTCCGGAAGATTGCCTGACTGAAGGCATCCGAGGTGTATTTCTGGTTGGCCGCCTCCTTGACGACAATCCCTTTGTTGAGGTAGGAGCAGTTGCCCTTGTCGGTGAGCTCCCCGTGGTTGGGATGGACGGCATGGGCATTGTCACAGCTGATGAGGAAGGACTTGGCGACCGCACGGTAGTAGTCCTGGTCTTGTTTACCCAAGGACAGAAGAAGTCTCTTCAGGCAGTCCTTCAAAAAAGTAGACATGGCTCCTTGCTTGGTATTGGATCCCACCTCTTCATTATCAAAGCAGCAGAACACATTGATGGAAGAAGGCTCCTTTGCCGCTAAAAAACCTTCCAGCGAAACATAGGCACACTGGAGATCATCCAGCTTGGGCGTGGAGATAAATTCCTTCTTATATCCCCACTGGGAGGGGGCCTGGTGATTCACCAAAAACAGGTCTTTGGCAAGAATCTGATCGGCATCCAGGTCCAGATAGTAAGCGATCATCTTATCGAAGTCGCCTTTTTTCAATCTTCCCGCCGAAAAGAGCGGGAGCAGGTCCACCTGCGTGTTGTAGTGATAACCGTCATTGATGTTCCGGTTCATGTGAATAGCGACGTTCGGAATCAGAAGCACATCGTCTTCGATATGAAGGAGACGACTCAAGACCCGGTCGCCTTCCCTCACCAAGACTCTTCCCGCCAGACCCAAGGGGCGATCAAACCAGGTGGAATCAATCATTCCGCCGTAGCCCTCCACATTGAGCCTTAGATATTCTCCCGGTCCCTCCAGTTCCGGAACGGCCTTGACCTTATAGGTGGGAGAATCCCCATGAGCCGCCGTGATTTGAAAGTGGAGATCCCGGAGGTCACTTCCCACCCGGAAGGCCAGCAAACTCGACCCGTTCCGACTGGTAAAATAGGAACCGCCCTCCGAAATCTTCCAATCGTCGGCTTCCTTTAATTCCTCAAAGCCTGCATCCAGCAAGCGCTTCCGAAGAGCCGCCGTCGTGTGAAACATGGATGCGGACTCCTGAATAAATGCAAATAGGTCTTCGTTTCTCTCTTGATCGTTCATTCCTTCCTCCCTGGCATGCCGCCAAATTCTTTTTTGTCGTTCTCCCCAATCGTGGTGGAACTCCTCTTTCCCTGAGCAAGTGAAATCTTTTCCGAATCCTGCAAAAAGAAAAATTCTACAAGGCTGTCAAAATCCGGATTCGCTTTTGAGCTCCCCTCGTCTCTTGTCAGTCTTCCGAAAGCAGATGGAAATGCAGGAGGGCGTTTTTGATTCCCTCTTCTCGGAGGGCGGTCGTCACATAGTCCGCCCGCTCCTTCAAGGCGTGATTGCCATCCCCCATGCAAATCCCCACATCCGCCAAATCGATCATGGGAATATCATTCTTCCCATCGCCGAAGGCGTAGAGCGTTGCCTGCGGATACCGGTCACGCAGTTCCTGCAGGGGTTTGGCCTTGGAGTGGCCCTTGAGAACAAACTCCACAAAATCGCTGCTGTGCTGAATTCCGTAAGCAAAATCCGCCACCTCTTCCTCCAATCGGCGGATCTCTTCGGGATGCTGGGTGTAAATGGAAAACTTGTTCACCCGAAGTAAACCGGGTTCGTCCGGTTTGGAGTTCATCAAGGCCTCGTCCCGCGACCAGTCTTCCTCCACTCTTTTCTGCAGCTCGGGATTATCCCCAATCCGGTAGTAGACATGCTCCGGACCTTCATAGGCGACAAAGGCCTTCATGGAAGCCACCGTCCTTCGAATCCGCTCCAGCTGCTCCTCCGTGAGAAGGGCATTCTCTAAGATCTTTCCCGCAATTTCTGTGTAGCTTCCGCAACCGCAGAAGAGTCCGTCAAAGCCGATGTTCACGATGGAATCGGGCACCAGGCCCCGAGCTCGCCCCGTATTTATGAAGGCGAGGCAGCCCTCCCTGCGTGCTTGATGGATGGCCGAGACACAGGATTTCGGAATACAAGTGCGATCCCCAAGAAGGGTCCCATCAATATCGAAAAGTAAAATGTTGGTCTTCTGGTTCATCCTTCCTCGCTTTCTTCCCTTTTCTTTCTATACATCGGCTCTATTATACCCTAAGACAAAAAAAGAGCCCCTGCTTTCGCAGGGACCCAACAGAGTTTAGCGGCCACGCTCCTCCATGATGAGGTCAATTTCCTCCGCATTGATGCCAACCATGGCCTCGCCCAGATTGGCAGACAAGTCGGCGATGATCTTCGGTTCCCGATAGTGCCGAACGGTCTCCACGATCGCCTTGGCTCGCTTGGCAGGATCTCCCGATTTGAAAATTCCCGATCCCACGAAGACCCCTTCCGCCCCCAACTGCATCATGAGGGCCGCATCGGCCGGAGTTGCCACACCGCCCGCGGAAAAGTTCATCACGGGAAGCTTGCCCCGCTCATGCACCTGCTCCACCAATTCGTAGGGAACCCGGTATTCCTTGGCCGCCTCAAAGAGTTCATCCGTGCGCATGCCCTTTATCCGTGCAAGCTCCCCGTTGATCTTTCGCAAATGACGAACGGCCTGGATCACATCGCCGGTTCCGGCTTCCCCCTTGGTCCGCATCATCCAGGCACCTTCCAGGATTCGGCGAAGCGCCTCTCCCAGATCTCTGGCTCCGCAGACGAAGGGGGTAGAAAAGTCCCTTTTCCTAATGTGATAACGATCGTCCGCCGGCGAGAGCACCTCCGACTCGTCGATGCAGTCAATCCCGATTGCCTCCAGAATCTGCGCCTCCACAAAGTGGCCTATGCGGCATTTCGCCATGACGGGGATGGTCACCGCCTCCTGAATTTCCCGGATCATCCCGGGATCGCTCATGCGGGAAACTCCGCCCGCCTGTCGGATATCGGCGGGAACCCGCTCCAGGGCCATCACGGCCACCGCTCCCGCCTCTTGTGCGATCCTTGCCTGCTCCGGGCTGGTGACATCCATGATCACACCCCCGCGAAGCTGCCGTTCCAACTCTTCCCGATTCCACTGTTTTCTTGCCATCGTTCTCCCCTTTCTTCCTTGTTTTCTTTGAATATAATGGGAGTGTGACCTTATTACAATAACCAGATTATTCCAAAATAAAAAGACCAGATTGGAGTTACCATGCGAACCTATGCCTTGAATCGGGCCGGAAGGGATCCCCTCTACCTCCAGCTCAGCCTCGCCATAAAAAAAGAGATCCTCGAGGGAAGCCTGCCCGCAAGGGCAAAGATGCCCTCAAAGCGAAGGCTGGCCGGCCATCTTGGGGTCAGCGTGATCACCGTGGAAAATGCCTACGAGCGGCTCAAGGCCGAGGGCTTTCTTCTCAGTCATCCACGAAGGGGCTACTTCGTGGCCCCCCTGCCCAACCTGCAGGATCGCAATGCGGAAAGGAACAAGCTGCCTCAAAAAAAGGATCCCTCTCGCCCGCCCAAAGCTTCCCGTTACCGGTACGACCTCACGGGAAGAAGTCCCTCTCCCCGTCTGTTTCCCTTCTCCAACTGGACGAAAACGGTTCGAAGGGTCCTCTCTTCTTCTCGAGAGGACCTGCTGCACCGCCAGGACAGTCAAGGTCTCTGGTCCCTTCGAAAGAGTCTCTCCGATTTCCTGCTCTCCTATCGGGGGATGAGCGTGGACCCTTCCCGCCTCCTCATCGGAGCCGGGAGTGAGTACCTCTACGGTCTTTTGGCCCTGCTTCTGGGAAAAGACTGTCCCATCTATTTGGAGGATCCGGGCTATCCCAAACTCCACCGGGTCTATTCCTGTTATGGTCTTACTCTCCACCATCTCCCCCTGGAGGAAGGGGGGATGCCGGTTCCCAAGAATGCGCCCTGCAAGGCCGTCGTCCACCTCACCCCCTCCCACCAGTATCCCACCGGGCGGATTCTTCCCATTGCCCGAAGATTGGCCCTGTTGAACTGGGCAAGGGAAGGCAGGGACCGCTACCTCATCGAAGATGATTACGATAGTGAGCTCCCTCTCAGCGGCTATCCCCTGCCCTCCCTCTACAGTCTGGACCGGAACCGGCGGGTCATCTACCTCAACACCTTTTCCCAAACGCTGCTGGGTGGCGTTCGAGTCAGCTATCTGGTCCTTCCCCCCAGGCTCATGACCCGCTTCCAAAAAGACTTCTCCTTTTTCTCGTCCACCGTCTCCCCTCTGGAGCAGGAGAGTCTCGCCCGTTTCATCCGGGAGGGGCACTTTGAAAGCCATCTCCATCGCCTGCGCCACGATATCCGAAAAAAGCGGGATGCCTTTCTGAACGCCGTAGCGGCCTCCTCCCTCAAAGAAAAGGTTCATCTGCTTGACGTGGAAGCGGGAAACCACTTTCTCATGATCCTGAAGAGCCCGCTGGGAGAGGCGGCTCTGGTGGAAGCCGCAAAGAAAAAGGGAATCCTTCTGGATCCCCTTCGAAACTATGCCCGGACTTCTCTTATGAAAACAGCCATTCCCCCGCGCTGCTTTCTGGTTACGCTCCGCAGTCTGGAAGGGGAACAATTTTCCGCCCTCTGTTCCCGCCTTGCCGCGCTGTGTTAGCGTTTTTTCCGGAAGGCTTGGCCCCCCCGCCTTACAGGGCGATGGGAATCCGGTACTTTCTGCCGTCCGGCCGGTAGTCCTCCAACTGAAAATCATCAATGGTAAAATCTTCAAATTCCTTCACCGAAGGGTTCAAAAGCAGGCGAGGTCGCGGAGCCTGCTCCACCTCCGCTTTTAACACTTCCCGCACGATTTCCTCATGGCGGTCATAGATATGGAGGTTCTCAATAAAATGCACAAACTGGCCCGGCCGGTAACCCGTGACCCGGGCGACCATGCAGAGGAGGGCATAGTATTGAAAGCTGTTGATGCCACCGGGAGAGGCCGCCGCCAAAAAATCTCCGCTTCGTTGCACCAGGGTCATGTTCAGCCGGTCCTCCGTCACCGTCCACAGGGTGAGAAAGGCACAGGGGATCAGGGTCATGGCATGTAAATCATCCATGTCGATGAGGCTCATCATGATCCGGCGATTGAGGGGATCCTCCCGAAGGGTTTGAATCAAGCGGCTGATCTGGTCGGTCTCCTCTCCCGTTTCCGGAGAAAGAAATTTCTTTCCCACCTGGTAACCATAGGCCGTTCCCAGCGTTCCCTCCTCATTCTTCCAGGAATCCCAATACTTCACGTGATAGCGGTCGCGCAGCAGATTCACGTCATTGGATTTATCCTTATAGATCCAAAGCAGCTCTTTGATCGCCGTTTTCCACGCCGTCTTCCGATAGTTGGTTAAGGGCACCAGCCCCGGTTCGTAGCGAAAGACCTGCTGGGGTAAGTACCGGGTCATGGCAGGGGTTCCATCCTCCCACACGGGGCGAACGTGCGCACCGGCAACCGCTTGCTCGGAGTAGCCCGTCTCCATGAGCCTTCTTGCCGCTTCTTCATACATCCGATCTACGGGGTTTCTCATATTCTATCTCCTTCCTGGACTTCGCAATGCCGCTTCCATAACATGTCGGGCGAGGATGGTTGTGGTGATGGCACCAATCCCTCCCGGAGTGGGTGTGTAGGCCTCCACCAGACCCTCCGCCTCTTCCCGATTCAGGTCTCCCCGGAGTTTCCCGTCCACAAACGTTGTTCCCACATCGATGACGATCTGTCCGGGAGAAAGATACTTCTTTCCCACCAGACCGGGCACCCCACAGGCACAGATGACAATATCCGCCTGCTTGGAATACTGAGGGACATCCTTGGTATACACATTGCAAAGAAGAACCGTTGCCAGACGATTGGACAAGAGCATGGCCAGGGGCCTTCCCACCAGGAGCCCACTTCCGATGATGCAGATATCCTTTCCCTTCACGGAAATCCCGTAGTGATCGAGAACCGCCAGCACCGCTTCCGGAGCACAATAAGCAAAGTGCCCCTCTTCCCCGGAAACCACCGCTCCCAAATTGATCAGTCCCGCACTGTCCACGTCTTTCTCATAGGCGAGGGAAAGCTTCACCTTTGCACTGTCGTAGCTTTCGGGAAGGGGTTGAAAGAGGAGAATCCCGTGGATTTCCGAATCGGCATTGAGATAGTGAATCTTTTCAATCAATTCTTCTTGTCCGAGATCTTCCGGATATTCGAAGCTGCGGACTGTAATTTGAAAGCTTTCCATCTTTTTATGGAGACCCGCATCATAGGCCCCGTCCACCGAGCGATTCCCGATCCGGACGGTCGCCAGGGTGGGGGAAATCCCCCTCACCCTCAGCCGGTCCCGCTCTTCTTCGAGTATTTTTTTTAGGGCGGCATTGACTTCTTTTGCCGTGTAGAGCTCTGTCATGGCTTCCTGCTTTCTGGTTCAATAAATTCCACGAACTATTTTTTCTTGTTTCAGTTGAAATAACTTGCCTTGAATGAAATAATATTCTAGATGGAACACATCCCTTGTCATTTAAGAGAGGGCACACTCCTCGGTAAAATCGTACAAAGAATTTTTCCAAGATGCTACACCTATCATAAAAGATTCGTAACACAGAAGCAAAGAAATCCATGAAAAGATTTGAATTCATAAAAAGTGAGGTAACCATGACAGAGAGCCATACCGACTTTGTTTTAAAAAAAGTCAAAAACGTTCCCGAATTTCAGTCGAAACTTCGCTCGGACTTTATTCGAGCTCCGCAATGCATTGCCGATTGTTCCGGCATTCGTCTCCACGGGCGGAGGATTAAATCGATTATCTTTACCACCGACATTGCGATTATCGCCAACACCAATGCGGATGCCATTTTAGCCGTCTTCCCCTTCACCCCCCAGCCCTCCATCTTTGAGGCGATTTCCCACGTCGCATCGACTCCGTTTTTCGGCGGCGTCGGCGGGGGCAAGACCAGCGGCGCACGGAGTGCAAAAATGGCAACCTTTGCGGAGTCCTACGGTTGCTACGGCGTGGTGTTGAATGCACCCACCTCCCGGGAAACGTTGGAGCTGGTTCGCCAGGAGGTCGACTGTCCCATTATCGTCACCGTGGTCAGTGAGTACACCGACATCCAAGAGCGGTTGGACTCCGGTGTGAACATTTTAAACGTCAGCGGAGCCGCAAAAACCGCCCAGATTGTGCGAAAAATTCGTCAGGACTATCCCGATGTTCCCATTATCGCCACGGGAGGGCCCACGGAGGAATCCATCAAGGAGACCATCGCCGCAGGAGCGAATGCCATCACCTTCATGCCTCCTTCCAACCGTGATATCTTCCATGAGATTATGGTGCGTTATCGGGAAGAAGCCGTGGAAGCCAACAGAAAGCATGAGCTGTTTTAAAAAATAAAGGAATTTGAAGAAAGAGAAAACAGAAGAATGCTTAATAATAAAGAGCCAACCCAAGCAAGGAGGGTTGGCTTTTTAACTGCCTCATTAGTTCGCTTTTGTTAGCTCTTCTCTTGCCAGAATATGAACGGAATCTCCCACTTTCAAATCGGGCTGTTGGCCACTGGCCTTGACAATCCAAACTTCCCCCTTCCAATCCACTTCATAGCGAGTGGAAGGTCCCAGGAAGGTTCGCCGAAGCAGCCTTCCCTCTCCCCCGGGAGCCAAGAGTAGGTCCTCCGGGCGAAGCTGAGGGTCCGGGTTGACTTCTCCCACAAAATGGGCCACAAAGTCATTCTTTGGCCGATAATAAATCTCTTCCGGCCTTCCCGTCTGTTGCACCTGCCCTTTGGACAGGACAACGATGCGGTCGGAAATCGAGAAGGCCTCCTCCTGGTCATGGGTCACAAACACCATGGTAATGGCAAGTTTTTTCTGCAGCTCTTTCATCTCCTGCCGCATCCTTACCCGCAGGGCCGCATCCAGATTGCTAAATGGTTCATCCAAGAGCAGGACCTGGGGTTCAATCGCAATGGATCGCGCCAAGGCCACCCGCTGCTGTTGCCCCCCACTGAGCTGCTGAATCGGGGTCTTCTCATAGCCCTTGAGCCCCACCAGCGCAATCGCCTCTTCCGCTTTCTCTCGGGCTTTCTTTCCCTTGATGCCATTGCTATAGCGGATCCCATAGGAGACATTCTCCACCACATTCATATTGGTAAATAGTGCATAATTCTGAAAAACGGTGGACAAGGGTCGTTCTTCGGGAGGAAGATGCGTGATATCCTTCTCCCCGAGCAGAATCCGTCCCTGATCCGGTTCCAAAAAGCCTCCCAACATCTGTAAAATCGTCGTCTTTCCGCATCCGGATGGTCCGAGTAGGGTGACAAATTCCCCCTGCTCAATCTCCAGACTGATCTCACGAACCCCATTTTCCTCATCAAACATCTTCCGTAAATGATCCAGGATAAAACTCATCCCTTCCTCCTTCTCTTTCTTCGACTGGCTTGGAGAACGCCAAAGGCCAGTAAATTGACGATGGCGATGGCGAACATTAAAATCACTGCCTCCAAAGAGGCCACCCCATAGCTTCCCATGATCACTGCATTGAAAATCTCCATGCTTCCCACATTCATGCCGGGGGAAACCAAAAAGGCGATCGCCCCCATGGAGGACATGGAGGAGGTAAAGACCGTGATAAAGGAACTTATGAAATGGGGCATCAAAGGGGGAAGCAGAACCGTTCGTAACAGCTGCAGCTGCGTGGCCCCCAAGTCTCTTGCCGCTTGATCCAGCTTGGGACTCAGCGCCTTGAATCCCGCATTGGCATTCTTGACCGGGACCGTCAGCTGTCGAAACACATAGTTGGCAATAAGGATCACAGCGGTTCCTCGGAGCATCAGAGGCGGACCGGAAAAAGCAGCCACATAGCCCAGTCCAAAGAAAATTCCGGGGATGAGATAAGGAAGGTTGGCAAAAAATTCAACCAGGTTCATCCCGCGCTGTCCCCGGCGATCGTTGTAATAGGAGATCGTGAAACCAATCGAACTGGAAATCAATCCTGCCAAAGCACTAAAGATCAAGCTGTGGAAAAGGGACTGGAAAAAGGTCGGAGGAAGGTCCTGAATATATTCCGCCGTCCATTGGATATATCCCCTCGCCGTGTTGGAGAAGGCGGAGAGGAAAATCGTGCCATACTTGAGAATGACAACCGCAAAATAGAGAAGTACCGGCAAAAAAAGCAACCCCCTCAGCAGGGGACGCGCTTCCATCCGATAATTGCTGTCAAAGAAGGAGCCGCTGCGAACCGTCGAGGTATCCCGATTTTTCATGTTCATCCGATAAAAATAGGAGGCGATAATGGAAACCGGCACCAGGGCCACACTGATGGCTGCCGCCTTGCCCAGAAAGGGGGTGGAAATGGCCTGCAAGTAGGCCTCTTCCGCCAGAACCTTAAAGTCTCCCCCTATGGCAATGGGGGTGGAAAAGTCCGACAGGTTCATCGTAAAGAGCAGAAAATAGGCGGAGAGAATCCCGGGGAGCAGCTTGGGAAAAACAACGGTACGAAGGGTTGTCCCCGCTTTCGCTCCCAGATCCCGGGAAGCCAGAAGCTGGTAGGCATCAATCTGGTCCAAATTGGACAAGAGCAGCAGGGAGGCAAAGGCGATCCCTCCCATGGATTCCAAAAGAACAATCCCATGCGGTCCATAGGGCGTAAAGTGCAGTCCCAGCCAGCCATAGGTGATCAGGCCCCTTCGCCCGAACAGGGTAATATAGGCCAGTGAAGAAACAAAGGGTGGAGAGATCATCGCAATCATGCAAGCCCGTTCCAACAGATATTTCGTCCGGCGATGGCTGATAAAGGTGTATAGGCTTAAGACCACCGCAAAAAACACAGAGATCAAAGCGGAAAGGCCGGCCGTCCACAGGCTGTTCCATAGCATGACCCGATTGCGGTCGTTCAATAATTCCTGATAATAGCTAAGAGTGAAGCCTCCCCGATCCTGAAAGCTGTGCAGAGTGATTGCCAGCACGGGCCACACCACAAAGAGGAGAACGACCCCTATGAGAGCAAGAAGGAGGAGATGGTCCGCCCATGATCCCCTTTTTCGGATTTTCTGAGTCATAAAAACTCCTTTATTTATAAAAAGGCCCGGGTTGCCCCGGGTCTTTTCCGTCCAAACTATTTACCAAGCATCTGGTCCCATTTTTTCAAGATATCTTCTCTTTGGGATCCAAACAGACTCACATCTTGCTTGAGCAGAAGAGAGGTATCCACATCTTTTAATACCTCTGCGGGTTTCACGTCTTTATTTGCCATGATACGGCCATCCGCTTCTTTCAAAATCTCCTGCCCTTCCTTGGAGAGGAAGAAGTCCACCATGACCTTGGCAGCTTCCACATTTTTCGCATCGTGGAAAATCGCAATGGGTGCCGGGGTCCAGGGAATGGAATCGGTGGGCATCACAACCTGAACGGGGTACTTCTTCTCGAGCTCATAGGTGCCTCCGGTGACGGCAAGAACTCCGATACCGAATTCGCCGGCGGAAACCTTCTTACCGGGTTCCCCACCACCCTGGGCGTACTGGTCAATGTTAGCGTTGACGCGCTTCCAGTAATCCCAGCCTTTTTCTTCACCCAACTTCTGGAGAAGGCCGTTGACAATGGCATATTGGGTTCCGGAGATTCCGGGAGTCGCCATGATGATCTCCCCTTTATACTCCGGTTTTGCCAGATCTTCCCAGGTCTTGGGAGCCTCCAGCCCCTTTTCCTTGAGAACGTCCTTGTTTACCAAAAATCCGGTGGGAACCAGGGCCAGGCTGGTCCAGTAGCCGTCTTTATCCTTGAAGCTGTCCTCCACGTTTGCTGCCTGGGGAGAGCTGTACTGCATGAGGTAGCCCAGGTCCTTGGCGGACAGATAGCTATCCACGCCACCGCCGAACCAAACATCGGCTCCGGTCACGCCCTTGGCGGCCTGGAACTGAGCCAGCGCCTTTCCGGTGGACATGCTTAGGGGTTCCACTTTAATTCCGGTAATTTCGCTGAATTTTTCAAAGGCCTTCTCGGCTCCGCCATAAGCCTGCATCACCTTTAACGTGGTTCCCTTGAGCTTGGGATCGACCTTGAATTCTCCCGCTTCCGCTTTTTCCTCTTTGCTTTCTGCCCTTGCTTCTTCGGAAGCCGGAGCACTTGCTGTGCTTTCCTTCGCACTTTCCTTTTTCTCTCCCTGACCACAGGCCGTCAGCACAAGTGCCATGGCCAGCATCAGAGAAAGCCAAACTTTGACGTTCTTTTTCATTCTTTCCTCCTCCATGAATTACTATTCTCGACCCGGATATTCCGGATCGGGGCAATCGAAACCCGGATCATGAAATTGATAGCGGTCCTTTAGGACCACGGGCTCCGTCTTTCCTTCCTTGAGCACTTTCACCAATTCGGGAATCGTGGAAAACTCCCCCTCCAAACGGGTGGCATAGATTCCCAGTCGCTCCACCAGATGCGAGTCGCTGGATCCGATTCGCTGAAATCCTCGTTCCCGGCAGTAGCGGTCCGCAAGCGCATTCGCCTCCGGACTCGTGGATCCATTGCGGACCTCCACCCCCGTCAGGTGTTGAATCGTTGCCAGGTGCTTTTCCAGGCCGCGATTATTGTTTCGGAAGGGATGGCAGGCAATGGTCACGCCTCCCCGGCGGTAGACCTCATCGATAAAGTCCTGGGCAGGGATTCTCTCCCTGGGAAAATCCGTAATGCCAAAGGCCACGATGTCTCCCTGCAAGGAATAGTATTCTACCCCAACAAAAATGGGAAAGGCAACCTTTTTGCTGTATTCCTCGGCAAAGTCTTTCAGTCCCATGGAGTCATGGTCCGTGATGGCCAGCCCATCCAGGCCGATGCGCTTCGCTTCCCGAACCATATCGTCCAGCTTTTGATGGCTGTCCGGTGAAAACGTGCACTCATGATTATGCAAGTCGATTAACATACGCAAGCTCCTTCTGTTGACAGATCTTATTCATTATAGGATAAGAAAGTTGTACTAATATTTCTTTTACCAATTTCTAACATATTTTATAGATAAATTCTATAAATCTATCCCCTCATCGACGCCGTTTTCCTCCAAAGACAGACAGGAATTTTCCAAGAGGTTCATGCCGAAGGCTCCCAGGGGGGCGGTGATCAGTATCGCCAGCACCGCAACGGAGAGAATGATGGGACCACAGGACAGCCCCAGGGACAAGGGAACCGAGCCGATGGCAGCCTGCACCGTCGCCTTCGGAAGGTAGGCGACCACGCAGAAAAGACGTTCCTTGGGGAGCAAGGGGGTGTCGAAGAGGGCCAGCCAAACGCCCAGACTTCTCACCAGAAGGGCGAGGAAGATGAGAAGAAGTGCCGCAAGACCGGCGCCCAGCGTGTAGCGAATGTCCACCGCAGCCCCCACCAGGACGAAGAGAACCAATTCCGCAGCCAACCAGAGTTTCCCGAATTTCTGGGAGAGACGGGTCGCAATGGAAGGCAGGCTCTTTCGCTTTAAAACACAGGCCATGCTCACAATCGCCAGCAGCCCGGAGATCGCGATTTTCCCTTTCAGAGAGTTCTCGATGCTGATGAGAAGAAAGGAAAGTCCCAAAATGAGGATCACCTTGTTGCTGTTGCGAATATAGTGGCGGTGACGGTAAGCCCCTTCGAAGACCTGGTAAAGGAGAAATCCTGCCAGGATGCCGAGGGCGATTCCCAGAAGAATCGAGCTGGGGATGGATAGGAAGGCAGACAGCTTCACTTTCCCTCCCTGGACGATGCCCAAAAAGGTGGTGAAAAGAACGATCACGAAGATATCGTCACAGGAAGCCCCCGCCATGATCATCTGCGGAATTCCCTTCCTCGTTCCTCTTTTTTTCTCCATCAGCTCCACCATTTTGGGGACCACGACCGCGGGAGAAACGGCCCCCAACACAGCGCCCATAAGTGCCCCCTCCATCCCGGAAATTCCCAGCAGTGGAGGAGCAAAAAGAGTGTAGGCCAGAATCTCCAGGGAAGCCGGCACAAAGGATAGCAAGACCGCCGGTCTCCCCACCTTCTTCAGATCGGAAAGATCCAGGGAGAGACCCGCTTTTATCAGGATGATGATCAGGGCGAGCTGGCGTAACTCGGAGGAAATACTGAGAATTTTGGGATCCAGACGGCCGAAGACATAGGGTCCCAGGAGAATTCCCGTGAGTAACATTCCAATCAGGCCCGGCAATTTGATGCGCTTGCAAAGGGTTGCTATGGCAAAGCCCAGCAAAAATAAGTAAGCTAATGACGTTAACATGATACCTCCTCATAAAAAGAGCGCCAACAACTCTACCTCCGGTAGAAGTCATTAGCGCTTGCAGTTCGGGTAAACCCGGGGAGAACTTCATTCCCCATATTCAACTAGAAAAAAGTATGGCGGAAAGAATTCTTCCTGTCAAGTCTTTTAGGCATTGACCACCCAGATATACAGGTAGCCCACAAAGACGGCCGTTAAGGTGAAGGGGACGCCAATCCGCATGAAGTCATTGAAACTCACATCATGACCCTCTTTGCGAAGGAGGCCGACCGCCGCAATGTTGGCGGATGCCCCAATAGGGGTCAGGTTTCCTCCCAGGGTGGCTCCCGTCAGAAGACCAAAGTATAAAAGATAGGGCTCAATGCCCAGGGACCCGGTCACCGCCTGCAAAACCGGAAGCATGGTGGCGACATAGGGAATGTTATCCACAAAGGCGGAAATCGCAACCGAGCCCCACACCACCACGGTAAAGAGGAGGAAGAGGTTGTTGCCCCCCACACGGACAATCAGGCGGGAGAAATCGTCGATGATGCCCACATGGGTGATTCCCCCAATGGCAACAAAGAGCCCCGTTAACAGCAGCAGGGTCTCAAAATCCAGGTTGGAAACGGCACGACTGACATTCCCGGTGGTGCGCTGCCGAATGAAGTCGATGATCATGGTGATCATCGCCAGGGCCAGACAGATGGTTCCGTTGATGGTGTCCGGCGCCTCCGGAAAAAAGGAGGCAACAATGAGCGCCCCCACCATGACCAGGAGCATTATACTGGGCATGGTGTCGGTGACCTGCGTTCTCATTCCTGCAGAAACGGGTTCCCTCTCCCGGCGGAAGAGAAGCATCATGATGGGCACCGTTGCCAGGGCGCCCAATTCCACGGCAAAAAAGATTCCCGGTTTCCCATTCATCCAGAAGAAATCCAGGAAGTTCATCTGGGCATAGTCCCCCAGCATGATCGAGGTGGTGTCCCCCACCAAAGTAGCCGCCCCCTGTAAGTTCGATGAAACCGCGATCGACAGGATCATCCCCACCGGATTGATGGCAAGCTTCCGGCAAATCGCAAGTCCCACGGGCGCCACCATCAACAGCGTTGCCACATTGTCGATGAACGCAGAAATCACCCCGGCGAACAGCGACATGAAGATGGTCACCCACATGACATTCTTCGAGCGTTCCAGAAGCAGGTCCGCCAGCAGATTTGGCATTTTCGATTCAATGAAATAGTCCACGATGATCATTGTTCCGGAAATCATCATCAAGACATTCCAATTGATGGTGCTTCCCAATTGATTCCAGGGCAGTATCCCCGTAACCACGAAAATCGCCCCCGTCCCCAGCGCGTAGTAGGGGCGGTACTTGGGAAACGCAATCATTAAAACATACATCATTACAAATAAGGCGAGTGCCAGTGTTTTCATCGTCATTCTCCCTGAATTATTCTTCTCGTTTTCCACAACATTAGCCATTTTACAGCTACTCCCCGCAATCTTCAACCGGCATATTCCCCTGCCCTTCCCGAGTTTTCTGCTACAAGCAAACGGACAGAAAAGACAGGAGGTAGCAGGAGAAGGAGAATAAGGGCCAAAGGCAAGAAAGTGAAGCAAGAAAAGAAGTTCAATAACAAAGCGCAGCGACCGACACCCGGGATTGTGGAGGGAGGCGATGTGGGAATGGAAGCAAGGTCTAAGGGCAAAGATGTGTAACAGGGAAAAAAGTCAGGCACATGGCGCCGCCGACCGGGGTCCCCTGGGAAAGAGTGGAATGGTCCAACAAGCTAGCAGCAAAGCGGCGAGCGTGTTGGTTTACCATTCCATTCGCAAAGACTTCCCATGAGACAAGTGCGAAGCACGAAGGCGAATGGCAAGAAGTCGCCTGCGTCAGTAGATGTCGATTCGAAGATAAGCTGAAAACGAGCTCTCCTTTTGAAAAAGGGGATTTCCCAGGGGCGGGGGACCCTGCCCTACTCAAAAATGACCACAGTGGTCCTTTGTCTTCTTTCTGTATGTTGTTTTTGGATGACCACCCTGATGGGAATCATGCTTCCATCACCTTTTATATTCTCTTTTGATTTTTGAATAGATCGATGAAGTCACAGATTAAGTGGGAAAACAGGAAAATGGAAAATCCGCAATTTTCCCCTGTTTGGGAGGAAAATCGTAGCAAATCAGTCCACATCGATGGGTTCCATCCTGTGTTCGTCAAGTTGAGAATTGAATTTTTACTTGTATAATTAATCTATAGTATTTTTTAACAAATGAGTATTTGATACAACATTAAACTTTAGGAGGAAACGATGAAATTAGAAGGTAAAGTAGCGATCATTACAGGAAGCACTTCCGGGATTGGAAAAAGCTGTGCCTTTCTCTTTGCAAAAGAAGGAGCCAAAGTCGTCATCACCGGTCGAAATGTGGAACGTGGTGAAAAGGTATTGGCAGAGATTCACCAGGAAGGTGGAGATGCCATCTTTGTTCAATGTGATATTTCCAAGGATGAGAATATGGAACATCTCATTCAGGAAACCATTGATCATTATGGAAAATTGGATATTTTGGTCAATAACGCAGGCGTTTACCAACTGAGAAAGCTGGACGAAATGAGCACGGAAGAATTCGACAGCATCATCAGCACCAACCTCCGTTCCGTCTTCGTCATGACCAAGTTGGCGATGCCTCATCTTCTTAAGACCAAGGGAAACATTCTGAATGTAAGCTCTGTGGCCGGCCTCAAGCCCTCGGTTGGCGGCTATGCCTACAACACCTCCAAGGCGGGTCTCAACATGCTGACCCAGGTCATCGCCAAGAGCTATGCCGCAGAAGGAATTCGCTGCAATGGCATCTGCCCGGGGATCATCGTAACACCGATTCTAAAATACGATAGCCAGGCGGAAGTGGACAATTTGGCACAATATGTGCCCATGAAAAAGAATGGGGAACCGGATGATATCGCACACGCCGCCCTCTTCCTCTGCTCCGATGATGCCAAGTACATCACCGCTGTGAATTTACCGGTGGATGGTGGATTCCCCCGTCTGTAGCCCAGTGAAAAAAACGAACGACCTTACAAAATCAGAAAAGACCTTCCCGGAACTCCCGGGAAGGTCTTTTTTGTCTGTGGTTATTTGGAGCTAGACCAGCCTCCATCAATGGGAAGGGCCACCCCCGTGACATAACTCGCTTCTTTCGAAGCAAGGAAAAGGGCCCCTGCATTGAGTTCTCCCTCCTTCCCCGGCCGGTTCATGGGAACGGACAGGGACATATACTGCTTGAAATCTTCAGTCTCCAGCGTATCCTTGGTGAGCTCGGTCGTAAAGAAACCGGGGCAAATGGCATTGACCGTGATTCCCTGCGGAGCCAGCTCGGCCGCGACCGCCCGAGTGAAATTGATGACCGCGGCCTTGGAAGCATGGTAAGCACACTGCATCTGGTTGGTTCCAAGAAGCCCATACATGGAAGCAATATTGATGATCCGGCCATAGTGCTTCTTCAACATCTCCTGCGAAACCCTCCGGGTCATCTTAAAGACACTGTCGAGATCAATCGCCATGGTGAAGTCCCAGGCCTCATCCGTCATCTCCTGAATCGCTCCGCCCTTGGATGATCCGGCATCATTGACCAGAACATCAATTTTTCCAAAATGATCCACGATCGTTGTAATCGCGTGGTCGATTTCCTCCGTCTTCGTCACATCACACTTCACCGGCAAAGCCTCGAGCCATCTGTCTTCCCAGCCCTGAAGATGCCCCCGTAATAACAACAACTTGATCATTTAATTGAAACATGGTTCCCGTCCTTTCTAATTCGATTTAGTAAATGAATACCCAAACTCCCATTAAGATAATATTATGTATTATTTATCCGTGTTTATGATCCCGGTTTCTACAATCCAAATATTATAGGTAACTTTCTGTTATACTTAGTACCAGTGAATGGTCAGAAAAGAAACGGAGGGTATTATGTTCTTTATGTCGAAAAAACCGGAGGGCCCCCATTATGATGTGGGAATCGGAGACATGGTCTGCGACCTTTGTGCCTCTCACCTTGCCGATGCCTTACGCCGGGTCCCGAAGGTGACAGATGCCAAGGTCACGCTGAAAACGGAATCTGCCATTGTTCATGGCCCGCAAGGATTGGAGGAAACAATTAAAGAGGCCATTGAAAAAACCGGCTACGTTTGTAAGTACGTGAAATACGTTGATTAACAGCGGGAAAAGAGGGCTCTTTGAGGAAGCATCAACAACTCGAACTCGGGACAAAGTCGCGCACTCTTGTTCCCCAAAAATTAGATCATGGGGCCTCTTCTGAATTTTGGCTCCTCCCTTCCCCGGATTCAGGATAGGATGTCGAAGGCGATTATCTGTTAATCACTTCGCAGGATCATGGCCGAACGTCTACCTTAATCTCTTCCAAGCGAAGTCATCTCAATGATGCCGCCTATCTTGCGCAAATTCAGTCGCACTTCCATCTCATGGACGGAGCCGCCACCTTGGAAAAACTTTTGGTCCGGGATTATCATGATCCGGCGATTGCAGAGTTACTCGAGGCCGCCAGGAAAAAAGAAGAGCAGTAAGGGAAAGCCTTGAATGGGGCTTTCCCTCTTAGCCAGGGGCTTTCCCCTGGCTTTTTGTCCGCATTTCCCATTTAGCCAGGGGCTTTCCCCTGGCTTTTTTTCCGCATTTCCCATTTAGCCAAGGGTGTGGTCCCCTGGAAAAGAGCAAAAACCGGGGTTTCCCAGGTTCCTCCGGTCGGCGGCCCCTTGTGCCTGACTTTTTTCCCTGTTACACTTCCTTGCCCTTGGCAATTTCTTCGTTCCCACGCCGCCACCCTGCACTTTCCCAGAGGACATCCTCCCTCGCTTTTCGTTGCGCCATTCCACGTCTCCCACGATCGCCCGGTCCCCTTCCCCTTTTCTTTCTCGGTAATCCCGGCCTTCCATGATCCCCTATTGCCCTCTTCTGGATTTTCTCAGAAAGAAAATTAATTTTTTATTTTTTTCACTAGCATGCTCTTCTTTTTGGATCATCCTTCCCATAAAATATATATAACATTAACCAGGAGGAAAAAATGATGAAACTCTCCAAAAATATTTCATATTTTCGGAAGCAAAAGGGGCTTACCCAGGAGGAGTTGGCTGATCGACTGGGGCTGACCGTCGGATCCATCTCCAAGTGGGAAACCGGAAGTACCCTTCCCGATCTCAATCGGATCATGGAACTGGCTCAGCTGTTTGACGTCTCCCTTGACCAACTCGTCGGATTTACGCTTTCTAAAAAAAATTTTAAAAGCCTTGAGGCAGAAATTCGAGCCCACTTAAAGAAGAAAGAATTTGAAGAAGCCATTGAAAAATCGGAAAAAGCAGTCTTTCACTTTTCCAATCATTATAAAGCCCATTATCTTGCCGCAATCAGCTACTATCTAAAAGGAATTCAACAAGGACAACCTTCCATGCTCCGCAAGGCTCTCCAACAGTTTCAAAAAACGCGACAGCTCTACAAAGAGGATACGTCGAAAGAAGTCGACCTGCTCATCCTGGCACAACAGATGGCAATCTGCTATTCCGAACTTCATCAAATTGACAAGGCCTTGGACCTACTCGATCAATATAATATGGATTGTCACAACAGCTTGATGATGGCAAACCTCGCTGCTTCTTCCGGAAATGACAGGAGGATTTTAGCGCAGGCAGAAGATTACTGGATGCAGGCCCGTACCCGGCTTGTCACCGACTTTCTCACCGGGTGCCTGACCCAGGTGATGATTTCCTGTCAAAAAGAGCCCCGGGAAGAAAAGAAGGCGCGGGAGGGGATTGAAATCGGCCTCCAATTTATCGATATGATCCGGCTTCCGGAGAAAAAATCTTATCTGGACCGCCTGCAAAGTATGTTTCTCACGATGAAGGCCCTCATTCTCTGGGAGAAGGACGAGGATCATGGAAAAACGCTCCTGAGAGCTGCCTGGGAGAAAGCCCTTGCTTTCGATGCGGACCCGGATTATAGCTTTGAAAATATTCGAATCTTTCAAACTTCTCCCGCCGCCATCCTTTCGGATAATCTTGGCAGAACGACAGTCCTGGCAATGAAAGAAATATTGAAGAATTTTGATTCGAGAACGGCAGAGAGCGG